>Ga0070664_100003159_pt1 | contig 13308 bp, 16 predicted proteins | sample KBSC73metaG_FD_65863 | JGI IMG/M metagenome (GOLD analysis project Ga0070664, IMG submission 65863) | Corn rhizosphere microbial communities from Kellogg Biological Station, Michigan, USA - KBS C7-3 metaG | ecosystem: Host-associated > Plants > Roots > Rhizosphere > Soil ... | reverse complement strand
CGGCGTGCGTCGTCATCGCGCCTATGCGCAGGCCGCCATCGCGCGCGGTTGCGATGCCGCGCAATGCCGCGATGCGCCGCAGGCTCACGAGACGCTCGGGTGCAGCGAGCCCGACGTTCATCATTGCGACGAGCGACTGGCCCCCGGCGAGACATTGCGCGCCCTGCGCTCCAAGCGCGCGACAGGCATCGGCCAGCGTATCGGGGACGACGTATTCCACGTCAACGCTCGGCGCGCGGGTGCGGGAGCAGCACGTCGGCGACCCAGTCGGCCATCGCATCGATCGCGGTCGAGAACTGATCTCCGCTGCAATGCTCGACGCCGCCCTCGCCGATGTCGAACAGGCGCAATTCGGCGCGTGGACTGTTGCGCGCTTCCGCCACCGTGCGCTGCGCCTGCTCGAGCGGAACCTGCCGATCGTGCATTCCGTGCGCGACGAGCAGCGGGCACGCGATGCGTTCCGCGACGCCGTCGAGGGTCATCCGCGCGATCTTCGCCGCGGCCTCGTCGGCGTCGGCGGCGCCGTAGTACCAGAGCGCGTGCTCGAGCCATCCCGTCACCGAGCGCGCGGCTTGCGGATCGCGGAGAATCCTGCCGTGCGAGCCCGCGTTGTCCCATCGCGCGCCCCATGCGACGCAGCACGCGAGCCGCGGCTCGAATGCCGCCGCGCGCGGCGCGTAATAGCCGCCGAGGCTCATGGCGATGACACCGACACGTCGGGCGTCGATCTCCGGCCGCTGCTCGAGCCAGTCGAGCGCTGCGCGCGCCCAGCGCTCGCTGTCGTGATTGACGGCGAGTCCTTGCAGCCGCAGCGCAGCGCCCACGCCAGGATGATCCACCATCAGCGTCGATATTCCGCGAGCGGCGAACTCTTCGGCGATGCCGCACAGGTGCATCCACTCCTTGGTCACGTCGAAGCCGTCGAAGTGGATCATCGCCGGCCGCGGCCCGGGCCGTGGCGCCCGGTAGAGCAGGGCGGGCAGCGTCGTCCCTTCGTATGGCAGGTCGACATACTCGAGCGGCTCCGCGCGCAGCGCGACGAATCGATCGAAGCAGCGCGTCATCGCGTCGTACAGCGCGCGCTTTTGCGGCGAGCGGTGGCTCGCCATGCGCTCGGCCGTGAAGTAGTACACGCACGCACGCCGGTATTTGCGGGCCGCCGAGCGGGCGTGTCCCGCCTGTTCGTCGCGCCGTGCGAGATCCTCGACGCGACGCGCGAGGACATCCCACGCGTCCACCCAGGCCGCCTGCGCTTGCGGATCCACCTTGACGTCGACTCGCTCCGTGAGCATGCGCAACGGACGGCACGCGGCGTCGATCTCGGTCAGCTCGCCGCCGAGTTGCGCCGCCATCAAAACGCCGAGGTTCCACGAATAGTGCGATGGGAAGTACTCGAACATCCTGCCTGCACCGCCAACGGGGTCAGCGCGGCACTCGGGCGACGCGCATCGCATCGTCGACGATCCGGCCGTCCTTGACGACGAGGCGTCCGTCGAGCTCGATCGAGCAGTCGCGCATCGGAACGTCGTAATGGCCGCGCGTCGTGCGCTTGCCTCCGCCCTGTGAATTCGGACCGGTGGAGAACAGGAAGTTGCCCGGGAACGTCCGCGCCGCCGCTCGGGAAATCTCCGGCTCGTCGCCGTTCAGCGCGATGCCGTACCAAAGCGCCTGCGGATTCATGCCCCAGCCAAGGTGGGACACCGCGTAGGGATCACGGTCGTCGGCTGCCGACTTGCCGTCGGCCAGCCACTCGCGCATCAGCTTGGCATCCAGCCCTCCGTCGATGTCGACGACATGGCCTTCGCGGACGGTGAGCTTCACCGGGTCGTGCACGTAGCGGCAGTACGGGAGAATGACGATGTCCCCCGGCTGCATCACGACGGTGCCGTGCGTGCTGCCTTCGTTGGGGAACGTGTGTATGTGCCCGGCGCCCCAGTGGTCGAAATGTCCGGGTTCGTCGGCGAAGCCCCATTGCGTCATCACCGGATATTCGCCGCACGTGTACGTGAGATCGGTGCCGGCGTCGCTTACGACGCACACAGTGCGTGTTTTCCGGTAGAGCGATTCCGCGTATTTGCACGCCTCCTTGAGTCCGGGGGGTGACATGAGCTGCGCGAGCTGGTCGGGTGCATCGATGATCATCAGCACGCGCGTGCCGCCGTCCATGACCGTCTTCAGCCAGCGGCTGAACAGCGGGACATGAAAGATGACGACCATGTCGGCCGCGCAGACTGCCTCGAGCGTTCCCTTGCACTGGCCGATCGTCGGGACGCCGACCCGCGTCCAACCGGGCAGCGAGTTGACGCAGAGCTCGTAGATGTCGGCGCCGAGCTCCTCGGCGGCGGCAAAGGCCGATTGGACGTACTCGCGGCGCGTGCCCAGGTCGGACACCACCGCGATCGTCTCGCCCTTCTTCACTGCCGAAAGATTGAACTGCTCGACGTACAGGCGCGTCAGCTTCGCGGGATTGATCTCGGACGTACGAATGGCCGCAGTTTGCATCATGCCTCCGTAACGCGCATCAAAACCGAACGCGCTTTATTATTCGGCGCGGTTCGTGCATTGTCAACGCGCCCGCAACCGAATGCCGACACGATTCATCCTCGAATTCGCACAAGTGAGCGCCTTCGCACGTTCCAGATCGCCTCATCTCCGTTTGGGCAGCCGTCAGCGTCCGGCGCGCGCTCCAGGTCCGTAAACGCCGGCCTACGGGGACCCGGCGCTCCCTTCGCGCCCGCTTACAGCGTCTTCATGCATCTTCGTCGTACCTCGGTGACCCCGCGCTCGTCCGCGCCACCCGTTACGGCCGGCACTTCCAGTCGCGCGCGCCGCACGCTGACGGCTGCCTCGACACGCCGGTGGCGATTCGCGACAACAACCGCCACGAGGTCGCCGCCGGCGGATTGAGCGCGCGACGCGAAATTCGACTTGCCTGTCACGCATCGGCACTCCCGCCGCGACGGGACGCGGGCAATGCGTGTCTGGTGCGACTGGAGTGGCGGCCGTAGCGGGTGGCGCGGACGAGCGCGGCACCAGGAGGTGTCTCGAAACACGCGTGGAAACTCTGTAAGCGCGCGCGAAGGGAGCGCCGGGCCCCGCAGGCCGACGTCTACGACTTGGAGCACCGGACACGCATTGCCCGCGTCCCATGCACCGGGAGACGACTTCGGACACCGGACACGCGTTGCCCGCGTCCCGTGCTGGAATTTCGGCAACGATCCAGCTCACGCCTCGGTCACATGCCAGAACAGCAGCCGCTCTCGCAGCGCCTGCGCGATGTGGTACAGCGCGAAGCCGATGAGCGAGATCGTGAGCAGCGTCGCGAACGCCGAGCGCACGTCGCCATAGCGGAACGCGCGCATCATCATGTAGCCGAGCCCGCTGCCGCCAGACACCATCTCCGACACGACCGCGACCAGGACAGCGACGACGACCGCCACCTGGACACCGTCGTAGATGCTGGCCAGCGACAAGGGAAGGACGACGCGCCAGAACATCCGGACGCGGCCGGTGCCGCGCGCCTGCGCCGACCAGAGGTACACCGGGCTGATGCCGCGAGCGCCGTGATACGTGAAGATGACGACGGGAAACAGGCAGTCGGTGAAGATCAGCATGACCTTGGACAGGCTGAACAGGCCGAACCACGAAACGTAAAGCGGGATGAGCGCAATCTTCGGCAGCGGAAAGCCGAAGGAGAAGAGCGGTTCCAGGAACCATTCCGCCGCGCGGATGCGGCCCATTGCCAGGCCGAGCGGTACGCCGATCACGATGGCCATGCCGAGGCCCAGCAGCGCCCGCCAAAGCGTGTCCCACAGCGGTCCGAGCATCGTCGTGTCGGCGACGAGCGCGGCCCAGCGCACGACGATTTCCGACACCGGCGGGAATACGTACGGATTGACGACGCCCGTACGTGCGGTCAGCTCCCATGCGAGCAGCAGCACGCCGACAGGGACGACGCGCGCGGCGAGCGTCCGTGCGTGCGAAGCCCTCGAGTCAATGGGCGAATGCATGCCAGGCCATCGCCTTCCGCAAGCTGGCGACATACAGGCGGTCGAACACGTAGCCGAGCACGGCGAGGTAAAGCACGACTGCCAGCATCGCATCCTCCGCGCCGACGCCACCATACGAGAAGATCAGATAGCCGAGGCCGGAATCCGATGAGATGAACTCGGAGCTAACGAGGACGATGATGGCGATCGCGATTGCCGTGCGGACGCCGGCGGCGATCTGCGGCAGCGCCGATGGAATGACGACGCGCCAAAGCAGCCGGCGCCCGGACGTGCCGCGCGCGCGTGCCGACCAGAGCAGCATCGGATCGACGCTGCGCGCGCCGTTGAACGTGGCGATGACGATCGGCACGAGGCAGGCGAGCGCGATCACCGAGATCTTCGAGAAGTTGCCGATGCCGAGCCACACCATGAACAACGGAATGAGTGCAGGTTTCGGGACCGGGTAGATCAGCATCAGAATCGGTTCCATCGCGAGCTGCACGGCGCGAACGCGCGCCATGAGCACGCCGATCAGGATGCCGGCCACGACGGCGATCGCAAACCCTGCGCCCGCCCGCGCGAGCGATGCGATCGTGTGCGGAACGATCTCGCCGCTCTTGACGAGATCGGCCAGCGACGCGATCACCGCGAAAAAGGACGGCATCAGCCACTTCGGCAGCGCGCCGACCGTTGAAGCCACCTGCCACACCGCGAATACGATCAGCAGCGGCAGCAGCCGGAGCAGCCCCGAAAACCGGGTCAGCAATGCATTGCCCGATCTATTGGTCATTTGGCGTGGTGCAGCGAGGGAAATGCTTATCCGCCCCGGATCTCGGTCATGCGCGCGCGGCGTCGACTTCTTCCTTGACGCTGCGCCACACGTGCAGCTTCAGCGCGACGAACGCGGGATTTGACTCGAACTCGTCGCCGTCGTCGACGTCGAAACCGCGCGTCAGCACCTCCTTGATGCGTCCGGGGCGGGCCGCCATTACCACGATTCGCGTTCCGAGTGCGACCGCCTCCTCGACGTCGTGCGTGACGAACAGTACCGTCTGCGATCCGCGCCGCCAGATGCGCCGCAGCTCGTCCTGCAGAATGCGGCGCGTCTGCGCATCGAGGGCACCGAACGGCTCGTCCATCAGCAGTATTTCGGGATTGCAGGCGAGCGTCTGGGCGATGGCCACACGCTGCTGCATGCCGCCCGAAAGCTCACGCGGATAGCGCCGCTCGAAGCCTTCGAGGTGCACGAGCCGCACGTGGTCGGCGACGATCCGGTCGCATTCGCCGCGCGCGACCCCCAACTCCCGCAGTCCGTAGGCGATGTTGTCGCGGACGGTGAGCCAGGGAAACAGCGAATAGCGCTGGAAGACGATGCCGCGGTCGCGCCCCGGTCCTTCGATGGGCCGGTCGTGCAACCGGATTTCACCCGCCGTCGGTCGCAGGAACCCGCCCACGAGGTACAGCAGCGTGCTCTTGCCGCAGCCGCTCGGACCGACGATCGACACGAATTCGTGCCGGTCGACGGCCAGATCGATCCGCTCGAGCGCGACCACGGCGTCGAAGCCTTCGCCATACCGCATCGCGACATCGCGTAGCGTAAGACACGCGACCGCCACCGGCGCTATTTCGGCAGGTACGACAGGTCCAGGTACTTCGCCACGTCGAACTTCTGGATGAACCCGTTGGCGGCGAGGCTGTCGACGACGGGCTGAATGTGCTTCGCGTCGACGCGGCCGTCGCGGCGCACCAGGTAGTCCTTCTTCGTGAGCAGGTAGCTGTCGACGACCGGGTGCGGCAGCTTCCATTCCTCGGCATAAATCTTCACCGCGTCGGCACGGTTGTCGAGCGACCAGTTCACCGCGCGCAGGTAGTCCTCGATGTAGTCACGCAGCGCCTGCGGGTGTGCCTTCACGAATTTCTCGTCGAAGGCCATGAACACGTAGTCGGTAGGCCCGCCGTAGATGTCGCTGGATTGATAGAGGACCTTGAGGTCGCCCTTGCCCATCGCCTCCTCGAAGAACGGCTGGAACAGCGTCGCGGCCTGGATCTTGTTGTCGCGCACCATGCCGGCGAGGAACGGCGGCCGCGCCTCGACGACCGTCAGGTCCTTGTCCGGATTGAGCCCGGCCTTGCGCGCCATGATGCGCACGCCCATGTCGAGGGTGCCGCCGATCGCGTTGACGCCGAACGTCTTGCCCTTCAAGTCCGCCACCGTCTTGATCCCGCCATCGGCGCGAACGACGGTGGCATCGTCGTAATGGCCGTCGAACCCGAAGGACAGGAGCTGATGCACGATCAGGACAGGCACGCGCGACTGGTTGATCGCATTCGCCATTGGAAACGGCGTGGCGAGGCAGCCATCGATCTTGCCGGCGACGAGCGCCGGCATGGCGTCGCCGCTGCCGGCGAAGCGAACCCATTCGACTTCGTACGTCTTGCCGTAATTCTTGAGAATATCCGGCTTCTTCTGCATGAACAGGTGCGCACTGATCGAGATGTGCGTCCCGATGCGGATCTTGACCTTTTCCTGCGCCGACGCCGTGCCGGCGATTGCGAGCGCCGCGCAGAGGCCGGCGGCGAGGGTGAAAGCGCGTCGAGTCAGCATGGCTTCTCCGGATGTTCTCGTTCTGGGTGATCGGTGCGGCGCGGTCGGCGAAGTAAACCGTCGCCGCCGCGGTGTGTCAATACCGAACTGAACTTGCTTTTCAAGCTGCGGCGCGTGCGAGCGGCCCGGTGTCGATGACATCGTCGGCGCGCGGCTCGCGCGATCCGAGCAGGCCGCATTCGCGGCGCAGCGCGATCACTTCGTCGAATCCGCTGCGTACGGGCGCAAGGTCCGGGACGGGGTCTCGCACGAGCCGCTCCGCCGCGCGGTTCGCATAGCGTGCGGCGACGAGCGCGGCGATGGCGGCATCGCGGTGGCTCGCATCGGCGGCCCAGGCGCCTGCCGCGAGCAGTGCGCGCATGTAACGCACCATCGTCTCCGCGTTCTCCCGCAGCCAGGCGGCGCGCGCAGTGACGACGACGCCCGGATACGCGGGAGCGATCTCATCGCCGGACCACAGCTTCTTGAATCCCGAGTCGAGCGCGCGGTCGATGAAGGGCGGCACGAGGATGGTCGCGGCAGCCGTGCCGGCTGCAAGCGCTTCGAACCGTTGCCGCACGCCGCCGACCGGATCGAAGCGGCAGGTACGCCAGTCGATGCCTGCCCGAGCGAGCGCGCGGTAGAGCACGAGCACGAAGCCGTTGGTGGTCGAGTCGACGGCGATCGGCTGCATCGCGGCTTCAGCGAGCGAGCGGTAACGCGCAAGCCCGCAGAACGCCATCACGGTCGAGCGCTCGAGCTGCGCGACGATGCGCAGGTCGGCACTGCGCTCCTGATTCCATGCGATCACGTTGTCCATGACCGCGATGCCGACGTCCCAGGTACCGTCTGCGAGACCCTGGCCGAGGTGATCGGAGGAAAGCGTCTGCGTCGTCTCGACGTCGACGCCATGCGCGGCGAACAGGTCCAGATGCTGCGCAAAGACGAGCGGCGCGGGAGGAACGAACAGGATCTGCCGCAGACGCAGCGTCACGGCTTGCCGCTCACAAAACGGAATGGGTTTCATTATTCGGTTATGCTCTGCGCCTGTCAATTGCAGGCGCTCCGCGGAAGCAGCACATGGTGCAGCGCAAGAAACCGGAAGTTCGCGAGGCGATTCTCGCCGCGGCTTTCCGGTTGTTCGCGAACAGAGGGTACGCGGCGACGATGGTTGCCGACATCGCACGGGAGGCCGGCGTCTCTCCGGGCAACGTCTACATCTACTTCCGCTCGAAGCTCGAGATCCTGTACGCGATCTACGATCCGTGGCTGCGCGCGCGCATCGAGGCACTGGGCCGCGAGCTCGCTGCGCTTCCGTCTCCGCGCGCGCGCCTTCGCCGCCTGCTGGTCGCGCTGTGGCGCGAGATCCCGGCCGAAGAGAACGGTTTTCTCAACAACATCATGCAGGCCATTTCGTCGGCAGGTCCTGCTGAAGGCTACCGCTCGACGCTCGTCCGGTGGCTCGAGAAGCGGATCACCGGCATGATCGAGGGGGCGCTGCCTCCGTCGCGCCGCGCGCGAATCGCCGACGTGCGTCTCGCGCACGTTCTCGTCATGGCGTTCGACGGCTGCGCGATCGATTACCACCTGCATCGCCGCGTGCGGGTCGACGACAGGACGATCGACTTCATCACGGACATGCTGCTCGGCGGGCGGGCGGGCAACCGCGTCGCGGCGCGCGCCCCCGCAGCGCGTAGCCGTGCGGACGCGCAGCCGAACCGGATTCCTTGAAGGCGATCGGCAACGCGCCTAAACTCGCTTCACGATCGCTTCGAATGCTACGAGGAGAACGCGCAATGGCACTGATCAAGGACGTGGATTCGATCACGAAGGACCGCAAGCTCAAGGTGCGCAAGCGGGGCGAGAAATTCGATCACACGAGCCTGCTACCCGACGACGAGTGGTATCCGAAGGCCGTCCGTCCGAAAATCCGGCCGGCGCGCTGGAACTGGCTCGACTGCCACGCGAAGCTGCAGGAGATTGCGAGCTCTCCGATCCCAGGCGCGGATCGGCGCTTCATCATTCTCGTCAACAACGACACTGACGAGATGGCGAGCACGGCACCGGGTGCGCTGATCGGCATGACGATTCTGAACCCTGGCGAAGGGCTGAAACCGCACCGGCATAACTCGTTTGCCCTGTACCACGTATTGCAGGGGCGCGGCTTCGACGTCATGCAGGACGAAGACGACGCGGAACCGACGAAGATCGAATGGGAGAAGGGCGATACGTTCCTGTGCCCGGCGTGGGTTTATCACCAGCACGTCAACGACGGCGACGAGCAGGCGATCATCCTGACCGTGCAGGATTTCCCTTTGCTCGCGGCTCAGCGAAGCCTGCTGTTCGAGGAGCCGCGTGGCGTGGACAACATCAAGCTCGTAAGCAAGAAGTTCGTCCCGCACCGCGACACGGCCGAGAGCTTCAAGCTCGACATTTGACGGGGCGCTCCATGGCGAAGATCACCGACGAGATGGCGCGGATGATCGCGGAGCTGCGCCTATGCTACGTGGCGACGGTGACGCCGGACGGACGGCCCAACCTGTCGCCGAAAGGGTCGCTTCGCGTCGTCGACGGCGACCACCTCGCATTTGCCGACATCATGTCGCCGCAAACGATGCGCAACCTGAAGGAAAACCCATACGTCGAGATCAATATCGTCCATCCGTTCCTGCGGCGCGGTTACCGCTTCAAGGGGCGCTGCGACATCTTTACCGAAGGCGAGACCTTCGATCTCGTCGCCAACGAGCTGTGGCAGCGCGAGGGCAAGCAGTATCCGGTGAACGCGGTGGTCAGGATCCAGGTCGACACGGCGCTACCCGTTCGATCGCCGGCCTACGTCTTCAACAAGGGTGTCCAGGAGGACGACGTGCGCAGGATCTGGCTCGAGCGGTATGGCGTGCAGCCGCTGCCGACATCTGAGAAGCAATCGTGAGCGTGGTCGGCGAAAGTACCCACAACATCGCGGCCATCGTCGTCGATCGGCTGATCGCGACGAACCGCGGAGACCGGGATGCGTTTTCGTACAACGGCAAGCGCTACACCTTCCAGGATGTGGCGGCGCTGATGAACCGGGCGGGCAGCATGTTGAAAGCGATGGCTGTGCCGGCCGGTGGCAGCGTTTTGCTCGCGTTGCCCCCGTCGCCAGCGTTCGTCGGCAGCCTGCTCGGCGCGATGAAGATGGGGGCTGTACCCATGATCGGCGCGCCCTCCGATCCGGAAGACCTTGCACGGTGCGTCGCCGCGACCCGCCCCATTACCGCTGTCGTGCACGAAAACCGCTTGTCCGAGGCCGAGTCCGCACTCGCGCCTCTGGCGCGCCAAGCCATCGTCGTCGTTGGTGCGGCCGTTGGCGGCCATCGGTCTTTCATCGACGAGATGCGCACGCAGCCGTCCTGGCTGCCCGCGGCGGACGTCCGCGGCGATGCGCCCGCACTGGGCGTATGGACCGGCGTGACTGCGCAGATTGTTTCTCACGCTGATGTCGCCGCATGGCTCGAAGAAGCGGACGCCGGTCGAACGGGCCACGGTCAAGGCGACCCGGCGCGCGCGGTAAGAGCGATGCTGCGCGCATTCGCGAAGGGCGAGGCCGCAATTCTCGCGTAAACATGGCACCCGGCGCGGATCCGCCGCCGCGTATGCCGGATTCGGCCAGGCAACAGGTGCGGCTGCGCCGCTTCCTGCTCGCGAGTGCATTTTCGGTGCTGTACCTCGTGGTGCTCGGCGTCTTCCGTTTCCATGACGGAATCGACCGCGCGACCCTTCTGCAGGCCTGCACCATCGTCGCGCTGCTGATCGTCGCGTTCAGCATCCTGTTCGTCTCCCGCCTCAACCTGCGCTTCGCGGACCCGAGCCTCACGGCGTGGCAGTTGCTGGCGTCGGTGTTCACGATGCTCTACATCGCCTATCGCGCGCCGGATACGCGGCTCGCGTTCGTCGCGTTCGCCTTCGTCGCATTCATGTTCGCGATGCTGCGGCACAGCGGCGCCACGCTCGCGGTGCTCGCGTCGGTGTCGCTGCTGGCTTTCGGCCTGATGATCGGCGTCCGCTACGCGACCGGCCAGGCTGCGCGCGTCATCGAGGTCGACCTGCTGCTGCTCGTCGTCATGGCAGTCACGCTGCCGTGGTTCCTGTTGATCGGCAGTCGCGTGCAGCGCCTGCAGCGCGGTTTTCGCGAGGTGCACGTCAAGTTGGAGGACATCGAGGAGCAGGCGCGGCGCGACGATCTCACCGGCCTGTACAACCGCCGCGCGCTGCTCGTGGCGATGGAGGAATCGAAGCGGCGCGCCGATGCCGCCGGCGAGCCACTGTCGATCTGCGTGATCGACCTCGACATGTTCAAGCGCTACAACGACGAGTTCGACCACTTGACCGGCGACCAGGTGCTGCGAACGTTTGCCCAGGCGGTGCGGCAGCACGTGCGCACGACCGATGTCTTCGGCCGCTACGGCGGGGAGGAGTTCGTGAAAATATGCCGCCATACGACGCTCGCGGGTGCCGTTGCCGACGCCGAGCAGCTGCGCGAGCGCATCAGCGCGCTCGAAGTGCCGCTGCCGCGGTCGGTCGGCCGCCTGACGATCTCGATCGGCGTCGCGCAATATCGTCCCGGCGAAACGATCATGCAGACGTTCGCCCGTGCCGACCTTGCGCTCTACCGCGCAAAGGCGGCAGGCCGCAATCGCGTCGAAAGCTAGTGCGCGTGCAGGACCATGCGGATACCTGCGAAGCGCACCTACGCGGAGAACGCCATCAGCGATCGTGCGTACGCCGGCGCGGTCGGCTCGTGCATGAAGTAGACGTGGATTGAATCCCACGCCGTCCCATGCAGCGTGGTGGCCCACTGTCGCAGTGCATCGACGGGATAGGTCTCCAGCCGCAATCGCACGTAGCCCCACGGCGCCGTCTGAACCAGCGGCGGCGGCTTGTCGTCGCTGCGCTCGGACAGGCATAGCGCCGCACCGGCGCGCGACAGCGCATCGTAGACATCGTCGGCGAACCAGCTGTCTTCGCGGAACTCGAACGCCGCACGGTGATCCTCTGGCAGCAGCGCGAGAAAGGCTGCGAGCCGCGGCACGTCCTTCTTCAGGTTCGGCGGAAGTTGAAAGAGCACGGGGCCACGCTTGTCGCCCAGCGCGGCGAGGTTGCGGTACAGGAAATCCACCGAGTCGGCCGCTGCCTCGGCCTTGAGCCGCGCGATGTGCGTTATTCGCCGCGACGCCTTGATTGCGAAGCGGAAGCCGGCCGGCGTCGCCGCAGCCCAGTGCTCGAGCATCGAAACCTGCGGCATCCGGTAGAACGTGTTGTTGATTTCGACGGTCGGCAGGCGCGCCGAGTAGAAATCGAGCATTCCCTCCGGCTTGAGATCCTCGGGGTAGAACGTTCCCTTCCACTCCTTGAACGAATATCCGCTTGCTCCCGCCAGCAACCGCGAAGCTGCCATCGCCATGCTCCTGCTTCGGTTGAACCACTTCAAGCGGATCGCGGTCCGATGTCCATGATCCGCAAGCTGTCATCGGGCGAGTTCCGGCTCTATTCGCGCAAGGTCGATCCGCGCACCGGCAAGCGCCGCAATCTCGGAACGTTTCCCACGCGCGAAGCCGCCGAGAAGCACGAGCGCGAAGTGCAGTATTTCAAGCGGCGTTGACGCCGCGCGAGCTCGAAAACAAGAACGGCGCTGACGCTGCTCAGAGTGCGAATGCAGAACGGCCCCGCCGGGCGGGGCCGTTCGCGTCGCTTGCGCGCTGCACTACGCGGGCAGTTTCTCCGATTCGGTGACGCGTGTTTCCTGCCGTGCCGACTGCGGCGGCACGACCGCCGGCTCAGGCCGCTTGGCCGCATCGGGTCTTTCGCGCGCCTTGCCGGTTCCCTTGCGGCGCAACTCCCGCAACCAACCGCTGTACTCGTAACACATCGCAGGCTCCTTTCCGGAGTGGACGAACATCCTCCCTGGGACCGTGTTGTGGTTCGATCGTACGCCGCGGGACAGTTGGCTGCAATGCCCCTGCCCCCGAGTGCACCCTGCGACGACGTCAGCCCTAGTCCGACGACTTGCGCGAGCGCTTCGTGGATTTGCGCGTGGACTTCGACGACTTGCGCGCTGACTTCTTTGCCGTCTTTCGCGACGACTTCTTCGCCGTCTTGCCTGACGACTTCTTCGCTGTCTTGCGCGACGATTTCTTCGCGGATTTCTTCGGCACCTTGCCGCCGGCGCGCCGCGCTTCCGACAGTCCGATGGCAATGGCCTGCTTGCGGCTCGTGACTTTCTTCCCCGACTTGCCGCTGCGCAGCGTGCCGGCCTTGCGCTCGTGCATCGCCTTCTTCACCTTCGACTGCGCCTTCTTGCCGTACTTGGCCATGGTCGCCTCCTCGGTGCGGGAACAGCCGAACCCCCCTGTGCCGCTCGGCTCTTGTCCGTTCGAACGTGACACCGGCCGAACGTTCCCGAAGCGTGGGCGCGGATCCCCCCAGCCGCGCGTCCGGCATTCACGAGCGACCGATCGAACCTTCCGGCAGCTCGACGATCGTCCGAAAGCCGCCGAAGAACATGCGCATGGCGTCGAACGGCAGGTCCTTCGGGTTCATCATCTCCTCGAGCCGCGGATCCGCCATCACCTTGGCGTTGATGCGGTCGCGCGCCTCGCGCGACTCGTAGACGATCCACGAGAACACCACGACCTCGTCGTCCTTCAGTTGCACGCTTTGAGGAAACGACGTGACCTTTCCCGGCTTCACGTCGTC
>Ga0070664_100003155_pt1 | contig 13315 bp, 9 predicted proteins | sample KBSC73metaG_FD_65863 | JGI IMG/M metagenome (GOLD analysis project Ga0070664, IMG submission 65863) | Corn rhizosphere microbial communities from Kellogg Biological Station, Michigan, USA - KBS C7-3 metaG | ecosystem: Host-associated > Plants > Roots > Rhizosphere > Soil ... | reverse complement strand
AAGATCGAGCACCGAGGCCTGGGCGAAAGCGTCCGTGCCGTCGCCATCCGGGTGCAGCGTGTTCGGCGCGACCTTGGTCGGGCGGCCTTCGAAGGTGGTCACCACGAGCGGCGTGGCACCGCCGGAGCGGGGCATCGACGACGCGTAGTAGAGCGCCTTGCCGGGGATCACCCATTCCGGGGCCTTGGCGAAGGGCTCGATGAAGCTCTCCGGGCGGCGGCAGGCGGCCATGCCGAGGCCGGCGAGCGCGGTGGACGCGCCCATCAGCTTGAGAAACGAACGGCGGGACGTGTCCAGGTCGCCTTCGCCGGACATTTCGGCGGCTCCCTGCGGGAACTCGCGCTCCAGCCATTGGCGGAAGGCGGGCGTGTCCTCAAGTTGGCCCAAGCTGCCCCAGGAAACGGTCGTTTCGCCTGCGGGCACTTCAGGGTGTTGCAAGATGCGCTTGCTCATGTCGGCGTGCGGAAAGCGGGGTGTAAGGGGATCAGTGGTGGCAGGTGGCGCAGCCGGTCTTTGGATTGACCTGCCATTGCTCCTTGAGCTTGAGACCGAGCTCCTCGGTGGTCTTCACGCCGAGCGACTGGCCGTGCTTCGACACGTAGTCCTGGGCGTCATACTTGAGATTGAACACTTCCTCGAGCGGGCGGAGCTTCGCTTCCGGCGCGCGGTGGCACTCGAGGCACCAGCCCATCGAGAGCGGCTCGGCCTGATAGACGACCTCCATCTGGTCGATCCGGCCGTGGCAGCTCTGGCAGGAGATGCCGCGGTTCACGTGGGCCGAGTGGTTGAAATACACGTAATCCGGGAGCTTGTGGACGCGCGACCACTGGATCGGCTTGCCGTCGTAGCCGGGGTAGTTGACGTCCATCTCGCGGTGCAGCGGGGCCAGCTTCGGACTGTCCTTCTGGACGTGCTGGTGGCAGTTCCAACAGGTGTTGCCGGTCGGCACGTTGGAGTGACCGGAAACGTCGACGAACGAGTGGCAGTAGCGGCAGTCGAGACCGACCTGATCGACGTGGATCTTATGGGAGAACGGAATCGGCTGGGACGGCTGGTAGCCGACGGTCAGCGTCTTTGGCGTCGCGTAATAGGCGAAAGCGATGGCCGCCCCGATCGCCACGCTGCCAGCGCAAATCGCGATCTTGAACGGAAGCAGGTTCGTCCAGCGAGGGAAGAAATTTGCCATGGGAGCGCGGGTCGTTGCAGAGGGGTCGGCGTGGAGCTTGTGAAATTTTTCACAAGCGATGGGTGATCTACCACGGGCAGGCCGCGGAGCGGCGCGGAGCATGTAGAGGCAAAAAATCGGACGCAATGCCAAAAAGCGGAAAATATTCCACAATCGGCGCGTATCGCGATTTGTTGGATCCGCTAGAGTCCCGCCCTTCAACGGGACTGCCAGTTCAGCCCTTGGGCCTTGCGCCACCTGCGGTAGGCGGCGGACTGGTCGGCCTTCGACTCGTCGCGCAGGCCGGGGTTGGCCTCGAGGAAACGCTCGAACATGCCGCCGCCCGCCTCCTCCGCCGGTTCTTCGACCTTTTCTGCGGCATCCGGCAATGCCGAAGGCGGCGCCTCCCCACGTCCGATCCGCTCCAGGCGGGCGGCCACGCGTCCCAGCTGACGGAGCGCCAGCGCCAGCAGGACCAGGATCCCGCCCAACAGCAGATTCGTCAGGAGCGCGCTTTCGAACATGCCCCATCCTGCGGAAAGCCCTCCGCCGCGGTCGAGCAGGAAACCAACGCCCCCGCCCGCCGGCGGGGGCTCACCATTCCTTGCAAATCCGCTGCAAGCGCCGCAGCCGGTCGAGCGCCCCGCCGGAAACGATCGCCTCGCGCGCCAGCTCGATGCCCGAGCCCATGGTGTCGGCCAGACCGCAGCAGGCGAGCGCCGCCCCGGCGTTGAGTAGCACCATGTCCCGCTTCGGACCGGTGTCTTCCCCGGACAAGATCGCCTCCAGGATCGCCGCGTTCGCGAACGCGTCGCCGCCCTGAAGATCGGACACTTCCGCATGCGCCATGCCGAAATCGCGCGGCCGCACCTCCTCGTCCTCCAGATCCTGATAGGCGCCCGCCTTGCAGATCCGGGTCGAGCCCATCAGGCTGACCTCGTCGACCGAACGTCCGTCGCCGGTGGTGCCGTGGACGACCCACGCGCTCTCGCGACCGAGGCGCTGGAGGATTTCGGCGAACGCCGGGCACCACTCGCGCTGATAGACCCCGGTGAGCTGGCACTGCGGCTTCGCCGGATTGAGCAGCGGCCCGATGATGTTGAAAATCGTGCGCACGCCGCGCTTGGCGAGCATCTGCCGGACGCCGACCACCGCCTTGAACGCCGGATGATACATCGGCGCGAACAGGAACCCGACGCCCGCGCCCTCCAGACAGCGGCGGAAACCCTCCGGCGGCAGATCGATCCGCACGCCGAGCGCCTCCAGCACGTCCGCGCCGCCGCTTTTCGACGTGATCCCGCGGTTGCCGTGCTTCACCACCACGCCGCCCGCCGCCGCGACCACGAACATCGCGGTGGTGGAAACGTTGAACAAATCCAGCTTGTCGCCGCCCGTGCCGCAAACGTCGATCGTCGGCCCCGGCGGCAGGGCCAGCCCGGCGTGGGGATCGACCGCGTGGCGCAGGAACACCTCGACGAAGCCCGCGATTTCCGCCGGCGTCTCGCCCTTTCTCGAAAGCGCCTCCAGCAGCTGGGCCTTCTTCGCATCGGCGACCGCCGAGTCCAGCAACAGCTCGGCCGCTACCTCGACCTCCTGCGGCGTGAGGTCCCGTCCTTCTTCCAGATGATGGATCAGCGCGTCCATGAAGCCACCATGTTACGAGCCGGGCGAAAGGATGGAAAGCCCGCGCAACAAGGATTTTTCCCGCCTCACGGCTTCGAAAACCACGCCGGCTCGTTGCCGGGCTTCCACTTGATGTTGCAGCCGCTGCTCGGATACGGGCGGGCCATCGGCGGCTCGCCGGCGAGCATGCGGCGGACCGCCTCGCCGAGGTCGCCGCCGTGCGGCTCCAAGCCGCTGCGCGGGCGGGAATCGTCGAACTGCCCGGCGTAGGCGAGCTTCAGATCGCGGTCGAAGAGAAAGAAATCCGGCGTGCAGGCGGCGGAATACGCCTTGGCCGTCTCCTGCCCGGCGTCGAGCAGGTAGGGGAAATTCCAGCCGTGGGCGGCGGCGAACGGACCCATGTGCTCCGGCGCGTCGTCCGGGTATTTCTCGAAATCGTTCGGCATGATCGCCACCGTGTTCACCCCTTGGTCGGCGATTTCCCGGGCGAACGCCCCCAGCGCGTCCGCCAGGTGGATGACGTAGGGGCAGTGGTTGCAGGCGAACACGACCAGCAGACCGTTCGCCCCCTTCAGTTCGTCGCGGGAACGCACGCCGCCCGCGGTATCGGGCAATCGGAAGTCCGGAGCCGGATCGCCCGGTTGCAACAGGAAGGTCGAAAGCACTTCAGCCATGGGCAAACCATGGCATGAAACCGCACGACGGACACCCGAAAATGCCCGTGCGATCCGCGTTGGACGCGCCCGCCCGCATGCGCCACAGTGCGCCCCGATGTTGCCGCCGCTCACCCCTGACGATCTCGTCCGCTACTCGCGCCACCTGCTCATCCCGGGCGTGGGCGAGGACGGCCAGCGCCGGCTGAAAGGCGCGTCCGTACTGATGATCGGCACCGGCGGCCTGGGCTCGCCCGCCGCGCTCTACCTCGCCGCCGCCGGAATCGGGCGCATCGGGCTGGTCGACCCCGACACGGTCGACCGCTCGAACCTCCAGCGCCAGATCGTCCACGGCGAAAGCTGGGTCGGCAAACCGAAGCTCGACAGCGCCGCGGCGCGCCTGCGCGAGCTCGCGCCGCACGTCCGGCTCGACCTGCACCATACGCGGTTCACGCCCGACAATGCCGAGGCGCTCGCCGCGGACTACGACGTGATCGTCGACGGTTCGGACAATTTCCCCACCCGCTTCCTATCCAACGACGTCTGTTTTTTCCTGAAAAAACCGAACGTTTACGGCTCGATCTTCCGCTTCGACGGCCAGGTCGCCGTGTTCGCCCCGCACCTCGGCGGCCCGTGCTACCGCTGCCTGCTGCCCGCGCTGCCCGCGCCCGGCTCGGTGCCGTCGTGCGACGAGGCCGGCGTGCTCGGCGTGCTGCCGGGCGTCATCGGCTCGCTGCAGGCGATGGAGACGATCAAGCTGCTGCTCGGCCTCGGCGAGATCCCGCTCGGCAAACTCACCTGCTATGACGCGCTCCGCAGCTCGTTCCGCACGCTCACGCTGCGCCGCGACCCGGCCTGCAAACTCTGCGGCGATTCGCCCGCCATCCACTCGATCCACAACCCCGAAACCCTCGGCTCCGCCTCCTGCACCATGACCATGGGAATCCCCACCATCACCGCTGCCGAACTGAAGCAACGCCTCGCGGAGGGCTTCGACGGCCTGCTCATCGACGTGCGCGAGCCGCACGAACACGCGGTCGACCACATCGAGGGCAGCCGGTTGATCCCGCTCGGCACGCTCGCCGAGGCGCTCCCCACCCTGCCCCGCGACAAGGAAATCCTCGTCCACTGCAAGATGGGCGGCCGCTCGGCCCGCGCGGTGAAAACCCTGCTCGACGCCGGCTTCGAAAATGTCAGCAACGTCGCCGGCGGCATCGACGCCTGGCTGGCACTGCCGTGAGATTTCTCACCGCCGCCGCGCCGGCAGACAAAGAGCCGTCCCCCTGCATTCCCTGACCGAATGCCGAGCGGGAACTCTTTGGGAGCGGCTGGGGCGCGGGAAAAAGGCTGGCGGACCCGGGGGGCGATTGCTACTGGGGCTGAGGAATAAACGAAATCCGGCGGGTCGCTTGCGAGCCGATCGGAGCCCCCTCCCCCCTTTTTTTTACCGGAAGTTCGCACTTCCGTGCAATTAGAACTTGCTTCGGGCCGTCGTGAGACGTGCGCCATGAAGCGGAATCGAGAAACCCAATCGTGTGCCGATGAACTGGATGAAAAGTGAGAACGCCGGGCCTGGCTCCGCGCAAGCCGTGCGCGACGCCGTCAAGAAAAGCGCGGGCATTTTCCCATTTGGCCGCCGCTTGGCCTCCTGTTGCGCCGCCTGGGCTTGGTGCGCGCTGATGCTGTTCGTGCTCGGCGGCTCGCGCTTGCAGGCGGCTCCGTCGGATCCCTGGACAAAAGGGACGGGTTTGGTCAGCAATACCACACTGGGTGCGCTGAAAAATTCCGCGGTAATCAACCGCGCCTGGCCGCAGGTCGTGAATTACGATTTCAACCTGAGTGGCTGGGGCATGGATGTTTACGTCCCGCCGAGCTACGACGGCACGAAACCTTACGGCGTGATGGTTTATATCACCTCGGATCCTTCCACGGGAGTCGTGCTACAGGCCGCATCGAACGATAAAAACCTCATCTGGATCGCGCCGCGGAATGTCGGCAACGGCGCCAACTCCCCCGACCGCTACGGCGCCGCGCTGCTATCCATCTACCGTGCAAAGGAGCTGTTCAATATCGACTCGCGCCGCGTTTACCTGTCTGGAAAATCCGGCGGCGCCCGCACTGTAAGCGGCCTGGCTTTTTACCATTCGGAGGTCATCCACGGTGTGGCACCCTCGTCAGGTTTCGCATTACCAAGACTTAATGCAGTAACCCCGGATTACATCCCGAACACGAGCGGCCAGTCTGACAGCTACTTCGACTACTCGGACCAGCCGTTTAATTGGCTGTATTACACTTCAGACCCGAGGCACGCGCAGATTGAAGCCGCGGGGCGGGCGAACAAGCTGCGCTCGTACATCATCAGCCGCTACGACGATTATCGGGAGGATTACTTCGTGGAAGGCTTTCACTGCGCCTTCGAACCGCAGGGACAAACGTGCTTTCTCTACGACGGTCCCGGCACGCACCAAGACGCCACCGACGCCGAGATGAAGGAGGCGATCGACTATCTCGACCGCGATGACACCTTCCCCGTCAATGCCAACGTGAAAACCGGCGCGGGCGGCTTCTCCGGAATGACCAACATCAGCCAGTCCGGCGCTTCGGCGGTCGAGGCGACCTCGGGCGGCAACACGACTTACACCCTCACGCCCACGCTCACCGCGACGGCGGCGGCGAAGACCGGCTCGGTGTTTTATTGGGACAACGCGAACGGCTCCACCGTTCGATGGCTCTGGGAGGTGAAGAACGCCGCGCCGACCAACCAGAAAACCTCCTTCGGCCTCTGGTTCCCCAACGAGACCTGGGGCGGCGGGGCCCCCACCTCCGTGACCGCGGGCAGCAATCCCGGCATCCTCATCACGATCACGCAAAACGGCTCGGTGAATCGCATGGTCGTCAGCGCGCGTCCCGACACCGGCGGCGAGACCGTCTTCTACGACGGCAATTTCAGCTTCGTGTCCGCCTACTCCACCGCGTGGACCAGCACTCAGACCGGCTACCTTACCGGCACCGGCTCGCCGGTCGAGATCCGCATGGACCTCAACAAGAGCCGTTGGCAGCTCACGTTCAATGGCATCAAGCTCGATGGCACGACCAACTCCATCGCCAGCGGCACGCAGATTTCGCGCGACAACAAACGGATGCTTTTCGGCTACTGGGACACCCCTCTCGGTCGCGCCTTCTGGAAGCACGATCCGAACACCTCCGTGCTGAACACCTGGTCGCCGTTCACCAAGTCCATCTTCACCGCCGCCACCGGCGCGCTCTCCGGCGCGGGCGCCACGCCTTCGCCGATGGAGCTGCGCTACGTGATCGCCAGCGACCCCGGCCTGCCCGATCCGCTCCCGCCCGGCCCCACCGGCATCACCGCATCGGCCGCCTATGGCACGCTGAAGCTGACTTGGAACGCATTGGCCGGAGCGACCAGCTATACCGTCAAGCGCGGCACCACTTCCCTCGGGCCTTACACGACCCTTGCGAGCAATGTCACCGGCACTTCCTACACCGACACCACCGGGCAATCGGGCGTGCTCTATTACTATACCGTTTCCGCGAACACTGCCTCGGGTGCCACGGCCAACGGCACCGAGTCCTCCGCCGGTTTGAATCCCCTGCGTCTCCGCTCAACCGGCGGCACGGCGAGCAACAGCACGAACACCACCGGCAACGAGGGCGTCGACAAGGCCTTCGACGGCACTAACGCGAAATGGTTCAACGGCACCGGTGCGACCGACTGGCTCCAATATCGTTTCCCCGCAGGCAAGCGCTACCCGCTCAGTCGCTATATTCTCACCACCGGCAACGACGTGCCGGCTCGCGACCCGGTGAGCTGGCAGGTTCAGGGCAGCAACGACGGCACCAACTGGACGACACTCGACACCCGCACCGGCCAGAGCTTCCCCGCCCGCTTGCAAGCCTACCCCTATGACATCCCTTTGACGGCGGCATACGAGTATTACCGCCTCAACATCACCGCCAACGGCGGCGACGCGGGCATTCAGCTTACCGAGCTGCAATTTTTCTCCGCCGACATGGTGCCTCCGGTGATCGCGACACCCTCCAATATTCTAGTTGGAACGGTGAGCAATAGTGGCGCGGCGGTGACCTTCAGCCCGACCGCCACCGACGACGAAGACGGTCCGGTAACGGTTCTCTGTACGCCGCCTTCGGGCAGCGTTTTCCCGATCGGCACGACTACGGTCACTTGCACCGCCAGTGACACCAGTGGCAACTACAGCCAGACCACCTTCACCGTGACGGTCAATGACGACCGGGTGAACGACATCACGCCGCCCGCCATCACCGTGCCCGCCGACATCGTCGTGCCCGCGACCAGCGCCTCGGGTGCCACTGTCACCTTCACCACCTCCGCCTCGGACGTGATGGACGGCGTGCGTCCCACCACCGACACCCCCGCTTCCGGTTCCGTTTTCCCGGTCGGCACCACCGTCGTCACCACCACGGCCGCCGACACCAAGGGCAACACGGGCTCGCGAACCTTCAACGTCACGGTCCAGCCCTTTATCCAGACCCGGGCTTGGTTGAAGTTTGACGAAACAAGCGGCACCACCGCGGCCGACGCCAGCGGCAACGCCTGGACCGGCACCCTCGTCGGCGGTCCCACCTGGGTCGCAGGCAAGCTCAACAACGCATTGAGCTTCAGCGGCACCACGCAATACGCGGCCCTGCCCACCGGCGTCGTCAACGGCCTCACCACCTGCACGATCAGCGCTTGGGTGAACCTGAACTCCGTCAGCAACTGGGCGCGCCTCTTCGACATCGGTAGCGGCACCAACAATTACATGTTCCTCGCCCCGAAAAGCGGCGCGGGCAAGATCCGCTTCGCCATCCGCACCGCCTCGGTCTCGGAACAGATCATCGACGGCACCGCCGCCCTGCCTACCGGCGGCTGGCAGCACGTCGCCGTGGTCCTCAATGGCACGACCGGCACCCTCTACGTGAACGGCGTCCAAGTCGGTCAAAACACCGGGATGACGCTCACTCCGTCCAGCCTCGGAGCGACCACTTTGAACTACCTCGGCAAATCGCAGTTCAACGACCCGTATCTCAACGGCGCGGTGGACGATTTCCGGATTATCGGCCAGGCATTGACCTCGCAACAAATCGCTGCCTTGGCTGCTCCGCCGGCCGCGCCTACACCGTTCACCGCGACTCGCGGCGATGCCAGCGCATCGTTGAACTGGGGCACCGTCGCGGGCGCAGTCAGCTACAACGTCAAGCGCTCGCTCGTTAGCGGCGGACCTTATGCGTTCGTCGCCAACACGACGGCCACCAGCTTCACCGACACCGGTCTGACCAACGGCACGACTTACTACTACGTGGTCACCGCGCTCAACGCCGCGACGGAGAGCCTGGTCAGCGCCGAGGCCAGCGCGACGCCCTTGTCCGCGCTCCAGCAATGGCGGCAAACCAACTTCGGCACGACAACTGGCAGCGGCAACGCGGCCGACAATGCCGATCCGGATGGCGACGGCTGGACGAACGCCCAGGAGTTCGCGGCTGGGACGGACCCGAACAATCGCGGCAGCTCGCTCCACGTCAGCCAGATGCAGGCGAGTGGCGGCGACATGTTCGTCGATTTCGCCACGGTGGCGGGCAAATCCTATCGCCTCGAACGCTCCGATTCATTGGAGAGCGGCTCGTGGCAGGTGGTTCAGGACAACATCGCCGGCAACGGCGGAACGTTGCGGATCACCGACGCGGGTGGCGCGGGGCGAACCAAGCGTTTCTACCGCATCGTGGTTCTACCCTAACCTGCCGTTTGCCGGGTTTTCGATCACGCCCGTGGCATCCATTCGGCTGCCACGCGGGTGTTCGGGATGAAATGATACCAAATCCGTGAGCTTCTGTGACTTTTCAGGATCGCGGAAAAGGAACCACAGATTTCACAGATGCCACTGATTTTTCAGAATCGCCGACTTCCTGCAGGCGCCTTTTCGCCACAGGCAAGTCATTGACAATCTGTGGAATCAGTGAAATCTGTGGTTTCCTGATGTTTGCTTGGTGAGCGTGCCTGGCCAGCCGAGCGACCTCTCGGAAAAGTCCGGTTGCTTCGGAGATTCGGTATGAGAGCGGAACGGAGGGATACGGACGAGAACTGCCGCCCCCGTTCAGCGCACCACCTCGGTGCCGATGCCGCCGTGGGTGAAGATTTCGAGCAGCAGCGCGTGCGGCAGGCGGCCGTCGACGAAGTGCACCTTGCGGACGCCGGCGTTGAGGGCGTCCACCGCGCTGCGGATCTTCGGGATCATGCCGCCGGAAATCGTGCCGTCGGAGATCAGTTCGTCGGCCTGCTGGCGGCTGACGGATTTGATCAGCGTCGACGGATCCTTCGGGTCCTTCATCAGGCCGGGAACGTCGGAAAGGTAGACCAGCTTGGCCACGCGCAGCTCCTTCGCCAGCGCGGCGGCGGCGAGGTCGGCGTTGATATTGAGCGGGCGGCCGGTCGAGAGCTCGGCGGCGAGCGGCGAGATCACCGGAACGATGCCGGCATCGAGCGCGGCATCCATTTGCCCGAGCTGGCAACCGACGACCTCACCGACGCGGCCGATGTCGACGCGGTTGCCGTCGGCGTCCGTGCCCTTGGTCTTTTCCCCGAGGAACACGTCGGTGCCGGCGACGCCGACCGCCTTGCCGCCGAAGTCGCGGATCATGCGGACGAGGCCGGGGTTGAGTTCCTCGGACAGCACGCGGGAAACGATGTCGATCGCCTCGTCGGTGGTGACGCGGAAGCCGCCGACGAACTTCGCCTCCAGGCCGGCCGCCTGCATCGCGGCGGAGATCGCCTTGCCGCCGCCGTGGACGACGATCGGGTTGATGCCGGCGACCTCGAGGAACACGACGTCGCGCATCACCTTGGCCACCAGATCCGGATCCTCCATCGCCGAGCCGCCCATCTTGATGAGGAAGGTCTTGCCGCGGAATGCCTGGAGATACGGCAGGGCTTCGATCAGGGCGTCGGCTTTTTCAATGGGCTGCTGGAGGCTCATGGCGGGAAACTGTGAGAGCGTGATTCGGATTTGAAAAGCAAAGGCGGCTCAGGCGGCACCCGGCGCGGAGGATTCGTCAACCGGCGCGGGCTTCCTCTCGCGCGGCGGCCAGGAAACGAGCCAGCCGGCGAGCACCGCGGCCAGCCCGGCGAGCCCCGGCAGCCAGACGTCCGCCAGCCCGGCGACGGCGAACTGTGCGGCAACCAGCACCCCGGCGCACAGCAGCAGCGAGACGTGGCGGCGGAACGGACCGCCAGCCGCGAGCAGCACCTGGAACCAGACGATTCCGCTGAGAAACAACGACTCGCCGAGCTCGGACAACCGGGCGAACGAACGCGGCGCGGAAACGCCGGAGCTCGCCGCCAGCGATTGGATGGCCGGCACCAGCGAGGCGGAAAAGCGCTTCACCGAAGCCTCCGCCACGCGGCGGTCGTCGCGCACCACCACCGGCGCGCCGGCCGGCATGGCGGACGCGTCGATCAGCGACTCGGCCGCGATCGACAGCGCGGGCGGAAATTTCGCGGTGCCGGCGGCGAATCGCCCGAACGCATCTAGCGGCACCAACGGGCCATCCGGCCCGAACTGTAGCGCGTGGCCGAGCCGGACATCGAGGTCGTCGACGGACAAGCCGCGCTCGGCCAGCAGCGCGACGAGTGGAAACGCGAACACCACCCGGTCGCCCCAGCGGGCGAGCAGCGGCAGCGCGTCGGACGGTGCCTCGGATTCGAGCTCGGTGAACCCCGCCAGCTCCCGCCCATCGCCGAGCACCGTGCCGGGCACGGGCAAACGGTTCACCACCGGCAGCAGCGCGGCGTCGCCCCGCACGCGGGCGAGCGGCAGCGACGCGCGCAGGAACGCGCCGGGCACCGGCTCGGGCGTGGCGCCGCGCGTCAGCGGCGTGGCGGTGACCAGCGATTCGAACCCGCCCATCTGGCGGTCGAGCGCGGCGCGGGCGAGCGGATCGCTTTCGCCCCACGCCATCACCACGCCGAGGGCGGCGCGCTTCACGCCGAGACGCTGGAGGTTTTTCAGGATCACCGCGTAATCGACCTGCGACAGCGGCGACGATTGGAACACGCGCTCGGGATCGTCGCCGATCGCCACCACCGCCGGAGCGGCCGGCCCGCGCTTCGATTTCGCGCCGTCCGCCGCCACCGTCCGCAGCGTCCACGGCTGTCCGCGGGTCCCTTCGCCCGAGGCGAACAACGGCGGGTTGCAGGAAGCGCCGGCCACCGCGGTGAACGCCGCGCGGTCGAGCAGGCGGAACTCCGGCGTCGCCGGGGCGAGCCGCCACACGGAGAACCCCGCCCCCGTCGAGGCGAGCAGCACCAGAATCCGGCGGGCGATCGTCCAGGACATGGCGGAATCGTTCAACCGGCCGCGACGGCGAGCACGGAGGCAAGCGGTTGTTCGAGCGGCGTGCCGACGGTCACCTCGGCCAGCAGGCGCGAGGCCGTGGCGATGTGCGGGCGATACCATTCGTCGCCGCGCTTTTTCAGGATGTTGCCGTAGGCGCCGAGCGCCTGCATCAGCCGCTGCGCCGCGCACTGGTGGAAAAGCGACGTCTCAGGCCGCTCGTCGGCGATCTCCTCCCAGATCTCCAACAAGCGCTCGCGCTCGTCGGCCGAGTGGTCGAGGTAGGGATCGAAGATCAGCGACGCGAGGTCGTATTCCTGCCGGCCGCGGCGCAGGCCCTGGAAGTCGATCAGATAGACCTCGCCGTCCTTGATCAGCAGGTTCTGCGACTGGAAATCGCGGTGCACCAGGTGGCGGGCGCCCGCGCCGAGGCGCTCGGCGAGCTCGGCGAACACCGGATTTTCCCGCAGGAAATCCGCGTTCATGCCGAGCTGGTCCTCCACCAGATGCTCGAAGAAATACTCCTGCTCCCAGCGGTAGAGCGACGCGTCGAACGGCGGCATCAACTCGAAATCCTTCGGCGGCTTGGCGTAGAACAAGCGGTCGACCTGCTGCAGCGCCGAGCGGTAATACGGCTCGCGCTCGGCGAACGGACGATCCTTGAGCGAGTGCAGGTCGGTGTCGCCGAGGTCCTCGACCAGCGCGACGCGGCGCTTCAGGTTCTCGTGCAGGATCGCCGGCACGCGCAGCCGGGCCTTTTTCAGGAAATGGGCGACCGGCACGAAGCTGTCGTTGTCCGGGCGTTCGTCGGTCCAGTGGATGCCGATGAACGGCTCGCGGCCGGGCGTCTTCACGCGCACGATCGTCCGGCCGGACGCCCCGCGTTTGATCGGCTCCAGCGTGACGGAAACGGTCGGGTCCACCCCGAGGTACTGTCGGGCGATGGAGAGGATCGAGTCGGTCGGCATGCGGGGAAAAAGCAGAGTTTCAAGGCGCTAGGCAAGACTGGAGAGCGCGACACCACCGATGCGGCTTCAGTCGGACCGCGGACTTCAGTCCGCATCTTCGCGCAACCGAGCAAACGGGGCGGACTGAAGTCCGCGGTCCAATTGCGCACTCCAAGTCACCCCAGTTTCTCTTCCACCAGCGTGAACCGCGCATCGAACGCCCCATCGCTGTGCTTCCGGCAGCACGGGTAGCAGGCGACCGGACGGCGGATTTTCTTCACCCGGCGGATCGTTTCCAGGCACCACGGGCAGGTGTAGGCGTAGTTGCGCTTCATCCTCCGGCGCTTGAGCGGCAGCGTGTGGAACGGCTGCTCGTGGGGAATGCCGAGCTCGGCGCAGGCGGCGCGCCATTCGTCGCCGTGCGGCTCGATCCGACGGCGGCCGGCGCGCTCGTAGGCGACGAGATGGGCGAGCTCGTGCTTGAGCGTCCGCCAGAGCTCCTCCGGGGCGAAATCCTTGAGCTTCGGGTTCAACTCGATCAGACGATCCGGCCACCACGCG
>Ga0070664_100003154_pt1 | contig 13320 bp, 10 predicted proteins | sample KBSC73metaG_FD_65863 | JGI IMG/M metagenome (GOLD analysis project Ga0070664, IMG submission 65863) | Corn rhizosphere microbial communities from Kellogg Biological Station, Michigan, USA - KBS C7-3 metaG | ecosystem: Host-associated > Plants > Roots > Rhizosphere > Soil ... | reverse complement strand
TCCATCTGCTCGTCAAACCTGCACATCCAAAATCTGGTTTCTAATCCGCGGTCAAGTTCAAACCTTTGAACACAGCCGCTTCCAACGGAAGGCTTTAACAGGAAAAGGTTATCACTTTTCTCATCAAAAAAGGTGGTAAGGGTTTCGAGCGGAATTCGCTGTGGATCTGGTTTCATTTTCATATTGGATAGGATTAAGATGATCAAAAAAATGAGAATTTTTTACTCATTTGTTTAAGGTGTCCTGGAGTGTATCCAAATTGCTTGTTGAATGTTTCTATGAAAGCGCTAGGTTGGTTATAGCCCAGGATTTGCGCGGCTTCTCTTATCGGAACACCATATTCGCAGATCATTTTTCTTGCAAGCCCCATCTTTTTTGCGATATAATATTCATAAATACTTTTGCCATGAATCAGCCGGAACTTCCGGACCAGGGAGGGGACGCTCATATTAACCTTCGACGCTATCCTTTCGATGGCCGGCGCCTTTTTAATTTCCTTCATGATGAATGCTTCTGCTTCAATAATCTGGTCATAATGAACACCACTATGCACAACCGCAATTGATCCTCTGTTAATGATCTTCGTGAAAAAATGCATCAGCAGATTGTAAGCTCTCGAAAGCAAAAAGAAATCATCCTCGTTTCCTCCGAGAAGGCAAATTTCCAATTCATGTAAGATTTTGTATTCCTCTACTGTAAAAGGCTCAATAGATATCTTATTTGTGCTTTCTTCGATATAATCAATAATCGATAATTTAATATCAGCCGACGCATTACTCAATTGCTTGTTTAACCAGGAAGATGTGAAGCTAATTTCGAATAGGTGGAAAGGTTCTTTTGGTATCAGATGGAAGTCAATACTTGATGGTAATGAGAATAAAATATTATTACGCGATCGCTTTATTTTCAATTTTCTGTTTAAGCTTTTGAGGTAACAAGTGGCCGGTTGAAGGAAGTAAAACAAATGGAATTCTTTCTCTTCCCGAAGTGGCTTACCCATTTTGCGTAGCACTATTCTTTGATGGGGAATGCATTTCCATTTGCGAATGGAAATATCTTGATTTAATCTGCTTTTAATGATCTCTCCCTGCAGGATATGATTGTCAAATTGGATTGCATCCTGGCTACACGTGCCACCTAACAACTGACACAGTAGGTGGAAAGATGATTCTTCATCAAGGTCGATCTCACAAAATATTTGATCCATTGGCATAGGATATGGTATTTTCTTTACCCAGAACAAAGAGGGTGCCTAATAGGAACGAATGATTGTTAGGGGATTACAGTGGGGATTGATTCCACAAAACGTAGCATACTACGCAAACAGGCGTTAGTTTTTTTTCAAATACAGCATGTGGAATTCCGAAGCAATATCGGCAGCCGATCAAAAACTACATGAAAGCTATCGGTGTTTAATCAAATTGAATTCGCAATTCAATTATCTGTCTCGAGGCACAGATGTTGGGTTTCACAGCGAGAGCGCTCGAGAAATAATTTTTTTTACTATTAAACACTCTTGTATGAAAAAATATCTGTTATTGTTCGCCCTGATGGCTGTTAGTGTGGTGGTATCTACCTCTGTAACCGCTGCAGGAATAACCCGGAAGGATTCAACTAAGGTGGCACCAGCCAATCCAACGCAAGATATACCCGTGGCAGGAACTTTTGCTACTGGGGTATTTAACGGGACGCTTGACGTCATTCAATTTACCAGAGTAGGCAGGCAGATTTATGCTGTTGGTTCGCTAACAGGTACGTTGACTGATCTTGCGGGTAATACAATTGGTACAGTTACAAGTCAACAAGTGCAATTGCCAGTGTCGCAAATCAGTAGCAGCTGCGACATACTTCACCTTGACCTTGGTCCATTAGATCTTAATTTATTGGGATTGGTCGTTCATCTTGATGAAGTAGTTCTGGATATTACAGCAGACGCTGGCCCAGGCAATTTGTTGGGCAATCTATTGTGCACCATTACGCATTTATTAGACGGTCCGGGATCAATCATTGCGATTATCAATATACTGAATAACATCCTGGGAGCTCTGTAATCATTGTCGGAGATTTCTTAGTAGGCAGCACCCGGCTATACGTACCCTAAATGGGCTATGTGATAGCCTGAGATGTAATGATAGAGAGGTAGATACCTCTCTATCTTTTTTGTTATAGACTTCGAGCATTCCTTCCCAAGTGAACGACTCCTGTGTTTTGCGGCCAATTTCTTTTTGGTTTTAGCTTCATTCATCCTATTTTTGCCGTCCTTTAAAAAGGGGTAAGGTGAGGTGGATAAGTGGGGGCTGAAATCAATCCCGCTCATTTGCGGCGCGATCAAGCCTTTGGAGAAAACATTTTTCAGTCATCTGGTGAGGTGGATGAGTGGCTGAAATCAACAGTTTGCTAAACTGTCGTACGGGTTAAACTGTACCGAGGGTTCGAATCCCTCCCTCACCGCTCGCATTATCGTTACTCCTCGGGAGGTAGTTCAGCCCGGTAGAATACCTGGTTTGGGACCAGGGGGTCGCAGGTTCGAATCCTGTCCTCCCGACAAATGTTCGATAAAGTCCTTTAGTGTTTCAAAATGTCAGGTTTTGTTACGTTAAAGGACTTTTGTTATTTCATCTACATAGGTTTCAATTGTTGCCCGAAACGGGCATTTGTATTTTCAATGGTTGAAAAGCCGATCTTTATAATCCTCCCTTAATCTATTATCACTTCCTTCAACTTTTTCTTGAGGTCATTTAATTGAACATCTCCACTTTCGCCAAGCCCAACATGGTCATAGACTACTTTACCCGTTTTATCAATTAAACACAATCTTGGAGTAGGTTCATTGCCGTATTTGTTGATTAGGTCAGGTTTGTCATAGATATGAATCCAATCCATTCCGTACTTTTTTGTGCTGGCCAAAAACTCTGTATACTTCGATGAGGGCAATGCAATGGAGATTATTTGGAGATCCTTCGTACTATACTGATTGCTGATTTCTTTCAAAGCGGGTAGTTCCCGAATGCAGGGGGTACACCAGGTGGCCCAGAAATGCAACAAAACAGCTTTTTTACCTTGGAAGAAGGAAAGCGTTACGCTCTTTTGATCAACATCTTTAACTGTAAAATCAACCGCAAAGCTCTTCTTTTCGGAAGGTAGTCTTCCATATAGAAACTCATGCAGATAATTTCCTTCATCACTGTACTTAAACCTTTCAGGAAATAAAATAAAAACGCTCAACAAAGAATCGGGAGGTATAGATGTACTTCTTGCTACTTCCGTCCGGAATGTATAAAAAGAGTAATAAGATTGTGGATGGCTGATAATATATTGTAATTTCTTTCTTGCCAATGCAGGTCTCAATACTTTTAAGTAATGGTTTTTGATCGCGGTATCGGTGCTACTGAATATCTTATCAAAAAATTGTTTCTCGTAGTCGATTGCTTTCTCCCTTTCTTCACTTGTATACTTATCCAGGTGTTTTTTTTCCTCTTTAAAATCCAGAGCATTTTTGAGTGTATATGTTTTAAAGACATTGGTCGAAGACCCACTTCGCAGGAAGGAAATCATTGCGGGCTTTTCCTGAACAAAAAAAGTATAGGCAAATGAAACGGTTTTATCTTCCGGCAAATTCTGCAAACTTATCGCTGCGTACAAAAAATAGTAATCACCACTAAATACTAACCGGTTATTTGCAATCGACGAGGGTTTAAGCTGTTTATTTTCTTTTCCGTTCTCTAACCATGCCTCAATCTTTGTAGGGTTCACTCCTTGTGGCACATTCACTGTGAGATTAAAATGTTTCTGCGCAAGCAATGACAGACTTAATAACTGATACGCAAGGAAAAAAAGAAGGCTTTTAGGTACAGACTTCATTTGTTAAAAGTATGATTCGGATGTGCCAGAAAAAAAGCGACTAACCAGATGACTGAAGCGTAGAGGATTTCTACCTTTATTTTACCGAAAATTCTTAAAAGCGGTATTCTATTATTTACAAGCATGGCATTTTGAATAGTATGATTGCAAGCCGCGTGGATTTGGCGGGATAAAAATTAATTTCGTTTTCCGGCTGTAGGGCAAAGGAAAATTCAGATGATTACTAAGGCGTTAATTTTTTTCCTGTAATCGCGCGTGTTAATAAAAATATCCTTTTTTGATAATATTCCCCGGTGAAACCGAAACTAACGATTTTGTCAATATCGCCTAGTGATGGAGTTACAAAGACAGCAACCCAAGAAACTGGTCTTTTTTTCTTCTCGAGACATCCACCACATCTCCATTTTCCATAACCACCTGTCCTCCGTCACCGCGAATGTATTTGCTGATATAATTCAGGTTAATCAGATGACTATTGTGAACGCGGAAGAATCGATAAGGTGTAAGTAACTCTTCAAAATCCTTGAGCAGTTTCGTAACCAGTATAGAATGTTTATTATTCAAATAGAGGCGCGAGTAATTGGTGCTTGACTCGATCCTGATAATGGTTTTAATGACGATGAATTCCAGTCCGTCGTTAGTGGGTACCGCGATCTTGCTATCCTGGCTTTTGTTTTCCCCGATGGATTGCTTGAGAACATTTAGGCGCTCCCTGGTATGCCTGCCGCGTTCTTGCTGGAGCCGTGCAATTGCATTTTGAAGGTCGCTAATCGAAACTGGTTTTACCAAATAATCGAAAGCACTGATGCGCATGGCTTCGATGGCAAAGTGATTGTATGCAGTTATGAAAATAATTTCTCCTTCAAAGTCCCCCAGTTCTTCTACAAACCGAAAGCCGTTCATCCTCGGCATTTCGATGTCAAGAAATAAGACGTCCGGTTTTTGGTGGCGAACGAATAGAATTGCTTCTTCCGGTTTTTCAAAAGCTGCCAATACTTTCACGGATGGACAATACTTTTCCAGCTTATTCTGCAAATTTTGCAGGCTGTTTATCTCATCATCAATCAATATTGCTCTTAAATCGTTCGTCATTAAGCTGGTTTAATTCTTATTTCACATCGGGTGCCGGCAGCATTCCCTTTTTCATCATACAAATCGATGATCTTTACTTCATCATTTGGATTTTGTTGCCCGTTGAAAATATTTATTCGTTCGCGCGTAATGCTCAGCCCAACACTCTTATGGCTTCGATGATTTTGTCCCGAATATAGGGCCGCATTTTGCCTGCCAACACCATTGTCTTCGACTGTGTATTTAATATAATCGCCCTCTGCTTTCAAACTAATCGCCAGATTCAGATCGGGATGATCACTATTAGCCAAGCCATGCACAATTGCGTTTTCCACGAAGGGTTGGATTAATAAGGGAGGAATTTGGTAATTCTCTTCAATTAAGTCTTCCTCAATTTTTACGTTGTACGAAAATTTATTATTAAAGCGGAATTGTTCGAGGTCAATATATAATTGCAACGCTTCCATATCCTGTGAGATGGTAATGAGGCTTTGCCGGCTGTTTTCTAAAATGATGCGGATAAGTCGGGCAAATTTGTTCAGGTAATCACTTGCCTGCCTTTCTTTGTTTTGCATGATGAAATTCTCAATGCTATTCAGGCTATTAAAGATAAAGTGAGGATTCATCTGCGCACGTAAAGCTGTCATTTCCATCTCAACGAGGCGCTGCTTAAACGCCGCGCGTTTCCTGATATTCGAAATATTTTTTCGAATGAGCACGCCAGCCAGGAGAATTGCCGCGGCTATGCAACTCAACCAAAATGTTTTGGTTTGCCACCAGAATGCATTCACCGTTATATACACTACGTCTTCCTTTGTACGCCCTGCTAATCCAACGTCGCCACCCTTTACATGAAGGGAATATTTTCCTGGCGCAATGTTATAGAATACAAGATGGCCGTTTTCGTTTTGTTGCCAGTTGTTCATTGCTCCATCGAGTTGATAATAATATCGGGTCTCATTATTATCATCAAAGTTCATGATCGAAAAATCCAGACTGAACCTATTTTGCCCCGGTTGTACCTCCATTTGTTTTTGTCCCGACGAATTATATTGAAAGAAATAAGGTTTATCCATAACAGACGCATCGCTGAAATGAACTTCTGATACGGGCGATGAGCTTTTGAGCACTTCATCCGGCCTGAAACGCACGAGAAAGTTTCGGAAGCCGGAATATATGAAGCCATTTTTAGATGCAGTTAGTACTCCGTCATCAAAATTATTTGGCAAGCCATCTGCACTAGTAAAATGTTTGAGTTGCCCTGCGCGCGTCAAACAAAATAATCCGCGACCTGAATTCATCCACAGATTTCCGGACAGGTCAAATGCTAGCGCCGATATTTCAACTCCGCCAATTACTGCGTCGCCTGTATAATCATACACGATTTTTTTCTTGAGCGGGTCAAATGCAAGGAGCCCTTTAAATGTACCGATCCAAAGCAATCCATTCTTGTCCTCAGTTATATATTCGAAGTTGTTGCTGTGTGAATGTATTGTCTCGTCACTAAAGTGAAGGAGGTTGATGAAATTATCCGAAAGGCTGTCATACATGTACAGGCCATCTTCCCTTGTTCCGAGGAAAATTTGTTTCCGATGGTTCATGCAAATGCTCATATTAAATGCCGGAGCCGCTGATTTCCGCGTGTTATCACATTCAAAATGGCGTACAAATTCCTTTGTGCAGGGATTAAAGATATACAAGCCATTTGCGCCATTATTTCGGGTTCTTATCCACCAGGTTGAAGTGTTGACGGGAATAATTGTGCGTAATCCAATAGGATTTCCAATTCCGGGTGCGGAATAGGAGTGTAAGATGGAGGTGTTCAGATTAAATTCAACAAGCGCATTTTCTGTTGTGAACCAAATCGAGCTGTCTCCGCGGCACAAAATATAAAACGGCTTTATTGAGTCCAGGGAGTTTTTATTCGATCTTTTTCCCCCCTTAAGAGGAAGGCGAACAGGTACGTCGCTATCTGCTCTGAATAAATGAATCCCGTAGTTAAGCCAGGTAGAGAAACACAACCCCAGTTTATTTTCGTCGCATGAATAGACGTAATCAGCAGCAATGGGAACTTGGGTGTTGTCCGAAGTATTGATGCTCCGCAATTCAAATAGTTGCTGCGACGGTCGCACATAACTTACCCCACGATCTGTGCCGACCCAAAGTATATTCTGCCTGTCAACCATAACCGTAGACACGTTATTGCCACTTAGAGAATACTGCTCCATAAAACCTGGCTGGTATACGTAGGCTTTGGTTGTAAACCTGACCGGATCAACCAACATCATACCTAAATCAGTGCCCGCCACAATCCAGCGCAGCCCTTGCTTATCTATCCACTCCGTAATAGAATTGACTACGGTACTTTTATTGCAAAGTGGAATATTTTTAAAATTACCAGTGACCGGATCAAAGCGCAACAAGCCACCGTAGAATGAACCAATCCAATATTGAAGATGTGAATCCTGGAAGATTGTCTTTATAGCTCCCGGACAATTACTAAAACATTTCTTTGCTCGCATGCTCTTATTGTCCAGCAAGAACAAACTTCCTGCGGCGTATCCCCATAGGTGTCGCTGCCTGTCCTGGATAATGTTTGCATAAGAAACAAATTCTTTTTGATCGTGCAGGATTCTAAAACCTGTCTGAACTTTTTCATAGCCAAGGCTGCTATTGAAATGATATAGATTAGTGGTATTGGTAATCCAGGCAGAGGAATCGTTGGAAAGATAAACATTCGCATATTCATCATTGGTAAGACTGTTGGTGTCAGATGGGTTATGTCGAAAATTATAAAACTGCCCCGTTGTTTTCTTATAGTAGCTGATACCTTCACTCGTGCAGATCCACAGACCATTTTTATCATCGCTCGCAAGGTTGCTTATGCCATTATACACCAATGAATTTTTTACACCCGGGGTTTGATAAAAATTGCGAACTCTATAACCATCAAACCTGTTCAGGCCATCGGTGGTACCAATCCAAATAAATCCATCATTGTCCTGGACGATAGCATTCACCTGGTTGTTGGAAAGTCCTTCCTTATCGCCGAGGTGCGCAAACTGAATGTTTGGGAAATTTTGGGCGTAATTGGTTTTGCTGAAGTAAAACAATATGATAAGGCAGGCTGCATACCGCATTGCTACCAGATTGCTCTTAAAGTTAACAAAAAACGGTTGGCATTATTTGGATGGGGGGTCAAAGTCCGCCAGATTTATCGGTATGCCAACTTGCGCGGTAGAAAGGTATAAATTAAATGTCGCGACTTGTCCTTTGTTCATTACCGACTTCATCTCTAATTGAACAAGTCCTCCCCATTTAAAGAGAGTTTCATCAATGGCCATCATTTTGAGGCTGGGATCTATATTATGAAGTACCCGGGCTATCTGGGCAATTCCAGGTACTGAATGACTCATCCAATAATCCTGCGTTTCATTTTCATTTTCATGGTGAAGGTGCGTGCAAGAATAATTTTTTATCATGTCTGTGCCCACTACCGATAAATCTTCTTCCTTGGCCGATGTACCGGTTTTGATTACCCTTGTTTTATGAGTGAGGTAATTGTAGTGAATAATCTGGTGCGGATTTGAGAATTTATAAAAAAGGGCTATATGACTTGTTAACCCTAAAGTGTACTTGACTTCATAACGAATTCCAATGGATGTGTCTATTTCTACTGCTATGCCAACATTAACATCGGCATCAGGGCTATGCATTATTCCGCCATATTTCAACGATACTGTTGCGGCATCTGAAACATGATCGGCGCCTCTTTTAATGTGTTCAGTTGGTTTTGGCTTATCCATCGATAGTAAGAGCAATGATGGAATGATTAAAAAAATACTTCGCATAAAATAGATTTGAACGAATTAATAATAATGGAGAAATGAGGGTCCCGCCATCGAGCGCGATGGCGGGCAAGACGGATGTTTCTGGCCCGTTTTTATAATTTCAAAAATTCTACACGCCGATTATTGGCCTTGCCTTCCGCTGTTGCATTGCTGGCAATGGGTTCAGAGGAGCCCTTTCCATCGGTTTGAATCCTGGATGCATCAATCCCAAAATCTTTTATTAATTCTGCCTTTACCGCTTCTGACCTGCGTTTGGATAGATTGAGATTGTCTGCCGCATTTCCATCCGAATCGGTATGACCAATAATATTCACATTGATCGAAGGATTCTCATTGAGTACAGTGGCAATATCCTTCAACACACCATATGACTGCTTTTTAATTTTCTCACTGTTTACATCAAACAAAATCCCACTCGTTACAAATTTTCCCTCATTAAGGAGTTTGTTGCGTGTATCGGGTAATCCGGCGGCTAATTTCAGGTTGCTCAGCAGATAACGATCCTGATCTTTCATATCGCCCCATATTTCAAATAGCGCAGTACCGTAAGGTTTGTCATCTGCGAATGCCCTGGGCAGATCGAATATCTTTTCTTCATTCAGGTAAACGCGCAGGCGTTGTTTTTGTCGCCATATGGACACATGCACCGTCTTCATTCCTGACGTGGATTTAAATTGCGTTGAATTGATCTCGTTCTTTAAAAAGCTCTCACCGTTATCAAAGCCTTCCACATTTCCAACGCCGCTATTATTACCGCCGCCAGTAGGGTGGAGACTGATTTTTACCCCTGATCTTTTTTGAAGTCCAATAAACGACCCATCAAAAACTTGCTTATCATTTTTTCCTGATAGAAAATAGATTGAGAGTGCCGGCGAGTAATAACTGAATTTATCATTGCTAATCACATCGCATTCGAAAGTGAAGTTGTCCGGTAATGATTTAATGTATTCCGGAATAAATTTCCCTTGCTTCATAAGCATTAGCATATGTCCGGCACTTGCGGAACTATTCACGACCTCGCCAGTGGAGTTAGTGTTCCACGTAGCGGGATAATCACCAACATCGTCTTTGGAGAAATCGTCATAGACTAATACTTTCTCCCCTGGTATAAAATCAAACTTGCTGTATGTTTTTAGATCCGATTTATTGTCAGAAGCGTTTTTAGAAGCAGCAGTATTGTTAAGTGGATGATCCTGGTTGGAGGTTGACGCAGTAGAATTATTATCTGAAGTGCCGGCCCCCTTCTGCTTTTTTCCGCCGAAAAGTTTTCCTAGCACTTTATCAGTTACTTTATCGGCGGTTTTTTGGGTCGCTACATTTGCACCTTGCTTTACGCCCTCACCGGCTTGCTGCTTCAATATGTCTTTAGTGGATTGGGCTTTTAAGTGGAATGTCAGCCCCGATATAAGAGCATAAAAAAATACCTTTCGCATACAGGAAGTTTTTAGAATGAGAAATAATTGTGAGTTTCTGGGCCGAATAGGAATTCTAAACTACTGTTGTATGTGAAGCTTGGTTAGGAGAACTCAATAAGTGGAGGGCTTGGGTGGATTGGTGGTGGAAAGATGGAATATTCGGGGACAAGAGCCAGCTTTCGTTAATAATTGGCGGATAAAAATCGCGCATCTTAAGACATTATTGGTCGCACGTTTTGCCTTGAATGCCCGAAATTAGGAGCATGAAATGGTTCCTGAAAAAATCGTCCGCTATATTTGCCAACTTAATGAAACAAAATGCGTCAAATAAGGATTTGTTATTGCCTGGTGATTGGAATATTTTTCTATACGCGCGGATCCTCACAAACAATTCATGAAAATACAGGTTGGCTAGCCTCGTTTAATTCCTATCGGTTATCAGCTTCCTGGGGGCTTCATTTTGACGCGCAACTGCGATCCGGCAACGATTGGAAGAATGTCAGAAATATCCTGCTTCGTCCGGGGATCACCTACTTCATTAATAGCAGGAATAGCGTAACGCTTGGGTACGCGTATGTAGGTGCTTATAATGTGAATGGACCAAAAACCACGCTGACGGAGCATCGTATTTGGGAACAATATATCTATAACACCAAATTGGGGCGAGCCAGTTTGCAAAATCGTTTCCGACTTGAGCAGAGATTTATCGAGCGGCAAACTGAGAATGTGTTTGCACAGCGATTGCGTTATTTTGTAAGGAGTGTAATTCCATTGGCGAAACAAGAGAAATCATTTAGCATGGGGTTTTTTGCTGCTTTGCAGGATGAGATTTTCTTCAATATTCAAAACAAGGCCAAGATCAACAACAGCTTGTTTGATCAGAATAGGATCTATTTCGCAGTAGGATATCGATTCAGTTCTAAGTTTGACGCAGAAGCTGGTTATATGAACCAATACACGAACGGAATGGTAACAGACGTTTCGAATAATATTATTCAAGTGGCATTTTATACTAGGCTCTAAAACAAAATGTAAAAACCCCGTCGTTTAACGAGATTATCCAGCCTGGCTACGACAGAGCGATAACAAATTGCTCACTATATGGCTGAACTGAATTATGCTATCCGGCTTGGTAAACAACTGAACATTAAATTTCAGGAAATGTGCTTTGTCACTTGGATTGCGGCTGGATGTGAAAACTGCAACCGGCACCTCCAATAACTCTGGGTCAGCCTTGATACGGTCAAAAGTATCCTTGCCGTTCAGCAGCGGCATATTGAGGTCTAATACTATTAAACATGGTAAAGGACTATTGTCCCGCTTAACTTCATTTAGGTAATTCAATGCCTCGATGCCATTCAGGGCTTGAACGATTTCCGTTTCAGGACTCACATCATTAATGGCCTGCGACAAAAATAGAAGATCATCCGCATCGTCATCCACACATAAAATTCTATTGCTTTTCATCATGTTCATTAAGATAAAGATAGCTAAATAGCTATCAGAATTTTCTCAGGCTGAAACGGTTGCAAGTGGGTGCCTTTTTAAGGGTAAAAACAAAACAAAAGTAGTTCCTAACATAGGTTTACTTTCTGCAAAAATCTGTCCGTGATGGTTTTCCACGATTTTTTTGCAAAGCGAAAGCCCGATTCCTTCTCCGCTTTGGGCATGCAGCTTCTTGAATAATTCGAACACATGTTCTCCATATTCAGGTTCAAACCCCTGTCCCTTGTCCACAATTTCTACCCGCACAAAATCTTCATACTTGTACTTATCTGCAATGTGGCGGAATTTATTCTGTTGAATGATAGCGCCAGTAATAGTGATGATTGCTGGTTCATTTTCTTTCCTAAAGTGAATGGCATTTGACAGCAATTGCTGCAGAAGAATAATCATTTGGTGTTGGTCTGCCTCAATTTCAGGAAGATTTTCCGCCTCGATGATAAAAGACACATTGGGAAATTGCTCTCTTAATTGCGCTTCTACAACGGAGAGGATTTTATGAAGATCCAGCTTTTTTATTTTTAATGAAGATTCAGATAGCCATGTATATTGCTGCAAACCGTGCACGATCGATTTAAATTTTTGGGAAACTCGCGTTAGCTTTTTTATCACGCTTTCGAGATCAAATTTCCTCAACTGTTTACCGTCGCTTTCTAACATGCTCGTATAAAGCGACAATTTTCGAAGGGGTTCCTGCAATTCATGTGTTACAACATGACTGAATTGCTTTAGTTCGTCGTTTTGTTTTTTTGCAATCGACAAGGTCAGGTCCAGTTCTTCCAGATTAGCCTGGAGTGCATCGGTCGTTTGCGCCAAAGCGGTATTCTCTCTTAGCATTTCCTCTGCCTGCTTTCTGGCATTGACTAATTCATCTTCGAATTTTTTTCTGTTATGTACAGCGATACCTGCATACATAGTGATAGAACCGTCATTCCTCACCTCTCTTTGCGCATTGATCAGTACCGGCACCGCCTGATGATCTTTGCGTTGAAGAGTGATGAAAATTTCACCTGCAAAATTGTGCAACTTAAGTATTGGTAAAAGATGTGTTTGAAAAAAGATTTTTGACGATAGGGATAAAATGGTTGAAAGGGGCTTATCCTTCAATTCGTCATTTTTGTATCCAAGTTCCTTGCACGTTGTGTTATTGACAGCAACAAGAAGCCCCGCATCATCAGCAGAAAAGTAGAAGCAAGGAGCATTTTCAAAACTCAACAATTGCATCAGGATCCGTTTAATAAATATTCCTCGATCAGGTCAATTGTTTCCGCCGGTGCGCTCATATGTGGACAGTGCCCCGTGGCTTTCATCACCCTCAGCGTACTATTATCAAGATTCTTTGCAAGGTAATCTCCCACTTCAAGCGGTGCAATAATGTCGTCAGAGCATTGAAGAATTAAGGAAGGAGTTCTCAATTTCATCAAATCCTGGCGGTTATCGGAAAAGAAGGTTGCTTCAGCAAATTGACGTGCAATCACAGGATCGGTTGAACAAAAACTTTCGGTCAGCTCTGCGCCTAATTCAGGCCGATCTTTATTTCCCATGATATTTGGCGCCAGGAAATTCGACCATCCAATATAATTCTTGTCCATTGTTTCCAACAGTCCTTCAATATCTTT
>Ga0070664_100003151_pt1 | contig 13329 bp, 13 predicted proteins | sample KBSC73metaG_FD_65863 | JGI IMG/M metagenome (GOLD analysis project Ga0070664, IMG submission 65863) | Corn rhizosphere microbial communities from Kellogg Biological Station, Michigan, USA - KBS C7-3 metaG | ecosystem: Host-associated > Plants > Roots > Rhizosphere > Soil ... | reverse complement strand
GCAGCCTGCCAAACAATACATCCAGGCAATGGAAAATTGTGAATTGCTTTGCATTTCAAAAACCGATCTGGATAAATTAGAGGAGCAAATTCCTAAATTGAAAATTTTCTTCCAGGAAAAGAAACAAAAAATGATTTTTGCGACAATGAATAATTTGAGGGAAGTAAAATCTCTTTCGCCAGAAGAACGCTATTTGAACCTTCTCAAAAAATATCCACAAATTTTTCAAAGAATTCCTCAACAATATATCGCCGCTTATCTTGACATTGAGCCTCCATCGTTAAGCCGCCTGAGAAGCCGTTTATCAAAAAAATAATTTCTTAACCAGGGTTAATTTGCTTCTTAACCCTGGTTATTGGATATAGGCATTACAACCATTTATCTTTACATCATTAATTGATTGTTCATAAACCAATTAATGATGTATCAAACAGGAGCTGTATTATATATACTCTGGGGACTATTACACCTTTTCGCAGCATTCCAGGTATTCAAATTGGGATCAAGACTAGAGCCGGGTATGGTTCAAGGCAGGATATACCAGAATGCCTTGAACCTGGCGTGTTTCGCAATCATTGTTATAGTTATTGCAGTTGTTTACAATTGGGAAAACAGCCCCCTGGGGTATTGGCTTAATCTTGTGCTGGCCAGCATTACTGATATTGGATTTATTGTTTACATTCTTATGCCAGGCTATCTTCCGCTCAGGCCTGGTATCCTTGGCCCCACACTTTGGATATTAGCAACTGTCTTCAGCACACTCGGAATTATTTTTATCACATCCTAAAAAATAAAAATGGAAACAAATCTTGTAGAAACAAATCGAATAGTATTGGAAGAAGGGCGTGGTCTGAAGCTCCAATCAGGCCCTGGTCGTGATCTCATCTTCAAGATCACCGGTGAAGATACAGGTGGGGCACTTGATTACTTTATTGTCCAGGTTTCACCCAAAAGCGGACCACCGTTACACGTTCACCATTTGCAAGAAGAAACTATTCATGTTCTCAAAGGTCATTTCAAAATCAGGATTGGCGACGAAATTTTCTACTTAAAGGAAGGAGGTTTTGCTTATCTGCCTTCAAAAGTTCCTCATGCCTTTCTTAACTTAACGGATGAACCGGCCGAGATCATTGTAGTTTATACTCCTGGTGGCGGTCATCATTTTTATGAGGAGCTCGGGCCCCTTACCCGAAATGGGCATCCTGATCCAAAGGTTGTAGCCGAGGTTTTTGAAAAGCATGGTATGACACTGCTCGGGCCACCATTAGCCCAGGATTTGTCGTAGTCATCAGGATGGTTCAATTCTTATAGGCCTTTATCATTAACTCTGCAGTAGTTGCCAATCGTGGAGGATTATCAAAAAAATCATAGAGTATCTCAGTGAACCATTCCTTCCTGTCTTCGTAAACAAAATGGGTAGTACCCGGCAGTATGCACAGTAGAGCATTGGGAATATTCTCAAATATTTCCAGCGTATGTTTATTCCTTATTGCGTCCCTGTCTCCGGCCATAACCAGCACACTGCTTTTTATTTTGTGTAAGTCTGTTAAAGGTATATGTGGCTGATCAACCACAAGCCTGAATTGCTTTGACCGCACACTGTCATTTTTCACCCTGCTACCCATAATATCTAATAGAGGTAAAAGTCCTGGATCAATGGCGGAAGTGTCCGGCCTTAGATTAGCCCCGGTGGCCAGTAGTTTTTTTACTTTTTCCGGGTGATGAATCGCCAGCAATAAACCAAGTATGGCTCCATCGCTATGTCCCCATACGAATGCGGAGTCAATTTTTAGCTCATTCAACAACCCATACACATCTTCCGACATTTGATCATAGGTAAGATATTGGACAGGACAATCAGACTTACCATGACAACGACTGTCAATAGCTATTACCTTATATTTTTTTGAGAATTCTCCGATGAAAGGAGACCTGCTTTTGATGGAGCCACCATTACCATGCAATAAAATCAAAGGTGTGCCTTCGCCATAAATTTCGTAGTAGATCTTTACACCATTATTATTAAAATATTTTCCTGCTTCCGCGTTATTGCCATAATTGGTGGGAGCCTGGCTATGGCAAACCTCAACGGTAAATAACAGCAGTATTAGCATAAACGAAATGCTATTGATGGTATATTTTTTCATGTAGAGATTTTTTTTGATCATGAAGCAAACAAAAAGATATACGCTCCATTTGACATATTGTTACAAGAAAAGGTTACTAAGTACCCTACAAAAGGTTTGAACAGATTGCAAGTGCCGCACTAAAACGAGCTGCAGCCAATATTTGGTTGCCTCACGCCTGTCCCGCAGGTGCGGGATTGTCCCGAAGACAAATTCCACTATATTAGTAGTGCAGCTGGAGATGTCAATCAAGTCGATGGCCTTCGGAAGGCACTGAAGGTTACCGGCAGTGGTAGAGGACTACACAACCTTTCATAAACCAAAACAATAAACCATGCCACCGCAAGACGTCCTCGAAAAAAAAACTGAAACGCCGAAAGTTGTTCCCGCTCTAAATAAGGAATCCATTTCACCGACAGTTCTCAACCGCATAATCATCAGTATTATTCTTTTGATCATAGTGATCCAAATTGGTTTCTTCAAAACTTATATTCAGCATTTCCCCAGATTTGAAGAGTACAGCGCAGGTCACGGTAACACCAGGTATAACTTCACAATGCACTTTCATGGCGTGATGATGATGGGATGGGTGTGGATGCTGTTGCTGCAACCCATTCTCATCCTGAAAGGGAAAACAAGATTACACCGTCGTGTTGGCTCCCTGAGTTATGTGCTGGCGCCACTTGTACTGTTCTCCTTGTATTTAGCAAACAGGGATCAATTTCAAAATACCGCAGCTCATGATGGTCAAACTGCTGCGATAGCGGGACTGGCACTCACTTTACCGGAAGCGGTATTCTTTGCTATTTTGTATTCACTGGCTATTTTTTACAGGAATCGCCCGGCATTGCACATGCGCTTTATGTGCAGTACCGCTTTTCTGTTTCTCAACCCGGCCATGGGCCGAATGTTTAGAACTTACTTCGATTTTAGGTTAGGGTTCGCTATAAGTAGCCCCATTGTGCTGTCGGTTGTTGGTCTAATAACGATTGTTGATTCATTGCGCACAAAACGCCTCAGCCCATTCACCTTAGTATTTGGGTTAATGCTGCTACATAAGATAATTTGGGAACTGAGAAACACTCCATTTTGGCAGGCAACAGGGAGTGTGATAGCGAGGATGTTTTAGAAACCGAAAAGACAAACGATGGCGATCAAGAATACACACTTAGCGTACTTAAGGTATTTTCCCAGGTCCCCATTCGAAAGTGGCTTGTACCTCTTTCCGCTGCTACTTTTACCAGTTGCTACAATTAAATTCTGGAGGCGAAAGACACTCGGCTGGACTCTTTTAACGACCTTCATTACTTTTTCTGCAGTTGGTATAATGTGGGTATTGTTCCAGGCATTAACATGGAAACATTCTGGATTTGCCGTATTGGACAATTTATTTCAAAGACCATCGCCAACAAGCTATATCATACAACTGTTGTTTTGCATTGGATTTCTTTATGTCTTATGTGAGGCCAATATCAGGGAAGTATTCTTTGTCAGCCAACAAAGAATGGGAACGACCATAGCAATTACAGCAGTTGTAACTTTTTTCCTGATGTTAGCATACTACTGACAGCAAAAACGCTGGCTTCTCGCAAGTCTGCCCGAAAATTGAATTAAATGAGAAAAGTAATTGCCGCAATAAATATGACGCTCGACGGGTTTTGCGACCATACGGCAATGACCGCAGACAATGAAATACATCAACATTACAATAATTTGCTACGGACCTCGGGCATCATTTTATATGGAAGGATCACATACCAGCTTATGGAATACTGGCCGACAATAGTAAAAAATCCAACGGGTAATAAAGCAATAGATGAATTTGCAGTAACAATGGACAACATTCCCAAAGTTGTTTTTTCTCACACGTTGAAAAATGTTGAATGGAAAACTGCAAGATTGGCAACAAAAGAGATTAAAGAAGAAGTCTTAGCACTCAAAGAAGAGGCAGGGGAAGACATTCTTGTTGGCAGCCGGAGTTTAATTGTAACCTTACTGAACCTTGATCTAATTGATGAATTTCAACTCTGTGTTCAGCCAATCATAGCGGGAAAAGGTTTATCACTATTAGAAAACATAAGCAATAGAATTGACCTTAAACTTTTAAAGTCAAAAGCCTTTGCGAACTCTGGTTCAATGGTGCTCTACTACCGGCCGGTAAAAACATGAACTAACAAAAAATAAAAAATGCCCTGGGATCCGAAAGTATATAACCAGTTTAAAAATATCCGGTATCAACCTTTCTTTGATTTAATGGATTTGATCTCAGATAAAAATTTACGCCACTGTGTTGACGTTGGCTGTGGAACGGGCGAACAAACTTCACTCCTGTCTAAGCGATTTGAGAATAGTTCTTTCTTAGGAATTGATTCCTCTAAAGAAATGCTTTCTGAATCGAACAAATTTGTAACGGAAAAGTTGAGCTTTAAACTTTCAACGATTGAAGAATTTGCTGGATCAGCATCAAAATGGGATTTGATTTTCAGTAACGCCGCCCTTCAATGGTCAAATGATCACAAAGAATTGTTCCCAAGACTAATTTCGAAACTAAATAGTCATGGACAGTTTGCCGTTCAAATGCCTTTCCAAACGGAAAACATTTTAAATACAATTCTCCTGGATATGATAAGTGAAAAGACATTTGTGGGCCTGCTAAGAGGTTTTCGCTGGGATTCCCCATTATTGAAAATAGATGACTATGCAAAACTGATGTTTAACTGTGGATTAAAAGACTTAAATATTTTCTTAAAGGTTTACCCGATAATAGCAAAAAGCGAGATGGAGTTATATAGTTTTATCTCGGGTTCTGCATTGATACCATATACGGAAAGACTTGACGTGAAAGAACAGGAGTTCCTGAAATCTGAATTTATCAAAAGAATAAAAAGCCAGTTTAAAACCTTTCCTGCCATTTACCCTTTTAAAAGGATATTGTTGTATGGAGTCAAAGACTGACTTGTAAAAAACTTGCATAGCCAATATGGATGCACTAATTTCTCCCGTTCGTCATTTCCAATCACTCTCATTGTCGTAATATCCCTATAAATATCAAATTCAATACTGACTGAAAATCAACAAAACGATTGTTCTTGAATGGGAATAATACTAATAATAAATAAAAAACTTAAGGAAATGCTTGCAAGAATTTACAAGTGCTATTACTTTAGTGGTTCGTAAAACAGTTCCTACGAAATAAGATAATCCGACCGTTGAAACACTAGTTTAAGAAGGGTAATTCCTTCACATCAATTTCCACTTCATAAGTCGGGTTTTCATTGTATCGAGGGATCGTTTTCCAACAATATTCCTGGAAAAACGAATCTAAACTCTTTAACAATGAAATTATCTCTACCCTTAGAAAAGATCCTGTATGTGTTTTTCCCAATTTTTTTTGAAACAGGTCAGGTTGCTGCACAATTCGCAGAAATGAATTTTGAAAATCCTGTTTTGGAATCAGGAATATATGGAGCTGACGGCTCAACATACAGGTTCAGTAATATCTCTGCAGGACTTGACGCCGTCATTACGATCACCGGTCGCTCCGATATGTCGGTGGTGTTAAGTAACATGGATACCGTTGGGGCTATTGGTTATGACAAAGCTTTTCAGCCCGTACTTGGAATTCCTGGTACCGCACCTGCCAATTCAACCTGGTGGATGGATTTCAGCATGACTCTTTACCAAACAGGAACCATGACACCTGTAATGCCTATGCAGTTTTATGCAACCGGCCTGGATATTGATGGCGACGGAGTATCGATCAATGAATGGGCAGAAATGTATAAAATAGAAAAGATAGATTCTGCGCTGGTAAACAGTCTCACTTTTAAACAACTTTCTCCTTACTTCCAGGGATATGACTATCGCATTGAAGGTATCGTCGCTAACTCTCCGGGAATTGATACAAGTGCAAAGAATGTTATGGCGACTTATAAATACTCAAACAAGCAAACCATCAATTTCAGGATCGGTGCTACTACGGCAGGTTCTACCTCCGCGGCGGGTATGCGACTGAATTCTATCTGGTTTAAAGATCTATACATAGGTAACGTCTTATCTGCTAAGCTGGTTTCTTTTACAGCGACCGCGGAAAACGATATTGTAAAATTAAACTGGACAACTGTCGCTGAGGAGCAGCTGAGTAAGTTTATAGTTGAGAAAAGTTATGACAACGAAAACTTTGCCCCACTAAACGAAGTAACTCCGCAAAACCATTCGTCTCAAAAAACGGATTATACAACTCTGGATAAACTGTCGGGAAATACTCCGCCGATCATTTATTACAGGCTGCACTCGATAGACATTAATGGCAAAAGCGAGTATTCAGTTGCGAGGGTGATCAAAACCAAACAAAACGGCAACATAAATGTTTCTGCTTACCCTAACCCGGTAATAAATAAATTACTGGTAACTGTTCCAGCATGCTGGCAAAATAAGGATGTAAAATTTCAATTGCTCGCCGCCAATGGACAAGTAACGAAAATGCTCCAGTCACGATATACTAATCAGACAGAAGTCTTAGACATGAGTAACGTTTCACCAGGCATATATTTCTTGTATGTGAGTTGTGATGGGAAAATTGCTCAGCAAAAAGTAATTAAGAACTAGCCTTTGAACTGTAGTCGTGGGTCTTCGATTGACGTTTCACATTTCACGTTTGACGACTCACGACTGACGATTCACGACTCACGCCGTTAGAAAGCCCGGAGCAGCCTTTCATATACCCATTTCCGCAATTCAATGGCTTTGGCAAATACTGTATAGTTGTTCGCGATAGTTTTGCGTAAAATTCAAATTATGCGATTGGCAATTGCAGTCGTAATGGTTATATTAGCTATGGTTTCCTGCCAAAAAGAAACGGTCACAATACCCTCGGTACCTCAGGCTTCGAACAAAAAAATTTTACTAAAGGACATAACCATCCCCCATCTGCCTTCACCTTATTATCATTTCGAGTATAATGCCGACAGTACAGTGGCAAAAGTCTCTTTTGATTCCGGCCTTACGATGTATGATCTTGTTTACAGCGGGAGCAGGATCGGCGAAATGAGAAATAATATTATCGTCAATCATGACACGTTGAGATATGTATATGATAATACGGGGAAAATTCAAACGATCAATTTCATAAACGAAGCAAACGTGATTTACAGGCACGCGTTTTTTGAATATTATGGACAGCTGCTCACGCAAGTTGAATGGGATCACCAGGTTTCCGGAAGCTTTGTGGTCGATCGCACGCTTACATTTACCTACTTTCCTGACGGCAACTTAAAACAGATCAGGGAACACAGGCCTCCGATCGGCGGTGGACCAGAAATTAATGTTGTCACGCAATTTGATAACTATGATGATAAGGTCAATGTAGACGACTTCATGCTGCTACATGATGGCATTCATGACCATCTTTTCCTTCTGGCCGGTTTTCGATTGCAAAGAAATAATCCCCGCAAGGAGACTCTTGACGCACAGGATGGGGTGGCTTATGTGGCTAATTACAATTACACTTATAACAGCGATGGCACACCTACAATAAAGTCAGGCACCTTGCTGTTTACAAGGGGCCAGCAGGCAGGACAGACGTTCCAGGTAAGCACTAGCTATTCGTATTATTAACTAGACGATTGCTTCGTCCACGTCGCTTTCGCTCAGTGTCCTCGCCATGACGAAAACCAAGCTTAGATGCATTTTGCGATGGCGTGTTTGCAATAGCAATAACACTGCTGATCATTGACATCAATATCCCATCGTCGGAAAAAACACGAGAGAACCACAGAGATCATGACAGAAATCGGCAGTAAACAGATGTATTCTACTAAGCTGAGATTTCCTCCTCGACAAAATACATATCAACATGAAGGTTGCTCTTTGTTTCGATCATCCCACGATGGGTGCATCGGAAATGATTTTTGATCAGTTGATAGGTTTCTCCTGATACGTTTACCTTCCCCGCCTCACTGTGATGTTCCATTCGTGAGGCAAGGTTTACAGTATCGCCCCATATATCGTAAGCAAATTTCTTTAGTCCCACCACTCCCGCCACAAGAGGCCCCGTATGTATTCCTATTCTTACTTCAAATACGGGTAGGTTTTGAATTTTATTTGCCAATCCAAACTCATTTATGAAACGCTGCATATCCAACCCGGCTTTCACTGCTTTTACAGCGTTTTCTTCATCAGACTGCGGCAGGCCACTGGCACACATGTATGCATCTCCTATGGTCTTTATTTTTTCCATGTCATACTTGGCAATGATATTGTCAAAAGCTCCAAATACTTCATCCAACTGTGTAACCAGTTTCACCGGTGTCAATGTTTCGGCAATAGACGAGAATCCTTTGATATCAGAAAATAATACGCTCACCTGGTTATACTTCCTGGCATAAGATTTTCCAAATTTTTTCAGTTCATCAGCGATCTCCTCTGGCAAAATATTTAAGAGAAGAGAATCAGACTGGGCCTTGGCTGTTTCAATGATCTCTTTCTGCCTCTCTATTTCTCGCGTGCGTTGCTGCACTTTCACTTCTAATTGTTCATTATTTACCTGCAGTTCATAGATCAGCTTTTTATTGTTTCGCCTCAGCATCACCGTTTCGATCGCATTGTCGATCGTAATTTTTAACTCATCCTTGTCCCACGGTTTCTTGATGTACCGATATACTTTCCCGGTATTGATCGCCTCGATGATCGATTCCATGTCAGTAAACCCGGTAAGTATGATCCGGATATTATCCTGGTCGCCCGGAATGCGCTGCAGGAATTGGACACCCGTCATGTGTGGCATACGTTGGTCCGTAACCACGACATGGATATCGTTCTTGGAAAGGATTTCCATTCCTTCCTCGCCGCTAATCGCTGTAAAAACATTGTAATCCCTGCGAAGAGCAGCTCTGAATGAATTGAGATTGTTCTCTTCATCATCTACATACAGTATGTTATAAGTGTCTTTTTTTAGTTCCATGCTAAAGGCATTAATTACTGGTTAACCGGGACAGTCACAATAAACTCTGTCCCTTGCCCCGGTTTTGAAAATAATTCAATCTTCCCGTTATGTTTTTGGATGATACCAAAAGAAATCGACATCCCCAACCCGGTTCCCTTGCCCACTCCTTTCGTCGTAAAAAATGGGTCAAATATTTTTTTCTGAACCTCTTCAGACATTCCAAGTCCTGTATCCCGGATAGATATTTTTACATTATCTCCTGCCCGCCAAGTCTTCACAAATATAGAGCCTTCAGCAGGGATAGCCTGAATAGCGTTAGAAAGGATATTCATAAATACCTGGTTCATCTGCCCCGGCAAACAATCTACCTCGGGTATCTCCCCGAATTGCCTTTCGATCTTAATTCTGTTTTTATAAGAATTGTTCAAGAGCACAAGGCATGAATCAAGACTTTCATTTAAATCAGCACTCAGGAATACATTCTGATCAAGCCGCGAGAAATTGCGAAGCCCTTTGACGATCTCCGACGTTCTTTTTGCTCCTTCCTCCATTCCTCTAAGCAGATCATTTACTTCTTTCAAACTCGTGTCTATCTTTATATTTTCTTTTAATTGCTCCAGCTCTTCGGCTTCCTTTCCAGTTAGATGTTCTTTGATAACTTTCTCATACACGTCAACCATGTTAAGTATATCTTTTATATCGTCTTTTAATGGTTGTATGTTAGCCGATACAAAATTGATAGGATTGTTTATTTCATGCGCAATGCCCGCGGTGAGTTGACCCAACGATGCCATTTTTTCCGCCTGGATCAATTGATCCTGCGCCGCCTTAAGGTCCGACACTGTTTGGTTCAACGCGTCATTCGCAGAGGCAAGATCCTGGTGCGCTTTGTTGCGCTCTCCTCTTGCCCTTTCCAGATCAACCACCATCTTATTGAAAGCTCCCGACAATTCGCCGATCTCATCACCTGATCTGTTGACAACCCGTTGCGTCAGGTCACCTTTGCCCACCTTATCCGCAGCGTCACGGAGTGCAAGTACAGGGACGGAAATACTGCGCGATAACCAAAAACCAAGTAGTATACCAAACAGGAACACAACTGCGCTGACAATTAATGACGCGTTACGGATCTTCTTTTTATCCTGTTGTATGATAGTTGTATTAAGACCGAGTTCAATCGCACCAGACATTATCTTGGTGCTAAAGGTCGATTTCTTAGTTATAACGGAGCTATCAGCGAGAATATCTGCGGCTAATTTTTCGGGAAATGTTTTAAGAACTGAATCTTTCAACAAAAAATGAGAATGATCGCTATCCCACATTGTGTCAGTCATCAGCAATTTTACAAATTGCAGTCGCGGATCGTCTTTTACAAATCCCATCGCAGTCTGGACACCTTCATAATTTTCTTCTGTAAGCGCTATCTCAACGCCGAGCGAGATCGTATTAGCAAGATTTTGTACTTCGTTATTATAATTATCCAGCAGATTTTTTTCCTGCTGTGCTGGGAAATAGTAAAGTGAAAAAAATGAAAACATCGCCACGATTGCAAACACAGTGAGCCAGATTTTCGTCTTTAATTTGATCTTCATTACAAGAATTTATTTTGAACCCTGCAATGGAATACTGAATAAAACTTCTGGTGGACACAGCAAAAGAATCCCTTAAATGTTAGTAAGGGAAGACGGATCAAAAAGGGTTCTTGCCGTCAATGAGAATCATTTTAACCCCGTTACTGGTAGAGTTTCTGTCGACAATCCCGATAGCGCCGGGATTTTGCGAAACATAAGACTCCAGTTCTTCAACAGTATTACAAAATGTTGGAGCATCTGCTTTGCCACTAAAGGCCAGTTCCAACCAATATCTCTTTACTTTATCGCCGCTCCAGTTATAGATTTTCTTGCAGGTGCTTTGACCAACGGGAGTGGTAGTTTTCATAATATAAATAGTCACTTTGGTACCATCGCTCCACCTCTGCTTTTCACCTTTTAATACAGATAGCAGTTCTGATGATTTCATTGCAGATGGAACACCCGTTACATTACCAATTGCTGTTAGTTGCATGTCCTGCGCTCTTGTCATAAACCCCGCGCCCAGCAACAGCAGGACAGGAAAATATTTCCTGCAAACTGTAAACCAAGGTGCGCGATGTCCTTTCATTTTTGTTCTTTTAAAATCCAACTGCTATCTGGAATGTTAACTTGTTTATATTCTTGTCCAATTCGGTTTGTTCATGCTGGTATTCCAGTTTTACAACGGTCAGGTAATTGATGTTGTAACGAATGCCGCCAACTATTGACGTGGTGTTATTTTTATCAAATAATATCTCACCTTCCTGGAAATGTAACCGGTCAAACCGTATGTAGGGCACTAACCTTTCCTTTATCTTGAGGCCAGCATAGATATAACCGGCAAAGGTTTGTTTCGATCCCGTTGTGTCAGTATGATTGGTGGCGAGTGTGCTTTCGGCCAGCACTTCTATCTTGTTGCCGAAATAGGCAATCGAAGGACTAAAGAGATTTTGTTGCACATTCCACGTGATCAACTTGCCATCATGTGTTCTGCTTCCCGCGGCCATCTCATCATTGTACCATGAAAACCCGATCCGAAGTCCTTCCGCAGGCTTGATGTGCACAGCTGCAGTGATGGATTTTCTTTTATCGTTATCAAGAACATCATCAGAACCAAGCCCGTTCCCCACCATTACGTCATACCCAAATTTCAAATTGCCAAGGTTCTGTCCTTGTAGGCTTACGCCAGTTGTATGAAGGGGTATAATATCAGCTTCAAATAAAAGAGGACGATAAATAGTAGGAAACAAAACCCTGCCATGGTGATATGTATCATTCCAGTAATTGATCGGGGTATGGTGTTTGCCAATGAGCAGGTTGTGATTGCCCATGAAATTATATTTCACAATGGCTCTTTCAATGCTTACAGAAAATGTAGTTGGAGTGCCCGGAGTAAACTTAAAAACACTTTCTCCCAGGAATGAAAAACGATCGCTCAGCTCAGAAGTAATAAACAGATCCTGTTCGCCTAATGTAAATGAAACTTTGTCGTCCTGGAAACCCGTCAATACATCCATGAAACCCCTGATCTGGGTTCGTTGACCAAATGACGTGAAAGAAAAACATACACAGCTCAGGAAAATAGCATAAGTAATAATTATTTTCCCCTTTCCAATCATTGGCTGTTTTTGGTTGTTTAAAAATGGTCTATCTAAAAATAGATTAATTATCACAAAAAAACGAATACTATTTGTCGGTATAATCAAAAGTTTCAAATTTGACCTTTCCATCCTTTTCATTATTTTGATCACCGCAATTCGCTTATCGTGATTTATATTTATATCATATTGCGTCGTTGCAAATGAGAATCATCACATGGATTCCTCCGGATAACAGTTACGTATATATTTGCGTCCGCACTAAGAACCGGCATTTATTAATTTAATGAATTCTCTTCTCTGTAAATCCTTCATCATTTGTTGTAAGATTGCTTTTGTTGTAAGATTGCTTTGTCCACCTAGCTTCGCTCAGTGTTCTCGCAACGACGAGAGTCATTAGAGCGGCAATATTCTCTACCCTAGTGAAACCTCATCATTGCGATCGCCGAAGGCGTGAGAAGCAAGCTCTACGCACATTCGGTGGATAATTAATCAGAACTCCGCTAATTGTTGATAATAACTTTGAAAAATATAACACGATAATGTCTCCGGTGTTATAAGCATCTTTATCTGATTTTTCCAACACTGCCCTCTGTAAACCGTGCGTTTTGACAGAGTGATCCGTGAAGGATACCATTTACTAAAACAATATTGATACTGCGATTTTTGAAAACAATTGCTTTTTCGATCTCGCAAAGTGATTTGCTATCCTGAAAAAGACCGACCGGGCACTAAACATGTCTAAAATTCGTTAAACCTGTAAATCCTGGTTCAAATGAAAAACCTGCTGGTAACCCTTGCCTTGACTGCTATTTTTTGCAATAGCTGGTCCCAATCAAGTTGTGATTGCGATTTCAAAACAACTTTGGGAGTACACTACAACTACTTTAATGGAATGAACGGCGCAGGCCTCGAATACGGTAAAACCGGTGACGAGTCAAATTTTAGTATTCATGTTGGGTTGGACATGTTCTTCCCTTCCAAAACATTTAAGGATAAACACCAGGCGGACGGCGATACGGCAATGACCGGCAGGATGTACAACAAAATTGGATACAGGATAATACGTATCCCTTATCGGCTTTCCATTT
>Ga0070664_100003148_pt1 | contig 13335 bp, 8 predicted proteins | sample KBSC73metaG_FD_65863 | JGI IMG/M metagenome (GOLD analysis project Ga0070664, IMG submission 65863) | Corn rhizosphere microbial communities from Kellogg Biological Station, Michigan, USA - KBS C7-3 metaG | ecosystem: Host-associated > Plants > Roots > Rhizosphere > Soil ... | reverse complement strand
GGCGGCGCGTAGTTGGTCGTCTTGAACTGCGCACTCGCGTCGACGCCGAGGTCGGCAATCGCGATCGTGTCGAGCTGCTTCTTCTTCGCCTTCATGATGTCGGGCAGCTTCACGTAGCGCGGCTCATTGAGACGCAGATCGCTGGTGATCACCGCCGGCAGATCGACTTCGATCGTCTCGAGGCCCGCATCGACTTCGCGCGTGACCTTCGCCTTCGCGCCATCGAGTTCGACCTTCGAAGCGAACGTTGCCTGCGGGCGATTCCACAGTGCCGCGAGCATCTGGCCGGTCTGGTTGTTGTCGTCGTCGATGCCTTGCTTGCCGAGGATCACCAGCTGCGGCGATTCCTTCTCGATGAGCTTGAGGAAGACGCGGGCCGCGGCGAGCGGCTCGACCTGCGTGTCCGTCTGGACCAGGATCGCGCGGTCGGCGCCCATGGCGAGGCCGGTGCGCAGCTGCTGCTGGGTATCTCCCGGCCCGATGCTGACGACGATGACTTCGCTGGCGCCGCCTTTCTCTTTGATGCGCAGCGCCTCTTCGAGCGCAATCTCGTCGAAGGGGTTGATGCTCATCTTGACGCCGTCGGTCACGACACCCGTGCCGTCCGGCTTGACGCGGACGCGGACGTTGTAGTCCACGACCCGTTTCAGGCCCACCAGAATCTTGCTCACACCCGGCTCCGTAAAGGGACGAAATTGAAATGGGATGCCGCCGGACGGCGGCGCGCCACGGTAAGGGAAAGGGCGCGTTGGAGTCAAACCGCCCCAGGTCGATGCGGGCGGGCGTGACGCAGGTTCCAGTGTACGGAATCCCTGGCGTAGCCCCGCGTCCGCGGCCGCGAGCCGACGGTACACTAGCGCCCCTATGCCCGACGCACTCGCTCCCCGTTTCAAGTTCGGCGTGCTGGCGCCGGCGACCAACACCATCGTGCAGCCGGAGTTCGACGCCATGCGGCCCGCCGGCGTCACGAACCAGATGGCACGCGTGGCGATCCCCGACACGCCGGTCGGCACCGAGACCGAGTTCGCTTCGATGATGACCCAGGTGCGCGCCTCGATCGAAGGCGCGCTGACGACAGTCCTGGCCTGCTCGCCGGGCGCCGTGATCCTGGGCATGTCGGCCGAGACGTTTTGGGAAGGCGTAATGGATCCCGGCGCGCTGCACGCACATCTGGAATCCCGTGCCGGCGTGAAGGTGATTCTGGGCGCGCAGGCGTGCCTGGATGCGATCCAGCGCTACGGCGGGATTCGCCGCATCAGCCTGATCACTCCCTATATGCCGTCCGGCGACGCACAGGTGCGTCGTGCCTTCAGCGACAGCGGCTTCGAGGTGGTCAACCTGCTTGGCCTGAAGAGCAACAGCCCGCTGCTCATGGCGCACGAGTCGCCCGAGCGGCTGCGCCGTGCGGTCCGCGAAGTCGACGATTCCAGCGTCGAGCTGATTCTCCAGGTCGGGACCAACCTCGCGTTCGCTCGCATCGCTGCCGAGGCCGAGCGTTGGCTCGGCAAGCCGGTGCTTGCGGTGAATACCTGCACGTATTGGCAGGCGCTGCGGAGCAGCGGGATCGAGGATCGCGTCGAGGGTTTCGGGTCACTATTGATGGAACACTGAGATAGACTGAGGCCTCCATGCGCACCATCCGTCCCAGCTCCTCGCTCACCAACGTCCGTTACGAAATCCGCGGCGACCTGGCGCGGCGCGCGCACGAAATGGAGCGACGCGGCTACGAGATCATCCCGCTCAACATCGGCAACCCGGGCCTGTTCGGCTTCCGCACGCCGGAGACGATGCGGCTCGCGATGATCGAGAACCTGAAGTCGAGCGAGGCTTACTGCCACCAGAAGGGCGTGTTTCCAGCGCGCGAAGCCGTCGTGATGCAGCAGCAGAGCCGCGGTGTACGCGGTGTGAGCGCCGACGAAGTGTTCATGGGCAACGGCGTCAGCGAGCTCATCGACCTGGTGCTGCGTGCGCTGCTGTGCACGGACGACGAAGTGCTCGTGCCGGCCCCTGACTATCCGCTGTGGACTGCCGCTGTGACGTTGAATCACGGTCGCGCTATTCACTATCCGTGTCGTCCGGAGAACGGGTTCGAGCCCGACCCGTGCGACATCGAGGCGCTGATAACCAGCCGCACGCGAGCGATTGTCGTCATCAATCCGAACAATCCGACCGGCGCCGTGTACTCGCGCAAGACGCTGGAAGCGATCGCGCAGCTCGCCGAGAAACATCACCTGGTGGTGTTCAGCGACGAGATCTACGACCAGATCATGTACGGCGACGCCGAGTTCGTGCCGATGGCGACGCTCGTGAACGGCACGTTGTGCGCAACGCTCGCCGGCCTGTCGAAGGTTTATCGTGCCTGCGGCTATCGCGTCGGCTGGGCGGTGTTCTCGGGCGAGATCGATCAGGCGGGCGATTATCTGAACGCGCTCGACAAGCTCTCGTCGCTGCGTCTGTGCAGCAACGTGCCTGGCCAGTGGGCGGTGCAGACGGCGCTCGGCGGTTATCAGAGCATCTACGAGCTGACGCGACCCGGTGGCCGGCTGTTCCAGTCGCGCCAGGCGATTCTCGATGGCGTTGCGGCGAGCAAGTACCTGCAGGTGCATGCGCCGCGCGGCGCGATCTACGCGTTCGTCGGCGTGAAGCCGGGCGTGCTGCCGGACTTCGACGATCGGCGGTTCGCGATGGATCTGCTCGAGCACAAGCACGTCCTGCTCGCGCCGGGCACCAGCTTCAACACCTCTTACAACACGCATTTCCGGATCACGAACCTGCCGCGGCCGGAAGTGCTGGCCGATGTGTTCCGCCGCATGGAGGAGCTGCTGGACAGCTACGCGTCCGGCGCCGAGCCGGTCTCGCGTCCGGCTCCCGAGCTGCGGGTCATCACGAAGTAGAGTGCACCTCTATGCTCTTCTCGAACGCGACGTCGCCGTCCTGACGGCCAGTCGGCGGCTCGCGCACGCTATCCGGCTCGGCTACGCACGTCACTCTCAGCAGCAAGGACTGAACGCGTGGCGCACGCCGCACGTGCTGCCCTGGAGCGCGTGGTTGCGTCAGTTGCACGTCGACGCGCGTGCATCTGGATCCCCGCGCACGACGCGCTCGCGTGTTCTGACGCCGACGCAAGCGCGAATCCTCTGGGACGACATCGTTGCGAGCAGCCGCGTGGCACGCGATCTGCTCAACCCATCGAACGCAGCTCGGATGGCCGCCCGTAGCTGGCGACGCCTGCATGACTATTTGCTCCCGCTCGACAGCTTGAAGTCCTTCGATGCGCCTGAAGCGGAAGCGCTGTATGCGTGGTGCCGTGAGTTCGAGAAACGCTGTGCATCGCTCGATGCGTTGGACGAGACGCGTCTCGCGCACTGGGCTTACGAGTCGGAGCTGATTCCGGCGGAGCAGATTGCGCTGGCGGGCTTCGACGCGATGCCGCCGGCAATGACGCGATTGATCGAGCGGTGGCGCGCGAACGAACGAGTGGTGGACATCGTGCCGGCGGAGCGGACCTCGCCGGACATCGCCGTCGTCGCCGCCGAAGACGCGACCGCCGAGCTCGATCTCGCTGCCCAATGGGCGCGCGATCAGGTGCTGGCAGGGGCGGGCAACGTCGGCGTGATCTTCTCGGATCTGTCGGCGCGACGCGAAGAGATCCGCCGCGTCTTCGAGGACGTCTTCGTGCCGACCGCTCGCCAGACGCTGAGCGGCACGCTGCCGGTGCCGGTAGTCGTCGCTGCGCCGGCGCCGATGTCGGAATATCCGATGGTCGACGCGGCGCTGCTCGTCCTGCAGCTCGCAGCGCGCGAGTGCACGAGTACGGATGCAGGACGGCTGCTGCGTTCACCTTTTGTTTCTGGCGGGCACAGCGAGCGGGCACAACGTGCACTCGCGGATCGCCGACTGCGCGAAGAGCAGCGCGATCGCTGGAACTGGTTCGAGATCGAGCGCTGGGCCGCGCTGACCGAGTGCGCTGAGCTGCAAGTTGCGGCCCGCGACGTGAACGCTGTCGTGCGTGGATTGAGCAGTGTGCCGGCGAGCGGCTGGGCCGAGAACTTTCACGCATTGTGGCAGGCAGCCGGGTGGCCGGGCGATCGCACGCTGAGCAGCGTCGAGCATCAGACGCTCGAAAAATTCCACGGCGTGCTCGCGGAGTTCGGCGCGCTCGATGCGGTGACCGGCCGGATGAATCTGCAAGAGGCGCTAGCTTGTCTGCGCGACCTGCTGAGCGACACGCAGTTCGAGCCGGAGACCGCGAGCGCAGCGGTTACGGTGATCGACAGCGCCACCAGCGCAGGCATGTACTTCGATGCGTTGTGGGTGACGGGCCTCGACGCCGATCACATCCCGGCGCCGGTCAATCCCGATGCGCTGATCCCATTGGAGTTGCAGCGAACCGCAGGCATACCGGAAGCCACGGCAGCAGGAGTTCTGCAGCAGGCGAAGACACAGTTGACTCGCTGGGCGAACAGCGCGCCGAAGGTCGTGCTGAGCTGGCCGCAGCGAGACGAGAGCGTACAGCTCGCACGCAGTCCGCTGCTCGATCAGTTCCTGACGAGCGCTGAGCGCGCGCTGAAGCCCGGGCTGACAGGATCGCTGCGTCGTGTGCTGTTCGATCAGCGACCTTCCTTGCACACGATGCGGGACGATCGTGCGCCGCCTCTGGCGCTGAGCGAAGCACGCGGCGGGGCGCGCACAGTCGAGTTGCAATCGCGCTGTCCTTTCAGAGCGCAAGCCGAGATTCGATTGCGGGCCGAGCCGATGCCGCGGGTCAGTCTCGGGGTCGAGCCAGTCGATCGCGGCGCGCTGCTGCATCGAGTGTTGGCTGAGCTCTGGGCGAAGATTCAGACGCAGGAACATTTGCTCGTGATCGAGGACGGCGAGCTCGAACGCCAGGTTCGTGACAGCGCCCAGCGTCACGCCGCACAGGCGCTGCCGGGCGACATTCGTTATCGACATCGACTCGCGGCTCTCGAAATCGAGAGCGCCGTGCGGCAAGTCCTGCGGTTGCTCGCGCTGGAGAAATTGCGACCGCCGTTCGCAGTGCGTCTGGCCGAAGCCTCGGAGCGCTACCAAATCGGGGGGCTGTCGATCACATTGCGGCCGGATCGTATCGACGAACTGGCGTCAGGCGGCGAGCTCTTGATCGACTACAAGGTCGGCGGCGTGCATCGTCCGCGGGGCTGGCTCGATGTGTTGCCAGGCCGCCCACGCAGTCCGCAGCTGCCCTTGTACGGGCTCGCTCACGCCGACCGCTTGCGTGCCCTGGCGTTTGTCGTGCTCACACCGGGCGCCGTCGAGTATCGCGGTTGGAGCGACGGCAGCAACGTCGAGGCGGGAGTGTGGGCGTACCCGAGCGGAACTCGCATTGACCTCGGCGACCCCAGCGACTGGCAGGCACTCATGCACTACTGGCGCTTCTCGCTGACGCGTCTGGCCGAGCGCTACGTGGCGGGCGAGGCGAGCGTCGATCCGCTGCCGTTCGAGTGTACGACGTGTCACCTCAGCACGTTCTGCCGCATCAACGATCTTGCGCTCAGCGAGCCCGAGCCGGAGTTCACGCCCGATGATTAGCGACGCGGCAGCACGCAACGCGGCGCTCGATCCCCGGCGCTCGTTCATCGTCCAGGCACCGGCGGGCTCCGGCAAGACGGAGCTGCTGACGCAGCGCTATCTGCGGCTGCTTGCCACCGTGGAATCGCCCGAGCAGATTCTGGCGATTACGTTCACGCGCAAGGCGGCGGCCGAGATGCGAGCGCGCATTCTGCAGGCCTTGACGAGCGCTGACGCACCGCCGCCCGAGTCGGCGCACAAGCGATCGACCTGGGAGCTCGCGTGTGCGGTGCGGACCATCGACTCGGATCGTGGTTGGCAGTTGATGCAGCACCCGGCGCGTCTGCGCATCCAGACAATCGACGCGCTCAACGCGTCGCTCGCTCGACGGTTGCCCGTCATTGCCGGAACCGGCGCAGCGCTCGAACCGACTACCGACATGGCGCCGCTGTACGAGTTGGCCGGTCGTCGCCTGCTCGAACGCTTGGGCGACGGCTCGGATGTGGCGGCGCATCTCGAAGCGCTGGTGATGCATCTCGGCAATCGCGTCGAGCGGCTGATCCAGCTGCTCAACGATCTGCTCGGCAAGCGCGATCAATGGCTGCACATCGTCATGCACGCGCGCGCCAGCACGGATCTGCGCACGACGTTGCAGGCGACGTTGACGCGGCTGGTCGAGAATCACCTGGAGCTGCTCTGCGAAGCGCTCGGCAAAGATCGTTGCGAAGTGCTGTTGCAGCTGCGCCGCTACTCGGCTCGCAATCTTCTGAATGAAAATCGAGTCACGCCCGCAACGCGCGCGGTGTTGGAAGCCTGCGCGGAGCATCAATCGCCGTTGCTGCCGATGAGCGTTGCGCTACCGGTGTGGCGTGAGATCGCGTCGATGCTCTTCAAGAAGGACCGTAACAAGGACGAGATGTACGAGACCGTGGATTCGCGGCACGGCTTTCCCACGACGAATCGCGACCTCAAGGCGCGCATGCTGGAAATGCTGCGAGCTCTCAGCAGCGATCAGCGACTCCTGGAAGACCTCGCGTCGCTGCGCACGCTCCCGGATCCCGTGTACAGCGACGAGCAATGGCGCGTGCTCGAAGCGTTGCTCGAACTGTTGCCCGCTGCAGTCGCCGAGTTGCAAGTCGTGTTTCAGATGCAGGGCAAGGCAGATTACGTCGAGATCGCTTTGCGCGCCTTGCGCGCGCTCGGCACTGCCGATGAGCCGACCGATCTGGCGCTCGCGTTCGACTATCGCCTGCAGCACATCCTGGTCGATGAGTTCCAGGACACGTCGTTCAGTCAGCTCGATCTGCTGGAGCGTCTGACCGGCGGGTGGAGCGATGGCGACGGCCGCACCTTGTTCTGCGTCGGCGACCCGATGCAGTCGATTTATCGCTTCCGCCAGGCCGAGGTCGGATTGTTCATCGACCTGCAGCAGCACGGGCTGCGCAATCTGCGGCTGGAGCCGTTGCGGCTGGAGGCGAACTTCCGCTCGATTCCGGCGATCGTGGACTGGATCAACGAATCGTTCCCGGCCGTGCTCGCTGCGCGTAACGATGCGGAGCAGGGCGCGGTTCAGTACAGCCCGAGCACAGCGACGGTTGCGGCCGGCGAGGGCGGCGGCGTGCAGGTTCACACGTTCGTCAATGCCGACGAGGACATCGAAGCGGCCAGCGTCGTGTCGATCGTTCGCGAGACGCTGGAGAAATCAACGGACGGCCGCATCGCGATTCTCGTTGCTGCACGAACGCACGTCGACGCGATCGCGCGCGAGCTCGCGACTGCTGGCGTCGACTTTCAAGCGATCGAGATCGAGCAGCTGCGCGATCGACCGGTCGTGCAGGACCTCATGGCGTTGACGCGCGCATTGGTTCACGTTGCGGACAGAACAGCGTGGCTGGCAGTGCTGCGTGCACCGTGGTGCGGCCTGATTCTCGGGGACTTGCATTCGCTCGCAGGCCAGTCGTCGTCGACGATCGTGGAAGCCATTCCACGTGCACTCGTTTCGACGCACGACGATCTGTTCGCGGAAGGTCGGTTGTCCGACGACGGACGCGCGCGACTGGCTCGTACCTGGCAGATTCTCGACGCGGCTCTGGCCGAGCGCGGCCGTTGGCCGCTGCGCATCTGGGTCGAGCGCACCTGGAACGCGCTCGGCGGCCCCGCGACACTGACGCGTGCCGATGATCTCGACGACGCCGAGGCCTATCTCGCCCGCCTGGAGCAGATCGAGATCGCTGCAGACCTCGACGACATCGCCCGACTCGAAGAACAGCTGTTCCGGCTGTTCGCAAGCGCGCGGTTTGCGGGAGCGGCGCGCGTCGAGGTCATGACCATCCACGCCGCGAAGGGTCTCGAATTCGACACCGTCATCGTGCCTGGCTTGCAGCGCTATCTACCGAACTACAACCGCGAGCTGTTGCGCTGGGCACGCGTTGCCGGGCCACAGGGCGGCATGGTGCTGGCGCCCGTGAAGCCGGATGGCGGCGATCCCGATCCGATCTACCGCTGGATCGAAATCCTCGAGCGACGTCGTGTGTCCCGCGAGCGCGCGCGCTTGCTGTACGTGGCCGTGACTCGCGCGAAACGCGAGCTGCACTTGCTCGGCAATGCCACGGCGAAGGAAAGAGAGGGCCGCCTGGTCCTCGACGAACCGCGACGGGGTTCGATGCTGCGCATGTTGTGGGGCTCATTGGAGACTGCGTTCTGGGACACCGAGCCTTCCGCGCAGATCCCTGCCGGTTACAAACCTGCGCCACCGCAGAAGCTGCGACGACTGCCGATCGAATGGCGACCGCCGCGCACTCAACTCGTCACGCCGGCATCGATTGCCGAGGTCGTCGATCTCGAAGCCGAGCGGCCGGTGTTCGATTGGGTGTCGCAGGTGAGCCGTCACGTCGGCACGCTCGTGCATCGTGAGCTCGATCGACTGTGTCGCCCCGGAGTGCAGGCAGCGCCGGCATCGCTGGCTTCTGCAAAGCCGCGCTTGCTGGCCGAGCTGGCGGAGCTCGGTGTGCCGCCCGATCGCTGCGAGGCTGCGTGCGAGCGCGTGATGGGAGCGATGGAACGAACGCTCGGCGACGAACGCGGCCGCTGGCTGCTCGGGATCGACGCTGGCATCCGCGACGCGGCCTCCGAGTTGGCGCTCAGCGGCGTGGTCGACGGGCAGATTCTCGAAGGCGTGATCGACCGGACCTTCCTCGATGAATCCGGTCAGCGCTGGATCGTCGACTTCAAGACCAGCACGCACGAAGGCGGCGGGCTGGAGGCGTTCCTCGACGAGGAAGTCGTGCGTTACCGGCCGCAACTGGCGCGCTACGCGCGGCTCATGCAGGCCTATCGGCCGGACGAGACGGTCCGGGCCGCGCTCTATTTCCCGGTGCTGCGGCAATGGCGCGAGGTGCCGGTTTCCGGCGCCGGTGCTGGCTCGATCAGCTGAGAAAGTGCGACCTGTGACCGCGTCGCGGCCGCAGCCAGTGCTACCCTGCGGCCCGAAAAGGAGGACACCATGCTGATCGCCGCGATCACGGCCATCGCCGGGCTGTTGTGGGCACTGAATGCGCTCCAACGCTCCGGCTTCCAATTCAGCTCGCTCAATCCGTTCCTGGCTTACCGTCGCTGGCAGTGGAGCCGTAACTACGGCATGCGTCCGATCTACAAGCTGGAGCGGCCGATCGACGTCGCAGCCGTGCTGCTGCTCGGCGTCGCCAAGGCGGACGGGGCAATCACTTCGGATCAGAAGCGCGAGCTGCTCGGCATGTTCCAGAGCGAGTTCTCGATCTCGCGCGACGAGGCGAGCGATCTGCTGCTCGCGAGCACGCATCTGACCCGGGACGAGATCTATCTGGTCGATCATCTCGACAAGATTCTGGCGCGCAGCGCCGAGCGGTTCGATCCGGATACGGTCGCTTCGCTGCTGGCGATGATGCGCAAAGTTGCGGCGCTGGACGGCAGCATCAACGCCGAGCAGCAGAAGCTGATCGAAGCGACCGAGCGCTATTTCGCGGGTCGGAAGCAGCCGCAAGGAAAATGGGCCTGAGCGGGAGTCGGGCTAAAGCCCGACCTACAGCGACTCAAACAGACGTTGGTTAGTGGGCCGTAGGTCGGGCTTTAGCCCGACTCCGCGCTAACCCCAGAGCTTGCGCGAAGGCAGGCTCATTACTCCATCCGCCGCATAGTCGATCGCATCCGGCCAATCCTCCGCCTGCAGCAACGGTCCATCCAGGTCTGCGACCTCGCACAGCTGTGCCAGCACCATCCCCGGTGCCATCGCCAGCGATCCTCCCACCATGCATCCCACCATCAGCCGCAGCCCGGCAGCGCGCGCGGCGTGGGCGAAATCGAGCGCAGCCGTGAGCCCGCCGCTCTTGTCGAGCTTGATGTTGACGAAGTCGTAGCAGTCGACCAGTCGCGGCAGGTCGTCGACAGTGTTGGCAGGCTCGTCGGCGCAGACGGGCACCGGCAATTCGAGACCTCGCAACTGATCGCCATCGCTCTCACGTACCGGCTGTTCCAGCAAATCCACCCGCAGCTGCGCGAGCGCGGGCGCAAGCCGCTCGAGCGCAGCAACGCTCAACGCCTGATTCGCATCGACGACCAGACGCGAGTCCGGAGCGCCGCGACGCACGGCAGCAACCGCTTCCAACGGCCGGTCGTCCGAAACTTTCACCTTGATCCACTGATAGCGCGACAACGAACGTGCCTTCGCTTCGTACTCGGCGATCGAACGGATGCCGATCGTCACGCACGTCGCGATCGGCCTCGGCCGCGCGATGCCCGCCAGCTCCCACACCGAAGTCCCCGTGCGCTTTGCTTCGAGATCCCACAGTGCCGCATCGAGTGCATTGCGGGCGCCGCCAGGCGGCAGCAGGTCCAGGAGCTGGCCGCGATCGACGCCGCGCTCGACCGCGGCGCGCACGCTTTCGATCTGCGCGCGCATCGAGTCGATCGTTTCGCCGTGATAGTCAACGCCGACTGCTTCACCACGACCGACGTGACCGTCGACCGCCAGGTGAGCCACGATGACTTCGCATGCGGTTTGCGAACCGCGCGCGATGACGAACTTCTCGCGCAACGGCCAGACGCGCGTCTGGATCGAAAGCTCGTGTTTCATTGGCGCAGGAAGAAATCGAGCGTCGCTTTGAGCGGCGTCTGCAGCGGATCGAAGCAGGGAACGCCCGCGTAGTCCGCCGTCTCCGCGAGCACGCGTGCACGCTCGGTCGCAGCGAGCATCGACGTGTTCAGGCTGATCCCACCGAGAACTGCGTTCGGGTTGGTCAGTCGCGCAGCTTCCAGGTAACGCGTCGTCGCCGTTCGCAAATCGGGCGTCGGGAAGTCCGGAAAGCCATGCAGGTGACGCCGGGTCGGATCGTGGCAAAGGATCAGCACATCGGGCTGCGAGCCGTGCACCAGCGCAAGCGTCACGCCGGCGTACGCCGGATGAAACAGCGAGCCCTGGCCCTCGATCACGTCCCAGTGATCGGACGCTGCGTCGGGCGAGAGCACCTCCGCCGCGCCAGCCGCGAAATCGGCGGTGACTGCATCGAGCGCGATGCCGCCGCCCGAAATCAGAATTCCCGTCTGACCGGTCGCACGAAAGTCAGCAGAGATGCCGCGTGCACGCATCGCTTCGGTCAGTGCGAGCGCGGTGTATTTCTTGCCGAGCGCGCAGTCGGTTCCAACAGTGAGCAGTCGTTTGCCGCTGCGACGTCGGCCGCTGCCGGCCGGGAAGTTCTGTCTCGGCAGCCGAACGTTGACGAGAGCCACTCCGCGCTTGCGTGCCGCCTCCTCGAGTCCAGGTACGCCTTCCAGCGGCCGATGCATGCCGCTGACGACATCGAGTCCCGCGGCAACCGCTGAGTGGAGCACAGGTTCCCACTCACGGGGAATCTGCCCGCCGACCGGGGCCACACCGATGACGAACGAGCCAACGCCAGCTTGCGCCGCTTCGTCTGGCGTCATGTCAGGCAGTCCCAGGTCGAGCTTCGCTTCCGGCAGCCGCAGCTGTGCCTTGCAGGCATCACGCGCCCAGTCGCGCAGACCGCACGCGGTCTTGGCCTCTGCTTCGTCCGGCGCGTCGCCGAGGAAGAGCAGGTAGGGTTTGCGCAGTTTGAATCCAGTCGTCAAGTTCTCGCTCCCCGGAGCTTGGAATGGCGCCGGCCATAGCCGAGGTACACCAGCAGGCCCATCGCGCAGTAGCCGCCCAGCAGGAATGCCGGAATGGCATTGCCATGCATCGCCTTGCCCACGATGTCAATGATGAGCGGCAGCACCATGAGAATGCAAAACACGATCGCCAGCACCGGCACGACGCCGATCCAGGCGCCGCCGATGCGGATGCCGTCGAGCGGCACACGGAAGGGCCGGGGCAGATCGGGTTGCGTCGAGCGCAGCCACATGACGCTCAAGGCCACGATGCTGAAAGCCAGCGCCGTGCCGAGACTGACTATGTCGCTGAGGATGCTGATCGGCAACAACGCCGCCGCCAGGGCGACGAGACTGCCGACGATCAACGTGCCCCGTCGCGGCGTGCGCCAGCGCGGACTGATTCGCGAGAAGACTTCCGGCAGGAGACCATCGCGCGACATCGCATAGAACACGCGCGTCTGGCCGTACAGCGTCGTCAGCGTGACCGAGAGCAGGCCGAGTGCGGCGCCGAGCTTGATCATCAGCGCGAACCACGGCATGCGCATGCCGTTCACGGCGACTGCGAGCGGATCGGGCACCGCGAGGTTGCGGAAGGGGACGAGACCCGTCAGCACCGCAGCGACTGACAGATAGATGACAGTGCAGATGAGCAGGGCACCCAGGATGCCCAGCGGCAGATCGCGACGCGGGTCGCGTGATTCGAGTCCCGCCGTCGAGACGGTTTCGAAGCCGACGTAGGCGAAGAAGATCACCGAGGCTGCACGCACCACGCCGGGCCAGCCATACGTGAACCCGCCTTGGTTAGCCGGCACGAACGGCACCCAGTTGTGGGGCTCGATCCACCAGATGCCGACGGCAACGAATGCAACCAGCACCGTGACCTTGACGACAACCATGACGCTGTTGACGGCCGCCGACAGCACGATGCCGAACGACAGCAATGTCGCGATTGCCAGCACTGCGAGCGCAGCGACTAGATTGATGCCGTGGCCAGCGGTGAAGACCAGCCCGTGCGCGCTTGCGATCGAATCGATGAACGGCGTGGCAAGTTGCGTGGGCACGAAGAGGCCGAAATCGCGCAGCAGGCTGGTGAAGTAGCCGGAAAACCCCACCGCCACCAGGGCGCTCGCGACGCCGAACTCCAGGACCATCAGCCAGCCCGAGGTCCACGCGCAGACTTCACCCAGCGTCGCGTAGGCGTACGTGTAAGCGGAGCCGGCGACCGGCATGGTCGATGCGAGCTCCGCATAGCAAAGCGCCGCGAAGCCGCACGCGAGGCCGGCGATCAGGAAGGAAAGCAGCACTGCGGGCCCGGCGAAGTTGGCGGCGGCGTTACCGGTCAGCACGAAGATGCCGGAGCCGATGATGCAACCGACACCGAAGAACACGAGGTGCCATGCGCCGAGGCTGCGGCTGAGATCCTGCACGGCCGCGTCGCGCTGGACGTCGCCGAAGGGCTTGCGCAGCAGGCGAGTGCCGGTCGAGTCGTTCATGCCGCCGGAGCATGAAAGGAACGCGCGGGCGCCATCTATAACAATCCCGCCCCTTTCTGGAACCCAACCGACTAGTGAAAGATGAACAAGCCTCCCGCGAGCACGTGGCCGACGACGCCTTCGGGCAAGCGTGCTTGCAACTCCTGCCGACTCG
>Ga0070664_100003147_pt1 | contig 13337 bp, 14 predicted proteins | sample KBSC73metaG_FD_65863 | JGI IMG/M metagenome (GOLD analysis project Ga0070664, IMG submission 65863) | Corn rhizosphere microbial communities from Kellogg Biological Station, Michigan, USA - KBS C7-3 metaG | ecosystem: Host-associated > Plants > Roots > Rhizosphere > Soil ... | reverse complement strand
GACCGCTTTCGTCAGCGGGAGGTTGAAGCCGATCTTGGTGCCGTCGCGGTCCATGCTGGTGAGCAGGATCTCGCCAGCACCGTGTTCCGCCATCTGGCGCGCCCATTGCACTGCGTCGAGGCCGGTGTTCTTGCGGCCGCCATGCGTGTAGACGTCCCAGCCCGTGCCGTCGGCCCGGCCCTTTGCATCGATGGCCACCACGATGCACTGGGCACCGTACTTGGCGGACGCGTCCCGGATGACCTGCGGATTGGCCACCGCGGCCGAATTGAAGCTCACCTTGTCTGCACCTGCATTGAGGAGCCGGCGAACGTCTTCGACTGTGCGCACGCCACCGCCCACCGTCAGCGGGATGAACACCTGGGAGGCCACCGCCTCGATGATGGGCAGGATGAGGTCACGGCCGTCGCTGGTGGCCGTGATGTCGAGGAACGTCAGTTCATCGGCTCCCTGGTCGTTGTAGCGGGCGGCAATTTCGACGGGATCACCTGCGTCACGCAGTTCGACGAAGTTGACGCCTTTGACGACGCGACCGCCGGTCACGTCGAGGCAGGGAATGATGCGTTTGGCAAGCATGGCAGAAAGGGGTGGACGCGGCCGCCACGAACGAACCACGCAGATCGGAGGGAACGGAGATCAACCGCCGTTGAGTTCGTCAGCGCGACGCTGGGCCTGTTCGAAATCGAGGTCGCCGCTGTAGATGGCGCGGCCGCAGATGACACCTTCGACCCCTTCATCTTCGACAGCACAGAGTTTGTCGATGTCAGCCAGGTTCGACAGGCCGCCTGATGCGATGACCGGGATAGTGAGCGCCTGCGCGAGCTTCACGGTGGCGTCGACGTTGATGCCAGAGAGCATGCCGTCGCGGCCGATGTCGGTGTAGATGACGCCCTCGACACCGTAGTCCTCGAACTTCTTGGCGAGGTCGATGACTTCGTGGCCGGTGAGCTTGCTCCAGCCGTCGGTGGCAACCTTGCCGTCCTTCGCGTCCAGGCCCACGATGATGTGGCCGCCGAAGGCACTGCAGGCATCGCGCAGGAATCCGGGGTTCTTCACCGCGGCGGTGCCGATGATGATGTAGCTCAGGCCGTCGTCGAGGTAGCGTTCGATGGTGTCCAGGTCGCGGATGCCGCCGCCGAGTTGTACCGGCACCTCGTCGCCCACCTCGGCAAGAATGGCCTTGATGGCCGTCTCGTTCACGGGCTTTCCTGCAAATGCGCCGTTGAGGTCCACGAGGTGCAGGCGGCGTGCGCCGGCATCGACCCAGCGCCGGGCCATTTGCGCCGGATCTTCGCTGAAGGTCGTGGATGCGTTCATGTCGCCTTGTTTGAGGCGCACACAGTGGCCGTCTTTCAGGTCAATCGCAGGGATCAGCAGCATGGCCGAGTCAGAGGTGGTGAGGGGAAAAAGGCGCCTTCGAGGCGGTCAGGGGTTCCAGTGGAGGAAGTTCCGGTACAGGGCCAGCCCGTGTGCGGCACTTTTCTCTGGGTGGAACTGGGTCGCGAAAATATTATCGCGGGCCAGCGCGCAGGTAAAGCGGATGCCGTACTCCGTTTCTCCCACACTGTGCACCGCATTGACAGGCTTTGCATGAAAGCTGTGCACGAAATAAAAGTACGCGCCGTCCGGCACGTCGCCCCAGATCGGGTGCGGGCGGGCCTGGAAGACGCGGTTCCATCCCATCTGCGGCACCTTGAAACGGCTGCCGTCGGGTTGCCGTTGGCCTTCCAGCTGAAACCGGCGCACTTCGCCGGGAAACAAATCAAGGCCAGCGGTGGGGCCCTCGTCGCTCCTTGACAACAACATTTGCATGCCCACGCAGACGCCCATCAGGGGCTTGTTGGCAGCGGCATGCAGCACGGCCTCCTGCAAACCGGATTCGCGCAGCTCGCGCATGCAGTCAGGCATCGCGCCCTGCCCCGGCAGCACGATGCGCTCGGCGGCATACACCTCGTCGGGGCGGGAGGTCACGATCACCTCGAAGCCAGTGCCTTCGGCCACGTGCTTGACCGCCTGCGACACGGAGCGCAGGTTGCCCATGCCATAGTCGATGACGGCAACCGTGCGGCTCACAGCGACCCCTTCGTGGATGGGATGGTGTCACCCATGCGCGGGTCGATCTCGAGGGCCATGCGGATGGCGCGGGCGAAGGCCTTGAAGACCGTTTCGCACTGGTGATGGGCGTTCTCGCCGTGCAGGTTGTCGATGTGCAGCGTCACGAGCGCGTGGTTCGCGAACCCCTGGAAGAACTCGAACGCCAGCTGCGTGTCGAACGCGCCGACCATGCCGCTCTTGAACGGCACGCGCATGTGGAGGCCCGGGCGGCCTGAAAAATCAATCACCACGCGCGACAGCGCTTCGTCAAGCGGCACGTAGGCATGGCCATAGCGGCGCAGGCCCTTTTTGTCGCCCACGGCCTTCGCGACCGCCTGGCCGAGCGTGATGCCCACGTCTTCCACCGTGTGGTGGCCATCGATGTGCAAGTCGCCCTTGCAGTCGATGTCGAGGTCGATCAGCCCGTGGCGGGCGATCTGGTCGAGCATGTGATCGAAGAAGCCGATGCCGGTCGAGAGCCTGGACTTGCCGGTGCCGTCGAGGTTGATCTGGACGCGGATCTGCGTCTCGGCGGTGTTGCGGGTGACGTCGGCGATGCGTTCGGTGGTCATTTCAAACTCGCTTCGAGGGCTTCGATCATCAAGGTGTTCTCTTCGGGTGTGCCGACGGTCAGGCGAAGGCAGTTCGCCAGCAGCGGATGCAGGCCGGAGACGTTTTTCACCAGCACGCGGCGGGCCTTGAGCGCAGCGAACAGCGCAGCGGCATCGGGCACGCGGGCGAGCACCATGTTGGCCTCGCTCGGGTAAGGCATCGCACCCGGCAGGCGGTTCAGTGCATCGATCAGGCGGGCACGCTCGCTGCGCAAGACAGCCGCCTGCCGCGCGAATTCGTCGGCGTGCTCGAGTGCGAACAGTGCCGCTTCGGCGTTGAGCACGCTCACGTTGTATGGTGGGCGAACCTTGTCGACCTCGGCGATCAGTGCCTTGGGGCCCACCATGTAGCCAATGCGCACGCCGGCCAGGCCGAACTTGCTGAGCGTGCGCATCACCAGCACGTGCGGATGCCGCGTGGCGCGCTGCAACCAGTCGCGCGATGCGAACGGCTGGTAAGCCTCGTCGATCACCACAAGGCCCGGCGCTGCTGCCGCGATGCGCTCCATCGCGTCGTCGTCGAACAGGTTCGCGGTCGGGTTGTTCGGATAGGCGAGGTAGACGATGGCGGGCTGGTGTTCGGCAATGGCAGCGAGCATCGCGGCTTCGTCGAGCTGAAAGTCCGCCGTGAGGGGCACGCCCACGAAGGTGAGCCCTTGCAGGCGGGCGGACACGTCGTACATGACGAACGCGGGCACTGGCGCCAGCACCTTGGCGCCCGGCACGTCGCAGGCCATGCTCAGCATCGTGATGATCTCGTCGGACCCGTTGCCGAGCAGGAGGTCGAAGCCATCGGGCAGGTTCACGTAGCGCGCGAGCGCGGCACGCAGGTCGTCGATGCGACCGGCCGGGTAGCGGTTCATTGCCACCTCACCCAGGCGCCGGCCAAGCTCCGCGCGCAGCGGCTCCGGCAGGCGGAACGGATTCTCCATCGCGTCCAGCTTGACCATGCCGGCGCTCGGCTGCACAGCGTAACCGTGCATCGACTGCACGTCTTGGCGGATACAGCGGGCCATGCGAACGTCGAGGTCACTCATTCGGCGGCCCCCTTCATGCGCAGCTCGGCCGCGCAGGCATGGGCCTGCAAACCTTCACTGTAGGCGAGTTCGGCCGCGATGGTGCCGAGTTTCCGCGCCCCTGCTTCGCTCACTTCGATCACGCTGCTGCGTTTTTGGAAGTCGTACACGCCCAGCGGCGACGAGAAACGCGCGGTGCCGGACGTGGGCAGCACGTGGTTGGGGCCGGCGCAGTAGTCGCCGAGGCTCTCGCTGGTGAACGCGCCGAGGAAGATGGCCCCCGCGTGACGCAGCAGCGGCTCCCATCGGTTCGGGTCGTTGGAACTGACCTCCAGGTGCTCCGGCGCGATGCGGTTGCTGATGTCGCACGCCTCTTCCATGCTGCGGGTGTGGATCAGCGCGCCCCGCCCTTCGAGCGAGGCGCGGATCACGTCGCGCCGTGGCAGGCCGGGCAGCAAACGCTCGATGGCTTCGCGCACCCGTGCGATGTAGGCGGCGTCCGGGCAAAGCAGGATGCTTTGCGCGAGTTCATCGTGTTCCGCCTGGCTGAAGAGGTCCATCGCCACCCAATCGGGCGGGGTGCTGCCGTCGGCCAGCACGAGGATTTCGCTCGGGCCGGCGATCATGTCGATCCCCACCTTGCCGAACACCCGGCGCTTGGCGCTGGCCACGTAGGCATTGCCTGGGCCGGTGATCTTGTCGACAGACGGCACCGTGGCCGTGCCATAGGCGAGCGCCCCCACGGCCTGCGCACCACCGATCGTGAACGCGCGGTCCACACCGGCCACGGCCGCGGCCGCGAGCACCATGGCGTTGCGCTCACCGCCGGGGGTGGGCACCACCATGATGATCTCGCCTACACCGGCCACCTTGGCCGGTAACGCGTTCATCAGCACGCTGGACGGGTACTGCGCCTTGCCGCCGGGCACGTAGATGCCCACGCGGTCGAGCGGCGTGACCTTCTGGCCGAGCAGCGTGCCATCGGCGTCGCGGTAGGTCCACGAGCGGCCGCTGACTTCCAGCTGGCGCTGGTGATAGTCGCGCACCCGTTCGGCCGCGGCTTCGAGCGCATGGCGTCGGGCGGCTGGCAGGCTCGCAAGGGCGTCCTGCAACGCATGGCGCGGGATTTCGAGTTCGGCGACCGACTGCGCGGACAAGCCATCGAATCGGTTCGTGTACTCGAGCACTGCCGCATCGCCGCGCTGGCGAACGTCGGCCAGAATGTCGGTGACCCGCTGCTCGATCGCATGGTCCGTTTCCTCGGACCAATGAAGCACGCGCTCGAATTCGGCATCGAAGTCGGCGGCGTGCGTGGCGAGCTGGCGGATCTGGACGGTCATGGTCTCACTCGATGGCTGACGCGAAGGCGTCGATGAGTTCGCGAAGGGGTTCGCGCTTCGTTTTCAACGCGGCCTGGTTGACGACCAGGCGCGACGAGATCTGCATGATTTCCTCGACTTCGACGAGGTGGTTGGCCCTCAGCGTACTGCCGGTGGACACCAGGTCGACGATGGCATCGGCCAGGCCCGTCAGCGGCGCGAGTTCCATCGAACCGTAGAGCTTGATCAGGTCCACGTGCACCCCCTTGTTGGCGAAGTGCTCGCGGGCGCAGTTCGTGTATTTCGTTGCCACGGCGATGCGCGACCCCTGCTTCACTGCCGCGGCGTAGTCGAAGTCATCGCGCACGGCCACGCTCAGGCGGCATTTGGCGATGCCCAGGTCGAGCGGCTGGTACAGGCCCTGGCCGCCGTGTTCGAGCAGGATGTCCTTGCCGGCCACGCCGATGTCGGCCCCGCCGTATTGCACGTAAGTGGGCACGTCGGTGGCCCGCACCAGCACCACCCGTACATCCGGGCGGTTCGTGGGCAGGATCAGCTTGCGCGATTTCTCGGGGTCCTCGGTGACCTCGATGCCGGCGGCCTTCAGCAGCGGCATGGTCTCGTCGAAGATGCGTCCCTTGGACAGGGCGAGGGTGATCATCTCAGTGGGTCCGTTCGATGTCGGCGCCAATGCCGCGCAGCTTGGCTTCCATGCGGTCATACCCGCGGTCCAGGTGATAGATGCGATCCACCACGGTTTCGCCATCGGCCACGAGGCCGGCAATCACCAGGCTGGCAGACGCGCGCAGGTCGGTGGCCATCACGGTGGCACCCGACAACTGCGGCGCGCCGCGGATCGTGGCCGTGTGCCCGTGCACATCGATCTGCGCGCCCAGGCGCACCAGTTCGTTGACGTGCATGAAGCGGTTCTCGAAGATGGTCTCCGACACGACCGAGGCGCCCTCGGCAATGCAATTGAGCGCCATGAATTGCGCCTGCATGTCGGTAGGGAAAGCGGGGTACTCACTCGTCGTGAAGCCCACGGCGCGCGGCCGCTTGTCATTCTTCACGCGGATGCCGCCGTCCACCGGCTCCACGCTGACGCCGGCTTCGCGCAGCTTGTCGATCACCGCACCCAGGTGCTCGGCACGGGCTTGTTTCAGGAAGACCTCGCCGCCGGTCGCCGCGACGGCGCAGAGGAACGTTCCAGCCTCGATGCGATCGGGAACGATCCGGTGCGTGGTGCCATGCAGGCGGTCCACCCCTTGGATGCGGATCCGGCGCGTGCCATGGCCTTCGATCTTCGCACCCATCGAGATCAGCATTTCGGCCAGATCGGGAATCTCGGGCTCCTCGGCCGCGTTCTCCAGCACCGTCTCACCCTCGGCGAGCGTGGCGGCCATCAGCAGGTTCTCGGTGCCGGTCACGGTGACCATGTCGGTGGTGATGCGCGCACCCTTCAGTCGCTTGGCCTTGGCCACGATGTACCCGTGCTCCACCACGATCTCGGCGCCCATGGCCTGGAGGCCCTTGATGTGCTGGTCCACAGGGCGCGAACCGATGGCGCAACCGCCGGGCAGCGATACCCGCGCCTGCCCGAAGCGGGCCAGCAGCGGGCCCAGCACCAGGATGGACGCGCGCATGGTCTTGACCAGTTCGTACGGCGCCTCGGCCGCGGTGACCGGCTCGGCCTTCAGCGTGACGACATCCGGGCTTGCAGCGTCCCGCTCGGCCGTGACGCCCATGTTGCGCAACAGCTTCAGCGTGGTGCCCACGTCCTGGAGCTGAGGCACGTTCTGGAGCGTGACCGTGTCGGCCGTGAGCAGCGCGGCGCACAGCTCCGGCAGCGCCGCGTTCTTGGCGCCGGAAATGACGACTTCGCCCTGCAGGGAGCGGCCGCCGCGGATGAGGAGTTTGTCCATGAGGGTTCAGTGCCCCGGGATCACGACCACCAAGCCCGCGAAGGTGCAGGCCTGCCGGCCGCAGTGCCCCTGCGGCCGCTTTCAGTGGTGGTGGTTGGAAGCCGGCGGGGCGGAGGAGGCCCATTCGGCAGGGGTGAGCGTCTTCATGGACAAGGCGTGGATTTGCTCGCGCATTCTATCGCCCAGCGCCCGGTAGACCCGCTGATGGCGCGCCACTCGGCTCGCGCCGTCGAACTCGGCTGACACGATGGTGGCGAAAAAATGGCGGCCATCGCCCTCGACGTGCAAGTGCTCGCAGTTCAGCCCTTGCGCAATGTAGCGCTCGACTTCGGCGGGAGTGGGATCGGCCATGGGCGGCATTATCGCCGATGCGGGAAAGTGCCTCAGTGCCGGATCTTGTAGCCGATGCGCAACAGGTGCAGGCACAAGGCGCACACCGCCAAGAGACTGCCGCCGGCCACGGCGAGGCTCGTCCAGGGCGAGACGTCGCTCACGCCGAAGAAGCCGCGGCGAAAGCCGTCGATCATGTAGAAGAAGGGGTTCAGATGGCTGGCATCCTGCCAAAACCCGGGAAGCGACTTCACCGAGTAGAAAACGCCGGACAGGAACGTCATCGGCATGACGATGAAGTTCTGGAAGGCGGCGATCTGTTCGAACTTCTCGGCCCACAGCCCGGCCAGCAGACCGAGTGCACCCATCATGGCCGCACCAATCACCGCGAACACGAGCACCCACGCCGGCGCCACGAGGGACAGCGGCGCGAACCAGAAGGTAACGGCCAGCACACCGGCACCCACCACCACGCCACGCACCACGGAAGCGCCCACATAAGCGACGAACCAGGCCCAGTGCGACAGCGGGGACACCAGCAGGAACACGAGGTTGCCACTGATCTTGCTCTGGATCAGCGAGCTGCTGCTGTTGGCGAACGCGTTCTGCAGCACGCCCATCATCACGAGGCCGGGGATCAGGAAGCTGGTATAGGCAACGTTGTTGTAGACCTTCACGTGATCTTCGAGCACATGGCCGAAGATCAGCAGGTACAGCACCGCCGTCAACACCGGCGCGGCCACGGTCTGGAAACTCACCTTCCAGAACCGCAGCATCTCCTTGTACAGCAGCGTGCGGGTGCCCGCGAACAGGTGGGGCGTGCTCATCGGGCACTCCCCGTTTCGGATTGCATGATGTCGAGAAACACGTCCTCCAGATCGGCGCGACCGATCTCGAGGTCTTCCGGGTGCAGCCCCTCCGAGCGCAACGCGGCGAGCACCTGCTCCACGTCGGCAGCGTCGTGCGCCTTCAACTGCACGATGCGGCCCGTGACGCGGGCCCGGGCGGCGAGCGCCACTGGCAACGGGGCATCCAGCTTGAACCTCAGCATGGTGCTGGCCGTACCGGCCAGCAGCGCAGTCGTGCGGTCAAGCGCCACGATGCGGCCCTGCTTGAGCATGGCGATGCGGCCGCACAGTGCTTCGGCTTCCTCGAGGTAATGGGTGGTCAGCAGCACGGTGTGGCCATCCTTGTTCAACCGGGCGACGAACTGCCACAGCGTCTGGCGCAGCTCGACGTCCACGCCAGCGGTGGGCTCGTCGAGCACGATCACCGGCGGGCGATGCACCAGCGCCTGCGCCACCAGCACCCGGCGCTTCATGCCGCCCGAAAGCTGCCGCATGTTCGCGTGGGCCTTGTCGGCCAGGCCCAGGCCGGCCAGCAGTTCGTCGATCCATGCGCCGTTGTTGCGCACGCCGAAGTACCCGCTCTGGATCACCAGCGTTTCGCGAACGCTGAAAAAGGGGTCGAACACCAGCTCCTGCGGGACGATGCCGAGGCTGCGGCGCGCATCGGCATAGTCGGCCACCACATCGTGCCCGTTGACGAGCACGCGCCCGCCCGATGCGGCCGAAAGCCCCGCAAGGATGCTGATCAATGTGGTCTTGCCAGCGCCGTTGGGGCCCAGCAGGCCGAAGAACTCACCCGGCTCGATGTCGAACGAAACCCCATCGAGCGCCCGTACGTGGCGGCCGACGGCATGGTAAGTCTTGCTGACGTTCTGGAACGAGATGGCTGGCATGGGCGCTGGATTGTAGGCAGTCAGCGCGAATGGCGCTGACCATCCCGGGATGGGCCAGTAGTAAACTGCGCCCTTTTTTCCATCTTGGCCTCTACGGGCGGGCGGTAATGGTGCGAGGTTCACAAGGCACACGTTTCACCGGTTCGGCGCTCATTCGGCTGTTGGCTCAGTTGGTCGACACCGACTTCGCGCAACCGAAGCAAGGGGTCGCGGAGAGATTGAGCCACTGGCTCGACTGGACTGGCGCCATCTCGCTGTCGGCAGCATTGGATGCCAATCAAGCGGGCACGCCCCCTCGCCGCCCGGGTGCTTCCGCGCGTGCCGAAGAACAGGAATTGATTCGCGTGCGCAGCGCCTTGGCGAACGCCATCACCGATGAGGACCCATTCTCCGGTGCCCGCGGACAGGTGGACCGGCCGGCGCCCTTCCGCGACGCACCGCTGGACGCCGGAGGCGACTTCGCGTCATACCGGAGGCGCTACGTTGCCAGGCAGCAGGCCATGGAAGCCAGCGTCAGCGCCTTGCGCGGCCGGGTGCGAGCGGCCGTCGCACGCGCATCGGCGCCCATGGCACGGCTCGCCGCCTTGGATGCCGTCATGGATCAGGTCCTCTGCGCGCGCGAGCGCACTTTGCTGTCAACGCTGCCCGTTTTGCTCGGGCGGCACTACGAACGCTTGCGCAAGTCCCATCAGGAAACCCTGGCGGACGCGCGGGACATCGACGAACCCGACAGGTCATTCCTGCCCGGGGGCTGGCTGGATGTGTTCTCCAAGGACATGCAAGCCGTCCTCCTCGCTGAACTGCACCTTCGATTGCAACCGGTCGAAGGGCTGCTCGAAGCACTTCGCGCGAGTGAATCACGCCAACATGAATAGAACGCTTTATCACGCATCCTTCCTCGCTGGCCTGATTGCCCTCGGCTGGGTGGGCGCCGCGTACGTCGGCTCGAACCCGCCGGCACTGGCCATGACAGGGCTCATCGGCTTCTTCTACCTGATGGGCGCGCTGGAACTGCATCGCTTCCACCAAGCCACAGCCACCTTGGCGCGCGCGCTGGCGGGGCTGTCCGATGCCTTGCCGGCCCTGGCCCCCTGGCTCGCGCAGGTGCACCCCTCACTGCAAAACCCGGTGCGCCTGCGGATCGAGGGCGAGCGGGTAGGCCTTCCTGGGCCGGCCATGGCACCGTACCTCGCGGGCTTCCTGGTGCTCCTCGGAATGCTCGGCACCTTCCTCGGCATGGTGGTCACATTGAACGGCACGGGCGCGGCGCTTCAAAGCGCGACGGACGTGCAGGCGATTCGGGCCTCGCTGTCCGCCCCGGTGAAGGGATTGGGGCTGGCGTTCGGGACGTCGGTCGCAGGTGTCGCCGCATCCGCCATGCTGGGACTCATGTCGGCCCTGTGCCGGCGCGAACGGCTGCAGGCCGGGCAAGCACTCGACACGAAGATTGCAACCACCTTGCGCGGCTTTTCCCTGGCGCATCAACGCGAAGAGTCATTCAAACTGCTGCAGCGCCAGGCCGAAGCGATGCCTCAGCTGGTCGATCGCCTCCAGGCCATGGCGGCCGCGATGGAACGGCAGAGCCACACATTGAATGAGCGCCTGATCTCCAGCCAGGAGAGCTTTCACAGCAAGGCAGAGGCCGCGTACGCCGATCTCGCTGCATCCGTGGATCGCTCGTTGAGAGCGAGCCTGACCGAGAGCGCCCGCGCTGCCAGCGCGACGATCCAGCCCGTCGTCGAAGCCACGATGGCCGGCATTGCCCGCGAAGCCGCGTCGTTGCACGAACATGTTTCGCACAACGTGCAGCACCAGCTGGACGGATTGACAGCCCGCTTCGAGACGGCGACGACTGCGGTGGCGGACATCTGGACCGCCGCGCTCGCCGAGCACCAGCGCACGAGTGACGCGGTGTCCACGGACCTGCGCGCCTCGCTCGACCAGTTCGCGGAGACCTTCGGGCAACGCTCGGCGTCCCTGGTGGACGGCTTGTCGGCGCGCCTCGGAAGCTCCTTGAGCAGCGTGTCGGAGACGTGGCAAGACGTACTGACGAAACAGGAGCATGTCAGCGAGAGCCTGTCCCAACGAACGCATCAGGCCTTGGCAACCGCTGCGGCGGCCTTCGAGCAACACTCGGCGTCGTTGGTCGTTGCAGTGGGCGACGCCCATGCCACGCTGCAGTCGGAGATGGCTTCACGGGACCAGCAGCGGCTGGCCGCCTGGACCGAAGCCCTGACGTCGATGGCCGGATCCCTGCAGCGGGAGTGGCAGCAGGCGGGCGAGCAGGCGCTCGGCCAGCAGCAGCAGATCTGCGTGACGTTGGGGCAGACCGCCCGCGACATCACCGCGCAAGCCGAAGCACATGCCAGGAACACGATCGCCGAGATCGCACGACTCGTGCAAACCGCTTCGGAAGCACCCCGTGCCGCGGCCGACGTGATCGCCGAGCTGCGGCAGAAACTGTCCGACAGCATGGTGCGAGACAACATGATGCTGGAAGAACGCAGCCGCATCCTCGAAACGCTGGGAACCCTGCTCGACGGCGTGAACCACGCCTCCACCGAACAGCGCGCAGCGATCGATGCACTGGTCGCGACGTCGGCAGACTTGCTGGACCGCGCCGGCACCCGATTCGCCGACAAGATGGATGCAGAAACCGCCAGCATGGCCGCCGTCGCAGCGCAGGTCAGCAGCAGCGCGGTGGAGGTGGCGAGCCTGAGCGAGGCATTCGGTTTCGCCGTTCAACTCTTTAGCCAATCGAACGACAAGCTGGTGACGCATCTGCAACGCATCGAAGGCGCGCTCAGCAAGTCCACCGCGCGCAGCGACGAGCAACTGGCCTACTACGTGGCCCAGGCGAGAGAGGTCATCGACCTGAGCATCATGTCGCAGAAGCAGATCGTCGACGATCTGCAACAGCTCGCGAGCAAACAGGTCAGCGAGGCGTGACGATGGAGGACGCAGACACCAGCCTGGAGCCGCCGGTCTGGACCGCCTTCGGCGACCTGATGTCGGGGTTGCTGGGGGCCTTCGTGCTGATCCTGGTGTGCGCGCTCGGCATGCAACTCGAACTCGCCACCAAACTGGAAGCCGAGGTGCGGCAACGGCAGGCCGAGGCCCAGCGCCGGGAGACGCTCGAAAAGGCCTTGGCCGGCCCCCTGGCTGCGGGCCGCGTGACACTGATCAACGGCCGCATCGGCATCAGCGGCAGCGTGCTGTTTGCCATCAACTCCGCTGAACTGCAGCCCGAAGGCCGCCAGTTGTTGAAGAGCCTGGCGGCTCCCCTGGCTGCATACCTCGAGGCCCGCGACGAGATCTTGATGGTGAGCGGCTTCACCGACGACCGGCAAATGCGCGACAACAACCGCCGGTTCGCAGACAACCTGGAGTTGTCGGCCCAGCGCGCGTTGACCGTGACCCGGGCATTGATCGAGGAAGGCCTGCCGTCGTCGGCCATCTTCGCCGCCGCATTCGGGGCCGAGCAGCCCGTGGCTTCGAATGCCGACGCCGAAGGTCGGGCCCGGAACCGGCGTGTGGAGATATCGCCCACGCCGAGACCATCCAACCCGGAGTTGAAGCCATGAGCAGCGCCGCGGCAGCCGCGGCGGGCAACCCGTGCCCTCGCAGCACGGGCATCGGCGAATCGATCGACGCGTGGCGTGGCCGCGGCGCCCACCACTTTGATCCCGTCAGGTTTCACTACATCGAGACCTTGGCCAGACGGGCCTCTCACCTGGGTGGCGAGGTACAACGCCTTCTGAATGACAAGGTCGCAGCGTTGCTCGCGACGTATGGTGATGATTTCGAACGGGCCCAATGCGCCCACGATAGCGCGTGCCGGCCCGCGGCGACCGACGATTCGGGCGTGCACCAGCCCAAGCGCGGGGCGCTCGCAGAACTCATCGACCACATCGCCCAGCACGCGCTGTTCCAAACCCACGCCTCGTCAGCAAAGGATGCAGCGCCCGGCCTCTCGTCGCCCCCCGAGCTGAAAACGCTGAGCCACTTCCGAAGCACCTGGTCCAAGCTGAGTGCCGAACAACGCATGACGCAGTCGTTGGCCCGGGCGCCAGCGAATGCGGGCCCGCTCAACTCCCACCATCTGATGCATCGGTCACTCATGCTGATGCGGGACCTGTCGCCGGAGTACCTCAACCTGTTCATGTCCTACGCCGATGCCTTGCTGTGGCTCGACCAGGTGAATGGCGCAGCGGCCAAGGACGTGCCTCGTGCCCAGGGCGACAGGAAGCCCGCTCGGGCGAGATCCGGCTGACACCGCAGCAACCTCTGCGGCCCAATCGCCT
>Ga0070664_100003144_pt1 | contig 13344 bp, 15 predicted proteins | sample KBSC73metaG_FD_65863 | JGI IMG/M metagenome (GOLD analysis project Ga0070664, IMG submission 65863) | Corn rhizosphere microbial communities from Kellogg Biological Station, Michigan, USA - KBS C7-3 metaG | ecosystem: Host-associated > Plants > Roots > Rhizosphere > Soil ... | reverse complement strand
TTTTCTCAACTGAAAAGCTAACGGCAGGCTAACCGACGCGCCTTTGCCCGGTGATCTTTCGCGATCGAGCGAACGACGCGCTGTTCGCGACGAGACCGAGGAGGCGAGCACTCCGGCGGTGAAGCGATAGAAGTCCCTCGGGCCGCCGGGTGGATTCATGCGCGGTGCCGGCGATCAATCAGTTCCGCCGCGCATGTTCTTGACGACCACGGCTGGCAGCCTACGACTCGACACGGATCAACTGCGCCGGACGCGGTACGTCCCACGGGGCGGTGGGCCCCTGCGCAGCGGGTTTCGTTCCTTGACAATTGAATATCGGAGTCGCGCTGTTACAGCATCACCCGTGCGACTGAACTTCGATTTGTTCACTTCCTTTTGTCAATTAGCCAGCCGTCTGGCTTTGCTCTCGCGACGAGCACGTTCCGCTCATCCTCGCATTGTTTCGGGATCGGGTCGGCAGGCGACGTGCCGACGAACGCGAGGCACTTCGCGTTCCAGGCTTCGATTTTCTGGTTGTACGCTTCAACTTTCGTTACGTCAATATGCAAGCCGTCTGCGTTTGCTTTTGCGATGATCGCTTGGAGCTCCTCGTGGCATTGTTTCGCGATTGGGTCGGCAGTCGACCTGCCGACGAACGCAAGGCACTTCGCGTTCCAGGCCTCGGCTCGCTGGTAGTACGCTTCAACTCTCTGGTGGTACGCTTCAACTTTCTGACTGTACGATTGGACCTGCTGATCCCGCTGCGCGTCATTGTGCGACCATCGAAACACTTCCCAACCGAGTCCAATCAGAATGAGCAACACGAAAACTACCAACTGTACTTGCGGGTGCACCGGATTTCCATCATTGACTCGAGCATACTTGCAGTCCGCAGGGTCGTAGATCACATCAACAGAGTCTCCGATCTGATAGCGTCTTTGGTCGGTCGAAAACGTCACCATCTCGCCAGTCTTCGCGCGGAACTCTACTTTGACTTGAGGGTCTTCAATGTCCCACCACTTGGCGCGAGTTGTCACTTTCCCTACGGCTTCGGCTGTCATGCCTAGCGCACGCTTGCGTTTCCACAATCCGAAGAGTCCGAAAAAGACATAGGTCCAGCCACTCGTGAAAATCGTCGCGCTTAAGACGTCGGCAGGGTTCATCGACGGGACACGCGGATTGACGAGATGCAATCGTCCCAATCCCCACCGCACGGACCGCGCACGTCGTCCAGATCGGCGACGTCGGATGTGAACGTCACCGAGTCGCCCCTGTAGTGGGGATCTTCGTACACGGTCACTTGGCGGCCCGGCGGAATCCGGATTGACGAAATGCAGTCATCGAAGTTGACGTGGGCGCTGAAGGAACTGGACGCTTTGTAGCATCCGGCTTCAAGATCGTCGAGATCTTCGACGTCTGTAACCAGGACGCTTGACAAACCGCGGAACCGCGGATCCGCATAGATCGTGATGCCATCCCCGGAGTCAGCCGGAGGCGGGGCAGTTGGACTACCTCCGCAGGCGCTCAGAAATAACACCGCTCCCAAGGTCCACATGTCGCGGTTCTTCATTGGATCACTCCACGAATCGGTGACCGGGTGCTCGTGATGAGCCGAACGACTACGTTCATCCAGAGGAGTCCGCGTCAGTCTGCGCGATCCTCGCGACTGTGTTGTCGTTCGGCGTGTACTTCAGGAATTCGAGGGAAAGGTTACAGCAGAACGCGACGCAGCACCACCAACCGGGGGCACTGTAGGACGTTCTGGTTACCCTGTAGACATACGGTGTGGCAAAGTTAGCGGACGTCGCTCGTGCACGAACACGGAGCGGCGCCCCTAACCCCGCCTACGCCGCATCAGATCACATGCTTCCTGCGTCGCCGCAGCGCCACACCAACTAACCCCGACGCCATCAGCACGAGCGATGCAGGTTCAGGGATCGGTTCGAACTTGTACTTGGCGGAGAGGAGGCTCCAGCGCGGTACACCATCGCCAGGGTTCTCGGCAAACAACGAAATGGTTGCGACCCCGCTACCGAGCAGGCTGTTGCCAGGGGCGAACGGTCCTCCAGCGAGTGGCGGCTGAAAAAACGCCTGGCTGAACCCGAACGATCCGGTAATGGTCGCGAGCTGGTTCGTGACTGTCGGAGGCGGAGGAAGGAGCGCGGACCCGCTGATTGCGAGAAAGAGGTTGCCGACAGAATCGCTGAGACCGCCGACCGAGTAGTGATCAGCTCCATAGGTCAGCATGCCGGTCAAATCCTGGCCGTTGCTGTGGATCGTGAGGGAAATCATCGTCGCCGTCAGATCACATGGTTTGCAGTTCCGAACGGCGATGATCGAGTCAGGCGAGATGAATCCGCTGAACGCGAAGGGCGACACCCCATCCGTGCCCTCGAGGTGAATGGGACTGCTGAGGGCGCTCGAGGCAGGCACGGAAATGGAGCCCGACTTGATGGCGACCGGATCCGCAGACGCCAGCGGAACACGGGCTCCGAGAAGAACAGCTACGGCAGGAAGGACAAGAAGGAAACGACGAGGTTTGATCATGGATCCCTCCAACAGCCGATCGAACGGCCTTCCTGACACACTTCGTTAGCCACAAATAGACTTCGCTTGCCGAATGTGTGACTCCCCTACGAGGGTTGGCCGGAGAAACTCACGGCGTCACGTACGCATGCACGCCAACGACCAACGGTGGCTCTTCCACGTGAGGACTGAGGCGACGAGATCGCCAGCCATTCTTTTGGACATCCTCGACAAAAGGAAACATTTTCAAACCGGCTCAGGCGCGGTGCCGTCTGAGATTCCGTCTACTCTCAGGCGTTTACGGCACCGTTCGAAGCAGCCGTCGGGAAAGGAGCAGATGAGATGTCGAGAATCTTGCTCGCATTGGTTGCGGTGGTGGTCGTGGTCACGGGAATACTCACGTCGTCATTCACCATTCGCGCGCAAAGCAGCATGCGAATCGAGTACGCCCGCGTCACGCCGAACGTGGTCCAGCACAGCACGGTGGCGCTCGATGCCGCGCAACCGCTGTTCAGTTATCGAGCATGCATTGCACGCGTCACTGAATGGTCCTGTCGAGACTTCAAGCCGAGCGAATCGTCGAGCGAAGCGTTGCGCACTGCGTTAGTGCAGCTCGGGAACGAGGGATGGGAACTGGTCTCGGTCGTGGAGGAGGACGCAAGCTTCAACACGCGCGGGCGGACCTATCTGTTCAAGCGTCAGGCGCGATGAGGTTCGCCAGCGTTGAGAGTCGAGGGATCTTTACTTTGACCGTCGAGCAAGCGAGCGACGCAGCTCGTCGAACGAATTCCGGACCTCTCTGAGGAGCACAACCCACCGATTCTAGCGCCGCTGTGACCGCACCGAAGTCCAAGCTCTGCCGCTGGGCGCTTCCTGGCAGGGTGAACCCCCCGTTTCCAGCCAGAACCCGAACCGGAGTATGGTAGAGGTCTCTGACCATCGGGTCACACGGGAAGGCTTTGCCGTGGAGAAACCTGAGAACGCCCGCGTCGCCGGACGGCGGCTAGTGCTGCTGTGTGGGGTGGGCCCTGCGCTGGTGACGGTCGCTCTCGCGATTTTCAATCCGTCTCTCTTCGCTCATCTCGATCGTCGCGTCTACGACGGACTGCTTCGGGCGCTTCCTCGGCCGCAAGCCGCCAGCCCCGTTGCCGTTGTTGACATCGACGAGCGCAGCCTCGCCGCGATCGGCCAGTGGCCGTGGAGCCGCGAGGTGATTGCCAGGCTGGTCACCAGGCTTCGCGAGATGGGCGCCCGGGTGATTGCATTCGACGTGGTGTTTCCGGAAACCGATCGCTTCGACGCAGCCGATCCGCTGCGCCAGGCCAACACCGACACCGCATTCGCCGACGCCATGCGCCGGGGACGCGTCGTGGTCGGATACGCATTCACGTTCAATGCGCCACACCCATCGACCGATTGTGGGCTCCATCCATTGGCGTTGCCTGTCCTGCAAAGTGATGAGAGCAATCTCGATGTGCCAGCATTTCGCGCGACGGGTGCGGTGTGCACATTACCGCTATTGATGAAGGCTGCCGATGGCTCGGGCTTTCTCAATGCGGTGCCCGACCCGGACGGCATGTTGCGCCGCCTCCCCTTACTGATTGAGCGCGATGGCCAACTGTATCCCGCCCTCGGGCTGGCCGCAGCGATGGCTGCCACCGGCACGCGTCCTGTGGCATTGCGCGTCCAGAACGTCAATGCTGCATCGCTGGTGCTGGATTCGGGCGAAGAAGTCCCTCTCGACGGCCGGAGCAACCTGCTCCTGCGATACCGCGGCGGCAGCCACTCGGTGCCCTACGTCTCCGCGTTGGACGTGCTCGAGGGGCGACCGGCCGCCGGGATCGTCAAGGACGCGATTGCCGTCGTCGGTACCACCGCGCTCGGAACGCGAGATGGCGTGTCGACGCCGTTCGAGACGATTTTCCCGGGAGTGGAAGTCCAGGCGACCGCCGCGGACAACCTCGTGCGGCGTGATTTCATTTCGCGGCCGCCGGGTGCATTGGCGTTCGAAATGTCCGCGGTGCTCCTTCTGGGCGTCGTCGTGACCATGCTGGTCGCGAGGCTCGGGCTTGCATGGGGAAGCGCGGCGGGATTGCTGCTGCTCGTTGGCGCGTGGCGCGCCTCGTGGTGGCTGATGTCAGCCAAAGGGCAATTCCTCTCGCCAGTCGTTCCGGCGGTCGGCCTCGTCGCTTCGCTTTTGGCCGCAACGCTGGCCAAGCTCGCGCACGAGCGACATCGCGCGCAGTCGGCGACCGATGAGAGCCACTCCGCACAGCGCATGATGGTGCAGTCGCTGCTCTCGCTGACGGAGATCCGCGATGCCGAAACCGGCAGCCACTCGCGCCGCACGCAGCAGTACAGCCACCTGCTCGCGCGGCAGTTGTGCGAACATCCGCGCTTCAAAGACTACCTGACCCCGTCGCAGATCGAACTGCTCTCGAGCCTGGCCCCCCTGCACGACATTGGCAAGGTCGGTATCCCGGATCAGTTGTTGAACAAGCCTGGTGCCCTGACCGACGAAGAGTTCGGCCAGATGAAGATGCATCCCACCTACGGGCTCAAGGTCATCACCACGGCGCAAAAACGAGCGAGCGCGAGCGACGACGAGATTCTGTCGATGGCCAAGGATATCGTCTACACGCACCACGAACGCTGGGACGGACGCGGATATCCGCGGGGCCTCAAAGGCGAACAGATTCCCATCCCTGGCCGGGTGATGGCGGTGGTGGACGTGTACGACGCGCTGACGAGCAACCGCTGCTACCGGCCATCACTTCCCCACGATCGCGCCGTGGAGTTGATCGTCAGTGGCGAAGGGACGCAGTTCGATCCGGCCATCGTCGATGCGTTCCTGCGAAGCGCGCCGCTCCTCCGGCGAGTCGCTCACGAGTCCAACGACACGGCTTTTGCCGCGGTGCTGTCGGCGAGAGCGCGTCAGGAGGAGATCAACGGCCGGGGGCCGACACCGTCATCGGCTGCACGGTGAACTCACCGTCGGCGGCGATCGCCACCGAATACAGCTCGTCAAAACCTTCCGCCATGGCGGGAGTGACCATTCGCTTTGCGCTTGTGAAAATCGCGACGTCGGGCACCCGCGCCTTGCCTTCCCGGCCGCGGTTGCGGCCCACCGCCTCGCGTGTCGTTGCGGTGAACCCGTAGCCAATGACCCGCGCGCCATATTCACGCGCGAGTGCTATCGTCGGCGCCCGATCGCTAGGCGATGGATTGGTGTTGTCGACGACGACCGATTCGCCCCGGGACAGTGCGGCGCGCATGGCGTCAGCCTGCCGGGCGTCTTTGTTCGACGCGTTCGGCCAGAGATCCTTGCTGATGTGACGATGCGTGCCGGCGAAGCGGCGCTGGTAGAACGTCGTCTTTCCGGAAGCGGGCAGACCGATGAAGATCACGCACTCGGCCACGTCGCCAATTATTACCCAAGGGGCTTCGCCCCTCGGAGTGACTAAAGTCGGAACTTGCCGAGCCTCGCGAGGATGGCGGCCTTCAGGTCGGTTTCCGACGTGGACATCGTCAAATCGAGATCGGCATCGGCCACCGCGTCGAGCAGCGCGCGAATGAGTTGGGCGCGGCTGATTGCGGCGCCGCTCTGCGCTCGGATGTTGGCGGCCAGCCGATCGAGAAACACGATCTGTCGGTTGAAGAGCACGACGGTCACCTTGGTCCAAGCCTCATCGTGGACCGGAGGACGTCCTGGCTTTCGCTTGTTGTTGTTCGTGCGCCGCGTGGGCGCGAAGATGTCGGCGGAAACTTTCGACGGTTTACTCTTGCGGCGCCGCGCCATTCAGTTCTCCCGGGTCCCAGCATCCGAGCGTAATTATTTCCATCCCTAATTACGCTTCCAGCATCTGATTTAGTCGGACGCTATTCAATACTGCCTGCGTAGTTTACTTCAAGCTCAACAATGTGCACTGACTGAACGGTTGGAATCGTTCCATCCTGAACAATGCCGAAAAGGAGGCTGGCACTTTCCCCCGAAGGTGCCAGCCTCCTTTTTAGGTGGCAGCCACCTTTTTCGGGCGGTTCAGCGGTCAGCCCGTGTGGCGCGAAGCCGGTCGAGCACCTCAGCCGCAAGCCGCTCGAAGGATGCCGCGGCGCGTGACCGGGGGGCGAACTGGAAAAAGGTGCGAGCGGCGGTCGGTGCCTGTTCGAGGACAGGGCTCGAGGCGATTTCGGTGCGGAACACGCGCTCGCCGTATTCGTCACGCAGCGATCGCGCGAGCGAGGGCCCGCGGCCGCTCGTGGGAGCCACCATAGTCAGCAGGATGCCAAGCAGCTGATTCTTGCTGCTCAGCCGCAGCCGAACCGTTTCTACGGACGTCATCAGGCTCACGAGCCCTTCGATCGCGAGATGCTGCGGGGTGACTGGCACGATCAAGGCGTCGGCTGCCACCAGCGCGTTGATGCCGACCAGAGAGAGGTTCGGCGGGCAATCGAGAATGATGATGTCGTAGCGTGAACGAACCCGTTGGAGCGCGAGTTTCAGCGCAAGCTCGCGTCCGGCAACCTGGGCGAGCACCAGATCGGCGTTCGCCAGCTCGACGCTGCCGGTGATCAAATCGAGGTTCTGTACCCTGGTCGAGCGAATGGCGTGCTGCGCGGGAAATTCCTGGAGCATACAGCTCGCGGACGAGGGGCGGAGGTGCGCGCGATCCACGCCGAGCCACAGCGAAGCGGACGCCTGGCTATCGAGATCGATGAGCAGCAACCGGCGTCGCGGCGACGCGAGCGCGGCAGCCAGATTCACGGCCGTCGTGGTCTTGCCGACGCCGCCCTTGTTGTTGACAACCGCGATCACCACAGGGGATTTGTCCGTCATTCTATCCACAAATGTGGTGGCGGCGATGTCGGGCGCGATTTCCACCCCGTCGGTCGTCTGCGGCGCGCCCGTCACTCGGTCCTCCGTCGCCGGAATCCCGGCGCGAACTTTCCCGCCCGTGCACTCGCATCGGCCTTTGTGCAATGTGGACGCCAATTCGCGGGCGCGACAGCGTCGTGGCTTGACACGCCGCGCGAACGCCAACGAAACTCGACAACGCTCGATTGAGTCCGGATTCCGGACAACGACCGAGGAGACAGGTCCGGATGGGACTAATCGACTGGTTGAAAGGCCGTCGTGCACCCCTCGAAGATTCGCGGCTTCGAGGATGGCGTGCGGCGTGGGCGCACGCGGCTTCCGCCGGGAGCAGTCATGGGATCGTGCAGCTTGCGGCTGAGCTCGATGCATTCGGCCTCTCGGAGGACGACGTCGAGATCGAGCGCGAGATGCTGGAGGCGCTCCGGGATCGGGAGGCGTTGTCGGCGAAAGTTCGTTCCGCTGGACTGCCGATCGTCGAAACGGGACATCGAGTCGTGCGCAGCGAACCGTGTCATTACAGCGCGCCCGCGTCGATGCCCGATGAGCCCGGTCAGCCCGCCGGCCGGCTGCTCTTCACCAGCACCCGCGCCATCTTCGTCGGCGGTCCCGATGGTCTCGCAGCCGCCTGGCACTCGATCTCTGAGGCGGGGCACATCGAGCGGGATCTTGTTCTCACGAGAAACGGGCGCGACCGCATTTACCGGTTTCGCTGCAACGCCTACGGCGATGCGTTGCGCGCGGCGTTCATCGCCGGCGAACTGCTCGCACGGCGGCGCCCACCCGGCAGTCTATAATTCAATCGTTTCCAGCTCGGCCCGCGGCGAGCTGCCAATTGGACAGTGAAGCCCTTTGACGATGATCACAACTACGTCCACGCCAACAGCCGTCGGATTGGGAATCGATCGTTTGCTGGATGTCGAGCGACGCCTGCTGTCAGGACGACGGATCGGCGTCGTCTGCAATCCGGCCTCGGTCGACCGACAGCTCCGCCACACGGCCGATCGCCTCATCGAAGATCCGGATATCTCGGTCGCGGCGCTGTTCGGGCCGCAGCATGGGTTTCGATCGGATCTGCAGGACAACATGATCGAAACGCCGCACGCGCAGGACGGGCGGCGTCGAGTTCCCGTGTACTCGCTTTACAGCGAAACACGCGAGCCCACCGCGGAGATGCTGCGGGATGTCGACACGCTGGTCGTGGACCTGCAGGACGTCGGAACCAGGGTCTACACCTACATCTACACGATGGCCAACTGCATGCGTGCCGCCGCGAAACACGGCGTGCACGTGGTCGTGTGTGATCGCCCGAATCCGGTCGGCGGCGAAGAGGTCGAAGGCGCCAGGCTCGATCCGGCGTTCGCGTCGTTCGTCGGCCAGTTTCCGATTCCGCTGCGACACGGCCTCACGATCGGCGAGCTGGCGCGGCTCTTCAACGACGAGTTCGGCATCCGCTGTTCGCTCGACGTCATCCCGCTCGCGGGATGGCGCCGGACGATGTACTTCGACGAGACCGGTGTGCCGTGGGTGATGCCGTCGCCAAACATTCCGACGCTCGACAGCGCGATCGTCTATCCGGGAGCTGTGCTCTTCGAAGGTACCAGGCTGTCGGAAGGACGAGGGACGACCCGTCCGTTCGAACTGATTGGAGCGCCGTGGATCGACGGCGAACGGCTCGCGGATGCGATGAACGCTCGAGGGCTGCCCGGCGTCCACTTCCGGGCCGTCTTCTTCGAACCAACGTTTCAGAAGCACGCAAAACAGACGTGCGGCGGCTGTCAGATTCACGTCCTCGATCGCCGTCGCTTCCGGCCGGTCCGGACTTCGGTCGAGTTGATCGACGAATTCCGCCGACAGTCGCCCGATCGTTTCGCGTGGCGCGAGCCGCCATACGAATACGAGCACGACAAGCAGCCGATTGACATCCTGTTCGGATCAGATGCGCTGCGGAAGACCATCGACGCGGGTGGCAATGTCGGATCGTTCGTCGGGAGCTGGAAAAAAGACGAAGACGACTTCAGGCAGGTGCGGCAGAAGTATTTGCTGTATTAGTCAGGATTCGGTCTGCATTTCTCACTTTGCGCTGGGGCCCCACCCCCAGCGCCTGCCAGCGCTCGCTCATTCGCTCGCGCCGACTGATCGAGCGGACTTTCCGCTTAGTCAGGATTTCTGCTTCACCGCCGCATCTCTCGCCACGCGAATCTGACGCGCGTGCTTGTGGGCATGTTGAGAGTACGTTTTTAACCACGACTCGACGCCGTACGGACCCGCCTCCGTGTGGGTGCCCTCACGGACCCATTCGGCGGGGGTCAGCCGATCGAGGATCTCGACGGTTGACGCGCGCGCGGCGCGAAACAACTCGAGCGACTTTTCGTGCGGCCTGTCGTAGTAGAGCCGCCGCGCAAACTCGTCCTGATCGTAACCCTTGAGAGTGGGACGATCCTCGGCGATCAGCAGCCGCAGCCGTACAGCTGCGGTCATTTCGCTGTCGGCGAGATGGTGAATGATGTCGCGCACCGACCACTTCTCCGGTCCTGGCTTGAAGTCGAGTTCCTCGGGCGTGATCTTGAGCAAGGCCTCGGCGACGGCAGCGTAGCCATCGCGATAAAGCTCGACCAGCTTCTTGCGTTCCTCGGCCAGCACGTCGACCTCCTAACCGCGCGTCTTTGCGATCCCCGGCGCCTTGGTTTCCTGCGGGGTCTGCGGCACCATGTGATATTTCATCAGGAACCGCTGCAGCCTGTCGAACGCCTCGTCCACGGAGTCGACCCGGCTGAGCAGATTCAGGTCCCGCTCGTTGATCGCACCCCATTCGGCCAGCGGCTCCAGCCGAAAGACTTCGTTCCAGTACTCGCTACCATAAAGAATGACGAGCAGCTTCTTCGACAGTTTCCGTGTCTGTGCCAGCGTGAGGATCTCGAACATCTCGTCGATCGTCCCGAATCCCCCCGGAAAGATGACGAGCGCCTTCGCCAGGTATGCGAACCAGAACTTCCGCATGAAGAAGTAGTGGAAATTGAAGACCAGATCTTTCGTGATGTACCGGTTCGGCGCCTGCTCGAACGGGAGGCGGATGTTCAGACCGACGGACTTCCCGCCCGCTTCCTTGGCGCCGCGGTTGGCGGCTTCCATGATGCCGGGGCCGCCGCCGGAACACACGACGAAACGGTGCCGCTGCGCCTCGAGCGACATGCTCCAGGTCGTCAGTCGCTTGGCCAACTCCCGCGCGTCTTCGTAGTAGCGCGACCATTCGAGCGCCTTGCGACTCCGTTTGAGCGCCGCCTTGTAGTCGGCCACGTTGCGCGTGGTCGCGTTTTCGAGCCGGGTGAGATTCCGGCGCGCAAGCGTTCGGCTCAGCACCCGGGCTGAGCCGAAGAATACGACGGTGTCCTGGATGTTGTGAGCCTTGAACCGGCGCAGCGGGTCGAGGTATTCGGCCAGAATGCGGATTGGCCGGGCCTCGGTGCTCTCCATGAACTCGTGGTCTTCATAGGCGAGCGGGTGGTCATAGCCAAGCGGATGGTCGTTGATCACCGAAAAACTGTATCATCTTCATGGCCGGCGCCTCACGGTTCGAGGACGGCTGCGACAAGGGCAACGGGGGAAACAGGAGAAGAAGGGCATGAATCGGCGGTGGGTTGCGCTCGTATTTCTGTGTTCGGTGATGATGGTCTCGGCAATCGCGGCACGGCAGGCGGCCCAACCGCAGGCCAAGCCGGGTGGAGGCTGGACGCTGCCGCCCGAAGCGGACACGACGAAGAACCCGCTCACGGTCGATGCGAAGCTTCTCGCGACCGGCAAGGCGATCTTCAAAGACAAGTGCCAGAAGTGCCACGGCGCCAGCGGAAAAGGTGACGGGCCGGACGCCGATCCGGATGCGCAGGAGGACATGGACCTGACGCGTGCCGATCGCGCGGCGAAGAACACTGAAGGCGTGATGTTCTACAAGGTGTTCAACGGCCGCAAGAAGCCGAAGATGCCGGCGCAAAAGGACGAACTGACGAAGGATCAAATCTGGTCGGTCGTCGCCTACGCGCAGACGCTGCGCAAGCCCGCGAAGTAAGCCGGGCGTTACAAGAATCTAGTGATCCATTCGCCGATCACGTAGCCAATCGCCGCAACGCCGAATCCGACGACGAACATGTCGCGGCCGCTGGCCCAGACGCTGCGGCCGGTGAAGATGCTTCGTGCCGCGCCGATCGCGAAGTGTGCGAGCATGCTCACCACGAGCGAAGTCCAAATCGCGGCGCGGTGATTCATGGCGAAGAACGGCACGATTGGAATGAAGGCGCCAACGGCGGTCGCGACGCCCGTGACGATGCCGTCCTTGAGCGGCGCCAGTTCGGCCGGGTGGATGTTCAATTCTTCGCGCACCATCGCATCGAGCGCCTGCGAAGGGTCTTTCATCATCGCTCTGGCGGTTTCACGAGCGCGATCCGGCGTCAAGCCCTTCGCCTGATAGATGAGCGCCAGCTCCTCTTCTTCGAGGTCCGGCATCAGCCGCATCTCGTGCCGTTCCATCTCGATCTGGTGAGCCTGGACTTCCGCTTCGCTCTTGGCGGCCAGATAGCCGCTCGACCCCATTGACAGCGCATCCGCAATTGCGCCGGCCACACCGCTGATGATGACGATGTGCGGGGCCACGTTTGCGCCGATGACGCCGGCAACGAGGCCGAAGTTTGCGGTCAAACCGTCGTTGAATCCGTAGACCACGCTTCGCAGATAGCCGCCGGCGCCGCCGACGTGCCATGGTTCACCCTCGCGACCCATCATCTCGGACAGCTCGCGGGCATGCACCGCGGAGTCGGACGCAATATCGATCGCGGCCTGATGCGTCTGCCGATGGCTGGCGTGCCGGGCCATGCCGAGGTACGCCTGCACCTCGCGTCCTTCTTCGGCCAGCATCAAGGGAAGCACGACGGACGTGCCGAAACGCTTCGCGATCCAGCCGAGGAGCCGCGTCCGACTTGCGGTCGTGTACGCCGGAAGCGGTCGACCGCTCTGGGCAAACAGCTCGCGCCAACGCTCCGCATGACGGTCTTCGACGATCGCCAGCCGTTCGAACAGCTCCTTGCGATCGTGATCGGGTTCCACAACCGCCAGCGCCCGATACAGATACGCGGCGTCGCGCTCGTCGCGATAGTGCTCGTCCCACGACTCGTCTGCCTGCGGCGGATCTGGTGTGGATCGGCCCTGCTCGGGCTGACGTTGCGCGTCCATCGGGGCAGCATAGCCGCTTTAGTCGATGTAAGGTAGTGGCATGAGCCGCGTCTCGCGCGAGCCCGAAGAACTGGCGTTCGATCATTCCATCCTCATTACCGCCGCGCCGACGCGTGTCCTCGGCGCTTTTTTCGATCCGGCCGCGCTCCGCGTGTGGTGGCAGGTGATTCGATCCGTCACGACACCTCGTCCACTTGGAGTATTCGCAGTTGAATGGGAACCGACGCCCGAAGTGGACGACCTGCTGGGGCGACTCGGCGGCGTGTTCTACGGCATCGTCATGGAATATCAGCCCGGGCGTGAGCTGGTGATCGCCGACGCGTGGTGGCTGCCGCCAGACGGCAACCCGGTCGGACCGATGTCGCTGCAGGTGCTGTGTGCGATGGATGGCCCGGCGTGCAGGCTCCGCGTTCGCCAATCCGGATTCGAGGACTCGCCGAGGTGGCGGCGCTACTACGGGGTCATCGAAGTCGGGTGGCTGAAATCGCTCGTGGCGCTCAAGCAGTACGTCGAGGACAGGAAATAGATCGGGTTCGGCGAGGTTCTACTGGGTTCGGCAAGGTTCTACAGGGTTCGTTCTCGGGTTCTACTGGGTTCGTTCTCGGGTTCCATTGGTTTCGTTCGGACGCAGTCCGGCGAATCGGCCCACGCCGATCGCAATAGGCGCAGCGAGGAAGCTCATCAACGCACCCATCTTCACTTGATCGAGCAACGGACCTTGAGGAAACGCTGCCGTGGCAAAGAACAGC
>Ga0070664_100003143_pt1 | contig 13347 bp, 14 predicted proteins | sample KBSC73metaG_FD_65863 | JGI IMG/M metagenome (GOLD analysis project Ga0070664, IMG submission 65863) | Corn rhizosphere microbial communities from Kellogg Biological Station, Michigan, USA - KBS C7-3 metaG | ecosystem: Host-associated > Plants > Roots > Rhizosphere > Soil ... | reverse complement strand
TGGCGAAGCGACACGAAGTGCGCGCAGCCTGGGGGCGAACAACAGCTATGCGCCTTGGTATTCAGGCTTGGGGCCGAGGGTGGCCGCGATTTCCTTGCGGTACCGGTTCAGCTCCTGCACGGTCTTGAAGCTGCGGTTCATCAGCAGGCTCAGGTTGTGCAGGATGCGCTCGCCGACCTTGGTTTCCCAGACGGCGTCGAACTTGATCTGCTTGTCGAGCCAGTGCTCCAGCCAGTCCGGGTCGGGCATGCGGCTCTGGATGGTGTCGTTGGGGAACAGCGCCTTGTTGACGTGCAGGTTCGTCGGATGCAGCGCCTGCGCGGTACGGCGCGCGCTGGCCATCAGCACGCCGACCTTGGTGAAGGCGGCACGGGCCTCGTCGCCGAACTTCTCCATCGCGCGCTTCATGTATCGCAGGTAGGCGCCGCCGTGGCGGGCTTCGTCCTGGCTCAGCGTGGTGTAGATGTGCTTGATGACCGGCTCGGTGTGCCACTGGGCGGCGCGGCGGTACCAGTGGTTGAGGCGGATTTCGCCGCAGAAATGCAGCATGAGGGTTTCGAGCGGCGGGGCCGGGTCGAAGTCGAAGCGCACTTCGTGCAGTTCCTGCTCGGTGGGGGCGTGCTTGGGGCTGAAGCGCTTCAGGTACTCCATGAGCACCAGCGAATGCTTCTGCTCCTCGAAGAACCAGATCGACATGAAAGCGGAAAAGTCGCTATCGTGGCGGTTGTCGCGCAGGAACATCTCGGTGGCCGGCAACGCCGCCCACTCGGTGATGGCATTCATCTTGATGGTCTGGGCCTGCTCTTCCGACAGCAAGGAAGCGTCGAACGACTGCCAGGGAATGTCCTTGTCCATGTCCCAACGGACGGATTCGAGTTGTCTGAAGAGTTCCGGATAGAGCATCAATGTCTTTCTATGGCCGCCGATTTTAGTCGGCCCGTTTGGCGCGACCATGACAGACGCGCGATGATGCGGATATACGCGCCGCTGCGGCACGGATGCACATCTCCTTTTTGAACCAGGATCCCGCGATGCGAACCCTTTTCTTATTGTCGACGCTCTGGCGATGCGCCCCCGCGGTTTCCCTCGTGGCGGGCCTCGTTTCGATGCTGCCGGCCCACGCCCAGACAGCCTCCGCGGCACCCGCTCCGGCAGAGGCCGCGGGATGTCCTGCAATCCTGCAACACACCTTCCCAAGGCTGCAGGACGAAAAACCCCAGTCTTTGTGCCAGTATTCCGGCAAAGTGGTTCTGGTGGTCAATACGGCCAGCTTCTGCGGTTTCACCCCGCAATACAAGGGGCTGGAGTCGCTGGACATGAAATATCGCGCGCGCGGGCTCGTGGTGCTGGGCTTTCCGTCGAACGACTTCGCCCAGGAATCGGGCTCCAACAAGGAAATTGCCGACTTCTGCGAAAGCACTTTCGGGGTGAAATTCCCGATGTTCGCCAAGTCGTCGGTGCGCGGCACCGACGCCAATCCGCTGTTCAAGCAGCTCGCGCAGGCCTCGGGCACCACGCCGAAGTGGAATTTCTACAAATACCTGATCGGCCGCGACGGCAAGGTCGTACAGGCGTGGTCGAGCATGACGGCGCCCGACGAGAACGGCTTCGTGAACGTCATCGAGAAGCAGCTCGGACCCAATTGACACCGACACGTCCGGTCGTGGTGAATTTGGCGACACAAACGTTTACCAAACGAGCGGGAACCGTGCAGCGGATGCCGCGCTCCTAAATCGCGTGGGCAGCGATTGCCCACCCGTTTTCATGTTGCGAGGTCTTCCGGGCGCTTGTCGTCCGGTCGAAATCCCGAGGCGATTCTTCTCCTCCTCCCTCCCTCCCTCCTTCGCGTCGGGGCGCCTCGCAGCATTTTTGTCTTCCAGCCGCAGACGTTGAAAAGGCGCCTCGCGGCGCCTTTTTTCAGGGTTTGGTGTCGATGAAGCTGGGCCGCAGCATCAGCTTGTCGTACAGCTTGGCCAGGTTGCCGTGCTCCCCCCGCCAGTCGATATCGGGAAAGCGCAGGTCCAGCCAGCCCAGCGTGCAGCCCACCGCGATGTCCGACAGGCTCAGATGGATGCCGCTGCAGAAGGGCTTGTCGCCCAGGCCCTTGGCCATCGCGGCAATGCCGCCCTCGACCTTGTTGCGCTGGCGCTCGATCCAGGCTGCGCTGCGCTCGCCGTCGCTGCGCCCGGCCCAGGTGGCTTCCAGGCGCCAGAGCACGCCGGCGTCCATGACGCCATCGGCCAGCGCCTCCCAGGTCTTGACCTCGGCGCGCTCCCGGCCCTGCTGGGGAATCAGCTTGCCGACCGGCGAGAGGGTGTCCAGGTATTCGACGATCACGCGGGAGTCGAACATCGCCTCGCCGCCTTCCATGATCAGGCAGGGAACCTTGCCGAGCGGGTTGGAATGGGAGATCGTGGTGTCGGAGGCCCAAACGTCCTCGAGCACGAACTGGTAATCGAGCCGCTTCTCCGCCAGCACCACGCGCACCTTGCGCACATAAGGGCTGGCGGCGGATCCGATCAGTTTCATGAAGACTCTCTCCCTGCTTAAATGACGTTTGTTGAGAGTCATTTTAGGTGAACGAGGAAACCGGAGCCCGAATCGGCCCCAATCTGTCGGGACCACCCCACGGACCGGCGGCCGCCTAAAATTCGGGCATGAGCTTTTCCACCGTCTCCGCCCTCTCCCCCCTAGACGGCCGCTATGCGGCCAAACTCGCGGCACTGCGCCCGCTGATGAGCGAACAGGGCTATATGCACCGCCGCGTGCAAGTCGAAGTGGCGTGGTTCATTGCGCTGTCCGACTGCGGCTTCGCCGAATTCAAGCCCCTCACGGGCGGCGCCCGCAAGTACCTGCTGGGCCTCGTGTCCCATTTTTCCGAGGCCGACGCACTGGCCATCAAGGAAATCGAGAAAACCACCAACCACGACGTGAAGGCGGTCGAATACTGGATCAAGTCCAAGTTCGAAGCCCGGCCCGAGCTGCTCGCAGCCGCCGAGTTCGTGCACTTCGCCTGCACCAGCGAGGACATCAACAACACCAGCCACGCCCTGCAGATCCAGGCCGCGCGCGACAAGGTGGTGCTGCCGGCCATCGACGGCCTGATCACCAAGCTGCGCGAAATGGCGCACCAGTTCGCCGGCGTGTCGATGCTCTCGCGCACGCACGGCCAGACCGCCAGCCCGACCACGGTCGGCAAGGAAATCGCCAACGTGACGGTGCGCCTGTCGAAGGCCCGCGCGCAGATCGCCGCGGTGCAGCTGCTGGGCAAGATGAACGGCGCGGTCGGCAACTACAACGCCCACCTGGCCGCCTGGCCTGACTTCGACTGGGAAGCCTTCAGCCGCAAGGTGATCGAAACGCCCGCGCCGCTGGGCCTGGGCCTGAACTTCCAGCCGTACAGCATCCAGATCGAGCCGCACGACTACATGGCCGAGCTGTTCGACGCCGTCGCGCGCATCAACACGATCCTGATCGACTTCTCGCGCGACATCTGGGGCTACGTGAGCCTGGGCTATTTCAAGCAGCGGCTCAAGAAGGGCGAGATCGGCTCCTCGACGATGCCGCACAAGGTCAACCCGATCGACTTCGAGAACGCCGAAGGCAACCTGGGCCTGGCCAACGCGGTGCTGCGCCACCTGAGCGAGAAGCTGCCGATCAGCCGCTGGCAGCGCGACCTGACCGACAGCACGGTGCTGCGCAACATCGGCGTGGCCTTCGGCTACGCCACGCTGGCCTACGCGAGCCTGGCCACTGGCCTGGGCAAGCTCGAACTGAACGAGGAAGCGCTGGCCGAAGACCTCGACGCCTCGTGGGAAGTGCTGGCCGAGCCGATCCAGACGGTGATGCGCCGCTTCGGCGTGCAGGGCGCCTACGAGCAGCTCAAGGAAGTGACGCGCGGCAAGACCGTGACGGCCGAGGCGCTGCACGGACTGATCCGCTCGCTCGCCATTCCGGAGGAGGAAAAGGCCCGCCTGCTGGCCATGACCCCCGCCAGCTACGTGGGCAAGGCGGCGGAACTCGCCAGTAGAATTTAGGCTTCCTGTATCGATGCACCAGCCGCCTGAAGGCGGCTGTTTTGCGTCGGTGGTTATCTTTTCCAGCCAACGCCCCCGCGGGGCGCCAGCCAACAACATTCTCCGAGGGGCCCGCCGCTCCTCTGTTGGTCATGCGCACCCCTCTGAGACGCCTCTGGCTCAAGGTTCATCGCTGGATCGGCCTCACGCTCGGTCCGATCCTCGCACTCACCGCCCTGCTCGGCGCCGTGCTGGTGATGGCGCTGCCGCTCGACCGCCAGGCGCATCCCGACTTCTTCATCGCCCGCTCGGCCGGTGATGCCACCACGGCCGCGCTGCCGCTGGAGCCCCTGCGCCAGCACCTCGCGGCCGAGTTCGGCCCCGACGCCAACTTCACGCTGCGCCCACCGCGCAAGCCCACCGACACGCTGTGGGTGTTGGTGCGCGGCAAGTGGGAAGGCACGCTCTACCTCGACCCCGCCACCGGCGCCGAACAGGGGCGGCGCGGCACGCACGAGGGCGCCTACAACATCCTGTTCGAGCTGCACAGCAGCCTGCTGCTGGACGACACCGGCAAGGGCGTGCTCGCCTTCGCCGCGCTGGCCTACCTGTTCCTGCTGGTCACGGGCATCGTGCTGTGGTGGCCGGTGCGCTGGCCGCCCTCGCTGCGCATCGTGCTGAACCGCGGGCTGCTGCGCGGCTTGTTCGACCTGCACCGCACCGGCGGCGCGGTGCTCGGGCTGCTGATCGCGGTGTCGGTGGCCACGGGCGCGTACATGGCGTGGCGGCCGCTGGGCGATGCCATCTCCCGCGCGATGGGGCAGCAGCCGCTGAAGCCGCCGGTGATCGCCAAGGGTGCGGCGGCCGGCCCGCGCCTGCCGCTGGACGAGCTCGTGGCCCGCGCCCGGCAGGTGTACCCGGGCCAGCCCATCGGCTTCATCCAGGTGCCCGCCAAGACCAGCCGGCCGATGCGGGTGCGCTTCCGCCTCTCGGACGACCCGCATCCGAACGGCATCGGCTCGGTGTGGCTGAACCCTGTGACGGGCGAGGTGCTGGCCGCGCGCAAGTGGCAGGACCTCGACGCGGGCAACGGCGCGGTGGCGGTGATCTACCCACTGCACACCGGCGAGCTGGGCGGCCCGCTGCACGAGACGCTCACGGCGCTGCTGGGCCTGGCGCTCGGCGGCCTGGGCCTGAGCGGCGTCTGGCTGTGGTGGCGCCGGCGCGCCGTGGCGAGCGCCGCCCGCGACAACGACACGCTTGCCCGAGGCAGGACGGCGCCCTGAACGGCTCCACGCCGCGCGCGATCCACTTCTTCACCATCAAAAAACCGCAGGAGGATTCTCCCTTGTTGTTCACACGCAAACGCACAGCCATCGCGATGGCGCTGCTTCCCCTGAGCCTGCAGGGCTTCGCCGCCGAGGCCGAGCCCGCTGCCGCCGACGCGGCCAAGTCGCTGGAAACCGTCACCGTCACCGGCGACTGGCTCGGCAGCCCCAGCGAAACCAAGGTGCTCGAGCACCCCGGCGCCCGAAGCATCATCGAGCGCAAGCAGATCCAGGAAAGCGGCTCGTCCAACGTGCGCGACGTGCTGCGCCAGATGCCCGGCGTGCAGGTTCAGGAGAGCAACGGCACCGGCGGCAGCGACATCTCGCTCAACGTGGGCCTGCGCGGCCTGACCTCGCGGCTGTCGCCGCGCTCCACCGTGTTGCTCGACGGTGTGCCGCTGGCCTACGCGCCCTACGGCCAGCCGCAGCTGTCGCTGGCACCGCTGTCGCTGGGCAACCTGGAAGCGGTCGACGTGGTGCGCGGCGCGGGCTCGGTGCGCTACGGCCCCCAGAACGTGGGCGGCATCATCAACTTCGTGTCGCGCGCGATCCCGAAGCCGTTCTCGGGCGAGGTGAGCGTGGGCGTGGAAAGCGCCGGGCACGGCGGCGGCACCAAGACCACGCCCAACCTCTTCATCGGCGGCACCAACGAGAACGGCCTGGGCCTGGCGCTGCTGTATTCGGGCACGCACGGCGACGGCTTCCGCCAGAGCAACGACCACACCAGCATCGACGACCTGATGCTCAAGGGCGCCTACCGCATCTCGAAGACCGACGATGTCGCCGTCACGCTGCACCACTTCGAAGGCAAGGGCCGCATGCCCGGCGGCCTGACGACGGCGCAGTTCGCGGCCAATCCGTTCCAGTCGGACCGCCCCTTCGACGAGTTCACCGGCCGCAGCACCGACGGCTCGGTGAAGTACACGCACGACGACGGCATCAACAAGTTCGAGATGCTGACCTACTACACGGACTCGTACCGCAGCAGCTTTCTCGAGCAGGAAGGCACCGGCGCGAGCAGCGGCCGGCGCCGCCTGACCTCGGCGCCGCGCAACTACAAGACCTTCGCGGTCGAACCCCGCTACTCGCGCCTGATCGATTCGGGCAGCGTGGTGCAGGAAGTCAGCGTCGGCTACCGCTACCTGAAGGAAGAGGCCTCCGAAGTCGCGACGCGCAGCGCCTACTACCAGCCGCGCCCGGGCTTCGACGCCTTCGGCCTGGCCAACCCGGCCTACCAGACCAGCAAGGGGGGCACGACCGCGCACGCGTTCTACATCGACGATCGCATCGACTTCGGCAACTGGACGATCACGCCCGGCGTGCGCCACGAATCGATCCGCTCGTTCAACGACGTCTACAGCCTCACCAACGGCCGCGTCACCAACGCGATCTACCCGAAGATCGACTCCGACGAATGGCTGCCCACGCTGTCGGTGCTCCATCGCATGAGCGATCGCTGGTCGGTGTTCGCGAACGCGGGTGTCTCGTTCGGGCCGCAGCAGTACGCGCAGCTCGCGCAGTCGACCACCGGGCTGCACCCCGAGAAGGCCAAGACGTACGAGATCGGCACGCACTACAAGGGCGAGGCCTGGAGCGGCGAGCTCACGCTGTTCAACATCAACTTCGACAAGGAGCTGCTGCTGGCGCGCTCCATCACCGGCGACGTCGGCCAGTGGACCGACCTGGGCGCGACGCGCCACCGCGGGCTGGAGTCGGCGCTGCGCTACGACCTCGGCACGCTGAGCGACTCGCTCAAGGGGCTGTCGGTGTCCGGCACCTACACGTACACGCAGGCCATCTCGAAGGCCGGCGCCTTCGCCGGGCGCGATCTGCCCTTCTATTCGCGCCAGGTGGCGACGCTGGGCGCGCGCTACGAGCGCGGGCCGTGGACCTTCAACGCCGACATCTACGCGCAGTCGAAGCAGCGCTCGCCGGGTTCGCCGGACGACGGTGCAAGGTACGTCACGCTGGAAGACGCGACCGGCCGGCTGGGCGACATCCCCGGCTACGCCACGATGAACCTGCGCGCGGCCTACGACTTCGGCCCATCGATGAGCAACCTGAAGCTCGCCGTGGGCGTGAAGAACCTCTTCGACCGCCGCTACTTCAACCGCTCGGTGGACAACAACGGCGGCAAGTACGTGGGACAGCCGCGCACGGTCTACCTGCAGGCTTCGGTGGCGTTCTGACGCACGGCGGGTGCGCGATCGGGCCCAACTAATACACTCGCGCACCCATGGCCCTCAAATCCACCATCTTCAAGGCCACCCTCGCGGTGGCCGACATCGACCACGGCTACTACGCCGACCATGCGCTGACCCTGGCGCGCCACCCCAGCGAGACCGACGAACGCATGATGATCCGGCTCGTCGCGCTCGCGCTCAACGCGCACCAGCTGCAGGACGTGTGCAACGGCGACGGCACGCTGGCCTTCGGCGCCGGTTTGTCGAACGTCGACGAGCCCGACGTCTGGCTGCGCGACTTCACGGGCGAAGTGAAGATCTGGATCGAGGTCGGCCAGCCGGAAGACAAGCCCATCATCAAGGCCTGCGGCAAGGCGGACGAGGTGATCGTCTACTGCTTCAACCACGCGGCCGAGATCTGGTGGCGCGGCATCGAGAACAAGCTCACGCGGCCGCAGAACCTGAAGGTCTATCGCGTGCCGACGAATGCCTCGCAGGCGCTGGCCGCGCTGGCGCAGCGCAGCATGCAGCTGCAGGCGACGATCCAGGAAAACACGCTGACGCTGGGCGACGGGGTGAACAGCATCGACGTCGAGTTGCTCAAGTGGAAGTAGGCCCGCGCGGCTAAGCCGCCGGCATCATCGCGCCGCACTGCCAGCACTGCTCGAAGCCGCCTTCGACCTGCTCGCCGCACACGCACCGCCAGCTGCGCTGCGGGCGGTGCTGCAGTTCATGCAGCAGGCGCCTGGCCAGGTCGAACTGGGTTTCGTCGTCGATCCAGATCTCGGGCAGGCACTGGTCGGGCGGCAGCTGGCCCATCACCGCCCCGAGGAATTCGCGCTGCACGGTGGCGGCCACGCCCTCTTCGCGCAAGGCGTGCACCCACACGGCCGCGATCGCGAGGTTGGGGGCTTGCGCGAGGCGGCGCATGCTCAGGGCGCCCAGTTCTTCTCGTCGTCGGGGTCGAATTCGGGCTCGGCCGCGGACGGCGGCGGGGGCTCGGCTTCGCGTGCGCGTTCGGCATAGCGGTTGAAGCGCCAGGCGGAATCTTCCATCGTGATGCGGCGCCACGTGGCGCGCTTCTCGACGGGCGTCATGGCGGGCCAATGCTGCACCTCGTCGAAGCTGCGGCCGCAGCCCTTGCATTCGTCGTCGCCCTGGCTGGTCGAGCAGATCGCGATGCAGGGCGTGTCGGGCGTGCTCTCGTACCAGGCCATCCACGCGGCCCAGGCCTTGGGCGGGAAACCGAGCTCATCGACCTCGTCCTCGTGATGGAAGACCATGAGCGCGTAGACCTCGGCCAGCGCGCGCAATTCAGGGCCGAGCGTGACGCCGTCGGGCGACGGCGTCTTCTCTCGCCAGTGGTTGATGGCGGCCTCGATGTCGGTGATGTGTATGGCGGCCATGGGGCATGAAAAAGCAGCGGACGGCGATCATAGTCCGGCAATGTCCCGAAGCGGCGAAGGGACAAGATTGCTACCAAAACAAGAGCGTCACCACCAATGTTCATGCGCCTCTTGAAGCGGTTCTCTTTAAATCCCTGAAAACTTTCGATTGCGCCGCCGCGAACTTCGATGCTCTAATTCCCCCACGAAGGGGAGTAGCTCCCGACCGCTGTCCACAGCAGCGCGAATCGTCAGGTCGTCAATACGAAGCAAAACACTTCCGGCCTGTCGGACAACGTACGTGCACTCGCACGCAGCGCTGTCGAGCGAGACCTTCGATTTGAACCTGTGCAGGTTTGGTCGAAGCGTCGCCAGTCTCTGGAGCCCCCGGTGTCACCCGGCCTTCATTCCTCGCTTTCGACCTTCCCTGCATGGGATGAATCGAAACGCATCTGCATGCGCCTCCGTCGTCGCCTCTGAAGGGAGAGACAGGGGCGCGAAGACAAAAGAGGAATCTATGGAAATGTTCATGACCCCGGAGTTCTGGGTCGCGGTCGGTCAGATCATCATGATCGACATCCTGCTGGGCGGCGACAACGCCGTCGTCATCGCGCTGGCCTGCCGCAAGCTGCCGCCGGCCCAACGCACCAAGGGCATCCTGTGGGGTACCGCCGGCGCCATCGTGCTGCGCGTGGTCCTGATCTTCTTCGCGCTGACCCTGCTGGCCATTCCGTTCCTGAAGCTGGTGGGCGCGATCCTGCTGCTGTGGATCGGCGTGAAGCTGCTGGCCCCCGATCATGACGACGCACACGGCAACATCACCGGCAGCGACAAGCTCTGGGGCGCGGTCAAGACCGTGATCGTGGCCGACCTCGTGATGAGCGTGGACAACGTGATTGCCATTGCCGGTGCCGCGCAAGGTGCAGGCGACAGCCACCAGATGCCGCTCGTGATCTTCGGCCTGCTCGTGAGCATCCCGATCATCGTCTGGGGCAGCCAGCTGGTCATCAAGCTGATGGACCGCTTCCCGATGATCATCACGCTGGGCGGCATGCTGCTGGGCTGGATCGCCGGCACGATGGCCGTGTCCGACCCCGCGCTGGCGAACAGCGCCGCCTGGACCTGGGTGCCGAAGGTGCCGCAGACCGACGTGGTCAAGTACGCCGCCGGTGTGGCCGGTGCGCTGCTGGTGCTGGCGATCGGCAAGTGGGTGGCCGCGCGGCATGCCCGCAACAAGTCCGAAGAACAGGCGGTGACGGCCGGCTGAACGCCGGTGGTCGCTCCCCTGCCCCGAACTTCGTGTCCGAACCAGTCTCTGTCACTCTAACTACCTGAAGGAGCACCCATGGAAAAGGTCATTCTTTATGTCGACGACGTCACCTACGCCTGTGAGCAGTTCGCCGAACTTGCGCCGGACGCGAACAGCGTCGTGGCACGCCATTGGGTGCTGGTGGCCTGTGCGCCGCGCATGACGCATCGCATCAGCAAGTGGGTGAGCCACAGCGCGCGCGAGAACTGGCGCGCCAAGTGGTTCAGCAAGGTGCAGGCGCAGATGCTGCCGCTGCTGGAGCGCAATGGCGGCCAGGTGACGCCGGTGCTGGCCAAGGGCCCGCTGGCCGAACTGACGGCACAGCTCAAGCGCGAGCATTCGGCCGTCCACGTGGTCGATGCGCGCCGCCCGAAGATCGGCGTCGACCTGGAACCGGTGACGCCGGAGCAGACCCCGGCCCACCAATCGGGTTGGGCCTTTCCCGGCGCCGTGATGGGCATGGGTGCGCTGCTGGTGCTGGCGAACGAGCTGGCCGAGTAAGGCAGGACGAGACTCCCTCGGCGAGCCCCGGTACGGCAACGCACCGGGGCTCGTTGTTTTCCAGGCCCTGGGGTATCCTGCCTGCCATATGCGCATCATCCTCAAATGGCTGCTCAGCGCCGTCGCGCTGCTGGCGGTGGCTTATCTCTACAGCGGCGTCCAGGTCGCCAGCTTCGGCTCCGCGCTGATCGCGGCCGCGGTGATCGGCCTGCTCAACATGGTCGTGCGGCCGGTGCTGGTGGTGCTGACGCTGCCAGTCACCGTCGTCACGCTCGGGCTGTTCCTGTTCGTGATCAACGCGCTGCTTTTCTGGGCCGCGTCGGGGCTGCTCGGCGGCTTCCACGTCAACGGCTTCCTGGCCGCGCTGATCGGCTCGCTGCTGTATTCGCTGCTGGGGCTGCTGATCGAGGCCGCGCTGGGCGGGCTGGTACCCGGCAGGCGCTGAGCGGAGCCGCTACTTCAGCGGCGGCTCGGCCGCCTGCTCCTTCACCAGCACTTCCACGGCCCGTGCGCGGGTGTCGACGATCGACGCCTCGTAGTGATCGACCACCTTGGACTGGCGGATGATTTCCTGGGCCGCCTTGAAGCGGTCGCGCGCGGCCGGGTAGTCGAGGATCGCCACGTTCGCCTCGGCATCGGCGCGCACCGCGCGCAGCGTGTCGTTCTGCGCGCCGTAGAGGGTGGCGAGCGCATGCCACGCCCCCGCATCGCGCGGGTTCGCGGCGACCCAGTCGCGCAGCACGGGAACCATCGGTGCGGGCTGTCGCATTGCCGCCGCGGCTTCGGCCGCGAGCAGCATCTCGGGCCGCTCCTTCGACCTGGCATCGAGCAGCGCGGCCGCCTTCGGCGCTGCGCCCGCGGCCAGCTCGATCTCCGCACCGAGCCAGCGCGCCTGCTTCGCCGCGGCGGGATCGTCCGCCGTGCGCGCGGCCAAACGCTCGGCCATCGCGCGGGCCGTCTTGTAGTCGCGCATTTCCCTGGCCGACAACGCCGCCGCGTACAGCGTGCCGGCCTGCTGGGCCGGTGAACTCTTCGCGAACTCGCCGCTGGAGGCGGATTCGACCCAGAGCCGGAGCACGTCGACGCCCGGACGCGTCAGCACGCGGGCGCGCGAGGCGATCATGGCGTGGTCCATCGCCAGCGGCACCGGCGGCGCCGCGTCCATGCGGAACTGGAAGCGGCCCTGCATGTCGGAGATGCGCTCGGTGGTCAGTGGATGGCTGCGCAGGTAGGGGTACGAGCCGTTGTCGTTGAGGCGCGAGGCGTACTGCAGCTTCTCGAACATCGCGGCCGCGCCCTGCGGCGCGAAGCCGGCCTGTGTCATCACGCCGAAGCCGATGCGGTCGGCCTCGCGCTCCATGTCGCGCGAGAAGCTCAGCTGGTTTTGCGCAAAGAGCGCCTGGCTGCCCATCATCACGGCCTGGCCGGCATCGCCGTTGCGGCTCTTGCCGGCCGCGATCATCCCGAGGATCAGGCCGGCGAGCATCAACGGCATCTGCTTGCCCTGCCGGGTCATGATCCGCGAGATATGGCGCTGCGTGACGTGCGAAAGCTCGTGCCCCAGCACCGTGGCCAGCTCGTCGCGGCTGCCGACCGCGGCGACGAGGCCGAGGTTGAGCCCCAGGTAGCCGCCGGGCAGCGCGAAGGCATTGATGTTGCGGTCGCGGCCCAGCAGGATCGTCCAGGCGAAGCGCTCGTCGAGCTCGGGCGTGAGCTCGCCGCGCGCGCGGGCCGCCGCCAGCAGGCGCTGCCAGATGTCCTGCACGTAGGCGGCGATCACCGGGTCGTCGATGTAGTCGGTGTCGCGGTACAGCTCGCGGGCGATCTGGTCGCCGAGGTGGCGTTCGGCGCTGGCGGTCATCTCGCCGCCGTCGCCGAGGCCGGGCAGCACCTGCATCTGCGCCAGGGCCGAAGTTGGCAACAGCACCTGTGAAGCTATCAGGAACGTAGCGCACAGCGACCGCAGGGCGGGCTTCAGCTGGCGTTTTCTGGGGTGTCGTGGAGTCAAGCGCGGCATTCCTCGTCTGTGGCTCGGGCTCGTATGATGCACCTCCAACCCGATCGTTCACACATGAGCTCTCTCACCCATTTTGACGCCCAGGGGCAGGCCCACATGGTCGACGTGGCCGCCAAGCCCGCCACCCACCGCGTGGCCGTGGCCACCGGCCGCATCGAGATGCAACCGGCGACGCTGGCGCTGATCGAGTCCGGAACGGCCAAGAAAGGCGACGTGCTCGGCATCGCACGCATCGCGGGCATCCAGGCGGCGAAGAAGACGAGCGACCTGATCCCGCTGTGCCATCCGCTGGCATTGACGCGCGTGGCGGTGGCGTTTGCGATCGCCGATGCGGGGGCGGCGCCTCAGGTGGCCTGCACGGCGACCGTCGAGACCGTCGGGCCGACGGGGGTGGAGATGGAAGCGCTGACGGCGGTGCAGGTGGCGCTATTGACAATCTACGACATGTGCAAGGCGGTGGACCGGGGGATGCGGATTACCGATGTGCATGTGCTGGAGAAGCATGGGGGGAAGTCGGGGAGCTGGGTGGCGGAATAAGTCACCGGGCAAGTCCCCGATGTTCAAGGCGCCGGCGCATCGCCCGCAGGCTCCTCGAGCCAGCGATTGAA
>Ga0070664_100003138_pt1 | contig 13355 bp, 18 predicted proteins | sample KBSC73metaG_FD_65863 | JGI IMG/M metagenome (GOLD analysis project Ga0070664, IMG submission 65863) | Corn rhizosphere microbial communities from Kellogg Biological Station, Michigan, USA - KBS C7-3 metaG | ecosystem: Host-associated > Plants > Roots > Rhizosphere > Soil ... | reverse complement strand
GGCGACGTTCCGGTACCATGGGACTCTGAAGTCAATCGTGGCCGGTATGCATGGGTTATCAGGCACTCATGGCAGGCGTTCCTGAACCGAGCGAGCGGTGACCGACGCCTGCCAGCGGCTCATGTCGATCACGAGCTCGTCCTTCGTGTTGGCAAAGATCGTGTCCCACATACTGCTGCCCTGATTGACGACGACATCCGATGGCTCGAAGTATAGATCGAAGCCCTTGGCCGCCGTCGGCCGCATTGGATACCGCCGGTCGTAAATCATGCCATACGTCGGAATCCCGTAGACAATCTGCCAGTTGCCCAGAAGGATGTGCAACCGGTCATTGTGCATGTAGAAGCCGCCTGAGGTGATCACACGCTTGACTGAGGTTTGAGGCTGGCTCAGGTAAAAGGTGACACGTTCGTTGTATCTTGCCGACGCGAAGGCCTCGACCAGTTGCGGAATCAGCAGCGTCACTTCGTCCTCCTTGAAGACCGGCACGAGCGGGGCCTCACCTTGGAACCATTTTTGAAGCCAGATTCGATGCTCCTTGACAGTCATACCGTTGATGAGACGGGTCATCTCATCCGCGGTGAATGCCTTCGGATGAGCATGGTGGCCAGGCGGCCACTCCGGAAGCACGGAGTCGTCTTCCTCCAATCGAACATAGTTGACCGGGTCTTCGTAGATCGTACGATAGGGAACCTGAGGGATCGCGCAGCCGGTAGCCAGGAACAGTCCAGCCAGTGGCCCAAGCGAAAGCAGCAACACGACGCCGCTGAGAAGCCGGCGTCGTTTGCAGTGTGACAGCGGGGCAGCCATCCCGTCAGTCGCTGATGGAGACCGTCATCTCGATACGCTCCAGGGGATTGTCACGGCCGTCGCGCTTCATGCCCACGACCGTATCGGCCACCTCCATCCCGCTGACGACCTCTCCAAACGCCGTGTATTGCCAATCCAAGAAATGCGCATCGGCCACGCAGATGAAGAATTGGGAGCCGGCGCTGTCAGGGTCGTTGGCGCGCGCCATTGAGAGCACACCACGTTTGTGAGGCTTGCTGTTGAATTCCGCCTTGATTTTGTATCCGGGCCCGCCCATGCCGTGCGAGGAGCGGTCAGGATTCTTGCTATTGGGGTCGCCGCCCTGAATCATGAATTGGGGAATGACCCGGTGAAATGTCGTGCCGTTGTAAAATCCCTTCCTCGCCAGCTCCAGAAAATTCTTCACATGGCCCGGCGCAACGTCGTGGAAGAAGCGCAAGACAATATCGCCGATGCGCTGGCCCTTGCTCGTAAGCGAAATCGTGGCTCTGGTCTTGTCGGTCACGTCACCCATAGCTCAGTCCCTTTCTCCTCATTATGAAGCAGACCCGCTACCGAAAGAGGAACGGTGGCGGAGCAATGCCTGCTTCCAGCCCCTGATTGATGGCACTCCAATTCTTGCCGTCGTCATCGCTACGAAACGCACCGGCATTGGTTCCGGCGTACAGCGATCCGGCAGGTGACTCGACGAGCACCTGCACGGCCATGCTGGTCAAACCGTTGTTGAGCGCCACCCATTGCCGTCCCTTGTCGGTGGTCTTGAAGATCCCGTGGCCGGTGGCGACGAACAAGCCTCTGGTATTGAAGACGATGCCTCTGATGGAATCATTTGGCAGTGCGCGGCTGATCGGCCGCCAGGTGCTCCCCTCGTCGTGGCTTCGGAAGACGCCGCCGTCGAATGTCCCTGCGTAAATCCCTCCCTCGGAATCGATCGTCAGCACCCGGATGAAATTCTCGATCATCCCTTCGTGATCTTTCAATCCATGACGCAACCGCACCCAGCCTTCGGAATTGGCCTTGAAGCGCAGCACACCCTTGCCGGACGTGCCCGCATAGAGCGTGCCATCTGCGGATTGCGCCAGCGCATGCACGAGGATTTCATCGAGACCGCTGGTCACCACCGTCCAGCGGTCATCGGCCCTATTGAAACGGTAGACGCCATCGGCCGTTCCGGCGTAGACCACATCCCCCACGGCCAATAAGGTCTTGACCTCCTTCCGCTTCAGCCCGGCATTCAGCGGATGCCAGCTCTTGCCGTGATCCGTGGTCCGGAACACTCCCTCCCGAAATGTTCCGGCATACACCGTTCCGTCCTTCGCCGTCGCAAGCGACAAGATGAACGGATCGCTCACGCCTTCTCCGGATTTCATCCAGGTCGCACCCCGGTCGCCGCTCCGGAACAGACCGAATCCGAAGGTTCCCGCATAGAGCACTTCCGATCCTACGAGCGTGAGGGCCTGAACGCTGGCGGCCTGCTGATCAAACGGGCCTGGTTGACTGAATGCCGTATGGAGCGGGAAGAGCAGAAGCAGCGTGATGACGGCAACGACCAGGCGTCGGATAGGCATGGTCATATCTTACCGGACCCGATGGCCCGCTGTCCTTATCGGCAGGTCAGGATCCAAAGGAAGGTCCACGTCGTTGGAGTGCCCGCGTCCAAAGACCCGGGCACCGAGAACGCCGATCTCATACAGCACCATGAGCGGAACTGCCATGAGCATCATCGTAAACAGCGTGGCATCGGGGGTAATGATGGCCGAAATGATCAGGGCGCTGAGGATCGCGTGCTTCCGGTATTTGGCAAGCTGCTGAGCGGACACGACACCCACGCGCGCCAGTACCGTCAGCACCAAAGGCAACTCGAATGCGCACCCGAATGTCAGCAGGAACTTGACGTTGAAATCGATATACGTGCCGACGCTCAGTTCGGGCGTGATATCCCGGTCCATGCCGAAACTGACGAAGAAATCAATGACGAGCGGGAGGATGACGAGGTTACAGAAGACGAGTCCCAGGGCGAAGAGCGCCCCGGCGATGAGGATCAGCGGAATGCCCCAGCGCTGCTCCCCAGGGAGCAGCGCCGGCTGAACGAACTTCCAGAGCTGATAGAACACCACCGGCAGGCTGGCCAGCACCGCTGCAAGAAACGACACCTTGATGGATGCGAACAGCGCTTCCGTGGGCCCATAGAACACCAGAGGATTGGGGAAGGGCCGATTCAACCACGCCACCATCTCGGCCGAAAAGGCGAAGGCAACCATCATCGACACCAGGATTGTGGCCCCGATGATGATCAGGCGCCGTTTGAGAGTCTGGATATGTACGGCCAGCGGATTGAGTATCGGCGGCATGAACGGTGTTCCGGTCGTTGCCAGTCGGGCCCACCATGACGCTCCTTAGTGGGCGGTGGCGTGCGAATCGTGGTCGCGATAGATGCGAATCAATTCCGCCATTTTGTCTTTCTTGGCGAGCTTCTCTTTCTGCATTTGCTTCTTGGTCAATTCTTCCGTCGGAGTCAAGACATGGCGTTTTTGCAACTCATTCAGTTCCAGGTCCAGGCGATGGTGGGACTCTTCCAGTTCTCGGAATTCTGTGTTGGATTGGCGGAGCCGCTCCACGATCACATTGTCCGTCAGCATTGTTGTACCTCCTGGTTGAGTGATGATTGCAGTGACTAGTGTCCTCCTTCGTCACGACACGGCGCGGAACTGGAGCCTTCGACGGCAATCGGGTCCAACTCCATGAGTACGGCATCCTCTACTGGATTGGCATAATATTTCGGCCGGACGGCCGTTTGCGAAAAGCCGAACCCTTTGTACAACCGTTGGGCGGCCTCGTTGGAAGCCCGTACTTCGAGAACGGCACGATGGGCGGATTGGGACATTCCTGTCCGTAAGGCGGTGGCGACCAGGGATTTGGCGATCCCGCGGTGCCGCATCGATTCGATGACCGCCAGGTTCATCAACCGAACTTCCTCGAAGACGATCCAATAACAGAGATACCCGACTATCGCTTCGGACGGGACTCGGCTTCCCCCCTGTCGCCTGGCGACCAGGAAATGGGCGAAGGGATTGCCGCTCAACTCTGCTTCCAGCATTTTGCGCGTCCAGGGGGCTGAGAAGCAAGCTTCTTCTATCTCCAAAATTTCTGAGAGAGATTCAGAGGTTGCGGCCTCGATGGTCCATGTCAGGCTCGTCATCCCTTCCGCCTCGAGTGAGCAGATTTGCCGGCCAACCGTGCCTTGAGCTTCCGTGCGACCTTTTCCCGCCGTCGTGTCACCGGTGACACTCCGCCGGATTGTTCATACTTGAGTTCGGCTTCAGGACGTTGGATGTAGAGCGGACTGATTCCCAGCCCGGCTCGCTCACCTCGTGACAGGCGCAGGAGGCCTGCCAATCCGACCGACACTGCGGAAGGTCTCATCTGCGCCGCAGCCTCGGTCACGATGGCCACCGGCGCCGCGCTCGCCCTGATGGCGGCCTTTTCGCGTTCCCATCCTTCACCATATAGTACCACCGGGCCGCTGAGGTGCGTTCCCAAAGCTGCGGCCGTGCCGACCTGCTCCGGCATGAGCCGTTCAAGACGGTTTTTCTCCCGCCACTGAAACAGCGCCCAGTAGACCTCTCCACGCCGGCTATTGATGACCGGGCAGAGGGGAAGCTCGACGTCGCAGAGATTCCAGGCCATGCCTTCGAGCGTGGGCACCAAGACGAGAGGCAATTGAGTGATGGTGCGAATGCCGAGTACGGTAGAGAGCCCCACTCGTAATCCAGTGAAGGACCCGGGACCGATGGACACGACGAGACCATCCAACTGAGCGGGAAGTAGCCCGGTGTCTGAAAACAACCGGTCGATGGCCGGCAGGAGCAGTCTGGCGTGCGACCCGGCCGCATCCTGGTCGCAGCGGGCAAGTACTCGCTCTCCATCGAGAAGCGCAACGCTTTGCCACGGGGTCGCGGTTTCGACTGCAAGGACTTTCATGGAGTCACCGACCCCGACGGGAAGGGCATTGCCAACTTACAGGAGCGCGAGCGTCCGCCGTTCACCTCTGTGCCAGTTCGCTCGGCTTGAGGGTGGCATTCGGAATCAATTCATGAAAGGTCACCTGAACGCTGCCCTGACCACGACCATCTTCCAGAATGATCTTGAACGGGCGCAGCAAACGGCTATCCGTAGAAAGAGAAGCCCCGTTCGGCTCACCCACGGCACGGAAATCCTCGTACTCGATCGTGGCGTCGATCTCGCCTGTGTCCGTGAGCCGATCTTCCTTGACGACCAGGAGCGTCTGTCGGTCAAACCACAGCCGACGATGGACGAGCATGCCGCCGTTGGGCGAGGGCCCGGAGATCTCGAGCCGGTACCGATCCGCATCTTCGACCACTTGGGCAGTCTCATCAGCGTTGATCGCACCGGTTCCGAGTACGCCTCGCATCGCCCAGACACTCAATTGAAATGGCCGCGCGAGCTTGCCCATTTCGCTCATATCGGCAGGATTGCCGGACAATACCCGGCCCATGGTAGGCAGTCTCAGCGTGTACTGGTCGTCGGCCTGCACGAATTCAAACAACTCGCTGCCGATGGCCGTGAAGCCGCGGAGCCGCATGGCATTCGGCCGCCGGTAATACACGGTGCCTTCCACGCGGGTCGCAATCGGGATGATCCCGCCGCGGACCTTTGCGCTGAAGAGGCCTTTCATCGTCTGAATGGCCAGTTCCCGTTGACGCAGGAGCGCGGTCAGCTCCTCTGCCGTGGCCTGCTTCAGCTGGAGATTCTCACGCGGTCCGACGGTGCTACAGGCAGCGGCAAGGAGGCAGAGCACCAGGAGGCAGGAGAGCCGGAAGCCGCGGCCCCGGCAGAGCCGCAGTTTCGAGTGCCATCCCCGGGTTTTAGGCCAATACCACATCCAACGCCTCCCCGACTTCGTTGATGCCCACGAGTTCCATACCATCGATCGGTTCCAGCTTGGCCAGATTGCGCTCGGGGAGTAGACACCGCTTGAAGCCCATCTTCGCGGCCTCACGAATTCTCAATTCTGCCTGGCTGATGCCACGCACCTCCCCGCCGAGTCCGACTTCTCCCAGCACCAGCAAACCCGGTTCGATCGCGACTTCGCGCAGGCTCGACGTGACCGCCGCAACGATCCCCAAATCAATAGCCGGCTCGTCGATGTGCATGCCTCCCACCACATTCACATAGACGTCTTGTCCCGACAGATGCAGGCCCAATCGCTTTTCCATCACCGCCAATAAGAGCGAGACCCGGTTCAACTCCACCCCGTTGGCCATCCGCTTGGGCATCGCATAGCTCGTTGCGGAGACCAGCGCCTGCAGCTCGACCAGAATGGGGCGGGAGCCTTCGAGGCTCGACACGACGACCGAGCCGGTGCTCCGTTGTGGACGCTCGCCCAGGAACAGCTGCGATGGGTTGGCGACTTCTTCGAGCCCCGACTCCTTCATTTCGAACACGCCAATCTCATTGGTAGAGCCGAAACGATTTTTCACCGCCCGGAGGATGCGATAGCTGTGCCCTTTATCGCCTTCGAAATACAGCACGGTGTCGACGATGTGCTCCAACAAACGCGGACCCGCGATCGCCCCTTCTTTGGTCACGTGTCCGATGATAAACACGGGAACACCGGCCCGCTTGGCGAACCACATAAGTTGCCCCGAGACCTCCTGCACCTGGCTGATGCTACCCGGCGCCGACGTCAATTGCTCGGTGTAGACCGTCTGAATGGAATCCACGACGACCGCGACCGGTTGGATGGCTTGCACCGCCTTCAAGATCTCCTCGAGCGACGTTTCAGCAAGAATCAGCAGATGCGGATGCTCGACTCCCAGCCGCTGTCCTCGCATCTTGATCTGCCGCGGAGATTCTTCGCCAGAGACGTACAATACCGGCTGCGTACTTGAGGCGAGGCGGGGCAACGCCTGCAGAAGCAGGGTGGTTTTTCCTATCCCGGGATCTCCGCCGATCAGAATCACAGACCCTGGAATCACCCCTCCCCCCAACACCCGGTCGAATTCGCCGATTCGAGTCAACCGGCGGTCTTCCCCGATGACTTCTATCTCTCCGATCGGCGTCGCCTTGGCCTGCAGGGTCTTGAGGGCCACCGGCCGTCCTTTGCCGGCAGGTGCTTGGCGCTCTTCTTTCATGGTGTTCCACCCGCCGCAATCCGGACAACGCCCCAACCAGCGTGGAGATTGGTGTCCGCAGGACTGGCAGGAAAACACCGACTTCGCTTTCATAATGTGGTGAGCCTCAAAGAGGTGTGACAGCCCCTTATAATAGAAGAACGCGCGTGCCGTTCGCCAGCCGCTCCTACTACAACTTCTTCCGCACGTCCTTCCAATCTTTCGCGACCTTGGCTTTTCTGGGCACCTCGCCCTTGGCGGGCTCAGGAACAAGAACGGCATCGAGCCGACGGCGAAGAAACGTCTCAGCGAACGCCTTTGAGCGGCCGATGCCAATCTTGATCGTCTTCCAACCGGCCGCGTGTAACTCGTCAAGCTTCGCGCCGAGCGCCTCCTCCCCCGCCGGAACCGTCAGCACCAAACCATGGGGAAACTTGTGCGTGGCAAGCCAGCTCCGCGTCTCGGCGCTGGTTGCAAATCCATCCGCGCCCGGAGGGACCGCGGTCACATAGATGATGCCGTAATAAAACTGGCTGAGTTTGTGCAGTTCGTCGGCCGCATCGGACAGAGGTTTCACGTCTGGCGGCGGGACAGGTGCAAGACCGGACAACGGCCCACCGGACGGGGGTCCTTCCATGAGCGACGACACTTCGATCATCAAAATGGGAGTGCGCCGCTCCCACACGACCAGATTGGCTTGACCCTCCGCTCCAGACACGCGCGGGCTATTCCCGATACGGACCTGCACGGGCACGATGCTCTTGGCGGTCGGCACAAACGATAACACCGCCCTGCCGTCACCTCCTGTCATGCCGGTCGCCCGGATCGCGCCGTTCACCACGAGTTCCACCGGTTCCCCGCCCAGGGGCGAATCCCGCAGGAGCCCCTTCGACAGCAGTTTGGCCTCAATGGTCGCCTCTTGATGGGGCACTGTGAGACTGTCCTTGACCAGGATCGTCGCCGTGATCTTGTCCGCGCTGTGCACGGCTGCGGCGCCCACATGGAGGAGAAACGAGAGGAGGAGGACTGTTCGGGCGATCTGGAACTGGGACCGCATCGAGAAGGTATCGAAGTAATGGCCGTTCGAGAGTAGCGATTACGAAGCCCGCAACGCCGTCAGGACTTCATCGACATGCCCGTCGACCTTCACTTTCCTGAATACGGCCTTGAGCTTTCCATTGGGATCAACGACGAACGTGCTGCGCTCGATGCCCCAATATTTCTTTCCGTACATGTTTTTTTCTTTATAAACGCCGTACGACTTCGACACGGCGGCATCCTCATCGCTCAGCAACGGAAAGGGCAAGCCGAATTTCTTGGTGAATTTTTGATGGGACTCCTTACCGTCCAGACTCACCCCAAGAATGGTGCCGCCGGCGCGGACGATTTGAGATTCCACGTCACGAAATTCGCAGGACTCTTTGGTGCAACCCGGGGTGTCGTCCTTCGGATAGAAGTACAGCACGACCTGTTTGCCTCGAAAACTCTTTAACGTCACCGGCTTGCCGTGCTGGTCAGGCAGGGACAGGTCCGGCGCAGGGTCTCCCACCGTCAACTCCTTGGCCATGTGTCGATCCTCTCTACCGGGGTCCGCCGCCGAATGTCGGGCGGCTCGTCGTCGTCCGATGTTCCTTGGTGGCCTTCTCTGTCTGCGGATTCCCGTACTGATGTAAAGCAGGCGAATCCCAGATCGTCTTGTCGCCCGGCGCCAGATTAGCCGCTTCAATGAAATGCTGCCGCGCCTCTTCCGTATCACCCAACGCATTGATCGCCAGCGCGTAGTTGTAATGGGCCTGCCCCGATTGCGGCGCCGCCGTCACCGCCTGGGAAAAATATTGCTTCGCCTCCTCGAACTGGCGGGCCTGATAGGCTTGCGTCCCTTGTTCCGTGAAAGTCACGGCCTGTGGCGTCGTCCCGCGGTCCAGCGCCAAGGGAGCGAGCGGCCTGACCTTCTTTGCACAGCCCGCGACACCAACGACTAATACGCACATCATGAGCAATGACCACGCTTTCATCATGTTCCTCCTGCCAGAATCATCCTGATTTTGCATGCTTCCGGGTCTCTTCCTCGAACGTCTTCCGGTACAAGACCTCCCATTCGGGGCTGCCTTCGACGATGCCGCGTGAGTAGGATCCAAGCTTGTTCCGGACCTTGCGGTCGATATCCTGCTCCTGAGCGAGTTCACCGGCAAGGACCCGCTTGATCTCCTTCAAGATCCGCGCGTCCTCGCTTTTCACCTGGATGAGCGAGCTCTGCTTGATCGCGCGCAAGATCACGTGAGAGAGGTGGCTGACCTTGTCTTCGGATAACATGCGCGTACCGGTCGTTCATCGCATCCTGCGATGCGGTGACTTACAAAATGATGCCTCGTTCACGCACCAGTTTCTGCTTGATCATCGTGAACATCTTTTGGTAATCGACCTGACCGGATTCAATTTGGTGTTCGTACGCTTTAAGCAGTTGACGAACCTCGTTGTTCAACCGGTCCTCCACCGACAGCTCGTCGGTCACGGCCTGATCCAGTGCGTCCACCAGGCTCTTCGACGTGCCCGTCAGCGCCACATGACCGTCCTGGACCAACCGAGCCACCAACGCTTCCGCCATGTGTCTGACCCGCTCCTTGGACAGCCGCATGCGTCACATCCGTTCGACTCGAATCCGCGACACCTCCATCACCCGTCGAAAGAGCGTCGGATCCCCGGTAATACGGCCGATGACATTGACGCGGTCCGCTGGCACGGGGTCGGGGCCCATACTCATCGGCGTGCGGCCGAAAAAAATCGCCAGAACCTGGCCGGCACCCCAAAACGCTACATCTCCGACCTTAACCTGATTGGTCGCCGTCTCCCGATAATCCTTGACGCCATCAAGTTTGAAGTAAAATTCCTCGCCCCAGGTGTTTACGGGGGCTTCTATGGGGAGGGCCGCGTAGACTTCCTGCGCCGTTTTGGTGCCTTTCAGCTCGGCTTCCACCTGCACGGATCCGACGGTAATGCGGATTTTCCTGACTGAGTCACCCAAGGACCGATTGCTCTCTTTCCTCGAAACAAGACGATTGAAAACCCGCTCCCATCGCGGACTCTAGCTTGTTTAACTGGTGAAATCAAGGCTACAATCAGCCGTCGCGATGCTCACATCCACCTTCGTATTGCTCAAGGGAATTGGTCCTGCAACCGAACGTCGTCTCTGGCAGGACGGCGTTTCCGATTGGTCGACCTTTCTCAACCGTCCAATGATCCCGTATATTTCTCCCATGAAAAAATGCTGGTATGACGATGTGCTGACCACTGCTCAATCACGCCTGGCACTTGGTGGGGCGGATTTTTTCCGGACGTGCCTGAAGAGCCGCGACCATTGGCGCCTCTTCGACACGTTTCGTCACCGCACCCTCTACCTCGACATTGAAACAACCGGCCACTCCGCAAGGGAAGGACTGGTGACCGTGGTCGGGCTGTATCGCAGTGGACGCATGCAGAGTCTCGTCCGCGGTGAGAATCTGACCGAGGAACGCCTGCAGGAAGCACTCGAGCACACGGACCTTCTGGTGACGTTTTTCGGCAGTGTCTTTGACATTCCTTATCTCCAAACCGCTTTTCCTCGAGTCGCCTTCAACAAGCCGCATTTCGATCTGTGTTTTGCTGCCCGTCGGCTTGGGCTGCAGGGCGGACTGAAGTGGATCGAGCGCGAGTTGCAGATTCATCGCGAGGCAGCCCTTGAAGGGCTGGATGGATGGGACGCGGTCCGCTTGTGGCACCGGTGGCGGGGCGGCGATGAGACCGCACTGGATCTCCTCCTTCGCTACAACGCCGCCGATGCCAGAAACCTCGAACCCTTAGCCGAGCTCCTTTTCCAGCAGATGGTGGCTCGCTATGGTCCTCCTTCGATCGCCGTCTGTGAGCGTACAGCGACCGGCGATACGGTGCGCCCATGAAAAAGGCACCGCGATGGCTGGGCGTCGGGCGAACGGAGACCGGGTATGTGCGCAAGACAAACCAGGACGTCTTCGCCGCCATCAACAGTTGCAACTTTTGGATCGTCGCCGACGGCATGGGAGGCCATCCCGCCGGAGACGTCGCTGCCCACCTGGCGGTCGATGCCGCCACGCAGCAGGCCAAGACGCTCCTGGCCGCGAAGGAACTCGCACCGGAGGTTCAACAGAAGCACTTGGCCGACACCATCGTGGAGGCCAATCGCGCCATCCATGAGAAAATCAGGGAGGAGCCGTCCCTCAAGGGCATGGGCACCACGGCCGTGGCGATGACGATTGCACCCACGTCTGCTCCCGTCGCGTACATCGCCCACTTAGGCGATAGCCGGGCGTACCGGTTTCATGCCGGCGTTCTCACACAACTCACCAGAGATCACACGCTCGTTGCCGTCTTGCTTGAACGCGGGTTGATCAATGACGCGACGGCCCGCGCATATCCGGATCGGCATGTGCTGGCCAAGGGACTCGGCATGGGTCAGGATATGATGCCGGAGGTCACCTCGACACCCCTGGCACTCGATGACATCTTGCTGCTTTGCAGCGACGGATTGACCAAGATGCTGGACGATGCGGAGATCGCATCTATTCTCGCCAAGGCACAGCGCAATCCCAGTCGCGCCTGCCACGACCTGGTTGAAGCGGCCCTGGATCGCGGAGGCGAAGACAACGTGACCGTCATCGTGTGCGCGTATACCGTGCCGACGAAAACGGGCAGTCTGGCCATTGACAAGACCCTACCGGCCATGTAGCCTCAGAATCTAGCCACACGCCTTCGCGCGCCATCCGTGATACCGACTAGAGAAATCTAAGATGTTGCTGAATCGATTCGCCTTTGTCTTCTTTCTCTGTGCGACAACCCTGGCGACATCGGCCCACGAGAGCCTGGCCTCCGATGAGCAAACCGCTGAGGCGGCCGTGCGCGCGCTCATACGTGCGAATGCCGAGAAGGACATCCAGACGTTGTCGAGGATGATGGCCCATGATGCCGATATCACCAGCTACACCATTGGCGGGCGTAAATACGTCGGGTGGCCCGACTTCGAGCGTGATATGCAGGAGGAGTTTCAGTCGGCCCATACCATCGAAATTCCCATCCGCGAACTGACAGTCTGGAGCAAGGGTGACGTGGCCTGGTATGCCATGGAGATCGACTATATCCGAACGGTCAAAACCGGCAACGACTCGAAGCAGGCGCTGCTCCCACTGCGCGAAACAGGCGTCTTGGAGCGAAGAGACGGACAATGGGTCCTGCTGTCCTGGCACGAATCGTTTCGGAATGCGGGCGGCGCAATCACCTTGGGTGCTCCACAGCAGTCGCCGTCACTCGCGTTGACGGCGTCGGCCGCTGCGCAGGCCGCTCCCGATTTGAGCGGCGAGTGGGACATCCTCGAGGTCGAGGACGACAAGCGCTATCGGGCGACATTGGATAAAGCCGGGAACGGCCCCTATACACAACACGGCGGGCGATTCGTCACCACACAGATTGCCAATCGGCTCTGGCAGGGCACCTGGCAGCAGCCCGGCAACGATCGTGAAGGCGGCTTTGAGCTCCTGCTCTCAGAGGACGGAACGCAGGCAAAAGGCGTCTGGTGGTATACGAGGGTTGGTAACCATAAGAACATTCCGCCGCGTGAACACGGCGGCACCTATGAATGGAAACGGGTCACTCCCGTGCCGGTAGCGCCGTGATGATTCGAATGCTCAGGTCGCGGGGACGCCTCCGTCACAATCAGGCGGCGTCGCCCCGATGAATTTACGTCGTTTGGGAGGAACTATGCATTGGATTGTGCTTCTCACAGCCCTGTGGCTGTGGCCTTCACCGGTCCTGGCCGACGGCGGTCACGACCATCACGCCGTCGCCGTCCCGACATTGAAAAATCAAGTCACCACCACCGTGACGGTCAAGGACAACACCGTGACCCTCACGTTTGGACCGATCGATCTCCCCTCGGGGCATGAAGGCGATCTGGCCGCCTCGTTGCCCAAACACATTTTCCAACTGCCGAAAGATATGTACATGGTCGGGTTCAAATCCGCCGTGTTCACCCAGGAAGGAAAGCCCCTTCCTCGAAATTATCTCCATCACATTCTCATGCTCAATAACGACAAACCCAGCGTGTCCTGTCCCGGTGAGCCGCTGTTCTTTAGCGGAGCCGGCCTGGAAATGACCGAAGCACAATTTCCGGAGGGGTACGGCGTCAAACTCAGCAAGGGTCAGCATCTGATGTCGGTCGTGGCCTTCTATCACAAGGCGCCTCCGACCAAGAACGTGATGGCCACCTTTACCATGTATATGGCGCCCGAAGATCACCCGGTGAAGGAGATGGAGGTCTATCAAGTGGGCGTCAACGTGGTCTGCTATAGCAAATTCGCGCAACGCGGACCGGACCAGACAGATGAAGGCATCGAGATCAAGGCCGGC
>Ga0070664_100003136_pt1 | contig 13358 bp, 13 predicted proteins | sample KBSC73metaG_FD_65863 | JGI IMG/M metagenome (GOLD analysis project Ga0070664, IMG submission 65863) | Corn rhizosphere microbial communities from Kellogg Biological Station, Michigan, USA - KBS C7-3 metaG | ecosystem: Host-associated > Plants > Roots > Rhizosphere > Soil ... | reverse complement strand
ATGCCCAGTGGCGGACACAATGGCGCCAAAGGCACGTATTCGTATGAAGATGATATTTGCTTAGCAGTTTCTAAAAAACTGGTGACCCTTGTAAAACAGCAATTTCCCGATATTAAAGTCATTGAAACCCGACCTGATAAATACATTGTAAATCTGCACGACAGAGCCGACATTGCTAATTCAAATAAAGGAGATTTGTTCATCTCTATACATGTGAATGCAATGCCGCCTATTCCAAAAAAGGATTTTCTTGGATATAAAAACGAGGTTTATTATACCAAGAAAGGAAAGAAAAAAATTAAACATACCAGGAAGGTGGCGCAGTATCGGTACTATTCTGTACCTAACACTTCTGAGAGAGGAACACAAACTTACATTTGGGGAGCTCATAAGGGGTCAGAAAAGGAAGTAGCTGTTCGTGAGAATGCGCCGATGCTTGCTGAGGACAACTATAAAGAAAAGTACGGCGAAATTGACGTGAACTCACCTGAATTTATTGCTTTGTCCCTGGCCAAGACTTTGCAATTTCAAAGACGCAGTGGCGCATTGGCAAACCTTGTGGAAGAACAATTTTCCAAAGCTGGCAGGGTAAGTGGAGGTCCGAAACAACGACAGGTAGGCATTTGGGTATTGCAGGCTACAGCCATGCCGAGTGTTTTGGTAGAAACTGGGTTCATTACAAATCCGCAGGAAGAAGATTACCTGAATAGCGCTAAAGGCCAGGATGAAATTGCACAGTGCATAACTGATGCAATAAAAGAATATAAAACATGGCTTGAAAAGAAACAGCTTCCAACTGAAAAGCAAACAAACTCACAATCACCTAAAAAACCAGAAGCCGATAAAAACAGCTATGGTTTCCTTGAAGCAATTGAACAAAAAGAAAAGAGCAAGGCAAAATAACACTACATAATCTTTAACTCCTCCGGTTCCATTTGCATTACTCTATCATGGTATGGTTTTTAAACCTAAGTTTCCCTTTAGCTTAACCATTGAAAATTTATTGCTTATTTTTAGCCGCAATAAATAAGCATCGGAAAACTGGAACCATGAAATTAAGTAATGAAACCAAGGTTGGAATTTTAGCAATAGCTGCCATTGTTGTTCTGGTATTGGGCTTTAATTTTTTGAAAGGGCAAAATGTTTTTTCGCATCCACCAGTCCTTTATGCAACTTTTGCAGAAATTGGCGGACTTGAAAAATCAAACCAGGTAAAGATCAATGGTTTGCCTGTGGGTACTGTTTATGAAATTAAACAGGCTGATAAGGAAGTAAACAAAATTCTTGTTGAAATTCGTTTGACACGTGATATTGAAATCCCAATAAATTCTGTAGCATTCATCGATGCCGGCATACTCAACTCCACCTTCATTAATGTCGAAAAGGGCGATCAGCATGTTTATTTAAAAAGAGGCGATACTATTAACACACGCCTCGACAAGGGGTTGTTTGGAAGTATTCAAACCCAGGTGGCTCCTACGCTTACGCGGGTGAATCAAACGCTGGATTCCCTAAAAATCATTCTTGGAAGCCTCAATACCATTTTTGATCCCAATACAAAACACAATCTCCAGAATGTGGTTGCGAACCTGGCAGTATCTTCTGCACATTTACAGCAATTATTAAATGCACAAACCGGGCTACTTGCACAATCTCTTGCCAACCTCAATTCAGTTACAAGTAACCTTGCAAAAAGTAATGATGCAATAACCAGTTCAATCCGCAATGTGGAAGTAACTACTTCAAAGTTGGCCAATGCAAATATTGAAGGCACTTTTGCTGCTCTGCAGGCTGCCGTGGGCGAATTAAAAAATACCATTGCAAGTTTCAATTCTAAAAACGGTTCATTGGGATTATTAATGAACGATCGTGAACTGTATGATAAATTAAATAAAATGTCCGACCGTTTGAATCGGGCGGCGTTAAGTGCTGAAATCACGCTTGATGATTTAAGAGCGAACCCTAAACGCTACGTTAATATTTCAGTTTTCGGAAATAAGAGCAATGGCCAGCCTTTAACTTCACCTGCAGTAAAAGATACTGTTCCGAAGTAAGTTTTGCCAGATGAAAAAAGAAGTTGCCGTTTCTCTTTTGTTATTTATTCTTCTTTCTTCCGCTGCCTACGGGCAACAAAGTGTGGCCGACTCCTCAACAAGAGAACCAGTATACATATTGAACGCACAAAACTTTTATTTTAAAAGAATTGACGCCAATACCGAGGTAAAAATTTTATCAGGAAAAGTTCAGTTGAGACAGGGAACGGCTCTTTTTTATTGCGATAGTTGTGTAGTAAACAGCACTGCACATATATTCGAAGCCTTTGGCAGTGTTCATATCAATGATCACGATACAACCAATATTTATTCTGACTACCTGCGTTACCTCACCAGCACAAAAATTGCTTACTTCAACGGTAATGTAAAAATGACGGATGGTCATGCTATCCTAAATACGCCTGACCTGACTTATGACGTTAACACAAAAATTGGAACGTACACCAACGGTGGACGGGTGGTCAATAAAAAATCGGTTCTCACGAGCAAGGAAGGAATTTATTACAGCGACCTGCGGGATATTTATTTTAAAAGAAATGTTGAATTAAAAGATCCCTCTTACTATTTAAAAACCGACTCGCTTCTTTATAACACTGAAACCCAGCTTGCACGTTTTATTTCTGATACTTATATCAAGGATAGTAGTGGAAGAATCATGCGTACAAGAGAAGGTTATTACGACCTTGCCCAAAAGCATGCTGAATTTTATTCCCGTTCCACTATTGAAGATAAATCCTTAACAGCGTCAGCGGATCAAATGGCAAGCGATGACAGTACCAAGATCATTCAAATGCGTGGGCGTGCAGTTATGAAGGATACAGCAAAAGGAATGAATGTTTTGGCTGACGAAATTTTTATTAATCAAAATACAGACGGTTTTCTTGCAACCAAGAAACCATTGATGATCATTAAGCAGGATAACGATTCGATTTATGTGGCGGCTGACACACTTTTCTCTGCGAAGCTGAGCGACTTGTATAAAAATGACAGCGCCAAATTAAAAACCTTTCATTTTAAAGAAAAGGATAGTACAAACCGTTATTTTGAAGCATACAGAAATGTGAGGGTATTTACGGATTCGGTGCAATCGGTGGGTGATAGTTTATTTTATTCTTTCGTGGATTCTACTTTTCGTTTGTACGACGACCCTGTAGCATGGAGCAAAAAAAGCCAGATCACAGGCGATACCATTTACCTGTATACAAAAAATAAAAAAGCGAGTCGGATCCAGGCTTTTGAAAATAGTTTCATGGTGAATGAAGTGCAGGACGGGGTATACAACCAAATCAAATCATCAAGAATGGATGGTTATTTTAAAAATGGTTCTTTGGATTCGGTTCGTGCGAAAGGATTGGCCGAATCAATTTATTTTATACAGGATGAGGACAGCTCTTACCGGGGTACAAATCAAACCAAGAGTGATGCCATTGACATTTATTTTGATAAGGGCGAATTATTCAAAGTCATTTTCAGAAGTGACTTAAAAGGCTCACTTTATCCCATTTCGCAAAAAGGACCTGCCGAAATGCGGTTGCCGAATTTTAAATGGTTGATCAACCGAAGGCCCAAAACAAAGTATGATTTATTTGAGTGAAGGTTTGCGAACTTATTTGAAATTTCGTAATTAGTTTATTCATTGGCACCTGTTATAGCAATAAATTTTTTCAAAGAGATGCAGACCACTTCCCGCTATTTATCAAATAGTTCTTCATCAGCATAAACACTTCTTCATTTAATTCCCGGGAAGTTTTACCTTCTACACTAACCGCCGGCAAAAAATGCATTTCAATTTTATGCGGCCAATAGAAAAAAGGTTTTCGTGGTAAAACGATGCTTGTATAAAAAATTAATGCGGGGATGATTGGCTTCTTTGTTTCTACTGCAAGTTTAAACGCACCATCATGAAAGCGTTGTAAAGGTTCTGTTGTTTTGTTTCTTGTGCCTTCGGGATAAATGCACATATGCAGGCCCATATCCAACACAGCTTTCATTTTCAGGAAACTGTTTCTGCGGCTTTCTTCACTCTTGCGGTCCACCAGTACACTTCCTCTTTTGTAAATCAGTCCAAACAGTGGGATCTTTGCCATCTCTACTTTTGCAATTGTTTTATTTGGTGGCACTGCGGTAACCGAAACAGGAACATCCATTAATGAGTTGTGATTGCAAACCACAACATAGTTCTGACCTTTTTTAAAATTGTCTTTCCCTTTGATGATGCGACGAACACCACTGAAAGTGAAAAAGAAATCCATCCATACATATACGACCTTAAAAAAATTGATCGTGCGTTTAGGTTCAGACCAAATACGCGTTAACCATACCGGGATCCAAATAATAATTAATGAGCTAATAAATACGATCATTGCCCAAAATGCAAAAATTCTTCCAAGTACTTCCTTAACTATTTTCATTTTTCTCCTCTATGTCTTTAAATATCGTTTGTTTTAGTTGCGGCCATTCATTTTGCAACACACTATAATAAATTGAATCTCTTCTGCGATTGTTCCACATAGTCATGTGACTGCGCAATATGCCTTCGGCCTTACCACCAATTTTCTCCAGGCCTTTTCTTGCTCTTGCATTCAATACATCTGTCTTAAATTCCACTCTTTCAAATTGCAATTCATCAAACGCATATTTCATCATGGCATACTTGGAATGACGATTTACATCCGTACCCCTGAAATCTTTTGCCAGCCATGACCAGCCAATTTCCAACCGGAGATCATGCATAGAAATATTTCCCATACTCATGCTTCCTGCAATTGTGTTAGAAGATTTTTCAATAATAGTAAATGGTCTCCTTGTATTAGCTGTCCTATCGGTAAAAGCCATGTCCATCCATTTTCTCAAATGGACCTTGTCAGCAAGGTTGAATGTATAATATTTCCACGCATCTTCGTCCTGTGCCAATTGTAAAAAGCTATCGAAATCACCTTCGGCCATAGGCCGAAGAATGACGTTATCTGTTTGTAAGATAAGATCAACTGGAATCATAAGAATTTAAAACGTTGACTTTAAAAGCTGGTAAATTAAAAATAAATTCATCAGCGTAAGTTCACCATTTTTGGGGAATGGGAATTATAAAGCCCAATCAATCGGATCAATTCCCTGTTTCATTAAATAGGTATTTGTTTTTGAAAAATGCCCACAGCCAAAAAAACCATTATTTGCGGAAAGTGGGGATGGATGAGCCGCCTTCAATATGTGGTGACTTTTTGTGTTGATCAATTCCTTTTTCTCCTGTGCAAATTTGCCCCACAATAAAAACACAACGTTTTCTTTCAGTTCGGAAATTTTACTGATGACACAATTGGTAAAAATATGCCACCCAATTTTTGAATGGCTCATCGGTTCTGCTTTGCGAACGGTTAATGAAGCGTTTAGTAACATGACCCCCTGGTCTGCCCATGGAGTTAAATCACCGTTTTTAGGTATGGGAACACCAACATCGTCACTCAGTTCCTTAAAGATATTTATGAGGGAGGGAGGAGGTGGTATTCCCTTGGGAACTGAAAAGCTTAACCCCATAGCTTGTCCGGGTCCATGATAAGGATCCTGCCCAAGAATAACCACTTTTACATGATCAATTGGAGTATGTTTAAATGCATTGAAGATGAGAGAGCCTGGCGGATAAATTGTTTTGCCTTGTTCCTTCTCGGTTTTAAGATGCTCAACTATTTGTTTGAAATATGGTTTTTTAAATTCATCTCCCAACACCTTCTTCCACGAGTCTTCAATTTTGACCTGCATCCGCTGAAATTTATGGATGAAGTTATAGATAAAAAAGAACGCTGAAATCGTAAATCATAATCGGGAGCCAGCAAAAAAACCATCCTTTGCCGTTTGTTTTTTTCTGGTTGGGGTGAGATATCACTTACTTGCTATTCTGTTGATGCATTGTTGAAAACAAACTTATCAAAGATCTTAAGGTAGTGGATCGGCAACGTTTCCGTAAAATCCTGATCTATTGGTTGAATCTTTAAGTTTATTTTGCAACGAAATTATTTGGAAAATGAAACAAGTATATGCGGTTCATCCTAACGATTATAAAAACTACAATACAGCCCTGGTTCGGGAAAGTTTCCTTTTACAATCGTTGTTTGAAAAAGGTAAGGCCAATTTCGTTTATACGCACTATGATCGTATGATTGTAGGCGGTGCCATTCCTGTTGATGCAGCAATTGAATTGCCCAGTTTTGATATTTTGAGAGCAGACTATTTTTTGGAAAGAAGGGAGCTTGGAATGATTAATGTTGGTGGTGACGGAGTGGTAACGGTTGATGGTGAAAAATTCACGCTTTCAAAACTGGATTGTTTATACATTGGGAAAGGCATAAGGAACGTAACTTTTTCGTCTGTTAGTGTGAGTGAGCCAGCCGTCTTGTACATTCTATCCGCCCCAGCCCATACAAACCATCCCACACGATTATTGCAAAAGAAAGATGCAGAATCAAACAGCCTCGGTGCTTTGGAAACCAGCAACCAAAGAACAATTTTTCGTTACATTCATAAGAACGGAATTCAAAGCTGCCAGTTAGTAATGGGATTAACGATACTTGATAAAGGAAGTGTGTGGAATACCATTCCTCCTCATACTCATGACAGGAGAATGGAAGTCTATTTTTATTTTGATGTTCCCGATAACCAGGTAGTATTTCATTACATGGGATTGCCTCAAGAGACAAGGCATATTATCATGAAAAATCATGAAGCTGTTGTTTCTCCGCCATGGAGCATACATGCTGGTGGAGGCACCAGCAATTATGGATTTATTTGGGGAATGGCTGGTGAAAATTTAGAATACTCAGACATGGATGCACTTCAACTAAATGATTTAAGATGATAGAGCAGTTTTCATTAAAAGACAAAGTTGTTATTGTAACAGGCGGCACTGGTATCCTCGGAAATTCTTTTGTCAATGCAATTGTTGAAGCAGGCGGTTCTGTTGGCATCCTGGGTCGGAATCAAAAAGTTGCAGAAGAAAGGGCGGAGGCAATTAATAAGAATGGCGGGCAGGCTATGCCATTAGTTGCCGATGTAATGGATGAGGAAGAATTGAATGTAGCAAAAGAAAAAGCACTGGCTCATTTTGGAAAAATTGATGGACTGGTGAATGGGGCAGGTGGTAATATGCCCGAAGGTGTATTGATGCCCGGGAAGGATATTTTTTCCATGAACCTGCAGGGCATGAAAAAGGTAATGGACATTAATTTATGGGGATCTGTTATTCCAACCCAGGTATTTGGCGATGCCATCGCAAAAAATGGAAAAGGAAGTATTGTGAACATTTCTTCCATGAATTCTAAAAGAGCTATTACAAGGGTCCTGGGTTACAATATGGGCAAAGCGGCTTTGGATTGTTACAACCAATGGTTTGCTGTTGAACTGGCAAGGCGGTACGGAGATAAGATCCGTATGAATGCAATTGCACCCGGATTTTTTCTTACCGAACAAAACAAGTATCTCCTTACAAAAGAGGAAGGTGGTTATACCGAAAGAGGGGAATTAGTGATACGACAAACCCCATTTAGCCGCTTTGGTAAACCAGATGAATTGAAAGGAGCATTGGTCTGGCTGTTAAGCGATGCTTCCGAGTTTGTAACAGGTGCTATGATTTGTGTAGATGGTGGATTTTCAATTTTTGGAGGAGTTTAATTTACTTTCGTTGCCTACTCGCTAATAAAATCTACAAGGATGTTTCAATTAAATGGAAAGGTTGCTGCTGTAACCGGCAGTGGAAGCGGGATTGGTAAGGCCGTAGCATTGTTATTGGCAAAACAAGGGGCGGTAGTTCACCTGATTGATCTGAATGATGATGCTATAAAAACAACTGCAACCGAGATAGGACAGGCTAATGGTAAAGCAGTTCCACATGTTTGTGATGTCACCAATCAGCAACAGGTAAAAACAATTTTCAATTCAATTGGTAAAGTTGATGTTTTAGTAAACAGTGCCGGCGTTTCTCACGTGGGTAATATAGAGAATACAAATGAAGAAGATTTTGACCGGTTGTATAAAGTCAATGTAAAAGGTGTTTACAACTGTTTACAGGCAGCTGTTACATTGATGAAGCAGCACAGGTCAGGCGTTATACTGAATGTGGCATCAATTGCTAGCCACGTAGGTATTCCTGATCGTTTCGTTTATTCCATGACAAAGGGTGCCGTAAACGCCATGACGCTATCGGTTGCTAAGGACTACCTGCATGAAGGCATTCGTTGCAACTGTATTTCTCCCGCCCGCGTTCATACTCCTTTTGTTGATGGATTTATTAAAAAGAACTATCCTGGGCGGGAAGACGAGATGTTTGATAAATTGTCCAAATCACAGCCAATTGGCCGTATGGCGAAACCTGAAGAGATCGCACATCTTGTTTTGTATTTGTGCTCGGACGAGGCTTCCTTTATTACGGGCTGTGATTATCCAATCGACGGCGGTTTTATTAAACTCAATAACTAACGAATGAAAAAGTCATTGTTTGGATTTTTTTTCTTTGCGAGTTTTAACGTCGTCATTGCGCAGGAATTTATTCAACCGGTACCTGATTATAAACCTTCCACTCAAAATATTGATGAACGTAGCAAATTTCAGAATATGAAGTTTGGTTTGTTCATTCATTGGGGAATTTATAGTGTATTGGGCGATGGCGAATGGGTAATGAGGATAAAAAATATTCCATACAATAACTACAAGCGTCTTGCTGATTTTTTCAATCCCCAACAATTTAATGCAAAGGAATGGGTGCAGATGGCAAAGAGCGCCGGGATGAAATACATCACCATCACATCCCGTCACCATGACGGATTCAGTATGTTTAACACGGACGCTACCACTTATGATATTGTTGATGCTACAGCGTATCGAAAAGATCCGTTGATGGAGCTGGCACAGGAATGCCAAAAGGAAGGGATTGAATTACATTTTTATTATTCACTCCTTGACTGGGGACGAGCTGATTATGGTTTTGGAAAACCCATTGTTAACCATGAACCTCAAAATGCAAACTGGAATAGTTACATCAAATTCATGAAATCACAACTAACAGAGCTGATAACAAAATATCCGAATGTAACTGGTATTTGGTTTGATGGTCATTGGGAGCGTCCAAACGTAAACTGGCATTATGATGAGATTTATTCACTCATTCATCAGCTGAATCCAAAAATTCTTGTTGGCAACAATCATCATTTGGCTCCATTTAATGGCGAAGACTTCCAGATGTTTGAAAAAGATTTGCCTGGAGAAAACACCACAGGATTTAGTGGTCAATCAAAAATTGGCACCCTTCCTCTCGAAACTTGTGAAACGATCAACAATAGCTGGGGCTTTAATATCAACGACAACCATTATAAATCTGTAAAACAGATTATTCATTATTTGGTAAATGCGGCAGGACGAAATGCGAATTTTTTATTGAATGTTGGTCCCATGCCCAATGGAAAAATTCAACCCGAATTTACTGATACACTTATGAAGGTTGGTCTGTGGATGAAAAAATATGGTGAAAGCATCTATGATACACGTGGCAATGCAATTGCGCCACAATCCTGGGGTGTTGTTACACAAAAAGGAAATATTTTGTATTTGCATATTCTCAATCGTATAAAAGACCCTTATATTTTTATTCCGGATGTAAAACAAAAAATATCAAGAGCAAATCTTTTCGGTAGTTCGGGTGAACTGAAATTCAAACAACAACCCGAAGGAGTATTTGTGTATTTGCCAAATATTCCTTTAGATGATATTGATACCATTATACAATTGCAATAAACGCCAGATATGAAATTGATTCGATGGATGAACGGAAATAAACCTGCTACAGGAATTATTTTGAACGATGAGTATTTCGATACTTCTTCTTTTGGTGAAGATTATAACGAATTTTTTTTCGAAAATGATGGATTGGATCGTCTTCAAAAATTTGCAGAATCGAACAAAGACCGTTTGCCGAAACTGTCCCAGGATATTCGTTTGGCAAGCCCAATTGCACGGCCATCAAAAATTGTTTGTATTGGTTTAAATTATGCTGATCATGCGAAGGAGACCAATGCGCAAATCCCAAAAGAGCCGATTATCTTTTTCAAATCGACCACTGCCCTCATCGGGCCCAATGATGATGTGGTCATTCCAAAAAATTCAAAAAAAACAGATTGGGAAGTAGAGCTGGCAATAGTGATTGGAAAGAAAGCTTCTTATGTGGAAGAAAGCGAAGCATTAAATTATATTGCGGGATATTGTTTGCACAATGATTTGAGTGAAAGAGAATTTCAAATTGAAAGGGGCGGACAGTGGGTAAAAGGAAAAAGTTGCGACACGTTTGCACCACTTGGTCCGTATTTGGCAACACAGGATGAAATCACAGATGTAAACAATTTAAAGCTCTGGTTGAAAGTAAATGGCCAGGCCATGCAGAATGGTAATACATCCAATTTTATTTTTAAAGTACCATTCGTGGTGTCTTACCTGAGCCAGTTTATGACTCTTCTTCCGGGTGATGTTATTTCAACCGGCACACCTGCAGGTGTTGGCCTGGGAATGAATCCGCAAGTGTATTTGAAGCCAGGGGATGTAGTTGAACTGGGCATTGACGGGTTAGGTACTTCTAAACAAAATGTAAAGGCATATCATCAATAAATTACCATGGATCTTCAATTAAAAAATAAGATTATAATCGTTACAGGTGGTGCAAAAGGAATAGGAGAAGGGATTGTAAAAGTGTTGGCAAATGAAGGAGCTATTCCGGTAATTATGGGAAGAAACGAACTTGATAACAATAATTTGATGAATGAAATTATCACTGATGGAAAAAAGGCATTCCAGGTTGTGGCCGAATTAACTAATCCTGATGAATGTAAAAAAGGAGTCGATGCTGTCATTGCCAAATTCAATCGTATTGATGGTGTTGTTAATAACGCGGGAGTGAATGATGGCGTGGGATTGGAAAACGGCAACTATGAAAAATTTATGGAAAGCCTGCACAAAAACCTGGTTCACTATTACCTTGTTGTTCATCATGCATTGCCAGAATTAATTAAATCAAAAGGGTCAATTGTAAATATCTCTTCAAAGACGGCTGAAACCGGGCAGGGGAACACATCTGCCTATGCTGCATCGAATGGTGGACGTAACGCATTAACGAGGGAATGGGCGGTTGAGCTATTGAAATATAATATTCGTGTGAATGCTGTAGTGGTAGCAGAATGTTTTACTCCCTTGTATGAGAGGTGGATCAAGACGCTCCCCAATCCCGAACAAAAATTAAAAGAGATCACTTCAAAAATTCCCCTCGGTAACCGCATGACCACTGCGCAGGAAATTGCCGATATGGTGGCATTTCTTCTCTCCGAAAAATCCAGTCATACAACGGGACAGATTATTCATGTAGATGGTGGTTATGTTCATTTAGACAGGGCTTTGGCGAATAGCTGAGCCAATAGGGGTTGACAAATAAATTATTTTCTTTAACTGCGCTCTCCTTAAATTTATTTTATCAAATCCCTACTATGTCTCAAGACAATTTTCCAGAAAAAGAAGAAAAGCCATCCCTCCATGAAAGTCGTCGGCGCTTTTTAAAGCAATCGTCCGCTTTAACGGCTATTGCTTTAACTCCAGCTGCGGTGGTAAAAGCAGCCGAAAACAAACTTGATGAAAAAGCTGCCGGCTATTTTGAAAAAGTGAACCTTTCCATTGAAGTAAATGGCACATCACATCAACTTTCCGTTGAGCCCCGCGTGACCCTACTGGATCTTTTAAGGGAACAATTGCATTTGACTGGCACCAAAAAAGGTTGTGACTATGGACAATGTGGTGCCTGTACCGTTCATGTCAATGGCAAAAGAGTTTTGTCCTGTTTGAGTCTTGCAGTAATGCAGGACGGAAAAAAAATAACCACTATAGAAGGACTTGCAAAAGAGGATCAGCTTCACCCAATGCAGGAAGCATTCATCAAACATGACGGATTTCAATGCGGCTATTGTACACCTGGACAAATTATGTCCGCAGTTGCATGCGTTAGAGAAGGCCACGCAAACAGTGAAGATGAAATCCGGCAATTTATGAGTGGAAATATATGCCGATGTGGTGCTTATCCAAATATTGTTGATGCTATTATGGAAGTGAAAAAAAACGGAGGTGCCTTATGATCAACTTCAGTTATGTAAGACCTTCTTCTATAAAAGCTGCAATTGACGCACTAAATAAGGATAGCGCATCGCAGTTCATTGCTGGTGGAACCAACTTAGTTGACTTGATGAAGAGAGGCGTTGCCTCCCCTGAAAAATTAATTGACGTTACCAACCTTCCGCTTAAAAATATTGAACAACGAGGTAATACAATCCGAATCGGATCACTGGCATTAAATAGCGAAGTGTCAGAACATCCCTTGATTGTTCAAAAATTACCATTGTTGTCGCAGGCTTTAAAAGCCGGTGCATCGCCCCAGCTTCGAAATATGGCAACTGTTGGTGGTAATCTTTTACAGCGAACACGTTGTCCTTATTTCTATGACACCACAATGCCATGCAACAAAAGAAAACCGGGAAGCGGTTGCGCTGCGTTGAACGGGTATAATCGTATGCATGCCATTTTTGGCGCTTCTGAAAATTGTATTGCTGTGCATCCAAGTGATATGTGTGTTGCATTAGCTGCTTTGGACGCAACAGTTATCGTTAACAGCAGTAAAGGAGAACGAAAAATTTTATTCAAAGATTTTCATCGCCTGCCAGGAACTACTCCTGAAAAAGACAATAACCTGCAACGCGGTGAATTGATTACCGCAGTTGATGTTCCTGTTAATGATGCATTGTCCAGAAATGTTTTATATACAAAAATCCGTGACAGGGCTTCTTATGCTTTTGCGTTGGTTTCTGTTGCTGCTGTGCTGGACATAAACAACAGTGCCATTCAAAACGTGAGACTGGCAATGGGTGGAGTGGCACACAAGCCATGGCGATTGACCGAAGCAGAAGACTTCCTGAAAGGAAAACCTGTTTCAATAGACAATTTCAGGCAGGCTGCAACCATTGCCATAAAAGGTGCAAAAGGCCACGGCTATAATAATTTTAAAATGAAATTAGCGCCCAACACTATAGTGCAGGTGCTCACAACAATTTCCGGAATTTCATAACATGTGATCATGGATAACTTTTTCGATAGACAATTTTTTGACGATGAACGTGTAACAGGCAGAGCTGTGGTTACTGGCAAGGCAAAGTATATAGCCGAGCATGAAATAAAAGATATTACCTACGGTGTATTGGTTGGAAGTACGATCACAAAAGGAACCATTACTGCAATGGATAC
>Ga0070664_100003135_pt1 | contig 13360 bp, 9 predicted proteins | sample KBSC73metaG_FD_65863 | JGI IMG/M metagenome (GOLD analysis project Ga0070664, IMG submission 65863) | Corn rhizosphere microbial communities from Kellogg Biological Station, Michigan, USA - KBS C7-3 metaG | ecosystem: Host-associated > Plants > Roots > Rhizosphere > Soil ... | reverse complement strand
GGGCGGCACCGGCACCGGCAAGACGACGCTGGGGATGCTGATCGCAAGCGAAGCGCTGAAGCAGGGCAAGACGGTCGGCATCTACTTCACGCCGAAGCTGCTTACCCGGATCCGGCAGACCTACCAGGAAGCCGAGAACGAGGATGCCTATGGCCAGTTCTTCCAGCGCGTCACCTCGGTCGACCTCCTCTACATCGACGACCTCGGCTCCGAGCGCCACACCGACTGGGTCGTCGAGCAGCTCTACGCGGTGATCAACGAGCGCTACGAGAACCAGCGGCCGATGCTGGTCACCAGCAACGCCGAAGGCGACGTTGACAAGGGCCAGCAGCAGCTCGAGGACCAGATCGGCCGGCGCACCGTCTCGCGCCTGATCGAGATCTGCGAAACGCCGCTGCCGCTCTTCGGCTCCGACCACCGCTACCACTAGCGACGGGCGCAGCCCCTCCGCCGGGCGAGACCGTCACAATCCTCCGCGGCATGCCAGGAGTGGTGATAGTCGGCGCCCAGTGGGGCGACGAGGGCAAGGGCAAGGTTGTCGACCTGCTCGCCGAGCGGGCTACCACGATCGTGCGCTTCCAGGGCGGCAACAACGCCGGCCACACCATCGTCCGCGGCGGCGAGGAGTTCAAGTTCCACCTCATCCCCTCGGGGATCCTGCACGAAGACAAGACCTGCGTGATCGGCAACGGCGTCGTCGTCGACCCGCGGGTGCTGCTGGGGGAGATCGACAACTTGAAACGGGCGGGGATAGGCGTCAGCAATCTCCGCATCTCCGCCAACGCGCACCTGATCATGCCCTACCACGTGCTGCTCGACACCGCCGGCGAGACGAAGCTGGGGAAGCTCTCGATCGGCACCACCCGCCGCGGCATCGGCCCCTGCTACGCCGACAAGGCGCTGCGGCTGGGGATCCGGGTCCAAGACCTGCTCGACGAGAAGATCCTGCGGACGAAGATCCGCGCCGCCCTGGAGCCCAAGCAGCAGGCGCTGCGCGAGCTCTCGGTGCAGCGGCGCAAGCAGCTGAAGGAGGCCGGCGAGGACGCGAAGGCGAGCGAGGGCGGCGCCGGCGTCCCCGACCCGCGCCTCGACCTGCACGCGATGGTCGAGGAACACGTCAACTTCGGCCACCGCCTCGAGCCCCACATCGCCGACACCGCGCGGCTCTGCTGGGAGGCGCTCGAGGACGAGGAGACGGTGATCTTCGAGGGTGCGCAGGCGACGCTGCTCGACCTCGACCACGGCACCTATCCATTTGTCACCTCGTCCAACCCGATCGCAGGAGCGGCCTGCGTCGGCGCCGGGGTCGGGCCCAAGGACATCGACGAGGTCTGGGGGATAGCCAAGGCCTACGCGACCCGGGTCGGCGCCGGGCCCTTCCCGACCGAGCTCTTCGACGACATCGGCGAGCAGATGCTGCAGCGCGGCCACGAGTTCGGGACGACGACCGGGCGGCGGCGGCGCTGCGGCTGGATGGATCTGGTGGCGCTGCGCTACGCGGTGCGGATCAACCGGATGGACGCGCTGGCGATCACCAAGCTCGACGTCCTGAGCGGCATCGGGCCGCTGCGCCTGGCGGTCCGCTACCGCTCCAAGGAGGGCGCAGTTCTCGACACCTTCCCCTACCACCAGTCGATCCTCCACTCGGCCACACCCGAGTACGAGGAGGTGCCGGGCTTCGACCTCGACCTCGGCGGCTGCCGCCAGGCGGGCGACCTGCCGCAGGAGGCCCGCGACTATCTCGGCTTCATCGCCGACTTCGTCGGTGTCCCGGTCCGCCTCGTCGGCGTCGGGCCAGACCGCGAGCAGGTGATCTGGCTCGACTCTTAGCCTGAGTGCCAGCGAGCACTGGACAGTTAGATAAAGATCCCACACCGGTCGCCTGGACTGCTCTACAGTCTGTTGGTGGCCTCCACTAGACGCTCCGCCAAATCGAGCGAGCGGCTGCCACGGGGAAGGCACGGTCTGCCGAGGGAGGCGGTAACCGAGTCCCAGCGCAACCGCATCCACCGGGCGATGGTCCAGGTCGTCTCCGAGCGCGGCTACCCGGAGACGCGCGTGGTCGACGTGATCGGCGTCGCCGGGGTCTCCCGCAAGACCTTCTACGAACTCTTCGACAGCAAGGAGGACTGCTTCCTAGCCGCCTACGACGTTCTCCTCGAAAGCCTCCTGTGGGAGGCGACGGACGCCTTCGAGTCGAGGGCGGGCTCGCCCTGGGCCGAGCGTGCCTGCGCCGCGCTGGAAGTGCTCCTCGAGCACCTCTCACGGCACCCGGACGAGGCGCGCTTCGCAATCGTCGAGGTACTGGCGGCGGGCCCGAAGGCGCTCGCCCGGCGCGACGCGGCCCTGCGTCAATTCACCGGCTTCCTCGAGTCCGGCCGCTCGGAGACGACGGTGGAACTGCCGGGCATCACCTCGGTCGCGGTCGCCGGCGGCGTCAACGAGCTGCTCTACAGCGAGATCCTGCACGGCGCCGTCACCCGCCTCCCCAGTCGGCTCCCCGACCTGATGTTCTGGGTGACGCTGCCCTTCCTCGGCGCCGAGGGCGCCACCGCCGAACGAGAGCGGGTGCGGCTCGCGAAGCTGCGTTCCTAGCGCCTCGGTTAAGCCGCTCCTTTTCGTGAATCGACGGGTTTACGAGAAGGGCGGGGGTGGTAGGTTGACCCGCTGGAGAGATTTTTGACAAGTTCCCCACGGCATCGGACCCGGGACGGGCAGGCCGCAAAAGGAGAGTTATAGGGATATGCGCAAGTATCTGATGTTGACGATGGCGATCGCGGCGCTGATTGCCGTCAGCGTGGCGGGCATCGCCACCGGCGCCAACAAACCGGTGACGGTCGAAGCCGGCAATCTCGTATTCACCTTCAACGGCGGGTTCAGCCCGACCAAGCTGCCGAAGAAGAAGTTCGCTCCGATCAGCCTTCAGGCCTCGGGCAAAATCTCGACCAAGGACGGGACGCACCCCCCGGCGATGAAAGAAGCGATCGTCGAAACCGACAAGAACGGCGCGATCAACGTCAAAGGCATCAAGGTCTGCAAGTCCGGTCAGCTCCAGTCGCGCGACACCAAGGCGGCCGAAAAGGCCTGCAAGGCCTCGATCATCGGCACCGGCCAGACCACCGTCGAGGTCCAGTTCCCGGAACAGAAACCGATCGACGTCGACTCGAAGCTGGTCGTCTTCAACGGCGGCTTCAGCGGTGGCACCACGACCCTCTACATCCACGCCTACTTCTCGGCACCGGTGACCGGGGCAATCGTGACCACGCTGAAGATCAAGAAAATCAACAACGGTCGCTACGGCCTGAAAACCATCGCTTCGATCCCGAAGATCGCCGGCGGCAGCGGATCGGTCAAATCGTTCAACCTGACGATCAACCGCAAGGGCGTCCTCAGCGCCAAATGCGCCGATGGCAAGATCCAGGCGAAGGCCACCGCCAAGTTCTCCGACGGCACCCAGGCTGGTCCGGCCACCATCATCCGGCCCTGCACCGGCACCTGAGGAGCAGATCTCCGCTGGCCATGCCAGCGCATGAGCTGAAAGGGGCGGCCTTCGGGCCGCTCCTTTTTCTTGCGCATCGGGAACGCCCGTAGTACAAATAGGCGTATTCGATTAACGCTAGTTGTCTCGATTGGCGGTCATGACCTCTAGCAGCAACAGCCTCAGGGCAGCCGTCCGAAGCGCAGAAGAACACGACCTGAAGCCTCTGACTGAGGAGAGCGCCGAGACGCTCGAGCTCAACGACCAGCAGTTGGCGGAGCTGGAGCAGTACCTGCAGGACGCTTGGTTCTTCGGCATCCGCACCGGGCACGCGGTAATGCTCGAGACGAAAATGGGCCAGACAGATGCCTCGCCGGTGATCAGGGGGATGCAGGACGAGTTCCAAGACCTGATGGAACGGCTGGCCGACGATCTCGACACGACTGTCGGCACCACCCTGGCCGCCTGGGACTACCTGGGCCAAGCCTGGGTCGCCGGCGCCAAGTTCTGGGAAATCGAGATCGCGGCGCGGCTGATCGAATCACAGGCGGGCGGTTTCGGGGAGACGTTGCGGCGCCTCGCCGACTAGGCCGGCCACCGCACCGCCTCCACCCAGTCAAGCCTCTTTCCGCAAAGCTTGGCCGCCTGCGCCGTCGTAGCCCTCCTCAGCGTCGGGTCTTCGTTGCGAGCTGGACTGAGAACGAGGGGGCCCACCGGTTCGGGCGGCCCGCCGCTCCCAGGGCCGAGGGTCTGGCCCTCGTAGACGAGAACCGCCTCGTGAGCCCCCTTGTCCAAGGCGCTCGCCCCAAAATAAAGAAACTGCTTGGCGGCGTTCAGCTGCTTCGCGACCGAACCGATTTCCCTGCCGTCGACAAGCAGCGTCATGCGGTTGCGGACGCTCCCCTGGAGGTAAAAGCCGTAGCGCCCGTGCCGGGAGACGGACACCTCAACGCCGGCAGCACCCGCTCCATGCGGCACCACGTCGGGGCTTCCGGCCTCGGTAGGGGCTTCCGGGCGCACCGCTGCTCCCAGGGAGGCGACGACGGTCGCCCCTCTCTCGGCAGCGACCAGCTCGGCCCCCGGGCCGGCCAGCCGCGCCGCCCGCAGGACTTCGCGACAGGAGGGGATCGCCCCCGGGTCTTCGAAGGAGCCGAGCGGCAGCCTGGTGATGATCTCCCCCCGCCCACGCTGTTGCCAGACGTCGTAGAACTCGCCTCGGCGGACCAGGGAGTAGACGCTTGGTGGGCGGCTCTGCGCCGGACTTCGCCGCAGCACCAAGGTCCGGTAGCCGAGCAGCGCCGACAGCGAGATCGCGTCGGTATCGCCCCAGTCGCCCTTTTCCAGTTCGCCCCCTGCTTCCAGGGGGACCGGCCTCGTGCGAAGCTCTGAAGCCCCCTCAGCGTCGGCGTCCCGGAGGAAGTGCCTGACGCCGTAGGGGTTGTATTCGGTCATCAGCGTCGGGCCCTCCCCCGCGAACTCCTGGCCAATCGACTCCAGCTCGCGAAGCTGCTCGAACGGGGCGAGATTGGCGTCGTGATAGGCGAGGAAGTTGGACCACAAGACCCCGGCCAAAACGAGGCCGAGCACCGTCGCGCCGAGGGTTCGCTCGATCCGGGTCGCGAGAGCGGCGGCGCCGGACAGAGCCAGCAGCAGGAACGCGGGGCTTCCGGAAGCCAGAGCCTTGCCCCCAACCCAGGGAGAGGAGTAGGCGAAGACTGCAAGGCTGCCGAGCGAGACAGCAGCGAAGTACCCGAGAGGCAGCCAGGCCCGGCGGCGCCATCCCAGCACGACCCCGCAGGCTGCGGCGATGGACGCGAGGAGGATCAGGAAGGCGGTCAGGGGACCGTTTGCCGGATCGAGGCGAAAGTCACCGCTGGGCCAGATCCCGGCGTACTGGAAAGCGTTCAGGGGACCGAGGAGGTTGCCGAGCTCCGCGTCACTGGTGAGGCCGCCCTGCGTCGGCGAGAAGACGCCGGCTGCGAAGAGGGCCGGGACGGCGAGGACGCCGGCGACGAGCAGGAGGGGGAGGGCGCGGGCGATCAGGGCGCGAAGACCTTCGTTGCGCCAGAGCCCAAGGCCAGCGAGGAGGAGGATGGGAGCGATCCAGACGAGTCCGCCAGCTCCGACCATCGTCAGCAGGGCGGCGACGGCGATCGCAGCCGCAACGGTCTCGCGCCAGCCGGCTCCTTTCCGTGCCGCCTCGGCGGCGAGCGCTGCCAGCAGCGCTACCGCCAGCGCCGCCGCCACCTCCTTGACTCCACCCCACAGCCCATAAGCGAACAGAATCGCCGACTGCGCTGCCCCGAACGAGACCAGGGCCCGCAGAGGCTTCGATTCGACCATGGGCTCGGAGATTCGGTAGAGACACAGCGCCAGCAGCGCCGCCATCGTGGCCATATAAGGCTGGACCAGCCAGGCGACGTCGGTGCCGGTCAGTTGCGCCCCTACCCCGAGAGGAAGAAACGCGCCGACCGGATAACCGCTCGGGAGGTTGACTTCGAGAGTCGCCCTGTAGCTCGAGGGCTCGAGCCCGGCGAGGTCGCGACCGTGGTCCATCAGCCGGTCGACGAAGGCCATCCAGGTAGCGGTGTCGTCGAGCTTGATGTAGCCGGTGAAGGTGGGATGACCCGAGAGGAGAACCGGAGCGAGGTAGACGAGGAAGGCTCCGAGGGCGGCGGCGGCGGCCCAGGCGTCGACGCCGATGCGCCTCCTGCTCCTGCCGTCTTTCCGTCCCCTGCAGGCCAAGGCTGCCCCTGCCGCGGCAGCCAGGACGACGGCCGGGGTAGTCAGCGAGGCGAGCTCTCCGCGCGAGGTGAAGAGACCGGCGATGACGGTGAGAATGGCGAACCCGGTTGGTGGGAGAAGATGGCCCGGCAGACGACGGCCGAGGATTCCCTCGAGCAGGAGCCCGCAACCGAGCGAGGCCGCGAGGAGAGCTCCTGGAAGCAGCACCCAGGCAGAGAGAGCGCTCACCGACCCACCGGTCTGATCGCGCCGGCCTGGGCCAACCGCATCGCCGTCCCCGGTCTTGGGTGATACACCTCGATCTGCAGGTCGGAGCCGGGGTCGGCAAGATAGACGCTGCCTTCCGATCGCGGATTACGGAACAGCAGGGAGCCCCCGGCGAGCCGCTCGACCGAGGCACCGGCGGCACCGGCCGCCCGTCGCAACGCCTTCTGGGCATCAGGCACCGGATAGGTCCCGACGGTCAGGTACGAAGGAGCTGGGTCTCCTGCATCGACACCCGGGGGGAGGTAACGCAGGTAGACCTCCCCATCGGGTTCCCCACGCACCTCCACCCGGTCGGGTGGGCGCTCCCCCGCCCAGTAGATCTGCTGGCCGAGGTCTTCGCTCAGGTTCACCAACTCCTCCACCGTGGCGAAATGGGCAGCGTCCGAAGGTTTTCCCTCCTTGGAGCCCCCACCTTTGACCGCGAGCACCAACGTCACGAGAATCAGCGCCACGGAGGTGATGGTCCCTGCCAGGCCGAGCCTGCTCACCTACGCAATATATCGGTGCACACGCCACAGCGCAGTGTGCACCGTAGAGGCTCCCCTTTGGTCAATACACATCCACTTGCGCTTGGCGCCGCAAAGCGTATCGACATATTTACCGTTGTTCAGCTGCGCAATTTCCAGCACAGGATCAAACACGCCTCTGGCACCATGAGCGCCATGGCCGCCAAGACTCCGGCGACCATTCCTGATATCCGTTGAGCGAGACGACTCATGAGAACTCGGCGCACCTGACAAACCCGTAGGCCTTACCTTCGGCATTGGCCTGCTTAAACGGATTCTTTGCTTCCTCGGTGAGGTCTTCGGGGTGTGCCTTCGCTTCTGCGATTCCGGTGTCGATTTGGCTGAGCATCTCGTCCCACTTCTCCTCATCTCCAAGCGGTGGGGTCAAGCTGCGCAGTTCCTTCGCCTCCGCTTCGATCGGAGGGATTCCCAGGTCCACAACCACAGCAGCCAGCTCCGACCTGCTCATCTGATCGACAGAGTCGTTGTCGCGAAGGAACGCTCGCATCCCGGCAATTTTCGCTTCGTCTGCTTTTGCGCATATGGCATCCGCTTCCTTGACGAAGGCTGCTTTGGTCGGGGCAGTGGCGTCGCTGCTGTCATTGCTCCCCCCACAGCCCGCAATGGCAATGAGCGCGACTGAGAGGAGCGAGGTGATCAGCGGATGCGTCTTCTTGTTCATTGTCTTTCTCATTCGAGGAGTTTGCTGAGATGGGAGGGGGCGGCGAGAAATTCCGCCGCCTCCTCCTCCGAGCTTGTGCAATCAGATCTGCACGCTGCTCATGCTGCTATTCCCACCAAATACCGACTTGCGAACCCTCGGTGTAAACCGCGGTTGTGTCGGTGCCGGGTGCAACGCCATGGGTCTCGTCGATCGGACCGGTAACGCCTTTGTCTTCGTAACCCCTCAGTGTGGTCTGGCCGGTGTACAACCCGGTGGTTCCGGACACCAAGAAGCACAGCGAGCCGGTCTTGGTGAAGCTGGCCGTCACTGTCGCTTCTGCGTCGACGTCGCGGGTTTTCCCAGATCCTGTGTTGGTGTTTTTGACACCCCCGGTGGTGTTCTGTTCACCGAATTCAAGGGTGCAGCCAGATGCTGTCACCTTGATCTTGTAGCCTTCTGTGCACTCAATGTTCGAGGGCAGATGGCCGGTGCCGTTTGTGGTTGCATTGAACACGTAGTTGCACCCTGTGGTGTCAACGGTGTCGGACGCACCGAAGACGTTGTCGGAGCATTCTTCATATGTAGGATGCAGTGTCAGCGTCGAAGCGGTGAAGTTACCCGCAGAGCCGGTTCCGATCGATGTACCCTTGAAGGTAGCTTTTTTACAGGTGATCGCGAGGCTGCCGGAGCTGAACACGTGGTTACCGGTGCTTTCGCCTGTGACGATCGTTTTTTCGACTTCCGAGTGGAAGGTGGCGGCTGATGCGGACGCACCACCTACCACGGCGCCCATCGCGAGAACCGCGACGAGAGCAAGGCCCAAGGCCTTGAGATTGCGAATCATGAGATTGTTTCCTCCTGTATTGAACTTGTCGACAGTGATTCCTGTCGAACCCTTGCGGGCGATTCGCATTCTCAGTCGGTAGGCGTTTTGGTCCAAGCTTTCCTGTGCGAACGGCGCTTTGCGGACGGCCTGAGGCTCTTATTTCGCTCGTTTTCCCTGCAGTTGCTGTGCGACAGAATTGCGCGCGTGCAGAACAGCACCCTCGCGTATGTGGCAAGACGACGCAGTCAGCTAGGCCTCGTCGCGGATAGGATCGGAACGTCGGAGGGGAGGCCCCTCCCTGCTTCGCCTCATGAAGCAACTCAGGGCTGCTGCGCCCCTGAGCTCCGGGCTATCGTGCTTGCTTCCGGCAGCCCTTCACCTTGAGGCGGGGCCGGGTGTTATAACGCCGCCCGTTCTGTCCGGCCAGCTTCGATTCAAAGCGCAGCGGACGGGCACAGAGGTTCCGGTTATTGACCAAGAGCCCTTCCTCGCCTCCTTTGAGGTCAAGGGTAAAGCTCGAGATCGGCGCATCAGGAGTTGACGGGAAGGTAGTGCGGAGGCGCGCCACACCCTTCTTCGTAACCTTGGTATCGACCTGGCCGATCAGAGTGACGCGGACCAGGCCCTGGAGGTCGATAACGATGTCCGGCAGCTTTCGTTCCCCGCCATTGGAGCGGAAATAGACAAGACCTCTCAGCGGCTCGTCGAGGAGAGGGGTCGTCGCCTTGGCCGTGCCGAGAACTGAACCCCTCGGGCAATTGCCGGCAGCAAATTGAGGTCGGGTACAGGGGTTGGAGATGTGGTCCTGATCGATGAACTCGCTCGGCGGCAGGATGACGGCGGCCCTGCCGATGTTCGCGTGGCCCGATCCCTTCGGATAAGTGATGACCGAGTGAAGAGCAGGGTGGCCCGACCGCTTCGTCCCCCCTCCCTTGAAGCTGATCGAGAGCTTTGGCTTGAAGGCAAGCGACGCGCAACTCGCTGCCTGGTAGCGAGAGGACCTTTCGACCGAGATGTCGTCAGCGGGGTCGAAGGGACTGGTAGAGTTGCCGAAGATGGAGGCGGCGGTCGCCTGTTCGCGGCAGTTGGTTGGGTTAAGGGTGAAGTTCTGCCTGTCGACGTTGATCCGCAGATCTCTCAGCTTCAGCGGGATCCCCTTGAGGATCGAGGGGATCGGGTCGGACGCAGAGCTGTCGATTTCCCCTCTATAGGTGGTCGGGTTCAGACGCAACGCCACCCGAGTGACGACGGTGCCGAGGTCGAAGGGTCCTGCGACCGCGGGAACAACGGCAACTGCCGACAGCCGATCCCCCTTGAACGGGCCGGCGAGATAAACCTTGCCTTCTACATAGGTCAGCGCGCTGCCGACTCCGGCACCGCCAACCACGGTGCCGATCTGAGAGCCCGGCGGGCAGCTCGAACCCGCCAGCTCATCCCGTCCGCTCCTCGTCCGAGCAGCCTCGATTTCAGCCTCGCCGCATTTCGGCACACCGGCGAGTTTCGGGACCACGCCGGCAGGCAGCGCAGCGGACAGGCGGGTGATCTCCTGCTCGCCGCCTGAACGGGTCATTCGCATCAAGAATGGTGAGAAGGCGCCAGCAGCGTTGTTCACGGAGCCTGCTTCGAAATGGGGATCGAAAGGCGGCGCGCCCGGGGGGCACGGGGCTCCATCGGGTCCCGAGTCGATCGTGAAGCTCGAGGGAGAGGAGAGCGGTGCCCTGCCGGATGAGGGCCAGAGGATGGTCGTGGTCATATAGGTGCCGCAGGTCGGAGGGGTGACCAACGGAGCTCTAGGCCCCGATCGAAGGTGCACGCCGACGTGGCCCAGGGGGAAAGGAGGCATGTCCCCAACCCTCGTGACGAGACGTCCCGTCTTTTCGTCGGTTTCGACCTCCGCCGGAAGCTTGACGAAGATTCCGAGCTCGGGGTCACGGATGAAGAGATAGAGCGCCAGAAGAGAGCCGAAGGGATTTTCGTCTTGGCGAGCGACATAGATCGAGCCGTGGAGCGTATGCCCTTCGAGCAGCGGCGTATCCGCTTCCAAGGTTCCGACCTTGGCCGCTTCGGGACAACCTCGAGAAGTCAGCGATGCGGCCTTGAACTGGGGTTCGCTGCAGGCCTCGAGGCCTTCGGCGGCAGAAGGGTTCAGGGTGACGCCGGGAGGCAGGATCGTTTCGACCGCTTCGATATCGGCATCTGCCGCCTCAGCGTTGGGATTGGTCAGCTTTTCGTCCCTGACGTCGATCGTGAACTCGAGGCCCGAAGCCGATTCGGCCTCCTTCACCGACGGCTGGGCATTGGCGACGGGGGAAAAGCCGAGTTTTCCGCAGCCGATCATGCCAATGGGGTTCGGGCCTTCGTGGGAGAGCGCTTTACCTCTGACAAAAAGGCCGGGTTTCTGCCATGAGTCCAGTTCGTAGATCGTTTCCAGGGGCCCGGTGCAGGACCGGGGCAGAGTGATGAAGGGCCGGGGGGTGGTACCGGAGGGACATGAGATACCCCCTTCGAAGCAGCGACCGCGTTCTTCGTCATGGGCATCGTCGGCGGGAACCCCCCAGACGGTGAGTTCGGCTCCGAACACTTCGAGAGCCTGGGAGACGTTGGAGGCAATGGCGATCAGGTTGTAGGGCGGTTTTTCGGAGACCACCACGTCCACGGTGACCGGCACCGACTCGACGATGAAGCCGAATCGCGCAACCTTCCCAGGCGGCGGTTCCAGGTTATAGAGCGGAGCTGGAAAGATCCCGTGCCCGCCGGTCGTACCGGCATCGACATAAGCAATGCCGATTGCGGTGCTGTCAGCACAGCTAGGGGTACCGAACCCGCCCGGTTTTACCGGCTCACGGATGATCAGAAAGTCGAGCGCAGAGCATTGCGGCACAGCCCCCTGGTCGCCGACGAGTCCGGGGGGAAGCGTCACCCGAAGATCCTTGGTTGATTCAACCGGTACCTCCCCACCAGGAGAGGGTTCGGTGTTGAGCCGCAGCTTGGTAGTCACCGCGAAGGGATGGGACCCCGCTTGGGTAACCGTTTCGCCCTCGGGCCCGGAAAAGGTGACGTCGAATTCGGAGAGACCGAACTCGGCAGCTGACGCTACGGGAACCGAGGCCAGCGCCGCAACAGCCGCGAGGCAGAAGGCTGCCAACAGCTTCTTCATCGGCTTACCCTCCCGGTCTTGCCCATCTGCTTCTTGGCATGCTTGCTTTTTTTGTGATGCCGCTTCTTTACACAGCGTCCATGTCGGCGCACCTTGCCCTTCGGGCACTTTCGCTTTTTGGGCCGGATGGCGTTCCCGGGCCCGTGGTAGCCGAGACTCGCGGCACTCCCGACTGCGGGCGCTGGGCCGGGGCTCTGGCACGATTCCCCTTCGCATTCGGGCGCCGGCGCGGGCGGCGATGGCAGTCCACCGTCGACCCGGGCGTCGTAGACGTCGACCAGCCCGTAGTCGTGAGGTACAAGGCTGGCCAGAGTCGAGAAGAAGACATCGTCTCCCGACGGGGTGGCGTCGTTGAATTCAGCAACGCGTCCGCTCTGGCCCGACGAGAGAAGCTGCACGCAACCGCCGTTGAGCGGTGAATAGGAGGTACTCGTCTCGGAGCACCCTCCGACCCCGGCCAACTCCCACTCGTAGACATCGCCGACACCGTTGCTGTCGAGAGGCGAGAGAGCATCGGACGATTCGAAGAAGACGCGGCTGCCGTCCTCGGAAAGGTTCCGCGGGGCATACAGTGCGTTCTCCCACCCGGAGATAGACCCGGCCGCCCAGAACGAGAACACGCCCCTGACGATGTCGCTTCCCGCCGGCCGGGAGTTAGTCGGATTACAGGAGATGCACAGTAGCTGCTCGGTCGAGACGTCGTAGCGGTAGACCTCGGCATCTACCTCGCCGCTTTTGGCGTCGACGTTGTCATATCCGGTCGGGCTTCCCGACGACATGAACACCACCTGTGACCCATCGGGCGAGATCCTCGAGTTGCGAGTGAAGGGAGCAAGGCTGGCTGCCGAGGTCCCACCGAACTGCACCGAAGGGAAGGGCCTGACGTCGTCCGGTGCGAGAGTCGCGACGAAGTAAAAGGTTCCTTCTTCCTCCAAGTAAAGGTTCGCCTTCCCCGTCGTCGGCGACTGCCCTTGAGCATTCGCCCCTGCCAGAGCTTCTTTCGAGACCAAATAGACGCGGCCGAGGTCGTCGCTCGCACCGACGATTACAGGAACTTTGTGGGCGACCAAGGTCGTCGTTTCATCGGCGACATCGAAGCGGTACAGATCTTCACCCGTGAGAAACAGCGCTTCCGTGGCATCTTCGTTGGCCTTTAGAAAGACCGAGAAGCCGACGCCCGATTGTTCTTCAGCCTGTTTCGAAACCGGAATCGTGTCGCTACCGCTGAGGCGCAGATAGATCTGCCCCGGGCCCCGCGTCGGAACTTCATTTCCAAAAGCCGTCGACCCGTAGGCGGTCCAAAACAACCGCTGCCCATCGGGTGAGAACGCGTTGTCCAAGCTCGTTCCGCGGTTCTGACCGGAGACGATGTACGAGTTCAGGAATTCGGTGCCGGCTGAACATGATCCCGTGAACGGCTGACCGTTTGGCAAAATGCAGGCAAATCGAGTTTCCTCAGGCGTTCGTTCGTACAGTTGCTGCCTTCCATCAGGGTTGTCAGGCGCTTCGGTACCTTCAAGGTTGTTGTTGACGGTGTAAACCACAGTCGCACTGTCCTGAGAGACGCCCTGCAGTTCCAAGGTCATGAAACTCGAAGTCTCAGGATGGGCAGGGGTAAGGGTGGTCAACGCTTCATAGGCTTGGCTGCCACAGCTACCCCCATCCTGTCGGCGGTAGAGGTTGCGGAAGCCGGCTACCGCACCCGGTGCAAGAGGGG
>Ga0070664_100003132_pt1 | contig 13367 bp, 15 predicted proteins | sample KBSC73metaG_FD_65863 | JGI IMG/M metagenome (GOLD analysis project Ga0070664, IMG submission 65863) | Corn rhizosphere microbial communities from Kellogg Biological Station, Michigan, USA - KBS C7-3 metaG | ecosystem: Host-associated > Plants > Roots > Rhizosphere > Soil ... | reverse complement strand
TACGCGCTGCTCGCGACGCAGGGCTTCGGCTGGGACATCGGCTGGACGGTGTGGCGCGTCTTCGGCGGCTTCGTCATCGCCGCCGTGCTCGCGCTGCCGCTCGGCGTCGCGATGGGCGCCTACAAGCCGGTCGAGGCGTTCTTCGAGCCGTTCGTGAGCTTCGCGCGCTACCTGCCGGCGAGCGCGTTCATCCCGCTGCTGATCCTCTGGGCCGGCATCGGCGAGGCGCAGAAGCTCGCGCTGATCTTCATCGGCAGCTTCTTCCAGCTCGTCCTGATGATCGCGGTGATCGTCGGCAACACGCGGCGCGATCTGGTCGAGGCGGCGTACACGCTCGGCGTCGGCGACCGCGGCCTGATCCGGCGCGTGCTCCTGCCCGGCGCCGCGCCCGAGATCGCCGAGGTGCTGCGCATGGTGCTCGGCTGGGCCTGGACCTACGTGATCGTCGCCGAGCTGATCGGCGCCTCGAGCGGCATCGGCCACATGATCACCGACAGCCAGGCGCTGCTCGCCACCGACCAGATCATCTTCGGGATCATCGTCATCGGCGTCATCGGCCTGGTGAGCGACGTGCTGTTCAAGTGGACCAACCGGCGCCTGTTCCCGTGGGCCCGGCTGTGAGCGCCGCAGGTGCGGCGTCGGCCGTGCGCGCCGGCGCGGCGCGGAGTAGAGTGCAAGGTCCCGCTGCCCAGGAGCACCGCCATGCAAGCTCGCAACCTGATCCGCACGCTTCTCGTCTCCGCCGCGTTCATCGCAACGTCGTCGGCAATGGCCCAGGCCACCGACACGAACCGTCCGACGGGCACGACGTCGAAGCAGAGCACGGCCAAGCCGCCGGCCGCGAAGCCGGCGACGACGAAGCGGCTCGACTTCTCGCCGAGCAGCAACATCAAGGAAACGGCGACGCGGCCCGCGGCCCCCGGCGCGAACGCGCAGACGCCGGCCAACGAAGGCTCGCACTGCGACCATTCGGGGGCGAGCGACGCCTGACGCCGGACGGAGCGGCGCAACGCTCCGACTCACCGTCCGGCATCGGATCGACCTCCCTTCGGGAGCAGCGGTCCGAGTCTGACGACGCCGCGCGGCGGCCGGCTGCATGACGGCGCCCGCGCCCGCGCTGCTCACCGTTCGCGGCGTGACGCGCAGCTTTCCGGCGCAGGCGGGCGGCGCGCCGACGGTGGCGTTGCGCGCAACCGACCTCGACGTCGCCGAGAACGACTTCGTCACCATCCTCGGCCCGTCCGGCTGCGGCAAGAGCACGCTGCTGCGCATCGTCGCCGGCCTCGACCGGCCGACCGCCGGCGACGTCCTGCTCGACGGCCGGCGCATCGAGGCGCCCGGCGCCGACCGCGGCATGGTGTTCCAGAGCTACACGCTCTTTCCCTGGCTGACGGTGCTCGACAACGTCTGCTTCGGCCTGCGCGAGCGCGGCCTGGCGCGCACCGAGCAGCTCGCGATCGCGAACGGCTTCATCGCCAAGGTCGGGCTGGTCGGCTTCGAGCACCATTTCCCGAAGCAGCTGTCGGGCGGGATGCAGCAGCGCACGGCGATCGCCCGGGCGCTCGCCAACGGCCCGCGCATCCTGCTCATGGACGAGCCGTTCGGCGCGCTCGACCACCAGACCCGGGAGTTGATGCAGGAGCTGCTGCTCGGCATCTGGGAGGCCGAGCGGAAAACCGTCCTCTTCGTGACGCACGACATCGACGAGGCCGTCTTCATGGGCTCGCGCGTCGTCGTGATGAGCGCGCGGCCGGGGCGCATCAAGCTCGATCGCGCGGTGCCGTTCGCGCATCCGCGCCACTACTCGGTCAAGACGACGGCGGCGTTCAGCGAGATCAAGGCCGAGCTGACGGAGCAGGTGAGGGTGGAGGTGAGGGCGGCGCAGAGCGACATGACGGCGTGAGGCGACCGCGGTCGCGAGCCGCCGGCGCTGCCTTCCACCTCGTGGCGCGGCGTGACGGCATGATGCAAGGGATGGGACTTCCTGCAGGAACGCCAGTGACGCCGGGCCCGCGCGTGCCGCTCGACCCGGACGCCGCGCTCCGCCTGCTCATGGCTGCTGATGCGCGGGCGGCGATCCTGGTCGAGGGCTGGAGCGATCAGGCGGCGCTCGAGGCGCTGGCGCGACGGCGCCGTCGCGACCTGGCGGCCGAGCGCGTCGTCGTCCTGCCGGTCGGCGGGGCGACGAATCTGCAGCGGTTCGTGCAGGCGCTCGGTCCGCACGGGCTCGGTCTGCGGCTCGCCGGCCTGTACGACATCGCCGAGCTGCCGCACGTGATGCGAGGACTCGAGCATGCCGGCGCGGCGGCCGGCGCCGACGCAGCCACCGGGACCCCGGGCGACTACGGGTTCCATGCCTGCGATGCCGACCTGGAGGACGAGCTGATCCGCGCCCTCGGCCCGGCGGCGGTGCTGCGCGTCCTCGATGCCGAGGGCGAGCTCGCGTCGTTTCACCGCTTTCAGGAACAGCCCGCCCAGCGCGGTCGCGAGCTGCACGCGCAGCTGCGCCGTTTCCTGGGAACGCGCGCCGGCCGAAAGGTGCGTTACGGCGGACTGCTCGTGGATGCGCTCGATCTCGACCGGGTGCCGCATGCGCTCGACTTCGCGCTGCTCAGCCTCGATGGATGACGTCGCGCAAGCGAAGAGATGCGCATTCGTACGAGGAGCTCGAAGCCCATCCTCATCCAGGCAGGTGCAGCCGGCTAGTCGATGCAGATCTTGCCGACGCGCACCGGCACGGTCAGCGTCACGCCTTCGCGCAGAACCTCGACCCGAAGCAGCATGCCTTCGCGGTGCGACTCGTGCCAGACGGCTGGATTGAGGACGATGTCGTCGTGCTGGAGGCCCGCTCTCGATGCGGGCGTGTCGTCGCCGACGAGGATGATGCGCTCGGTGCGCGGGTCGGCGGTGACACCGACGCCGACGTAGCTGCTGCCCGAGCAGGGCCGGCCGCTCGTCAAGAGTCCCGGCCGAAGCTCGACGCGCGCGATCCGGTCGCCGGCCTCGCGAAGCCGGTCCGCGGTCGGTTCCTGCTCGGCGGGCCGCGGCGCCTCGATCGAGGCGGCGGCGACGCGAACGAGCGCCGACAGGACGAGCGCGTGCACGGCCACCGACAGCAGCCCTGCGACGGCGCGCGGCTCCAGGCGCATGTCATCTCCGCCGCTATTGGGGGAAAGCGTCGATCGCGGCGCCTTCGGCCGCCTGGCCCGGGGTGCGGGCGACGTTCATCAGCCAGGAGACCATCACGAAGTAGCCGACCAGCGAAGTGAGCTCCACGATCCCTCGTTCGCCCCAGCGGGCGAGCGCTGTCTGGTAGGTGAGGTCGCTGACGCCGTGGGTCGCGAGAAGCTCGTCCACGAAGTCGACCGTGTCCTGCTCGTCGGGCGCGAGCGGGCGCGGCCGGGCCCCCTGCCGCAGCGCCTCGATCGCCTCGGCCGCGACGCCGGCCTTCAGCGCCAGCGGCGCGTGCATCGTCCACTCGAACTGGTTGCTCACGTGGCGCGCCGCAACGCAGGTGGCCAGCTCGCGGACGCGGGATTCCAGCACGCTGTCGAAGCGCAGGTACTCGCCGACCTTGGCCATGCGCTCGAGCAGAACCGGACTGCGAAGCAGCGGCACGAACGGCCCGTAGACGCCCTTGCGCGGGCCGTCGATCAGCGCCTGCGCCGCCGCCCTCTGCGCTTCATCGAGCGAGCCCATCGCCGGCATCGGCATGCGCTCGGCCGCGCCACCGGCATGGCCTTGGCGGAGCGAAACGGAATCAGCCATTGGAGAGCTCCTTCGAGAGGGACGGTCGCGAGCTCGAGTGCCACAGCCACGCCGCCGTGGCGAACAGGCCGGCGGCCCCGGTCGCGAGTGCGAGCATGAGCCCGCGCGAGCCGAGCCGCAACAGGACGGCCGACAGCACGGGGCCCGCGATCTGCCCGAGCGCAAAAGCAGCGGTGACCCGGCCCACCAGCGCCGCGGCATGCCCCGGCGAGGCGGCGCGGGCGCGCATTTCCTGAACGCCGGCGAGGGTGATGACCATGAAGGTCCCGCCGACGAGAACGGCCGACACCGCGATCGTCCAGACGTCCTGCCACAGCGCCGGCAGCAGAACGCCGACGCCCATGAGCAGCTGGCAGCCGGCCCACGTTCGCAGCCGGGTCGATCCCTGCAGCAGGCGGGCCGCGACCAGCGTCGAGACCGCCGCCGTCGCGCCGAAGAGGGGCCACGCGAGGCCGAACACGCGGGGATCGTTGACCACGCTGTGCGCCATCACGGGCAGGAACGTCGCCGGCAGGATGTAGCCGAAGCCCATGAATCCGTAGCAGACGACGATGCCTCGCGTGTTCGCGCCGACGGCAGCGAAGTCGCTGCGGCCGATCGAGCGCGCGCTGGGGTCGACGGGCTCGAGGCGGGCGATTACCCACAGCACCGGCAGCGCCAGCGCGAGCGCCAGGCCAGCGAGCTGCAGCCACAGCGGCTGCGACCGAACCCCGGCCGAGGCGGCGACAAGACAGTGAATGCCGGCCAGTGAGATGCCGGCGCCGACGCCCGCGTAGACCCACCCGCTCGCGCGCGCCGCGCCGCGCCCGGCCAGCGCGCCCAGGCACCAGACGCTGGTCGCGACGAAGACCCATGCCGAAGCCGCTCCCGCCAAGAAGCGCAGCGGCAGCCAGAGCGCCGGCAGCGGCAACGCCATCGCCGCCGTGAAGGTCGCGGTGGCCATCAGGGCGACGGCGGCGAGCGCGCCTGCCCGCAACGGCACCCGCGACGCGGTCAGGGCACCAGCCAGGTAGCCGGCGTAGTTCGCGGCGGCGAGCCATCCGCCCTGGGCGACGTCGAGCCGGCCCTCGTCCAGCATCAGCGGCAGGACGGGCGTGAAGGCGAAGCGGCCGATTCCCATCGCGGCGGCCAGCGACAGCAGGCCGGCGAATGCGAGCAGGAAGTTCCCGGCCGGGCGCTCGTGCGTTGTCATGCGCATGGATTACACAGAGAATGCCGCGGCGGCACAAATGAATAAACGCGAAGCATCGTTCTCGTGGTGAGAAGCATCGACCTCGAAAGCCTGGAGATCTTCCGGGCCGTCGCCATGGAGGGCGGCGTGATACGCGCGGCCCGGAAGCTGAACCGGGTGCAATCCAACGTGACGACGCGCATCAAGCGCATGGAGCAGCGCCTCGGCCGTTCGTTGTTTCGCAAGCAAGGGCGCAGCCTGGTCCTTTCCGCAGAGGGGGAGTTGCTGCTGTCGTATGCGCAGCGGCTGTTCAGGCTCGCCGACGAGGCGGAGCACGAGCTGCGCTCCGGCCGGCCGATGGGCTCGCTGCGCATCGGCTCGCTCGAGAGCACCGCGGGCAGCAGGCTCGCGCCGATCCTCTCGCGCTATCACCGCGAGCATCCCGGCGTGGTCGTCGAGCTCGTGATGGGCACGACCGGAGCGCTGCTGCAACGCGTCGCGCAGTTCGAGATCGAGGCCGCGTTCGTCTCCGAGCCGTTCACCGCCGAGGGCCTCTCCACCCTGAAGGTGTTCGAAGAGGAGCTGGTGCTGATCACGGCGCGCGGCGTGCCCCCCGTGCGTGCCGCCGCGGACCTGGCCGGGATGACGGTGGTGTCGTTCGCTGCCGGCTGCTCGTACCGCAAGCGGCTCGAGGACTGGCTCGGCGCATCGGCGCTGTTGCCGGCGCGCACGCTGGAGCTGGCGTCCTACCAGGCGATGATCGCGTGCGTCGCTGCCGGAACGGGATTCGCGGTCGTGCCCCGCTCGCTGCTGCTCGCCTTGAAGGCCGCCAGGGAAGTGCGGCAACATGAGTTGCCGGCACGCATCCGGCGCAATCACACTCACCTGGTATGGAAGGGCGAGCCGTCGGCTGCGCTGGCGCGCCTGCAGGAGATGCTTTGCGGGAAGGGACCATGACTTCGTCACTCGCCAATCACTCTGTCCCTGACGCGGCCGTGCCGGCGGCGCGAGTGCGTGCGGTCGGCGAACTCCTCGCCCGCGGCGTGCTCGTTCTCGGCATCGCCGTGTCGGCGGCCAGCGCGGGGGCGCAGACCTCGCTGACGCTCTACGGCGGCGCGCGCGGCGGCGGCGACTTCGAGGATGCGAACGGCAACGGCACCACGTTCAAGCTCAAGAGCGGCGCGGCGGTGTCGGCCAGCATCGACTGGCAGCTCGACGACGGTCGGGTGGGTCAGGTCTTCTATTCGTTCCAGCGCAGCGCGCTGCCCGGCACCGCATTCGGTCAACCCGCCGACGTGACCGTGAACATCAGCTACCTCCACCTCGGCGGGCGCGCTTTCTTCGACGGCGATGCCAGGAACGGAGGCGGCTATGTCGTCGGCGGGCTCGGCGCCACCTTCTTCGCCCCCGGGCTCGGCGGGCTCTCGGACGAGATTCGTCCTTCGGCCAACGTCGGCGTCGGCTGGCAGTGGCCGCTGGCGCGCAACGTCGCCCTGCGCACCGAGCTGCGCGGCTACCTGACCCTGATCAACTCCAGCGGCCAGTTCTTCTGCTCGGGCGGCTGCGTGGTCTCGATCCGCGGCAACACCGTGCTGCAGGCCGAGGGCATGCTCGGCGTGTCGATCGGATTCTGACGTGGCAGTCGCCTCCCGGCAGTCGCTTTCGCTCGGCTGCTGGTGCGCGCCACGATCGAGCAACCATGGCGCTGCACGCTTGGGTACATTCGGAGGGCCACCCCTGCGAACACCGCTTGCAGTGGCCGTCACCGGAGTACGCATGCGGCTCGCCGACTTCATCCTCGGGCACATGGAGGAGATCCTGCTTCGATGGGAGACCTTCGCAGGCGCGCTTCCCAATGCCCGTTCGATGAGCGTCGCGGAGCTCCGCGACCACGCCGAACAGATCCTCGGGGCCGTCTGCAAGGACATTGCATCGCCGCAGACCACGGAGGCGAGAGACCTCAAGGGAAAGGGTCACGCGGTGCCCGTCAGCGCCTCCGAGACCGCGGCGCAGACGCATGCTCTGCTGCGCGCTCGTGCCGGCTTCGACATCAACGACATGACCGCGGAGTACCGGGCACTGCGTGCATCGGTGCTCGGGCTGTGGGTCGACGCCGGCGATCCCCACGGGACGGATCTCGCCGACATGCTTCGCTTCAACGAGGCCATCGATCAGGCCATTTGCGAATCGGTCTCGTTCTTCAGCGCGGAGCAGGAGAGGGCGCGCAATCTACTGCTGGGCATCCTCGGCCACGACATGAGAAACCCGCTCAACGCGATCCAGCTCACGGCGCATCACCTGAAGCACCTGAACGCGGGAGAGGCGGTCTCCGCGGCGGCCGGCCTGCTCATCAGGAGCGGAGCGAGGATGAGAGTGCTCCTCGACGATCTGACCGACTTCAACCGGCAGCGGCTCGGCGTCGGCCTCTACATCGTTCCCACCGAGAGCGACTTGCGAGACATCCTCGATGACGAAGTGCAGCAGTTGCGAAGCGCGTACCCGGATCGCAAGATCGAACTCGACATGGCCGGGAACCTGAGCGGCAAGTGGGACGATGGGCGCCTGCACCAGGTCATCAGCAACCTGGTCGTGAACGCATTGCGGTACGGCACGCCCGGCTCGACGGTGCGCGTGACTGCCGAGGGCCTGGACGACGAGGTTCGGTTTGCCGTCGAGAACCAGGGCGATTCCATCCCGCCGTCAGCAATGGCGCGACTTTTCGACCCCTTGTTGCGGGGCGCGGACCGCCCGCCGGAGGAAGGCAGCCTGGGTCTCGGGCTCTTCATTTGCGGCGAGGTCGCCAAGGCCCACGGCGGCGCGATCAACGCCACGTCGGCCGGCGGGACGACCGCGTTCACGGTGCGCCTGCCTCGCGCGAGCGCAGCGTAGGGCGTGGCCGGCGATTGCAATCGATCGACGAGCGAGAGTGGCATGGAACGGTTGGATCCTTCGGTCATCGACAGCTGGCACGCCCACGTCTACTTCGACGCATCGAGTCGCGACGCCGCGCTCGCCTTGCGCGAAACGATCGCGACGGAGCTGGCGGGGCGCGTCGACCTCGGGCGCTTCCACGAGAAGCCCGTCGGCCCGCATCCGATGTGGAGCTACCAGCTGGCGTTCGCGCCGGCCAGCTTTCCTTTCGTCGTCAGCTGGCTGGCGCTCAACCACGAGGCCCTGGACGTCTTCATCCATCCGAACACCGGCGACGAGCTGCGCGACCATCGCGACTGCGCGCTCTGGCTCGGCAGGTCTCACGTGCTGAACCTGGCGGCGTTGAGCGAGTAGCCATCTTGCGGCTTCTGCCCTCGGCCGTTCTCGCCGGCGCGCTCATCGGGCTGGCGGCGGCCAGCAACGCCCAGCCGTTTCCCGCCGGCCCGATCACGGTCGTGATTCCGCTCGCGCCAGGCGACGCTGCCGATATCGCGGCGCGCGCGCTCGGCGAAGAGATGTCGAGGCTGTTGAAGACGCCGGTGCTCGCGGTCAACCGGCCCGGCGCCGGCGGCGCCCTGGGCGCCGGCAGCGTCGCCATGGCGAGAAAGGACGGTCATACGATCCTGTTCGCGCAGAACAGCGCGCTCACCTTTCGAGCCGTTCTCGATCCGCAGTCGGCTCCCTACGATGCGCTGCGCGACCTGGTGCCGCTCGGCACCGCCTCGCGGACGCCGAGCATCCTCGTCGTGCGCGGCGATGCGCCGTTCCGGACCTTCCCGGAATTGATCGAGCACGCGAAGAAGAACCCGGGCCGGGTGCGGATCGGTCATCCGGGCGCCGGCTCGGTCGGCGATTTCTGCGTGCAGCTGATCAACGCGCTCACGGGCGCGGAGCTGGTGCCGATCCCCTACGCCGGCGCCGCCCCTGCCATCGTCGCGCTGCGTGGAGAGCACATCGAGGGCGTCGTGCTGTCGCTCGGCGCGCTGAGCGCTCACCTCAAGGCGGGCACGTTCCGCGGCCTCGTCGCTTCGAGCCGTTCGCCGGAGTCCGGCGATGTCCCTTCGCTGCGCGAGCTCGGCTATCCGGAGGAGCTGTTCGGCATCTGGTTCAGCTTTCTCGCGCCGGCCGGCATTCCCGAGGATGCGAGGAAGGTCCTCGTCGGCGCGATCGAGCAGGCGGTCAGGAGCCCCGGCATCACGGCCAGGCTGGCCTCGCTCGGCATCCTGCAGAGCTACGCCACGCCGGAGCAAACGGCAGCGGAGATGCGCGCCGAGCTCAAGCGGGTGGGCGAGATGGCGAGGAAGACCGGTCTGATCCGGTGAGTCGCCTCAGGCCGGTGCCGACGGACACTCAGTGCGCAAGCGCGTCCGCGGCGGCGCGCGCGAGCGGCACGACGTCGTAGGAATAGAGGCGCTTACGGAATTCGGCGTGCGCGGCAAGTTGTGCATCGCGGACGCCGAGATCGGCGGCGGCGTCGAGACGAAGTCCGTTCTGGCGGGCGCCGAGCTGAATCTCCGCGACGCGCCCGCGCCGCAATCGCTCGTAGGCGAGCAGCGCCGCCGGAACCGCCGACGCATCCGCCTTCGCGACAAGGGTGGCCAGCGCCATGCCGTCCTCGATCGACTGGTTCGCCCCCTGGCCGAGGTGCGGCAGCATCGGGTGGGCGGCGTCGCCGAGCAGCGTCAGCCGGCCGGTGCTCCAGGTCGCCAGCGGCTCGCGGTCGTAGAGGGCCCAGCGGAAGGTCGTGTCGACTTGCTGCAGGACGTCGCCGATGCGCGGGTCCCAGCCGGCGAACTCGCGCCGCAGGACCGCCGGATCGCCCGGCGCCGACCACGATTCCTTCATTTCCTCGTCGGTCGGCACGAAGCCGACGTAGTTGACCATCGTTCCGTGGCGGACCGGAAAGACGAGGAAGTGCCGGGACGGACCGGCCCACATCTGCCAGCGATCCATCGGCCAGTCCGGCAGGCGCTCGCGCGCGACCAGGCCTCGATAGGAAATGGTGCCGTGAAAGACCGGCTCCGAAGGCGGGCAGGCGCACGAGCGCAGCGCCGAGTGGATGCCGTCGGCGGCGACCACGAGCTCGGCCTCGGCGCTGGCACCGTTGGCGAACTCGACCCGGGCCCGCTTGTCGTCCTGCGCAAAGGCGATCGCCCGGTGGCCGGTCCGAACGGTGCCCTCCGGCAGCTTGGCGGCAAGCAAGTCGATGAAGTCGGCGCGGTGCATGCCGAAGGCCGCGTTCCAGCCGGAGCCGTCCGACACCTGGACCGGCGCGATCGGCGTGCCGTCATGACGAAAGTAGTGCGAGCCCGGCCCGACGCGCGCGCCCCATCTCTCGACCTCGGGCCCGAGACCGACCCGCTCCAGCTGGCGCACTGCATTCGGCGTCACGAAAACGCCCGCGCCGACCTCGCCGAGCGCGGAGGCCTGCTCGTAGACCGAAACGCGCAGCCCGTGCGCGATCAGTGCATTCGCGGCGAACAGGCCGCCGATGCCGCCTCCGATGATCAGGACGCTCGGCCGCGACGGCATGGCAGTCGCCTCGAAAGCTTCGACGCCGCATCGTGCCTGGATGACGGCGCCATCAAGTCGCCGACGCCGCCGGCTCGCCGAGGTTCTGCATCAGCCGGTTCGCCCAGCCGAAGATCGCGACCGCATGGAGCAGGTCGATGATCTCCTCGTCCGACATGCCGACATCGCGCAGCGGCGCGACGTCGGCGGCGCCGAGCGCCTGCGGCCGCTCGGTGACGGCGATGGCGAACTGCGCGATCGCGCGCTCGCGCTCGCTCGTTCCCGCCGACCGCGGGTCGTCGAACACCTGCTCGACGGTGTCGCTGCGCTTGGCGAGCTGCTCGAAGCGCTGCGCATGGACGGAGGTGCAGTACACGCAGCCGTTGGTCACCGAGACGACCATCGCGCCCAGCTCGCGCTCGGCGCGCGGCAGTCCACCGGGCGCGTACATGATCGCGTTGTAGGCCGCGGAGCGGTGGCGCAGCATCAGGGGCTGGTGCGCGAGCGTCAGGTAGTAGGGCGAAGTGCGCGACTGCGCATGGCTCTCGTCGAGCACCTCGAGCTGCAACGGGGTCGCCTCGGCGATTCGCAGCGGCTCGAGCCACGAGCGCCACTCGAGCGTCTCGTCGGTGAATCCATTGCGCCGGATCATGGCTTGACTCCCTGGGCGGCGCGCATCGCCTTGAGGCCCGCGACGACGCGCAGCTGGTACGAGACAAAGGCGACCAGCTGCGCCAGCGCGACGATGGCGGCGTCGCCCAGGCCGGCGCGCCTCAGGCGCTCGAGCGCGGCGCGGTCGCCGCGGCGCGGGTCGGTCGTCAGCGCGGCGGCGAACTGCAGCATCGCCGGCAGTGCGGGCGACGACGATGCGTCGCGGCCGGCGTCGGCGGCGAGACGCGCTTCGTAGTGCTCGGCGAGGCTCGCCGCGCCGGCGATCGTGCACACGTGCGCGGCGACGCGCAACCGGTCCGCGGTCGAGAGGCCGTCCACGGGCTGCTCGAGCAGCGCGTCATGGCTGGCCTGGGTCGCCTCGATGACCTTGGCGCGGAAGCGCCGCGCGGCGTACAGCGTATCGCCGGGCACGAGGCCGGCGGCGCGATCGATCACGTCGGTGTCGGGAAGGTCGAGTGGGGGCATGGCGAAGGCGTCCTGGGTCGAGCGAGGTCATTTCGAAGCGGCGGAGACAGGCGAGGCCAGCGGCTCGGCGACCCACTCGTCGCCGAGGATCTCGGGCTCGTCGTAGCGCTCCATGCGAGCGTAGTGGTGCTCGATGTCCTCGGCGTAGAGAAGCCCGGCGAGCTTGTCGGCGAGCTGCAGTGCGCCTTCGCTGATCGCCGGAATGTCGCCGGTGATCACGCCGAGCGAGAGCGTCGCCGGGTAGCTGAGGCAGTGGACGCGATCGAGGCCGGGACAGTCGGCGCCGGCACGCGCCTGGAACTCGAATTCCGCGCCGAGGTCGGGGGATTCCGCGAGCTCGACGTCCTCGTCGCCGGCAGGCGGTGCGTAGCGGTCCTTCCAGATGCGGATGCACGGCGCGATGCGACGCAGCATCGGCCGCTGGCGCCAGTCGACCTTGAAGCCGGTGGCGAAGATCAGGAAGTCGAGCTCGATCGATCCGGCCGAGGTGCGCACCTGCAGCGCTCCCTCGCGCTCGTCGACGTCAACGATGGAGACGCCGAGGTGGAAGTGCGCGTTCGCGTGGCGCGAGACGCGCTGCGTGCTGTTGCGCGGCGGCGGCACCTGCTGGGTGTTGATGTAGTGGCGGATGCGCCATTTCCAGTCGTCGGAGAGACGCGCGTAGCCGGCCACGAAGCCCGGGTTGCCCGCGCCCTTGCCCTTGTTGATGCGCGGCAGGTCGGCGCGCCGCACCAGCAGGTGCACGTGCGCTGCGCCGGCCTCGAGCGCGGTCGCGGCGCTGTCCATCGCCGACGCGCCCGCGCCGACGACGCCGACGCGCAGGCCGGCGAGCCCGGCGTAGTCGTTGTCGTCCGACGAATGCGCCCAGCGCGTTCGCGGCAACGCCTCGGCATAGGCGGGCAGCGCCGGCCCGCCGAGCCCGGCACGGCCGGTGGCGACGACGACGCGGCGCGCCCAGGCGCGCGTCGCCGTGCCGCCGTCGCGCTCGACGGCAAGCTCGACGAGGCCGTCGCGGCGCGGCCGCAGGTCGATGACGCGATGTCCGTTTCGCACCGGCAGCGCCAGCACCTCCCGATACCAGCGCAGGTAATCCATCCACTGCAGGCGCGGGATCTTGTCGAGCGCGTCCCATTGTTCGCGGCCGAACTGGGCCTCGAACCAGGCGCGAAACGTCAGCGACGGAATGCCGAGCGCCGGGCCGGCGAGCTGCTTGGGGCTGCGCAGCGTTTCCATGCGCGCCGTCGTCGCCCAAGGTCCTTCGAGCCCGGCCGGCGCTTCGTCGTAGGCGACGACCGAGACGCCGCGCTGCACCAGCGCCGCGGCGAGGGCCAGTCCGGTCATGCCGGCGCCGACGATCGCGACGTCGGCGACCGGAGCGCCGTCGTGCTCGCCCGCCGGCGTCCAGCGCGGCGCCGGCAGCTGCAGGAACGCGAGCTCGTCGGCGAGGCGCGCCGCCAGCGCCGCCAGGCCGGCCGTCATGGACGACGCCCGGGCGCCGTCATTGCGCGCTGATGTGGGCGTCGCGCACGACGCGGCCCCACTTCTCGGTCTCGGCGGCGAGGTGCTCGGCGAGCTGCTGCGACGTGCCGCCGAGCGTGCTCGCGCCCATCTCGGCGAGGCGCTTCTTCACGGCGGGGTCGGCCAGGATCTCGTTCGAGACCGCGTTCATCCGCGCGATGACGGCCGGCGGCGTGCCCTTGGGCGCGAGCAGCGCGAACCAGGTCGAGGAAAGCAGGCGCGGCTGGCCCAGCTCGGCCGTTGTCGGCACGTCGGGCAGGGCCGGCGAGCGCTGCGGCGCCATCACCGCGATCGCGCGCACCTTGCCGCTCTTCACCTGTCCGGCGATGCC
>Ga0070664_100003131_pt1 | contig 13371 bp, 10 predicted proteins | sample KBSC73metaG_FD_65863 | JGI IMG/M metagenome (GOLD analysis project Ga0070664, IMG submission 65863) | Corn rhizosphere microbial communities from Kellogg Biological Station, Michigan, USA - KBS C7-3 metaG | ecosystem: Host-associated > Plants > Roots > Rhizosphere > Soil ... | reverse complement strand
CGATGTGCGACATGGTCTCGACGACCTCGCGGCGAACCTCGGGCTCGGCGGGCTGGGCGATGAGGATGTCTACGCGCGCCTCGGCCATGGCCGGGAGGTCCTGGCTCCCTGCCAGGCTGCGTTCGTAGATGGCGCGGCCGTCCGGATGCACGGCGAAGGTGTCGGCGAGGATGAGCGACGCGCAGGATTCAGGGGCAGCATCGTGCATCGCGATTGCCACGACGCCGCCGAGCGAAAGGCCGCAGACATGGGCGCGATCCACGCCGAGCGCCCGCATCGCCGACATGATCGCCGAAGCGAAATCGTCGCGGCTGGTGCCCTCGGGCGCCCGGTCACTGTCGCCATATCCTGGATAATCGAATGCGATCGAACGGCGACTTTTGCCGAAATGTGCGAGTTGCGGTCGCCAGACGGATTTGTCCGAGCCGACGCCGTGCAGGAAGACGATCGGGGTGGCAGGGCCACCGCCGGCTTCCTCATATCCGATCTCGTAGCCGTTGCTGGTGCTGACACGGGCCATTGCGTACATCTTGGCAGCGTGCCGCCGCTCGCGCTAGCGTCCGAACATGGCGCGGATGACGATCAATGGGGAGGGGGTCGATTACAAGCTCGATCCCGATACGCCTTTGCTGTGGGCGCTCCGCGACGCGTCCAACCTCACCGGCACCAAATATGGCTGCGACAGCCGCGATTGCGGGGCATGCACGGTCATCATCGACGGGCGGGCGGCGACCAGTTGCGGCGTGACCCTGCGCGAGCTCGAAGGCGCAACGATCACGACCATCGAGGGCCTGTCGGCGAACGGCACGCACCCGGTGCAGCAGGCGTGGATGGCCGAGCAGGTGACCATGTGCGGCTATTGCGAGCCGGGGTTCATCATGGCGATCGCCGCGCTTCTGGAGGCGAGCCCTACGCCATCGGACGAGCAGATTGCGGCGCTTCCCAACATCTGCCGTTGCGGCGCCTATACGAGGATCCGCAAGGCGATTGCGCGGGCGGCTCAGGCAGCGCCTGCCAAGTCCCAAGCGGTTCCGCCAAGCTGAATAAACGGCTCCGAAACGGTTAAGCCGGGGCTAATCGACGCAAGCGCAATTCCGGTCTCAGGGAACTGAGAAAGTATAGTCATGCGTAAACTCCTTATTTCCATTCTTCTCGCGAGCTCGGCGGCATCGCCTGCTCTGGCCCAGGAACAGGACGGCGAACGTCGCGCGCAGTGGGGCGACCGTCAGGAATCTCATCCGGAGCGCGCGCAGGCGCGGGAAGAACGCCAGCAGGCGCGCGAGCAGGCCCGCGCCGAGCGGGTCGGTGGCGGCGACCGCACCGAACAGCCAAGCCCGCAGCGTCCGCAATTCGAGCCGAGGCAGCAAGGTTTCGAGCGTACCGCCGGCGCCGATGCTCGAGCGACTGCGGAACGCAATGACGCGGAGCAGAGCCGCGCAGCGCGTTCGCAGCGGGCCGGCGGCGTTTCGCGCTGGACGCGCGAGAGCGTGCAGCAGCCTGGCGAAACCGCACGATTCACTCGTGAGCCCATGCAACGCTCTGGCGAGACTTCACGCTGGACGCGCAATCGGGACAGCAATTGGGCTCGAGCCGGTGATCTTCGCGATAGCGAACGCACGACGCCGAACGTGATGCGGGCTCGCAGCCCTCTGATCGTCAGCACCACCCCCCGCGAAGGCACGCAGCCGCCGCTGCGGGTGGAATCGCGGCGGCGGACGTCGAGCCACTGGAGCGGGGAATGGCGCCGCGAAAACCGCTACGATTGGCGCAGCTGGCGCGACCAGCACCGGTCGACCTTCCACATCGGCATCTATTACGATCCGTTCGGCTGGGATTACCGACCGTACCAGGTCGGGTGGCGGTTGTGGCCGAGCTATTACGGCCGTCGCTACTGGATCGAGGATCCGTACCAGTATCGCCTGCCATATCCGCCGGCCGGGACGGCCTGGGTCCGCTACTGGAACGATGCCATTTTGGTCGACACCTGGAGTGGCGAAGTGGTCGACGTCATCCACAATTTCTTCTGGTAGAGCGCTACGGCGCATTGATCGAAGGGGCGTTGCGGCCTAGCCGCAGCGCCTCTTTCGCATTTTGTGGCGCGCACTTCTTCGAGGGCATGATGAACATTTCCGGCCGGCTGATCCTTACCGTTTCGCTCTTCGCCTTCTCATCCGCCTGGCCGCAGCCAGCGCCGGCGCAGGGCGTTGCAGCCTCCGCCGCGCAGCAGAAAGCGCACGACCGGTTGTTCCAGCTGTTCAAGCAGAGCGACGAGGCGAGCCTGAAGCGCAATCCGCTGCAGGCGCTGTTCCGCGGCGATTATCGCTATGCGGACCGGCTCGGCGACCTGTTCAGCGACGCGCATTATCAGGCCGAAAGGGCCGCGGCCGAGCAGGATCTCGCGGCGCTGGCAACCATCCCCCGGGCCGATCTCTCTTCCACCGATCAGCTCGCCTACGATGTATTCGAATTCCAGACCAAAGATGGGTTGCGTGGCCTGCAGCCCGACCTGCTGCGGTTGAGCCAGGCGCTGCCGATGAATCATTTCTACGGCCTGCATACCCTCTATCCGACGCTGTCGAGCGGGCAGGGCGGCGCGCCTTACGGGAAGCTTCGGGACTATGAGAATGCGTTGAAGCGCAATCGCGACTTCGCCGCCAATGTCGACGAAGCCATCCGCCAATGGCGCAGGGGTGAAGCGGAAGGCGTGGTCGACACCAAGCTTACCGTCCGCAACATGATCGAGCAGCTCAACGCGCAGCTGAAGCTGAAGCCGGAGGACTCGCCCTATTGGGGCCCGCTCAAGCAAACGCCTGACGATGTCGGGGCGACAGAGCGCACGCGCCTGACGAACGAATTCCGCCAGTCGATCACAGCTGCCATCTATCCGGCGCTGACGCGGATGCGCGACTTTCTCCAAAACGAATATCTCGGTCATGCGCGCGACGGCGTCGGCGAGATGTACATGAAGGGCGGCGACGCGCTTTATCGCCATCAGGTGCAGTCGACGACGACGACGATGATGACGCCGGAGCAGATCCACGAGCTTGGCCTCAGCGAAGTCGCGCGGATCACGCAGGAGTTCGAGAAGGTTCGGCAGGAAGTCGGCTTCAGCGGCGACCTTCACGCTTTCTTCGACTACATGCGCAGCGACAAGAAGTTCCAGCCGGCGAGCCGCCAGCAGATCACGCAGGATTATTATGCGCTGAAGCAGAAAGTCGACGCGCAGATCCCCCGGTTCTTCTCGCTAGTTCCGAAGACTCCGCTGGTCGTGCGGCCCTACCCCGAATTCCGCGAAAAATTCGAAGCGGGCGGCTCCTACGACAGCGGCACGCCCGACGGCTCGCGGCCCGGAACCTTCTATTTCAACGCCTACGACCTCCCGTCGCGCAGCACGTGGGGCGAGACGACGCTCTTCCTGCATGAAGGCGAGCCGGGTCACCATTTCCAGATCAGCCTCGCGCAGGAAAATACCGGGCTTCCGAGCTTCATGCGGTTCGGCGGGAACACCGCTTATGTCGAGGGCTGGGCGCTCTATGCCGAAACCCTCGGCTACGACATGGGCTTCTACAAGGATCCAAATGCGCGCTTCGGCACGCTCAACGATGAGATGCTGCGCGCGATGCGGCTGGTCGTCGATACCGGTCTCCACACCAAGGGTTGGAGCCGCGAGCAGGCGATCGACTACATGCTGTCGCACTCGGGCATCGGGAAAACCGATGCGACCGCGGAGGTCGAGCGCTACATTGCGATCCCGAGCCAGGCGACGGCCTACAAGATCGGCGCCCTGACGATCCAGCGGCTCCGCAAGAAGGCTGAAGGCGAGCTCGGACCGAAGTTCGACATCCGCGAATTCCATGCGCAGGTGCTGAACACGGGCGCCCTGCCGCTTTCGATCCTGGAAGCGAAGATCGATCGCTGGATTGCGGAGAAAAAGAGATCATGAAGTCGATGCGTATCGCTACATCACTCGCGGTTCTCCTGTTGAGCGCAGGTGTTTGCGCGCCCGCGCCAGCCGCGACTCAAGCGGTCGCTAAAAACTCGGCATCGTCGGTGCTCGCGGCACTCTTCAAGCAGAGCGACGAGGATAACCTGCGGCGAAACCCGCTCAGTGCGCTCGGTCGCGGTGATCTGCGATTTGCGGGCGAACTCGGCGACTCTCCGTCCGACGCTTATTATGACGCTGAGCGCAGTGCTGCTCGCAACGAGCTTGCGGCGCTTGCGCGGATCGATCGCAAGGCTCTCACGGCGGACGAGCAGGTTGCCTACGACGTTTTCAAGTGGCAGCGCGAGCTTGATCTCGAAGGCCTGCAGGGTGAGGTGTTCGAAGCGACAGTCGTTCGCCCCGTCGATCACTTCAACGGCTTCCATTCCTTTTTCGCGCAGTTGAGCTCGGGCGAAGGTATCGCGCCCTACAAGACGGTCGCGGACTATGAAAACGGCCTGAAGCGGTTCGACGGCTTCGTGCGGGTTTCCGACGGCAATGTCGCACGGATGGAACAGGGTCTGAAAGCCGGCATCGTCCAGCCGAAGGTCGTCATGGCAAATGTCATCGAGCAGCTGAACGCGATGCTCGCCGACAGCGTCGAGGGCAGCGCCTTCTACCGGCCGGTGACCAAATTTCCCGACGGCATTTCCTCGGCCGACCAGGCGCGGCTCAAGACGGCTTATGCGCAGTCGATCTCGATCAAGGTGCGGCCGGCGCTAACCCGCATGCGCGACTTCATTCGCGATCGTTACTTGCCCGCTGCTCGCGACAGCGTTGGCCTGCAGGACATGAAGGGAGGTCCAGCGCTCTATCGCTATCTGGTCAGGTCGAACACGACGACCGACCTCACGCCTGACGAGATCCACCAGATTGGGCTCGACGAGGTGAAGCGGCTGCATCGCGAAATGGAAGTGGTCAAGGCGCAGGTCGGGTTCACCGGAACGCTGCAGCAGTTTTTCGAGCACATCCGCACGGACCCGAAGTTCAAGCCCGCGTCGCGCGAAGCGCTGCAGCAGGGCTATGTCGCCATCGGGAGGCGTTTGGACGCGACCTTGCCGCGAATGTTCGCGACGCTGCCCAAGGCGCCGCTCGAGATCCGCCCGGTTCCCGCCCTCACGGAGAAGGGCGCCGCGCGGGGCTCCTACCAGCAAGGAACGCCGGACGGGTCACGGCCGGGCGTGTTTTATTTCAACGCCTACGACCTTCCCTCGCGAACGACGCCAGGGATGGAGACGCTCTATCTGCACGAAGGCGCTCCCGGCCATCACTTCCAGATCAGCTTGGCGCAGGAGAATGAGCGTCTTCCGGACTTCATGCGCTTCGGCGGCAATACTGCTTATGTCGAGGGCTGGGGCCTTTATGCGGAAACGTTGGGGCGTGAGCTTGGGGTCTACACCGACCCGTACCAATATTTCGGCTATCTGGACTCGCAGCTTTTCCGCGCGATCCGCCTCGTGGTCGACACCGGCATCCATTCCAAGGGTTGGACCCGCGACCAGACGATCCAGTACATTCTGGACAACAGCTCGCGTGGACGCAGCAACGCGACTGCCGAGACCGAGCGCTTCATTGCGATTCCGGGCCAGGCGCTAGCCTACAAGATCGGCCAGCTGAAGATCAGTGAGCTGCGCGCCAAAGCGGAGCGGGCGCTGGGCCCGAAGTTCGACATTCGCGAATTCCACGCGCAGGTGCTGAACACGGGCGCGCTGCCGCTTTCGATCCTGGAAGCGAAGATCGATCGCTGGATTGCGGAGAAAAAGGCGAGCTGAACGCGGGTTGACGTAGCGCTTTCGTGTAAAAGACCGGCGGAAAAAGGGGGGCGTATGGACCGACGTACGTTTCTTTCGGCGACGACGATGGCGGCTACGCTGCCACTGGCCGGAGCGCCGGTATTCGCGACTGAGCAGGCGTCCATGCCGAGAGACTCCGCCCGGATGGAGCGTCTCGGAGCCGCAATTGCTGCTAGCAGGATGCCGGTGAATTTCGTCGACGGCCGATTTTCGGGCGGCGGATATGACTGGCTCGTCGAGCGCGGATCTCAAGCGCACGCGCTGCTCATCGGCGAGGAGCATGGCATTGCGGAAAATCCCAAGCTCGCTGCGCAGCTGTTCACCGCGCTGGTGCCGCGCGGCTATCGCCATGTCGCCATCGAGGTTTCGCCGCCCATGGCCGCGGCCATCGACGCTGCGCTCGCGACCAGAAGCCCTTCGGACCTGCACCGATTCCTGACGACACCCGAAACCCGAGTGGCGTTCTTTGGAATGCGCGAGGAAGCCGATTTGCTGCAGCAGGCGCGATCGGCGCTCCCGGGCTCCAAGCCGTTTCTGTGGGGCCTCGATTACGAGATCGGTGCCGACCGCCATCTGATCCGCCTGCTCAAGGCTCGGCCCAAGAGCCCGGCGGCAGGCGCCGCGCTCCAGAGGCTCGAAGCGGCTTCGACGGCGTCCTGGACTCGCTACGATCAGACGAAAGACCCGAAATATATCTATAGCTTTGCCGGCGATCCGAAGCTGGTGCGCGAGCTGCGGACGGCATGGCGCGCTGCGGACGCGCACTCCCGCCTGGTCATGGAAACGCTCGAGCAAACCTTCGCCATCAACGCGCTGTGGGTGGCAGGAAAGGGCTATGAGTCGAACGCAGCGCGGAGCCAGTTCCTGCGCGCGAACCTTCTGCGATATTGGAAATCGAAGGAGCGGAGCGATCCGGACGGCCGCCTGCTCATGAAGATGGGCGCGTCCCATCTCGTGCGCGGGGTCAACATGTCAGACGTTTTCGACCTCGGCACATTCGTACCGGAGTTGCTCGCAACGAAGGACCGGGCCAGCTTCCACATGATGGTCCTGCCAGGACCCGGCGCACAAACAGCGAACCTCGATCCCACGACCTTCCGTTACGTCCCCGGCAACCGCGACCAATATGGCAAGGGGATGGAGCTTTTCGATCGAGCGGTGATCCCGGGAACGTTCACAATGTTCGACACCGCACCACTCCGCCCGATCGCCAGCAGCTACAGCGGCGAAATCCCGCTACCGATCTGGCGCGTCATCCACGGCTTCGACGCCGTGCTCGTCATGACGGGGTCGACGCCCTCGTCGAATCTCTAGGGCTGGCTCGACGTCAGCTGCACGAAGGGCGCGAACTTCACCTCGCGCTTGACGAAGCTGGTCTCGTAGCGGCGGACCAGCGGATCGGCGACAAGCACGTCGTCGCAGAAGGCGTTGAACTCGGCCATGCTCGCGCAATCGACCATTGCGAGCAGGTCGCATTCGCCCGTCGTTTCATAGCAGAATTGCAGCTCGTCTGCCTTGCGGAGCCGCGCTTCAAGCTCGGCCTTGCCCTGGAGATCGGCGTGCTCGGCCAGCTCAATGAATAGCAAAGCGCGAAGGCGGCGCTCGGTCAGACGATCGGACAACAAGCCAATCGTCCGCGCGATCCAGCCATCGGCGCGCAGGCGCCGAAGCCTTCGGGCAATGGCCGACGGCGACAATGCCACGCGCTCCGCGATCCGGTCAGCAGTGAGCGAATCGTCGCGCTGGACGAGGTTGAGCAGAGCAAGATCGAAGCGGTCGAGCACGGCTCCTTGTGCCAAAATTTGGCACGTCATGCATCATTTTTGCGCGGCTTTGGCAATGTTTGAGGGGATGGCCCGGCTGTTCATCCAACGGACAGCCGAAATGCGTCCGATGGAGGTCAGTTCGAGATTCAAAGGGGTCAATTCATGCGTGCGTTTTCGTTCATCGCGCTTGCTACCAGTTTCGTGGCCGCTCTGCCGATTTCATCCCTCGGCGCGCAGGCGGCTGCGCCGGCGCCCGCGGCTGGGACGGAGTCCCCTAAGAAACCAGCCGCGGCGCCACTCGATGCGGGTGAAGGCCGCGCGGTCGCGGACAAGCTGGCCGGCGATCTCGTCAAATCCTTCGTCTATGGCGACCAGGCCGAGGCTTATGCGGCAATGCTCCACAAGAATGCGGCGGCCGGGCGCTACGACGAGGGATTGCGTGCCGATCTCGCCAAGCTGCTGACCGACGATCTCCAGGCCGTACACAAGGACGGTCACCTCCACGTCATGCTTGCTGAGCCGCGGGAGGATGGAGGTGCGCGGCACGGCGGACCGCCGGCCGATTTCCCACCCCTGATCCAGGCTGCAAAGACGATTGCTCCCGGCATCGGCTACATCCGCTTCACCGCATTCTTCGGCACCGACGAGGAAGTGGCGGCCGTGCGGAAATGGCTCGCCGAAAATCGCGACGCCAAGACGCTCATCTTCGACCTCCGCAATCATCATGGCGGCGGCCTCGACGAACAGGACGCGATCTTCGCCTCGATCTTCGCGGAGAAGACACCGCTGGTCCGGATGTCATTGGCCAAGTCGGTCTTCGACAAGCGCGGCTCTCCGATTCAGTCCGGCCCCACGCTGCAGTTCGCGCAGGAAGGCGACAAGATGGTCGCCACCCATGTCGCGTTGCCGGGTGACGATACGCCGCTGCGCAAGGCCAAGATCTACCTGCTCGTGTCCAACCGGACCGGCTCCGCGGCCGAGCATTTTTCGCTCGCGATGAAGTCGACCGGACGGGGGACATTGATTGGCGAACCGACGGCCGGCGCCAATCATTTCGGCGGTCCCTCGCCACTCAACGAACATTTCGCCGTCTGGATGCCGGTTGGCCGCACCTACGACATCAAGACGGGCAAGGATTGGGAAGGCGACGGCGTCGCGCCCGACGTCGCCGTCGATCCGAAGCAGGCATTGGTGCTGGCGCTCGAAAAGGCGGGGCTCAGCCATGAAGAAGCGGTGAAGCTCGACGCGCAGGAAGTGCCGGCCGAGCCCGTGCACCGCGAAAAGCTTCGGTCGCGCTGATCATGCAGCCGTTCGTCGAAATCTGCTGCCGCAGACGTCGACCGGCCAGCGCATTCGTACGTGTTCGAACCTAGGATCAGAATGAGGAGGCATGCGCATGCCAAGGCACTCGCGAAAATTGCTTGTTCTCCTGGCCATCGCCGCCGTCGCTCCCGCGTCGGCTGCCCATGTCACGCCCATCACGGCGGACTATGATTCCGGTTGTCCGTACGAGCGAGCGGCGCTGACCGCAGCCGGATACGAGACAGTCTCGACCGAGGGCGCTCCCGCCGAAGGCTCGCTGTTCGATCCGGGTCGGCGCTCGTCTTTCCTCGTGCCCTAGGCGTCGGCGCTTTCCAGCGCCTCCGTGATCAGCCGCCGGCTGTTGTCGATACCGTAGAGCGCGATGAAGCTTCCCATGCGCGGCCCTTGGCTGGAGCCGAGGAGGGTCTCGTAAAGCGCCTGGAACCAGCCCCGCAGGCTCTCGAACGGGTGGCGCTTGCCCACCTCGAACACGGCGTGCTGGATCACCTCGCCGTCTGCATCGACCGGCAGTTTGGCCAGCTCGGAATCCAGGTCCTGCAGCGCCTCGCGCTCCATTTCGGTAGGCGCTCGCCGTCGGAGGGTCGGCACGACGAAGTCGCGAGCATAGTTGACGGCGAGGCCGATGAGCTCGTCGAGCTCGGGATCGCTTTCGGATGAGGTTCCCGGTGCATAACGCTGCACGAACCGCCACGCTGTTTCCTTGTCGGCCATGCCCGGAAGGCTGACGAGGTTCATCAGCAGCCCGTACGTCAGCGGCAAGGATTCGGTCGGGACTTTACCGCCGTGGATGTGGTGCGCGGGATTGCCGAGCTTCTGTTCGACCGGCTGGCCGGGATAATTGGTGCGGAACTGCCAATATTCGTCAACCGCGCGGGGGATGACGCCCATGTGCAGGCTCTTCGCCCGCTTCGGTTCGCGATAGATGTAGAAGCTCAGGGACGGCTCGCTTCCATAACGCAGCCATTCTTCGAGGCTGAGGCCATTGCCCTTGGATTTCGAGATCTTCTCGCCCTTCTCGTCGAGGAACATCTCATAGTTGAAACCCTCCGGCGGGAGGCCCCCAAGGACTCGCGCGATCTTGCCCGACTGAGTGACGCTGTCGATCAGGTCCTTGCCGGCCATCTCATAGTCGACGCCGAGCGCGACCCAGCGAGCGGCCCAGTCGACCTTCCATTGCAGCTTGGCGAGGCCGCCGAAAGCGGATTGCTGGATGCGCGAGCCATCCTCGTCGTCGAAGGCGATGAGGCCCGCTTCGGCGTCCACCACCACCACCGGCACCTGTAGCACGCGCCCTGATGCCGGCGAGAGCGGCAGCACCGGCGAATAGGTCTTGCGGCGATCCTCCCGGAGCGTCGGAAGCATGACCCCCATGATCGCGTCCCAACCGTGCAGGACCTTGCGGATGACCTCATCGAAACGGCCGCTTGTGTAGCAGTCCGTCGCGGACAGGAATTCATAGTCGAAGCCGTAGCGGTCAAGGAAGCGCCTCAGCATCGCGTTGTTGTGATGCGCAAAGCTCTCATGTTCGCCGAACGGGTCCGGGATCCGGGTTAGCGGCTTGCCGAGATTCGCTGTCAGCAACTCCTGGTTCGGCACGTTTTCCGGTACCTTGCGCAAACCGTCCATGTCGTCGCTGAAGGCGATCAGCCGCGTCGGCTTGCCGGTCAGCTCCTCATAGGCCTGGCGCACGAAGGTCGTTCGGGCGACCTCGTTGAAGGTGCCGATGTGCGGCAGGCCCGACGGGCCGTACCCGGTCTCGAAGATCATCGGCTCGCCCCCGGGTTTGCCGTCGGGCCAGCGCTTCAGGAGCTTGCGGGCCTCCTCATAGGGCCAGGCCTTGGAGGTGAGCGCCGCGGCGCGGATATCGGGCTGGTCATTCATTCCCGCGCGCTCCTAGCGGAGGGGCGGCGGCACTGCTAGCCGAGGGGCATGCGGGCGATCGCCGAATATGAAGGCGTGGACCGGGAACGGTTCGAGCGCGATATTCTTCCGACGGGAGAGCCTGCGGTGCTGCGCGGCGCGGTCGCCGACTGGCCGATCGTCGAGGCGGCGAAGCGCGGCGATGAAGCGCTGGCCGAATCGCTTGGCGCCGCCGCAACGGACGAGCCGTTCGAGGCCTGGTTCGGCGCGCCCGAGATCGACGGACGCTTCGGCTACAATCAGGATTTCAGCGGGTTCAACCACGACCGCCGGCTGGCAACCGTCGAGCAGTTGCTGGACCTGCTCCTCCGCCAGCGCGGTCACGACCGGCCCTATTCGATGTACGCGGGCGGGATTCCTGTCAGGAAGCATTTGCCCGGCCTGTTGCCGAACATATCGGTTCCGATCCTCGACATGGACCGCGCTACGCTCATCTCGCTCTGGCTCGGGAACCGGACCCGCACGGCGGCGCATTGGGACCTGCCGCAAAACCTCGCCTGCGTCGTGTCGGGCCGGCGTCGGTTCACGCTCTTCCCGACAGCGCAATTGCCGAACCTTTATGTCGGGCCGCTCGACTTCACCCTGGCCGGCCAGCCGATCAGCCTGGTCGACCTGGATCAGCCGGACCTGGAGAAATATCCGCGCTTCGCCGACGCGCTGGCGACGGGCCAGCAGGCAGAGATCGGGCCCGGCGACGCCGTCTACATTCCGAGCCTGTGGTGGCACGCAGTGGCGTCGCTCGATGAGATCGGGGCCATGATCAACTTCTGGTGGCGTGACGCAGAGCCGCCGCTGCTGACGCCGCTGAATGCCCTCTACCACGCGGTCATCACGATGAAGAATTTGCCGACGGACGAGCTGGCACGATGGAAGGTCATGTTCGACCATTATGTGTTCGATGAAAACGGAAACCCGGTGGCTCATTTGCCGGAGCGTGCGCGCGGAATCCTCGGCCGCCGCACGCCGGAACTGGTCGCTCGTGTGAAAAAGCTCCTGATCGACGCGCTCGGCCGCTGATTCACCGTTCCACTTCCGTTCCTCCCTAGGCTAAGCTGGGCTCGTGCGTTCCCTGTCGCTCCCAGCCCTTCATGCGACCCACGCGGGCATCTGGCTTGCCGGAGGTGACGGCCAGGTCCGTGAGGCGAGCCGAGGCGAAGCGATCGCGCGAGCGGCCGAGACTCCTCACATCATCCTCAACGCGCCGCTGGTGGGGCAAAGGCTTGGCTACCCAGAGCTGAGCGGGCTGGATCTGCTGGAGTTGTTCGCCTTCATCCACCCGGCGCGGTTTGCGGTCCCGACAGTGGCCGGCCTGAGCCGGACGCTAGGCCTCGAACCGGCCGCCAGTGAAGCGGAGGCAGCGGCGGCGTTGCAACGGATTGCGGAACGGCTCCTCTCGGTGCTTGGCGACCCGGACTGGGCCGAGCGCGAAGGAGCCTGGACCGTCAATTCGACTCTGCATCGGCTCGGCTGGGGCTGGGCACCGCTCGTCGGCGCGCGACTAGAACGGCCCGAGCGCGGCGAACGGATGCTTTTCTCGCGGCTCAAGCAATGGGAAGAGGCCGGGGACCAACCGCCGCCACGGCACGTGTTCGTCTCGCCATCCGATGCGCGCGCAAAGCTCGACCGGCTTACCGGCCGCGCCGAGTCTCGCGAAGGGCAGCGGGCGATGGCCGAGGCCGTGACGGGGGTATTCGCGCCCAAGCCGGCGAAGGGCGCGCCCAATCTGCTCCTCGCCGAGGCCGGAACCGGGATCGGAAAGACTCTGGCCTATCTCGCGCCCGCGTCGCTCTGGGCGGAGCAATCGGGCGGCACGGTCTGGGTGTCGACCTTCACCAAGGCCCTGCAACGGCAGCTGGACGCCGAAGGGCCCAAACTGTTCGTCGACCAGGAGGAGCGCGCCAAGCGAATCGTCATCCGCAAGGGCCGCGAGAATTATCTCTGCCTGCTGAACCTCGAAGACGCGCTGCAGGGCGCGTTCAGCGGGCGGGCTGCCATCCTTGCACAGCTGGTGGGGCGGTGGGCGGCCTACAGCAAGGACGGTGACATGGTCGGCGGCGACCTCCCCGGCTGGCTGCCGAGCCTGTTTCGCCGCGCGGGTGCAACCGCGCTCACGGATCGGCGCGGCGAGTGCGTGTATGCGGGCTGCCCCCATTATCGCCGCTGCTTCATCGAGCGGGCGGAACGGGCGAGCCGGGAGGCGGACATCGTCATCGCCAACCATGCGCTGGTAATGATCAACGCGGCTCGCGCCCGAGAGGATGCGCCGGGGCGTATCATGTTCGATGAGGGCCATCATCTCTTCGACGCTGCCGATTCGACCTTCGCGGTCGCGTTCGGCGGGCAGGAGGCGATCGAGCTTCGCCGCTGGATCGTCGGGCCGGAGGGCCGCTCGCGCGGTCGGCGACGCGGGCTTGCCGCCCGTCTGATGGACGTCGCGTCCTACGACGAGGAGGGCGCGCGCGCGCTCGACTCGGCGGTCGACACTGCGAAGGCCTTGCCGTCGGAAGGCTGGCTGCAGCGGCTGGTCGAGGGATCGCCGTTCGGGCCGGTCGAGGCGTTGCTCGCCGAGGTGCGCGGGACGGTCTAC
>Ga0070664_100003127_pt1 | contig 13375 bp, 12 predicted proteins | sample KBSC73metaG_FD_65863 | JGI IMG/M metagenome (GOLD analysis project Ga0070664, IMG submission 65863) | Corn rhizosphere microbial communities from Kellogg Biological Station, Michigan, USA - KBS C7-3 metaG | ecosystem: Host-associated > Plants > Roots > Rhizosphere > Soil ... | reverse complement strand
AATAATTGAACCAACAATCCCTAGGCGCTCTCTACGGTTCATGGTTCCAGATTGTAATGGACTTCGAGCGGAACGGGCAACAAGAAATCGAGATTGCTAGACAGTTCATGCTGAAGAAATACAGAATCACCCAACAGTCAACTTAGACGAAACCTAACGCGTGATCCGAAAGATGTGCGGCCGGGCACGTGACTCGAGGGCGATCTGCTCGGCGCTGTGGTTCAACTTTATCGGCACAGCCGCGAAGAAGTCACCAGTCGGCAAATGCTCGAGGCCGACGTGGCGCACTTGGAGAAATTTGAATCCCCAACCCTCAGATCCGAAGATGTATCGCTTTATCTGTAGTTTCGCCTCATCCCGTAATTTCAAGCAGTTGTTATCTTAGCGCACGTCTGATCTTCATCTGGTTCCGGCTAATTTTTGCTCATTATGGTAGCAATCTAATAGCAAAACTACCGGCTTCGATTTCTTTGCAACTGGCGTTTGACGTTCGCAGCGTGCCGTCTTTAGCAGCGGGATGGCAGAAATCCGTTTAGCTCGCGTCATGCTGTTTTTAGCACCGCGCGCTTTCCTACTAAATTGGATTATTCCCACCATTGCTCAGTCTCTCGAGAAACTTGCCTGCGCAAATGTGTAGCCCGGGAAATTTCGAGGCAAGAAGCTACCGCAGGTTTGCCATCCTGAGTCACTCCACAAGCAGCGGAATCAACTTACCTCGTTTGTTGGTATCCAAGGGTGGCCAACCTGAAGTAGCCCCCTACCCTCTTCGATTGCTACACTCACGAATTTGCTGTTGCTGGGTCGAGAACGGAGAATATGCGGACAGACTGCAAATTCACTCTCCGAAATACTTCGCATCATTGACTTCAAATCAAGTGAGCTGTTGGTCCCAAGCCAAAGGCGCAGTTTTCATGACTCTGAGGTCCAGGGCTACCGCTCAACAGATTACGGTCGACTGCAGCCTTTTTTGTGGAATTGAATCGCATGAGCGCGACCTACTGGTTACCAAATAGTTATCGCTCAAAATGGCATTCAACAACACTCGCTTGTGACGTTCCGTGATGTTCCCATTGGCGTCTTCCGTCAAGAGATCAATGCCATATTTAGAGAGGTTCTTGCTCCTATACGACCCCAAAAAGCGATGAAAGCCTGCATGGCATAGTAGCCGATGACCAGCTTGCGCCGTTCTTGCGCACCATTCACTCGATCCCGAAGAGCAGCGCCGCGCAAAGCCAACTCGGGCGGCGTTTTGGGTTGCTTGCTCATAGAGGAGTGTGGATCTGCAAATAGTTTCCTTCCGGGTCGAAGAAGTATACGGAACGGCCCGACTCACGGACATGCTCCTCGTACATGATCTTGACTCCGGACTCCTTAAGGTCAGCGACCGCGGTGGCGAAGTCTTCTTTCGGAAGCTCTAAAGAGAGATGCGACGTGCCGTCGTCGAAATCACCTCTTTCGAGCGACTTCGGCCGCTGAAAGAGGACGAGCTCCGCGCCGTCTTGCATAAAAAGCCGGGCAGTCAAGGGATAATGTCCCATCGCTTCTTTGTAGAGCCCGCCGGTTTCGATGTCGACATCGACCTTCGAACAGGTCATGCCAAGAACTCCGGTATAAAATTTCTTCGCCCGCTCCAGATCATTGACTGGCAGACCGAGATGATGAACGCCTTTGATTTTGAACATACCTTTACCCCTCCTTGTTTTTAATCACTAAGAAATTTGATCATGAGCAAGAAGCCAAGCAACGATCCTTTCGATGAGCCCTCGTCGATCCACGTTGCGCAGATGGTGCTCGCCGCCGTCAATCTGGACAAATTCGGCGGGCGCTCCGATGCTTTCAGCCAATTCCTTGCCATGTATCATAGGCACGGTTTTGTCGGCAGTGCCATGAATCACAAGCGCCGGCTTTGTCATGCCTCGCGTGAGCTTAAGCGCGTTGGCAGCCTGATGATGCTTTTCCTGAAGCGGGCCAAAGCGCGCTTCCAGTATCGATTTGGCATCAGCATTATCCTGTAGGATTCGCTCCAGGCTGCAAAAGGGCGCCAGCGACACGGCGCCGGCAAAGCATGGCCGTGTGGCCGCCGCAATTAAGGACATCGTTCCGCCGGTGGATTGACCGGCTGCCCAGATCTTGTTTGTGGCGGCTCCCAAGACTGATGCGCATACCGCCATGTCTTCCACCCATAGACTGAGATCGCTTTGACCGGTGGAGTTGCCGTAACCGCGCTGCTGAAAGCGCATGGCGAAGTAACCGTTATGCGCCAATACTTCGAGTAAATCGTCGTACTGCGCTCCACCGCCCCAGCCGTGGCAGAAAACAAGTCCTGCCTTCCCTTTGGATTTCGGCAACCACAGCGTGGCTGCCAAATATTCGTCACCGCTTTTGACGTAAAACGATAGCGGCATGATTCGACGCGTCTCAACGACCAGTGGCTCCGCTAAAGAGCCGATCGATAAAGCCAGTCTCGTCTAGTTTTCGAACGAACCGATTATCGATGAGCTCTTCCACCTTCACATCGCCAATTCGCGGGTTCTGTGCCTTGATGTATCGCTGTACGTTGCGCAGTCCTTCCGCAGCGGGATAGGGCTTTCGCGACATATTTCTAATAAGATCTTGGTATCCTTCTTCCGCGGGGGCTTGATCCGAGATCCTGAGCCGCTTCATGATGAGCTCCAGGACCGCAGCGTGGTTTTTTGGCGTGACAATGTACGCGAGACTTTCGAGTAACGCTTTGATGACGTTTTCCACCGCCTCCGCCTGTTCCGCGATGTAAACCCGCTGGGCGGCGATATCGACGCCTACGAATGGGATGTTGGTTCGTTGCGAGTCGCCTAGAATAGTAAAGCCGCGCTCCGCCAAACGCTTGCTGAACACTGGGTCTACGGCCGCCGCATCGATCCTTCCGGTCTCCAGGGCCTGGGCACGGACGGTCTGATCGCCAACGACCTGGATGGTGATACTATCCCGATTCGGATCGAGGCCGAGGCTTTCCAGCCACAACATGGCGCCGATCCAATTGGTGCCGCCGATGCTCTGCACTCCGACAACCCTTCTCCGGAGGTCATTGGCGGTTTTGATTCCTGGTCGAGCCACCAGATTGTTTGTCATCCTGCCGGTGAACGTCGCCAGGATTTTCAAATCGGATTCGCCCACCGAAGCGTTCAAGACGCTACCGCCGGCGCCATACGCAATGGCAACACTTCCTGACTTCATGCCCGCGATCAATAACGGAGTGCTACGGAGGAAGATGAGGATCGTATCCAAACCGTATTTCTGGAAATAGCCCGCTTCCTGGGCGATCCAGAGCGGCGCGATGCGCGGATTGATCGTCGAGTAGCCGATAACTAAGCGGGTTGCGGCGGCGGATTCGGCGAAAAGCAAGAGAATCGAGACCGAGGAGGTCAAAACGAATCCTAATCTCGACCGCCTCCTCTGAAACAGGCTCTGTTTAGAAAACATACCGCCCGCCTTGCGTCTTATCCGATGCCGTATAATCTCGCCGCGTTCTCCCAAAGAATTTTTTCTTTAGTTTCTTCGGAGATATCGGTGCGCTTGCGAAACTTGGTAACCGAATGTGGGAAGTCGCAGTCGCCGTGCGGATAATCCGATGCGAACACGATTCGATCCGTGCCGATGACTCCCGCCGTGTGCGCCAACCCATCTTCATCCGGTTCGCAGGAAACAAAACAACTCTCGCTCCTTATGTAAGCGCTGGGCTTTTTTGGAACACCGTCGGGATGATGCATGGAACGCGAGTAGTGATCGTCCATGCGCCACATCCAGTAGGGCAGCCAGGCGGCGCCAATTTCCAAAAAGACGAATTTGATTCTCGGGTACTTTTCCATGACGCCGCCCCCGATGAGGGTCATAATGCCGATCATCAGGTTAAACGGCATACCAACCATGTGAATATAGAAATAGGGATCTTTGAAGCGCTCCTGACCTGGGCTATCGAAGCAGCCGGTGATCCAGTGCACGCCGACGGCGGCGCCGAGATCGTTGGCTTCACGGAAGAACGGCTCGAAAAAAGGATCGTCGAGATTGCGCGCGCCAATGGTGCCGGTGACCACCGTGCCGACGAGCCCAAGATCTTTGATCGCTCGGCGGAGCTCCTTGGCTGCCACGTTTGGGTTTTGAAGTGCGACGGCGGCGATGCCGCGCACACGGCCGTTGAACGCTTTCGATTTCTCGGCGGTGTAGTTGTTGTAAGCGCGGCACATGGCGGCGGCAAGATCGCCGTCGTCCAGATGGGACGCCATAGCCATGATGTTCGGATAAGCGACCTGAACGTCGATGCCCTCTTTGTCCAGATCTTTGAGCCGGCCTTGTACGTCGTCGAGTCCCGGCGAGTTGATCGCCATGTCGGGTTTACCCTTCTTGAAAAGATAACCGTTGGGAGTGCCATGTCCCCAGTTTCCGACCGGCCGAGGTAAGAGTTTTCCTTCGACCATCCAATATTGAACCTGGCCGATCTGCACCACTTTCGGGCCGCGTTCTTTGTATTCTTTTTCCAGGTAACGATCGAATAGGTCGTTGGGTTCATTGGCGTGTCCATCTGCGTCCATAACCATTTTCATTGCGAGTTCCTTTAAATTTCAGCAGGCAAGATGCCTGTCGCGTTTGTTGATGCCGGCGCGATTTCAAATCCTAGCCAAGCTAAAGTTCATGAAAGCCCGTAAAGCCGCGCGGCGTTTTTCCAAAGAATCTGTTCTTTTAACTCCTCGCTGAGATCCTTGCGTTTGCGAAGCTTTGCGACGGTATGCGGAAAGTCGCAGTCCCCGTGCGGGTAATCGGAGGCGAAGATAATGCGCTCCGCGCCGAGGACCTCAACCGTGTGCGCCAGCCCTTCTTCATCGGGCTCGCAGGACACAAAGCAGCTGTCACTGCGCACGTAGTCGCTCGGCGCTTTTGGCAGTGCGAGCAAGCTATGGGACCCGTTGGTATAGTGATCGTCCATGCGCCACATCCAATAAGGCAGCCAGGCGGCGCCAATTTCCAAAAAGACGAATTTGATTCTCGGGTACTTTTCCATGACGCCGCCGCCGATGAGGGTCATGATGCCGATCATCAGGTTAAACGGCATGCCAACCATGTGAATATAAAAATAGGGATCTTTGAAGCGTTCCTGACCAGGGCTATCGAAGCAGCCGGTGATCCAGTGCACGCCGACGGCGGCGCCGAGGTCGTTCGCTTCACGGAAGAACGGCTCGAAAAAAGGATCGTCGAGATTGCGCTGGCCGACAATGCCAGTGACGACCGTTCCCACCAGCTCCAAATCTTTCACCGCGCGCCGCAATTCCCTCGCCGCTTCTTCGGGATTTTGTAGCGCGATCGCGGCCACAGGTTTGACGCGCCGGCCGAAGGCGCGCGATTTTTCCGCGGCGTAGTTGTTGTAAGCGCGGCACATGGCGGCGGCGAGTTCGCCATCGTCCAGATGAGACGCCAGCGCCATAATGTTCGGGTAAACGACTTGGATGTCGATGCCTTCGGTGTCCAGATCCTTCAACCGACCGGGAACATCGTCGAGCGACTGAGTCGTCGTGGCCATGCCTTTCTTCGCCATGTTGGTGCCAAAGTAGCCGCTGCTGCTGCCGTGCCCCCAGGTGCCAACCGGACGCGGCAGGAACTTTCCTTCAATCATCCAGCGGGTGCCGCTGGCGTCCACCACCTTCGGCCCGCGCTCGCGAAACTCCTTTTCAAGGTAACGGTCAAACAAATCTCTAGGCTCGTTACAGTGTCCGTCTCCGTCGATAACCACGGGATTTCTCCTTTTGCTCTTATTTCAATCCGAGCTCGCGCTGCGCTTCGGCGAGCAAGCTTCGATCCGCAACCTGAGAAAGAGGAACTTTCTTTTCCAGCTTCGCCCGGATGAGCGCGTCGTCTACCGCCGCCTGCACGGTCTCGTCCGTCATCGCGCCGTCACGGCTATAGGCCGGGAAGTAGGCTTCGAACATGCCGACGGCGGTTTCGCGGTCCGATCTCGAATAGGCGGCAAGAATGTCGATGGATTCCTTCTTGTTGGTTTGGATGAAGCGCAGAGCTTCGATGGTGCCCTTTATGACTTTCTTGGCCTGTTCAGGCGATTGCTGAATCTTTTTATCCGTTACGATCACGGCGTTTTGCGGTAAGTTGGTATAATCCTTCGCCCAGGCGATCACCTTGTAATTTTTCTTCGCGCCCCACATGTTGAGCGGCGGTCCGCCGATAACCGCGTCGACCCGGCCAGTTTCAAGAGAAGCAAAGCGCCCGTTATCGTCGCCGCTCGGCAACAGATGAATGTCCTTGCCGGGAGTCAACCCATAGCGTTTAGCAATTACGTCGGCGACCAGATGAGTGGTGCTACCAAAATAACTGATGCCGACAGTTTTGTTGCGCAGGTCCGTGACCTGTTGAATCCCCGGCCGAACCATAAGAAAAAAGACCAGTTTATCTTGCGTCATCATGAGGAGTTTTACCGGAACCCCGCGGATCGCTCCTGCGATCCCTTGAGCCATCGTGACGGCATAGTCCAAGTCTCCGGTGCTGAGGGCATTCATCGCTACCGATAGAGAAATGCGAATATGTTCGGATGCCAGCCCGTATTTAGTAAAAAATCCTCTCTGTTCGGCGACGATAGTGGGCAAAAAGCCGGGGGAACTGGAGGAAATCCCGATGCGAATCTTTTCCTGAGCGACTGCTCGGTCCGCGGACGCCATGGAGGCAGCGAGAAAAACCAGGATTAAGGCCGTAAGCCACAGACAAGCTGTCCGTTTCATTTCTGCTCCCTTCGATATTTGCCTAAACCCGTCACCCTGCCGCGTTGAAAATCTCTCTGGTAGTTCGCACATCCAGGCTGCTGATCTGGTCGGCCGCTTGTTGCAGTTTTACAGCGACATTTTTTTGGTCCTCTTTGTTTTTCAGATAGCCCACGGGAAAGGCCGCGCCGAGAGCGGCGACATGTCCTCCCGTTTCGCTTTTGATCGGCACCGCGACGGCAACCAAACCCGGGGTGCTGTCTTCGTTATTCACTGCAAAACCAGAGCTGCGCACCTTAGCGATGACAGCGAGGACTTCCTTTATGGACTTCGGCTGGGAAGTGGCCCGAGATTTTAAATTGCCCCTCTTTAACCGCTGGATGATCTGTGTCTCGCTCAGCCCCGCCAGCAATGCTTTGCCCGCGGCGCTTGAGTAGGCCGGCACCCGCGAGCCGATGTCAACGGTAACTTTGACTCTCTCGGTGCCGTCGACTCTTTCAACGAACAAAACCGAGGACCCGTCGAGCACGCCCAACGTGATCGTGTGTTTGAGATCATGGACCAGGTTGGCCATCGCTTTAAGAATTTTTTCCCGCTTGCCTCCGGCGATAAAGCCGCTGCCGACGTAGAAAGCGTTGCTGCCGATCTTGTATGTCTTATCGTGGGGATCCTTTTCGACAAAACGGTGGCGCTCCAAGGTCAAAAGAATCCTCAATGCCGAAACTTTGTTAAAGCCGAGACCGCGGCTGATTGCCGTCAAACTCAGCGGTTTCGCCGAATCCCGCAGAAAGACGAGCACCTGCAGCCCTTTCATCAAGGAAGTGAGAGGTTGAGTGCCGGTTCTCCTCTCCGGCATCGTAACCGTCGGTTTCAACATAGTAAACTCGATTTGTTATTTCGAACTCCTTCTATCAAAGGGTACGAGTCGGTGTCAACGAATGGGAGCGCAAAACAACGGCGGACGGCGGTGGTGCCGGAAAGGAGATAGCCGGGAAATCGAGCAGCGGTCCTAATGCATGCCAAGTTCTTTTTGCGCTTCGGCGACCAGGGTGCAATCGGCGACGTGCGTGAGTGAAATGACTTTTTTCATTTTAGCGCGCGTCGTGGCATCATCGATGGCCGCCTGAAGCGCCTCGTTGGTCATGCTTCCATCACGGCTATAGGCGGGAAAATAACTCTCTAATATATGGGTAGCGGTTTTGTGGTCGCCGACGGAACTAAAGTTAGAGATAGACGCAAGAGCCGTAACCCTCGATATTCTTGGAATCAACCGAACATGGCATGACTCACAGACGTAACGCTCGGGTATCCGCTCCGAACACCTTCGTTCTTCTCGAAAGATTTGCTCGAGTCGCGGGGCGAAAAAATTCCGCTAAGTGAGCCTAAACTGAGCTACTCTATATGAGAGTCATCGGTCGAGTTAATGAGCAAATGAACAATCACTACCGCAGAAACGGGACTTTCATAATACGGTGATTGGCTTGTCTATGCCGAAGTTTTCTTCGCACTGCGGACATTTCCCCCACGTATGATCGTGGACATACTGACAATGGCCAGTTCCGGCCTCTTCATAAAATTGACCGCAGAGAAAACAAAAATGTTTGTGTAGGACTACTTGGGTTTTTTCAATTTCCACTTATTTTGCTCCGGACCTTTTCAGATATAAAAGCCATACTACCGGCGCTACTGAGTGTCCAGGTAATTTTAGGTTTTCTTGCCTAATATTCGATGACGCAGGATACTTTTCGGCGTCTCTGATCTTATACTTCGGCCTAAATTCACTTGTCCCTCTGTCATGTTCTGATGGTTTAGCCCGTATAAAGAAGTAAATGAGCGCGTTCTCGGCACATAATGATCCGCACGGCGGTCTTTGCGGTGGATCGCGCTTTCGTGAGCATGCGCAAGGACTCAAAGGTTCCCTTGTAAAAAAGAACCCGGTCGTAAATAATTGCAAGGATAAAAAATATGGAATTGCGGAATCATCCAGTCATGTTCTGCGACGGGGTGAGGACGTGGCCGCCGAAGTGGTCGCAGATGTACGGTTCAACTAACCGGTCGGTTGCTGGAGAGGTTGGAATCTTACGTGCCATTTTTCTGTCCAGCCTAGTCCCGCCCGACAAAGTTAGCCTGGTGATCACAACTGAGAAAGGCAACTGCTATCTTGGAAGTATTGTGTTTGAAAGCCCTAAAGACGCCAAGAAGATCTTTGACGTGCTAGTGGCTGAGATCAAAAAACCGATCCGCACGATCGGGGCAATAGATCTTCCCCTCAATCTAAACGGTCGAAAGCGCTGAGATGCTCAGGAAAAAAATCTTCGGAGGTAAAATTTTGAAAGAGAAAACGTTTCGTCTCATTACTTTGTTTTCACTCATATGCGTTCTTCAAGGATGCGCCACCGTGCAGGGAATGGGGGAGGATATCCAAAGCCTCGGGAGAGCAATGAAAAGGGCGGTATCGGGTTGACGCAAACAGCTTAATACGCGTTGATTCTCTTACACTTGTCCTTGCCTCTTTGTCTGTCCGAAGCCGCCGAAGCTCGCATGACGCAAGTAAACTTCCACTCTTGAAACTCGGTCTGCGCAACTAGGCTGGTCTCAAGCACCTGCATTCCTTGTGAGCGAGTAAAGAGTTCCGCGGATTTCCGGTGAATCGTCAAACGGGTATTTTCTTTGCGGGCAAACTTCTCGAGCGGAAAGATTGAACATCGTATCGGCACGTCCGGGCTCAGCTCGCAACGAGCTCGATTCGCCCACAGTTTCACCAGCCAGGTGCTCGAATTTTTCTACTAGAGAACCCCCCTGGGACGTGGACGTTAGGTCCAGGTCACCGCGGCTGACATATATAAGTGACCGAGTCACAATCCAATTCAAGACCGAAAGATGGCGAAGTTTTTCTTGCGAACGGGTTTCATTTTAAAGCGGTAGAGAACCCTCTGGCTCCGCACGCTGCTAGACAGCGGCGTGCCAAGCGCTCGCAGTTCAAGATGTTGTACTGGCAGGTGATGTTGAACTTTTGGAGCTTGAACGAGGCGTCTACAGCCTGCGCAACATGGCTTTGCTCAGGCTTACGCGAGCCTGATCGTAATCCGCCCAGGGATCTTGTGCCCGACGCGCGAGATGTTCGGCGACATTACGGAGGGTGAATTTCGCGCGCACGTCTTCTGTTAGTTCTCGCCAATGTACCGGCATTGATACGGGGGCGTCCGAACTCGCGCGCGGCGAGTAGGCGCAGACGGCGCTGGCAGTTCTCGCGTTGCGCAAATAGTCAATGAAAATTTTCCCTGCTCGCCTGGCTTTGGACATTGTAGCGATATATCGATCCGGCATCATTTGGACCATGCGTTCCGCGATCGATTTAGAAAAATCCTTGGCGAACTCCCAATCCTGTTTGGGCGCGATCGGCACGACAATGTGAAGTCCTTTACCGCCGGTGGTTTTGACAAACGCCTTTAGACCCAAATCCGATAGCAACGATCTTAGTGTTTCGCCGGCTTCTTTAAGTCTTCTCCACGGAAGGCTCGGATCAGGATCAAGGTCAAAGATGAGCCGGTCCGGCCGCTCGAGCCTATCCTTGCGCGAGCCCCAGGTGTGAATTTCCAAAACCCCCATTTGGACCAGCGCGATCAAGCCGGAAAGCGAATCGATGTACAAATAAGCAGCGGAAGCTTTGCCGTCTCTAATTGAGATCGAGTGAATTGCGCCGTGGACAACATCGCGCGTGTGTCTTTGATAGAAACACGCCTTGCCGTAACCTTCCGGACAGCGCAGCAGTGTTAAGGGGCGATTTTCGACGTGCGGCAGGATCCAATTGGCAATGGCTTTATAATAGAGGGCTAACTCACGTTTGGTGATTCCTTGATCGGCATAAAGAACGCGGTCGGGATGAGTCAAATGAACGCCGGCAATCTCATCACCGCCATTTCCTTCGTTTTTGATTTGTTTTGCGGCTTTTCTCACCATCGATTGTGACTTTTACCTTTTGCGACTAGAAACCTGATCGGCGCGCGAGTTCGGAGTGGCGGCAGCGATTTCTCGTTTGACCTGGCCCGCCGGCTTGTCTTCGCGCAGGCCCTTGAAGGAGGGATGGCGTAACAAGCCATCGCTTGTCCAGCCGCTAAATGCGATTTCGCAGACCAGATCCGGCTTTACCCAATGCACCCCCCTGGCATCGGCGCCGCGCGGTGGATTGACAAAGGACGGCGAGTTGCTTTCGATCCGATCGAGTCGGCCGCGAAGATCGCGTAATGTTTTGCTATTGAAACCGGTGCCAACCCGACCCGCATAGTGGAACTTTCCGTTGTCGTAAACTCCCAACAGAAGAGCGCCTAAATTTGCTCGCGAACCGGCGGGATCGGTAAACCCGCCAATGACGAATTCTTGACTCTTGACGCATTTGATCTTGAGCCAGTCTTTCCCGCGTCCGGTGCGATACGGCTCGTCTTTTCTCTTCGATACAATGCCTTCGAGACCCATTGTGCATGCTTTATGAAAAAGCTCCTCACCCCGGCCAATCCAATACTCGCTGGAGCAGAGCGCCGGACCCGTTGTCGAGCGGCGGAGTGGCGGCAGAATGTTTCTCAGCTCTTCTTTCCTGGCCAGCAGTGGCTTGGAAGTAAGGTCGCGCCCGTCGAGGTGGAGCAAATCAAAAATGTAATAAACCAAATTCGCCGAGCTGTTTTGTTTCAAACTGTTTTGTAAAAGCTGAAAGTCGTTGACCCCGTTGGCATCGAGCGCCACGATCTCACCGTCTAAAAATAACTGATGCGCCGACAATTCTTCTGCAACCTTAACCAATCCCTTAAAGCGATGCGTCCAGTCTTGCGCCTCACGCGTTAAGAAACGCGCTTCTCCATTCTCGACCCGGCACAATATTCGGTAGCCATCAAATTTAATTTCATGGAGCCATTCGTCACCTGGAGGAACTGAATTGACCAGCGTCGCCAGTTGCGGCTGAATGAACTTCGGGAGCGGCGTTCGCTGAGTGGTCTGATTCTGGCGCTTGGAGGGCATATCGCGAGGTTGACACGGTCTTTAATGGATTTGAATAAGGCCTTCGGTTGGCTGACTTCTCGCCGGCGGGCCGGTGTTCTTTATAGGCTGACAGTAGCACGTCCTCGGCAATCTGCTCGACAGTATCGGAAAGTCGAAGTGCTGTCTCTGAATCGGGGTGTCATGAACCTCGACATTAGCGCGGATAGTCTATTAGCCACCAGGAAATCGAGCGATTTTAAAGAGTCAAAGCGGATTTTACCGCCGAGCCGGGCAGCCGTACTCCCGTCGCCGCACCGGTTAGCCGTTCGACGTCACTGAATCTGGCAGTTTGGTGCACAGTCACCAAAAAGTGTTCCACCAGTCGTGGCAAGAATGCTCGGAATGATGAGCAAGGCGGCCGCAATGAAGAGCTGCGCAACAGGCTCGCCGATGTGAACCTGCTGCGGATTGTTCTTGTGCTGCTTGAACTTAAAGATCGCGCCAGCCATGAACCCGAGCCCCGCAACATACGATAAGCGGATAATGAGCTGCTCAATGTCTGATTGGGTTGTCTCGGGAAGGCTGCTGACAATGAGCTGAAGCTGCTGCTCGATCACTTCGGGGGTTGCCCCGCTGACAGCCAGCTGAGCGAATTGCTCAAGCTGTTCCTTGGTCGTCGGGGGAAGTCCATTGACGACCGCCTGAAGCAACTCCTGCACTTGCGGGTCGCGCAGAAGCGAGTTGATAAACGATTCAACCCCCGCCGCACCGTTGGGCTCCGCTGCGCGAGCCCAGCTAGGAATTCCCGCGGCGATGAATGAAATGACAAAAAGAAGCACAAGGGCGCGTTTCACTACCATCGAAGTCTCCTGTAATTCGTCGTGCTGTGTGAGTCTACAAGCCTCAGCCGATTATTTTCGCTGGACCATATCGAATAGGAGTCTTTTATGTCAAATACGCAAAGATAGCGTTGCGCCTGGAGTCCATCCAGGAGGGGTCGGTGAATCCGACCGTGGCGCTCCACCATTTACTGATTCGCTTCCGCAAGCTGTTCGGAGCCCGACTGACTTATGGACTGAGTGAAGCTGCATAAGCCGAAATCGATATCATATCCTCGATGTTCAGCCTCGCTACGCTCTCCTTCATCAGCGGACTTAATAGCCCGGCCCGGGCGCCGCTTTGGAAGTCGTATAACTGGCGCACGGTGTAGGTCGGTGAACGGCCTGCCAGTGGCGGCACATCGCCCAAGCCTTTCAGGCCCTGGCCATGACAGGTTGCACAGACAGTCGTTTTGCCTCGGCCACCAGTGGTGACCAGAGCCTCACCTTTCTTTATGCTGCCTACAGGCACGTATGCGACGAATCCAGACCTTGAGTCACGGAGGGCGGTTCGTGCGACATCTTGCGCAACCTCAATAACGCGCTGACCGATTGGTTCCATGGCTGCTCCCTCAAACGGAACCAGCATGAAGCCCACCACATGGGTCTTCGGGACGGTCTCGGTTTCAATGACTTTGATCCAGGGCTGATACTTGAGAGCGGCAAAGTACTCGGCCGAAATTTTTACGTCTTCGTCTGTGACGAGCTTTGCGTTGTCAGCCATCATCGGTGGCGGCACCATCTTCGGTTCCGAGGTTTTTCTGAGGTTATTCTTATAGTCGGCGATCTGCT
>Ga0070664_100003122_pt1 | contig 13393 bp, 10 predicted proteins | sample KBSC73metaG_FD_65863 | JGI IMG/M metagenome (GOLD analysis project Ga0070664, IMG submission 65863) | Corn rhizosphere microbial communities from Kellogg Biological Station, Michigan, USA - KBS C7-3 metaG | ecosystem: Host-associated > Plants > Roots > Rhizosphere > Soil ... | reverse complement strand
CATGGCCCATCCAACCCTGCAGTGGGGAACGTAGCTCGTCCTGCAGATGCTCGGCGATATAAATGAAGGCCGGAGCGCCCGGGCCGCCGTTCAGATATTTGTAGCCGCAGCCGACCGCGATCTCGGCGCCCCTGGCGTTCAAATCGAGCTCGATTGCGCCGGCGCTATGGGACAGGTCCCAGACGACCAGCGCACCAGCGGCGCGTGCGGCGTCGTTGACGGCGTTCATGTCGTAGAAGGCCGCTGAGCGGTAATCGACGTGAGTCAGCGACACGACCGCCGTGTCTGCGTCGATTGCGGCCTCGACTTCGTCTGGTTCGACCGCTTTCACCTCTAGGCCGAGCATCTGTGCGAGGCCTTGAGCGACATAAAGGTCCGTCGGGAAATTGCGCTTCTGCGTAACGATCACTTTTCGCCCCGGCCTCGCGCGCGCCGCCGCCGCGAGCAGCTTGAACAGGCAGACGCTGGTCGAATCCGCGACCAGCAGTTCGTTCGGTTTGGCACCGACGATCGGCGCGAGCTTCGCGGCGATTCGGGTCGGCCAGTCGATCCAGTCGTGCTTGTTCCAGCTGGCAATGAGGTCTTCGCGCCATTGGCGCTCAGTTTCGCCGAGCCTGGCTGGGGTCGCCACGGGCATTGCGCCCAGCGAATTCCCGTCGAAATAGATGACGCCCTTGGGCAGGCTGAACTGTTCACGGGCGAAGGCGAGCGGGTCGGATGAGTCCAGTTCTCGGGCTTCGTCGAGGGTCACAGATCGAGATCGCGTTCGCTGTACGTGGGCTCCTCGACCAGATCCGCGACCGCTTCCGACGGCGCACCGTAAATCAAGGAGAACAAGCCGTAGATGATCGCCATCATCACGGCGATATCTATGATCATGAGCACCGACACCAAGTGGCCACTCCACGAGTGAGTGAAGGACCAATCAAAGTGCTCGACTGCAAATGCGTTCGCTGCCGTGAAGCCGGCCATTGCAGCCCAGAACCAGCGCTCTTTTCGGAGCGGCCATGAGATTCGGATCAGCGCGGCGATCGCCCCGGCGGCACAACCGGCTATCCAGCCCTTGTCCTCGCCAACGAAAATGCCAACGAGGATTGCGGCGGCGATCGCCGCACCTCCGATGATGAAGCCTTCGGTCCTCCTCGCAGCAACGAACGGCGTTCGTGGCTTGTCCGCACGGGTCATAGCTTCGGCAGCGTCACGCCCTTTTGCCCCATATATTTACCGGCGCGGTCGGCGTAGCTCACCTCGCACGGCTCGTTGCCCTGGAGGAACAGGAACTGGCAGGCGCCTTCGTTCGCATAGACCTTGGCCGGAAGCGGCGTGGTGTTCGAGAATTCCAGAGTCACATGACCTTCCCAGCCGGGCTCCAGCGGCGTCACGTTCACGATGATCCCGCAGCGCGCATAGGTCGACTTGCCGAGGCAAATTACGAGCACGTCGCGCGGCACCCGGAAATATTCGACAGTCCGCGCCAGGGCGAAGCTGTTGGGCGGGATGATGCACACGTCGGTCTTGCGATCGACGAAGCTGTTCGACGCGAAGTCCTTCGGGTCGACGGTCGCGGAGTCGACGTTGGTGAAGATCTTGAACTCGTCGGCGACGCGCGCATCATAGCCGTAGGACGACAGGCCGTAGCTGATGCAGCCTTCGCGCCGCTGGGCCTCCACGAAGGGCTCGATCATGCCGTTGGTTTGCGCCTGCTCGCGAATCCAGCGGTCCGACAAAATCGCCATGCGAAGTGCCTAACGGGGCCGCCCGAACGCATCAAATTGGGGCGGATTATTTCTGTGGATGAGCGCTGTTTCGCGTTTCTGGCGCTTCCGTCGAACCGCCGCCTGATTCATGCACAAGCTATCCACAACTGTGCTATTTATGCCTCGCTTGATGTGGGGCCGCACGAGCGTAGGAGCCTCGTCATGGCCGAAGTCATCCGCATCGCCGAATCCGCGTCAGAAGTCGAAACCCCAACCCTTCCACAGAATGTCGAAGCGGAAGCCGCGCTCCTCGGCGCGCTGATGATCGACAACCGGCTGGTCGAGGACATCCAGCTGAAGCTCAAGTCACTGCACTTCTTCGAGCCGCTGCACGGCCGGATATACGACGCGATCCTCAAGCTGACCGACTCGAACCGCATCGCCAACCCGGTGACGCTCAAGCCCCTGTTCGACGGTGATGAGGGCATGAAGGAAGTCGGCGGGCCGGCCTATCTCGCCCAGCTCACCGGATCGGGTGCGGCGGTGATCGGCGCTCGCGACTTTGCCACACAGATCTACGACCTCGCGTTGCTGCGCGCCCTCATCGGCGTCGGCCGCGATCTCGTGGAGGGCGCGCTCGATACGAGTGAGGACGTTGCCCCCCTCGCTCAGATCGAGCGCGCCGAGACCGAGCTGTACAAGGTCGCCGAGGAAGGCGGCGCGGAAGGCAAGGCGAAGAGCTTCGGCGAAGCGACCAAGGAAGCGCTGCAGCTCGCCGAGAAGGCGCTCAACAGCGGCGGCCACCTGTCGGGCTTCACCACCGGCCTCGACAGCCTCAACGGCAAGATCGGCGGCCTCCACAAATCGGATCTGGTGATCGTCGCTGGCCGTCCCGGCATGGGCAAGAGCTCGCTCGCGACCAACGTCGCCTTCGCCGCCGCGAAGCGCCTGCTGCAGGATCAGGAGGACGGGATCGAACCGGCCAAGTCGGCGGGCGCCGCAGTCGCGCTGTTCAGCCTTGAAATGTCGGCAGACCAGCTCGCGACGCGCATCCTCGCCGAGCAGTCGGGTATCTCTTCAGAGAATCTCCGCATGGGCCGGATCAGCCAGTCCGAGTTCCGGTCGCTCGCCCGCGCCGCTGGCGAGCTGCAGAGCCTGCCGCTTTATATCGACGACACGCCTGGCCTGACCATTGCCGCCTTGCGTGCCCGCGCCCGGCGGCTCAAGCGCCAGAAGGGCATCGGGATGGTGATCGTCGATTATCTCCAGCTGCTCCAGGGCACCGGCCGGTCGAGCAACGACAATCGCGTGAACGAGATTTCGGAGATCAGCCGCGGCCTGAAGACACTCGCCAAGGAGCTCGACGTGCCGGTGGTTGCGCTCTCGCAGCTCAGCCGCGCCGTTGAGCAACGTGAGGACAAGCGCCCGCAGCTATCAGATCTCAGGGAATCGGGCTCGATCGAGCAGGACGCCGACATCGTCCTCTTCATCTACCGAGAGGATTATTATCTGGCGGCGCGGCAGCCGGCCGACGACCATCCCGAAATCGACAAGTGGCGCGAGGAGATGGCCCGGGTTTACGGCCTCGCCGAAATCCTCGTCGCCAAGCAGCGCCACGGTTCGACTGGCAAGGTGCGGGTCAAGTTCGACAGCCGCATCACCAAGTTCAGCGACCTCGCCGATGATGGCTACATGCCCGAGATGCGCTGATGATGGGGTGACCGCGGTTACGCGCGCGGTCACAGGGGGAGGGGTTGAGGGCGCTGGATGGTCCAGCGCCCTCAGCTGTTCATGGGCCGATGTCGCCCGACTCAGGCTGCTTCTGCCGGATCGGCTTGCCCGGCTCGAGCTTCAATGCCCGCGCGACGTTGGTGTCCCAATCGTAGATGTCGGGGCGGAACTGGACCTCCCGCCCATCCCAGAAAGTCGTGTGGTAGAGCAGCCGAACCGGGATCTTGTCCCGCAGCTTGACGAAGGTTTCCTGGTTGCTTGCCAAGGCTTTGCCGAACTGGTCGGTTATACCTTGGTTCGCTGCGATCGCCTGGGCGAATTGGAGCGCATTTTCGACCCGCACGCAGCCGTGGCTGCGGTGGCGCTCCGGCATGCCGAACCACGCCTTTTCGGGCGTATCGTGCAGGTAGATGGCCTGTTTGTCGTCCATGTCGAACTTGACGAGGCCGAGCGAATTCTTCGGCCCCGACTCCTGGACGTACAGCCCGTCCCTGATCGTAAAATTGTTCTCGGCCAGCCAGGCAGGGCTCTTTTCCGCGAGCTCGTTGTCCCCGATGCCCTTGGGGACCGTCCAGGTCGGGTTGGCGACCAGGCGATAGATTGGTGCCTGGAGCTGCGGAGTCGGCTTGTCGCCTTCGCCGACGACCACGTTGCGCTGATCCACGTGTTGCCCGTCGCGCCAGAAATCGAGCGTCGCGGCCGCCGTGTTGACGTCGACCCGCGTCTTGGGCGGATCGCGCTGCAGCCAGCGGAGCCGCTCCATGGCGACCGCGGTCTGCCTTGCCCGGTACCCGGGATCGGCGTTGAGCGCATCGAGCGTGTCCCCGCCGACGATTCCGTCCGTCTTGAACCCGAAATCGGACTGCAGCTGCTTGATGGCCGCGACCATCTGCGGCGAATAGCGATTCGGCGCGCTTACCGCGGTCGGCTTCGTTGGTGGCGAACCTTGCGGCGGAGCACCGCTCTCGAGATAGCCGGCGATCGTCAAGGCGGCGGCGACGGCCGGAATGCGGGGGTCGCTGGCGCCGGGCTTGATCGGCTTGCCTTGCGGCACCGGCTGGAAGCGTCCTGTCCCGGCGAGTCGGAGATAATGGAGATGGGCCTGACTGAGCGCCTTATACTCTTGGGTTTGCGGCGCCAGCGACGCGAGCCATTCGCCCACATTGGCGTTTTGGATCGCCTGAGCGAGACCTTGCCGGAGGTCCTGCGTTTCGGGGCGCGGGATCGTATAGACGTCGATCAGCTGGGTCGGGTCGGCATAGCCGTGCGCAAGCGCCTCGGCGTAGCGGAGACCGGCGTCGGTCAGCGCTGCGAAGCGCTGCTGATCATTCTTGGGCAGCTCGCCCTTGAGGAACAACTCGGGCTTTAGCCCATTCGCCGGAGCCTGGGCGATCGCATCGACCAGTTGCTTTTCCGCCTTCCCGGTCCAGTTAAGGGATTCGCCGGCGGCCTGTCCGGTGCTGGGCTGGCCGGACTGGTTGTCCTTCACCGAGCAGGAGGCGAGGGCGGTGCTGCACAGGGCGAGGCTCAAGGCCGCGCCGATCCATTTACGTTTACTCATGGGCTGTTTGAACGCCGGGAGTCGCAAAAGCGATCCACAGCCGTTTCAGCCGGGGACTTTCAATCTTCCTGCATGTTCGGGTCGCGCAGGCCTTCGCCGATGGCGGCGCGCGGCCGGTCGGCCTCGCTGCTGGTGACCGGATATGCGCAGTAGTCGGCGGCATAAAAGGCGCTCGGGCGATGGTTGCCGCTTAGGCCAATCCCGCCGAACGGAGCGTTCGACGGCGCGCCGTTGGTCGGCTTGTTCCAGTTGATGAGGCCGGCGCGGACGTTGGCCCAGAACTTGTCGTACATCTCCGGGCTGCCGCCGATCAGGCTCGCGGCGAGCCCGAAGCGGGTGTTGTTGGCCTCGGCGATGGCGGCGTCGAAACCCTTGACCCGGATCAGCTGGAGGACCGGCCCGAAAATCTCCTCGTCCGGGCGGTCCTTGATGTCGGTCACGTCGATCAGCGCCGGCGTGAGGAACGGCTTTTCGGGATCGGGGCGTTCGAGCCGGCAAATCGGCTTGCCGCCCTTCATCATCAGGTTGAGCCACTGCTCCTGCACGTGGTCCGCCGCGGCCTGATCGATCACCGGTCCCATAAATGGCTGCGGCTCGGCGAACGGCTCGTCGACGATCATTCGCTCGATGAGCTTCTTGATCGCCGCGATCAAGGCTTCATGCCCTTCGTCGTCGACGATGAGTCGCCGCGCGGCGGTGCACCGCTGACCCGCGGACAAAAATGCCGACTGGACCGTCATCGTCGCCGCGGACTCGATATCCTTGGCGTGCCACACGACCAGCGGATTGTTGCCGCCAAGTTCGAGCGCCAGGATCTTGTGCGGAGTCTCGGCGAACTGCTTGTGAAGCGCCATGCCGGCCCGCGCCGAGCCGGTGAACAGCAGCCCGTCAATCCCGGCGTCGCCGGCGAGCGCTCGGCCCTGGTCGGGGCCGCCGATCAGCAGGCGGATGACACCTTCGGGAATGCCGGCCTCACGATAGCATTGAACCAGCATTTCACCGACGGCCGGAGTCTTCTCGGACGGCTTGAACACCACGGCGTTGCCGGCGATCAGCGCAGGAACGATATGGCCGTTGGGAAGGTGGGCCGGGAAGTTGTACGGGCCGAGGACCGCGAGAACGCCGTGCGGCTTGTGCCTGACCGTGATCTTGTTGCCGAGCGCGGCCTCCATTCGCCGCTGCGGTGTGCGCTCGGCGTAGGCCTCGATCGAAATTTCGACCTTGTTGATGACCGCGCCGACCTCGGTCTTCGACTCCCAGATCGGCTTGCCGGTTTCGCGCGCAATCAGCTCGGCGAAGCCCGCCTCCTCCTTGCGGACGACGTTGGCGAAGCGGCGCAGAGCCTCGATCCGGTAGGCGTGCGAATGGGCCGCCCACGCAGGCCAGGCTGCGCGCGCGGCGGCGACCTCGGCCGCGGGATCACCGAGCTTGCCCGACCAGATTTGCTTGGCGGTCGACGGGTCGAAAGAGACAAGTCTGTCGCTCGCCGGCTTGCTCGCCGCATCCGGCACTTTTTCAGCTTGGCCGTGCATTCTGTTCGACTGAATCCCTTCGGCGCTCATTGAGCGCGTCCCCCATTAGACGAATTGCCTTAACCTTGTCGTTAAACGGCTGCCAGTCGTCGTGATCGGCAATCGCAGACCAAATCGCTTCGACTTCCTCGATATGCATCGAGCAAGGCACCCCTTGTGACCAATATGGGTGCGATTTTGGCTGTTCGCGACCCCGGAGGAGCGCTGCCAGCTCCCGAAACTCCTCGGCGGGATAAGATTTCTCACCTGGATCGTGGCCGCCGCGCCACTCGAAAAAGACCCGGTCGATCGTCTGCGACTTGGTCGCCAGGGCGCGGACGAGCGCGCCGACAATCGCTCGATCGTTCGCGCCGCGCTCGACGGCGAGGCGATCGAGCAGCGCATCGACCAGCGCCTGGTCGAAGCGGCCGCTCCACGCTGCGAGCAGGTCGGATAGCTTCCGGGCTTCCGCGAACAACGACAGGCAGCCGCCGAGCTGGGCCAGGTCCCAGTGAATCGCTTCCGGCTGCCGACCGAAGGCGTAGAGCCCGTAATGGTCGAAATAAGCGGCGGTGAATTCCGGTTCCCAGTAATGCGTGAAGCGCCACGGACCGTAGTCGAAGCTCTCCCCGGTGATGTTGATATTGTCGCTGTTGAGCACACCGTGCACGAAGCCGGCAGCGAGATAGGAAGCAGCAAGGGTCGCGGTCGCGGCACTGGCCAGCTCGAACAGGCGAAGCGCGTTCTCGGCATCATCCTTCTCGGGCTGCTCGCCGTAGAGGATTTCGAGGCAGTAGCGGGTCAGCTTGGTTAGGTTCTCGACCTGGCCGAAGAAGGCGAGCCGCTGGAACGTCCCGATCCGGATGTGACCGTGGCTGAGCCGGGTCAGCACGGCCGACCGTGTTGGCGAGGGTTCGTCCCCGCGTTCGAGCGCCTCGCCGGTCTCGAACAGGGCGAAGCTCTTGGATGTATCGGCCCCGAACGCTTCGAGCATCTCGGTCGCCAGCACTTCGCGGACGCCGCCCTTCAGCGTCAGCCTGCCGTCGGCATGGCGGCTGTAGGGCGTCTGGCCCGACCCCTTGGTGCCGAGGTCGAGCAGCCGGCCGGACTCGTCGCGCAGTTGGGCGAAGGTGAAGCCGCGACCGTCGCCGATCTCCGGATTGTACACGCGGAACTGGTGTCCGTGGTAGCGGAGCGCCAGTGGCGCAGTGAGATTGTCCGGAAGGGATTCGAACTGGCAGAAGTGCCGCGCCCAACTCTCATTATCCAATTCTAGTCCGAGCCTCTCGGCCCATCGCTCGTTGAGAAAGCGCGGAATGCACTTGGGAAAGCGCGCGGGCTCGACCGGATCGTAGAAGTCGGGCCCGAGCGAGAGGATTTGTGGATCGGGTCGGTAACCAGTCACCTGCACTCAAGCGGCGCGAGGCCGTGCGGGTTCCAACTCGTCAGCCGACCAGCTGCTTGAGCTTGGCGAGTGCATCGGCGTCGGGCTCGGTTGGCGCGATGGTTCCTGCAAGCTGCCCCGCGCGGTCGAACAGCAGCACGGTCGCGGTATGCTCCATTTCCTTGCCCATTGCGGCGTGCCCGACCGGCTCGGCGAAAATGCCGTACTGTTTCTTCACCTGGTCGATCTGCCCCTGGCTCCCCGTCAGACCGACGATCGGCGCGTTGAACAGATTCGCATATTGGCCGACTTCCTTGGGGCCGTCGTTGGCAGGATCGATGGTCACAAAGACGATGCGCAGCGCCTGGTCGTTCGCGGCCTCGCGCCGCAGCTTGACGAGGCGCGAGAGCGTGGTCGGGCAGACGTCGCCGCAGCGGGTGAAGCCGAAATAAATGGCGTAAGGCTTGCCGGCGAGCGCCTGGCTGGAGAAGGGCTTGCCGTCGCCGCCGGTGAGGGTGAACGGACCGCCCAAGCTCGCGCTCACGGGTCTCGCCGTCGCTTGCTCGGACCGCGTCTGCCCGCGCGGAATGAGGAGCAGGGCTACGGCGCCCGCAATTGCCACCACCACCAGCAGCCACAGCAGCAGCCGCACCTGCTTCAGTCTGGATTTGGTCGGAGCGTTCTCGGTCAAGTCAAATCACCATGCGCAGATTCGCGCCGCCTTCCGGCGCGTCGAGCGCGCATATCGACCCGCCATGGGCCAAGGCAACCTGCCGGGCGAAGCTAAGTCCGACGCCGCTCCCCCCTTTGTGGGTGGTGTAGAAGGGCAGGAAGATGTCCTCGCGGCGGGCTTCGGGAATTCCGGGGCCGTTGTCGCGCACCTCAATCCGGAAATGGCCGTTGGGCTCGCGCACCAGGCCAAGCACGACGATCGCCTGGTCGAGACCGGCCGTCGCGCGGATCGAGTTGCGCAACAGGTTGAGCAGCGCCTGGGCGAGCAGCTCGGGATCGGCGGTGAGGCTCATCGTCTTGGGCTCGACCTCGACCCGGGCGCCGATCGAACCCTCGGCCGCGTTGGCGAGCGCCAGGCGCATGATCTCCTCTGCCCACGGGCGGGCTTTGAATTGGCGGCGGTGGATGTCGGGCGCCTGGGCAAATTCTCGGTAGCTTTCGACGAAGCGCAGGATGCCTTCCGCGCGCCGGGCGACCGTTTCGGTCGCCGTCTTGGCGTCTGCCAGCGCATTGTCGCGCTTGGCGGCGGCGGCGACGAGGTCGGCCCCCGTCCGGGCCAGCGACGTCACCGGCGTAAGGGAATTCATGATTTCGTGGGTCAGCACGCGGACCAGGTCGGCCTGCGCCGCGACCTCGAGTGCGCCGAGTTCGCTTTGCACCGGCAGGATCGACAATACGGTCACCGGCCGGTCGAGCCGAGCCACATGGGCCGAGGCGAAAATCGCCTTCTGGAGCACGCCGTCGAGCATCAGCCGGGTTATCTTTCGCGTGCCCGCGGGGAGGCTGACCGCTGCCGCGAGCTCGGGACCGAGCGCTTCTAAATCCTCGAGCCGATTGAGTGGCAGTCGGGCAAACAGCTGCCGCGCGGCCTTGTTCAAAATCTCAACATGGCCGTCGCTGTCGACGGTGAGGAGGGCGCTCGGAGCATCGTCGACAATCGCGGCAAGATAACGCGCCTCGGCGCTTTCCTGCGTGTGCCGCGCCTGCAGGGTCTTCAACGCCTGGTCGAGCGTGTGGCCGAGCACGTCGAAGCCGCCGCCGCTGGGATCCGAAAAGCGCTGCGAATAATCCTCGAACCGAACGCTCTCGATGAATCGGGAGACCAGGAAGTTGGTGCGGCGGATGAAGCTCCACAGGCTGCCGAGCGCGACGATGCCGATGATCGCTGCGACAATCAGGCCTGCGCGCACACCCGGCGTCGTCGCCGCCTTCGCAACGAGCAGGATCGCGCCGATGAGCAGGATGGTGCGCCAGGCGAGCCCGAACTCGAACTTGCGCCTAAAGTCCATGCTTCTCCATGCGGCGGTAAAGCGCGCCGCGGCTCAGGCCCAGCTCCGAGGCGGCGAGCGAGACGTTGAAATGATGCATTCGAAGCGCCCGCTCGATCATCTGCTTTTCGAGCTGGTCGAGGTTCAGGCTTTCGCCGACGACCGAGAGCGAGGCGGCTTCCGACCGCCGCGGCAATGGAAAGTCGTCAAGCCGGAAATGGTCGCCATCGGCCATGATCACCGCACGCTCGGCGGCATGGCGGAGCGCCCGCACATTGCCTGGCCAGTCGTGGCGCACGAGCGCATCGAGCACGTGCGGCGGGATCTCGCGCTGCGGTTTGTCATATTTGCGCGCGTAGAGCCTTGCATAATGGTGGAGAAGGTCGGGGATGTCGGCGCGGCGCTCGCGCAGCGCCGGCAGCGTGATCTCGATGGTGTTCAGGCGGAACAGCAAGTCCTGGCGGAAGCGCTTGTCATCGGCCAGGCTGTCGGCGGAGGCATTGGTCGCGGCGACAATTCGAACGTCGATCGGAAGCGGCTTGTTGGCGCCGACCGGGACGACCTCGCGCTGTTCGAGAGCGGTCAGCAATTTGGGTTGCAGGTGGAGCGGCAAATTGCCGATTTCATCCAGGAACAGGGTGCTGTGGTCGGCCGCCTTGAGGCGTCCCATGCGATCGCCATCGGCACCGGTGAACGCGCCCCTGACGTGCCCGAACAGCTCCGATTCGAACAACGTCTCGGCGGTCGCGCCAAGATCGACCGCGACCATCGGATGCCCGCTCCGCCGCGACAGGCGATGGATTTCGCGAGCCACGATTTCCTTTCCAGTGCCGTTCTCGCCGAGGATCAGGACATTGGCGTCGGTCGGCGCCGCGCGGTCGATCAGCGTGCGCACCCGTTGCATCGCCTCGGATTGGCCGAGCAGCGGCGTTTCGGTCGTTGGCGTCAGCTCCGACGCGCGGCCGCGCTCGGTGCGGGCATCGATTCGGCTTCGGCGCAGCGTCGCCGCGCTGCGCACCGTTGCCGCCAGCCGCTCGTTGCTCCACGGTTTGGCGACGAAGTCGCTGGCGCCGGCCTTGATCGCCTCGACCGCGACCGAGACGGCGCCATGGGCGGTGATGATCACCACTGCGGCATCGGGGTCCTGCTTCATGATCTTTCCCAGGAAGTTGAGTCCTTCGCGGCCGTCCGTGGCGCCGCGCTGAAAGTTAAGGTCGAGCAGAATGGCATCGGGACTCTCGTTGCGGAGCATCGGCAACAGGTCCGCAGGTGTGCTCAACGTCTCCACCCGATCGAACATGTCGCGGAGCGCCAGCCGCGCCGCGAGCGCGATATCGGGGTCGTCGTCGACGACGACTGCAAGGCTGAACGGTGAGGTCACGCTACATCTGTAGCGTTAGTGTCCGAAAATGAACAGTGGCTGACTAAAATTTTGCAATTCGCAATTGGCACGGCGCTTGCAGCGATAAGGGCGATGAAAAAAGGTGCGTGTTACATTTGTAGAGGGTGGGGGTCGCGCAACGAAGGCCGTTCGCTGTCCGCTTTCGGACACTTTCTGCCCACAGGTGAACAGTGAGCCTCGTGGAATTGCGACGTCCGAGCCAGTCCGAAGCGGTCAGCGGCGGGGCGATGGACCGAGTCGTCGAGCGCAAGCGAATCGACAAAAGGATCCTGATCGGAGGCGCAGCGGGGGCTACCTTGCTTCTCATCATCCTTTTCTGGCTGTTCGCACCGCGCGCGGACTCTCTCTCGGTCAATCAGGACCGGCTCGCGATCTCCGCGGTCGAGTCCGGCACGTTCGACGATTTCCTGCCGCTGCGGGGGCGAGTCACGCCGTTGGTCACCGTCTATCTCGATGCCGTCGAGGGCGGCCGGGTGGACCAGAAGCTGGTCGAGGACGGGGCGCACGTGACCCAGGGACAATTGCTTGCCGTACTCTCCAACGCCGAGCTGCAATTGTCGACGCTCGAGAAGCAGGCCGAGGTCGAGCAGCAGCTCAACAACATGCGCAGCCAGGAGCTGGCGCTGACGCAGACCCGCAATGCCAATCTGCGCGACCTCAACCAGGCCGAGACCGATCTCGCCAAGATGCGCCGCCAGTACGAGCTGCAGAAACCATTGGCGGAAAAGGGGTTCGTGTCGGCGAAGGCATTCAACGATACGAAGGACGATCTGGTCTACCAGCAGCAGCGCCTCGCGATCCTGAAGCGCAGCATCGCGCAAACCGAGTCCCTGCAGTCGAGTCAGCTGCAGCAGCTGCGGCTTGCCTCATCATCGCTCAGCAGCAGCATGGGGATCGCCCGCAGCAACCTCGGCCAGCTCAGCATTCGCGCCCCTGTGACCGGCGAGCTCAGCGGCTTCGAAATCCAGCTCGGCCAGTCGCTGCAGCAAGGCCAGCGCATTGGCCAGATCGACAGCACCGGCGGCAACAAGCTGCAGGCCGATGTCGACGAATATTATCTCGGGCGGGTCCATGTCGGGCAGACCGCTTCGGCCGACGTCGACGGCAAGACGTTCAGGCTGAGGGTCTCGAAAGTCTACCCACAAGTCCGCAACGGCCAGTTCCAGATCGATCTCGTGTTCGATGGACCGTCGCCGTCATCGGTCCAGCGCGGCCAGACCATTCAGACCAAGCTTACTCTCGGCGATTCGTCGAAGGCGATGCTGATCCCCAACGGCGCCTTCTTCAATGACACTGGCGGGAACTGGATCTTTGTCGTCGACAAGAGCGGCCACGGCGCGACCAAGCGCCCGGTCCAGCTGGGCCGCCGCAATGCCGATGTCATCGAAGTGCTTGGCGGCCTCTCGCCCGGAGAGCGCGTGATCACCTCATCCTACACGGGCCTTACCGACAAGGACCGACTGACCTTCAGTTCCGGCGAGTAAGAAAGGAACACCCTCGTGCTGACCATGACCGGCCTCACCAAGACCTACCGCACCGATACCGTCGAAACGACCGCGCTCGACTGCGTCGACCTCGACATCGCCGATGGCGAGTTCGTCGCGATCATGGGACCCTCGGGCTGCGGCAAGTCGACCCTGCTCAACGTCATGGGGATGCTCGATAGTCCGACCGGCGGCTCCTACAATTTCAATGGCCACGAAGTCGCGGGCCTCGGCGAAGGCCAGCTCGCTGAGACACGCAAGGCCAACATCGGCTTCATCTTCCAGAGCTTCAATTTGGTCGATGAGCTGACGGTGCGCGAGAACGTCGAGCTCGCGCTCCTCTACCACAATCATAGTGGCTCCTCGCGCAAGGAGCGCGTCGATCGCGTGCTCGACAAGGTCGGGATCGCCCACCGTGCGAAACATCGTCCAACCCAGTTGTCGGGCGGCCAGCAGCAGCGCGTCGCGGTCGCCCGCGCGCTGGTCGGCGAGCCCAAGCTGATCCTTGCGGACGAGCCCACCGGCAACCTCGACACCGCGCATGGCGAGGAAGTGATGCGCATGCTCCGGCAGCTCAACCAGGAGGGGTCGACGATCGTCATGGTCACCCACTCGCCCTCGCA
>Ga0070664_100003117_pt1 | contig 13406 bp, 11 predicted proteins | sample KBSC73metaG_FD_65863 | JGI IMG/M metagenome (GOLD analysis project Ga0070664, IMG submission 65863) | Corn rhizosphere microbial communities from Kellogg Biological Station, Michigan, USA - KBS C7-3 metaG | ecosystem: Host-associated > Plants > Roots > Rhizosphere > Soil ... | reverse complement strand
CGGTCTACCCGACTGAAATGACGCCGCCACGATGTTGTCCGGGTTCTTCGGGTTGATAGCCACGGTGACCTCAGCGGGATTGATCGCATCCGGCTCGTTGATCTGAACTACTCTTTGTGACTTTGCCAGTTGAGGAGTTACGGCACACAATATTGCCGCGAGTAAGATTTTTTTGATCATTTTGCTTTTGTGCTCTGTGTTGTTGCTGTGGTACGTCTTACAGGCCCAATGGTTTCAAAACACAAAGTACAAAGGAGAAAGCACAAAGCGCAAGAGAACGGGCCAACGTAACGCGAGATTTAATAAAATGGATCGACTCAAGCAAGGCCTAGAGTACGGTACCGCGAGCGAAGCGACCAGATGACCACACTCAACAGGGCCATGCGTAGAATCGCAGCAGCAAGGTGAGTGCGGCATCCGGTCGCTGCGCTCGCGGTACTGTAGTGGTCGTGCTTTACATTTTGTGCGACGTAGTGGTTTACAATTGGTGATTTCAACGAACAACGAACCGCAGAAAAAAGAAGTGACTGAAGAAATCAAAACGGTCGAGCCGATGTTTAGCGGGCGCGATGCCGATCTCTGGCCAGTATTAACTGACGTTCAGATGGCGAGGATTGGCGCGCACGGTCGTCGGCGAAAGACCTCGGCCGGCGAAGTGTTGGCAAGAGAGGGCGACCTCGCGACGCATCTGTTCGTCATAACTGCGGGCGAAGTTGAATTGATCCGTCCATCAGAAGATGGACCAGAGCTCATCGCAATCTATACCAGGGGGAAATTTACCGGAGAAATAAACATGCTATCCGGTAGACGTGGGTTCGTTACAATTCAGGCTCGAACAGACGGTGAAGTTATCGAAGTTACCCGGGAAGAATTATTAAGTCTTGTTCAGACTGATAGCGACCTTAGTGATATCCTGATGCGAGCGTTTCTCCTGCGCAGGCTCGAGCTGATCGCGCACGGCTTCGGAGACGTTATTCTCATGGGCTCCTTATTCTGCGCCGCAACTCTCCGAATTAAAGAGTTCCTGACTCGGAACAATCATCCCTACTCATTTGTGGATCTGGATGAAGACGCGGGCACCCAGGAGTTGCTCGATCGGTTTCATATTGACGAAGGTGACATTCCGGTTTTGATTTGCCGGGGCCAGATCGTGTTGCGAAATCCTCAGAATCACGAGATTGCCGAGGTTCTCGGTTTTAATGAAACGATCGATTCGGTACATCTTCGCGATTTGCTGATTATCGGTGCTGGTCCATCGGGATTAGCCGCAGCGGTTTACGGAGCATCGGAGGGGTTAGATGTTCTAGTCCTCGAATCCGATGCGCCTGGGGGGCAGGCTGGCTCAAGTTCAAAAATTGAGAACTATCTTGGCTTTCCGACCGGCATCTCGGGGCAAGAGCTAGCCTCTGCAGCCTACGCTCAAGCACAAAAATTTGGTGCGCAGGTGTTGATTGATAAGGCGAGCAGTCTTAAGTGCGACCGCAAGCCTTATAAAGTTGAGATAGATGGCGGACAGCCTGTTTCGGCACGCACCATAATCATTGCCACAGGCGCTGCCTACAGGCGACCCCCGATTAACAATCTGTCAAAATTCGAAGGAGTGGGGGTCTACTACGGTGCGACCCCCATGGAAGCGCAGTTAGCAAAAGGCCAGGAAGTGATTATTGTTGGCGGTGGAAATGCAGCAGGTCAAGCATCCGTATTTCTCGCGAACACATCGAGCAAGGTCAACGTGTTAGTACGTGCAAAGAGTTTGGCTCAGAGTATGTCGCGATACCTGATTCGCAGGCTGGAAGACAATCCGAACATAGACTTGCTTACCGAAACCGAAGTCGTAACACTCGAAGGAAATGGACATCTTGAGAGAGTTTCCTGGCGACGAACCAGCACGGGTGAGGTGACCAATCGCGACATCCGTCATGTATTTATGATGACCGGCGCTGTTCCGTGTACATCCTGGCTCGGCGGCTGCCTAATTCTTGACGACAAGGGTTTCATAAAAACTGGTCCAGCTCTTTCGCGAGAGGATCTTGATCAGGCAAAGTGGCCAGTGTCCAGAAATCCGCACTTACTTGAAACCAGCTTGCCAGGAGTATTTGCAGTTGGTGATGTCCGGGGTGGAAACCTTAAACGTGTTGCTTCAGCTGTCGGAGAAGGAGCGATTGCCGTAGCATTTGTCCACCAAGTCTTAAGCGAGTAGAGGGGAAGAAAAAATGCCAACAGGAGTTTGTTCTCATATCGACATCATTACCGACGTTAAACTTCCTAAGAAGAGGGTTTGTGAGGAATGTATAAAGATCGGTGCGCACTGGCTCCATCTCCGTACTTGCCAGGAGTGCGGAGTTACGCTGTGCTGTGACAGCTCTCCGAACAAGCATGCATCGAAGCATGCCCGCGCCACAGAGCATCCTGTCATTGTTTCAGGCGAACCGGGAGAGCGTTGGCTCTATTGCTATCCCGATGATGCTTTCGCCGAGTATTAAAAATGGAGCGACCATCTGGTCGCTCCATGCTTCTCATAAAAAGCGTTGATCGTCAGCTGATGGCCCGTAGATAGCCGGTACTTTAGAGCCCATGAGTCGAAGATAGACCGTCATCTGGCCACGATGATGGGCCCAATGATTTATCGTATCTTGTATCATCACGTGCCGAGGTTCTTCAGCCACAACCTGTCCACGTGCGAGTAGTCGCCAATTAGTCATCAGATGTTCATCGCTCGTTCCCTCAAGCGCTTTTCTTGCATCGGCAGCTGACTGGTCCAATGCCTTCAACAAAGCACCACTGGTTTCCTTCCTGGGTTGGCCTTCGCGTGAACTCTTAGCTGGTGCTACATCTAATTCATCCTGATTTATCTCCATCGTGATCCACGTTGGAATAGTAGCCACCATCTCGGCAAGATAGCCAAAAATCATCGATTTTTCATGAGGTTTCCAATCGAATTTGCCGTCAGGAACCTGTTCCAATGCCCTGCGTGAACGTTCCACTTCTCGATTCATCTCGCTCAATAGAAATTCTGTAAGCTTCATCCACTCCTCCTTAAATTTATTTGAAACAGGCTAGTGCGCGACTGTCACGCTTGTGTGACGCTCAGAGCAATAAAGTTCCTAATTACGAGTGAATAGTCTGTACCCAATATGAGCCTGGTCATTTCTCGGTGCCATCTCAGTGCTCTCTGTGACTCCGTGGTGGTTACCCCTGGGCCGTCATTCTTACCACCACAGAGTCACAGAGAGCACTGAGATGGCACCGAGAAATGACACCCCGTATGAGCCTGTTAAGAAAAAAGGCCTGACCACAAAAGTGATCAGGCCTGATTAATGTAGGACCAAGGGGAGAGAGCTTAGCTGATTTGTACTCGACTAATCAGCCTTGTGTCGGTTCGGCCACCTGGCAGTACTCTCACGAGATAAGTTTCTCGATAGAGACGTCTTCCGTATCTCACCACCCGAGATCTTGTAACAGTCCGTACTCGATTTCGGTTGTAAACACGTCTGCCATAACGGTCACGTTGCCACTGCCACTGCGGACTTGAGTTTGCTGCTACAGTAGCGCTGTTTTGCGACAACTCAGCCGCGCTTGCTTGCGATGTTATTCCAAATACACCAAGCGAGGCCAAAGCAAGTGTAAGTCCCAATAGTCTTTTCATTACATCCTCCCCATACTTCAAACAAAATTGGCCGCTCTTTCCATTTTTTTTGGGAGAGAGACGGCCTATCAAGCTAGACACCGTGCGATTTCGGTTGGTTAAACTGATGAACTAACTAACCAACGAAGGTCCCACGGTATCCTCGCAAAATGACATCGCAATAAATGGGCCATAACTCGACAAGGAATAATTCGAGAATTCTTGGGCAGAAATCCGATATTAGAAATCAATTTGACACCACTGTTCTTTTCTGGAGTTTTTTCACCGCATAATTTCGAGGCAACAGAACACTACACGTGTTTCGCGACCTTACACCGCGCTTACGAAAAAAATGGGTGGTCTACAAGACCACCCATCACGAATCAGGGATGAACGCTCAAAGCTTAGCCAGCACGTTGATTGGTGCCTGTTCGATAGCCATCTTGATAACCACTCGAGAAGGCCTGCCGGTAAACTTCGGCGAAATTGCCGAACCCTGAATCCTTGTAATAGTGAGAGCGCTGGGGATCGTAGCTCTTGTCTTTCTTACCATCGTCCTTACCTGTTTTGAATCCATCCTTGTAACCCTGGTCAGACGCCTCGTTGTCGTTATCGAAAACGTATTGGCTATAGTAATTACCGTATGGGCCCCACGGATAATAGCCCCAACCGTACGGACGGAATGGGCGATAGAAACGGTGGTATGGTCGCACAATTACGACCCGGCGACGTTGTGCTTCCGCTGTGGCCGGGGAGACAAATAATGCTCCAGCGATCACTAACGCCGCGAAGAGGAGACTACCGATTCGTTTGAAATATTGTCCTTTCATTGTTTTTCGAAAAACCTCCTTGTTCTCTGATCCTATAGACACCGGATCGCCCTAATCGGTTACAACCTTGGAGTGCGCCGGCCCGGCGGCGCTTTGTTAAAGTGGCACTTTCAAAGTCTATCTAGGAGCACCGATTTAGGGGAAAAAGAACATCACCACTTGAATGATGGGTGGGGCTTTTGACACTGGTGAGAGGCAGGATTAACAAAGCGGCGCCAGGCCGCCGCACTCCAAAAGGGCCCTCGTTAGGGAGCGACGTTTTCGAAGTAGGTCGCCCCACAAATCGCCGACTTGCGCGATCCTTTCAGGCATATTCCGGAGAGTGAAGGTGCGAGGACCCACCTTCATACTCTCTACTTCCGCCCAACTGCACGGTGCTGAAACGGGGGCTCCCGTTCTGGCTCTTACGGCGTAAGCACAAGCGAAAGTTGCGCTATAACCATTTCTTCCTGTATCGACCAGGATGCGGCCACCTCGGTCAGACTTGCTGAACTCCTGAGTAAGATTGGCTGGATCCCTGTCCACCAAAATCTTTCCAACCCGGTTCGCAAAGCGGAAGACAGTTCCGAAGTCAGATTTCTTGTCCAGCGGAACGACGATGTGAAAACCTTTTGAACCTGAAGTCTTTACCCAACCAGGCAGACCCAATTCCGTCAGCAAGTCTCGAAGTTTCAAAGATGCTGCGCACACCCGTTCAACCTCAGAATCAGTAGCCGGATCCAAATCAAAGACGCAGAGGTCAGGTTGGAAAAGATGTGGGACTCTGGAAGACCACACATGCGGGGTAATACTATTCTGGTTGGCTAACCAGACAAGCGAGCGAGTGTCAGTAACGAGGGGATGATGGACCGTTCCACCATGCTTTGGTACTTCAACTCTTTTCAGCCATGTTGGAAATCCTTTTGATACGTCCTTTTGAAAGAATCCCGCTTCACCAATTCCTCTGTGGTATCGCTCCATCGTGACAGGTCGATTCCTAATGTGAGGAATCATGATCGGAGCGATGAATTCGTAATAACCCGCGAGCTCAGCCTTGGTAATGCCATCGGCGGGAAAGAGAACTTTCTCGGGATGCGTAATCAAACTGCCTCCTTTACGACATCTCCTGGTGCCTTGTCTGTTCTCACGCCGAGGAGACGAGGATGACGCAACTTATCGTTTGAGGTCCACTCGATAAAACCCACCTGGACCACGATCTCCGGCTTGACCCAGTGAGCTCGTAGCCTGGGCAGTCCTACTGCTCGAGTGAAAGGGGCCTTTTCAATTTCAATTGCATCCAGCTTTGCTCGTAGTTCAAGCAGCAGTTTGGTATCAAAGCCCGTTCCAATCTTTCCGGCAAAGACAAAATCGTCGTTTTCGTAATAACCGACCAGCAGGGCTCCAAGACCGACGCGCTTGCCCTGCGGATCGGTAAAGCCTCCAACGACCAACTCCTGGGCCAACTCACACTTCATCTTTAGCCATGATTTCGAGCGACGATGTTCATACTGAGAATCACGACGCTTCGCTATGACTCCTTCCCATCCTTCGGCAAGAGCGCGGTCCCATGGCGCTGCATCAGCAAGCTGTGCTACCAACTCGAGCGGGGGAGAAAGAGGCAACGACTCTAAAATCGATCGGCGTTCTTCGTACGAAAGCGAGGTCAATCTTTGATCGTTCAACCACAGGATATCGAAGATGTGATAAGCGCCTGAGCCTTTGCCCCACGTGATCTCTCCATCGAGGATGAGTTGTGCAGTGGGTAGTTTCTGAATTGCTGCAGCTATTGAGGGAAGGTGCTGGGGAAGCCGATTGCGTGAGAAGAGGTTAACAACGCTACCATTCTTGTAAGTCAGTAAACGGATCCCGTCGAATTTACGTTCAAACACCCAGTCGGGTCCGGTGAAACGTTCCTGCGTGAGCGTCGCCGCCATAGGTACGAGCCAGTCGGGGAATGAAGACATTCTCTGAGTTCCTTAATTGGTCATCTACCAGGATCACCCACGAAAGTTACTGTACCGCGAGCGCAGCAACCCTGTGTGATCCATCCGATCGCTACGGTTCCAGTACTGTATTCATCACTGAAATATATTCAACAAGATTGGAGATTTTCTGCAACCTTTGCAGTTGAACTTAATTATTCGAATTATGCTGGAGCCAAGTTTAACTTACCATGTACTCAACCGAGGTTTCTAAGTGGTTCTCGATGAATAAACCAGCGGCGTGAGTACGTTTCAGATTTTCCGCAGCGCATGATTTACTAATAGGACAGTGCAAAGAAAAACGGACGTATTGATTATTGGTGCCGGGCCTTTCGGCCTCTCGATTGCAGCTGGCGCTTCTCAATTAGGTATTGACCACCTGATAGTCGGGAAACCAATGGAGTTTTGGCGTAGCAATATGCCAAAAGGAATGCTCCTGAGATCTGCGTGTGACTGGCATCTTGATCCTGAAAATATCGATACCATCGAAAGCTACGTCGCTGGAATCGGCCAAACTCCGGCCGATGTAGAACCTCTTTCACTCGATTTTTATCACTCCTATGTCGAATGGTTTCAAATGAGGAAGGGGATTGCTCCTCATCCAGATTATATTGAGCGACTGGACTACCAATCATCGTCAGGCCATTTCGTCGCAACCACTACTACGCATGAGAATATTCAAGCCAACCGAGTTGTAATCGCTCCAGGGTTCAAATACTTTCCAAACATACCCGATGAACTTCGCTCTAAGTTGCCGGAAGGTCGGTATGCGCATACGTGTGGATATGTCGATTTCAGTAATGCGAGTGGAAAGCGTTTTCTGATTATCGGAGGTCGACAAAGCGCCTTTGAATGGGCAGCGCTTCTATCGGAAGCTGGCGCCAGCGAGGTGCATTTATCTCACCGTCACGATAGCCCATCCTTTGAAACATCAGATTGGTCCTGGGTCAAACCTATTGTGGACTCTATTGCAGAGAATCCGGCGTGGTTTAGAAATCTAAGTCAGGCTGAGAAGGACGAGATGAATCGCCGGCTCTGGTCTGAAGGCCGGCTCAAGATTGAACCATGGCTGAAGCCCAGGCTTTCAACTGATAAGGTCAAGATTTGGCCCAGGACACAACTAGCCAGTTGTATTGAAACCGCGAATGATGATTTGTCGGTTCAACTGAGTGATGGCGCCGAAATAAATGTTGATGAAATCATCCTGGCGACTGGCTACAAAGTGAACATTTCGAATGTTCCATACCTGTCGGCTGGTAATTTACTCGCGCAACTAGAAACGAAAAATGGATGCCCGGTTCTCAACGAAAGCTTCGAGACTTCCATACCCGGGTTGTTCATCACGAGTATGCCCGCGGCTCAGGACTTCGGTCCATTTTTTGGGTTTACGATCGCCGCCCGTGTGTCGGCGCAGATCATCTGTGATGCGCTTCGCAATTCCATTTAGTTGGTTTATGTTCAGAAGTTTAGTTGGCCTAATATCAAATGTTAATTCTTGCCAGTTCTGAAACAACCATTCATTCATTCTCGTTCTCAATCCAGGCATTCATAGTTACCAGCTCCTGCAATCCTTAATCTGCAATGATGATTCAACCTGACATCGCCCAATCTTTTCACTCGCCTTACGTAAGGATTCTTCTTGGAATAATCGCAGTAGGCCTTTTGTACATATTGTGGCGAGAGGTAAAAAAGATACCGGCCAAACTGTTCACCCTGATGGCAACAGCCTTCATTGACATGGTCGGATTGTTGATGATCATTCCGCTCTTGCCTTTTTATGTTAAGTCGTTTGGGGAAGGTGGGGTCAATTTCCTCGGCTGGCACTTTGGTATTGGAATAATTTCGGGATTTATTGTGGCCGCGTTCACCTTCGCACAACTTCTAAGCGCACCGCTCTGGGGAAAATTTTCTGATCGCGTTGGGCGGCGTCCGACTCTGTTGATTGCGTTGGCGGCGTCGGCAATCGCCTATCTTATTTTTGGATTCGCTCATTCATTGTTCCTGTTGTTCTTGTCTCGAATTGTTCAAGGTGCTGGAGGAGGAACCGTCGGGGTCATTCAGGCATACGTTGCTGACTCGACGGAACCTGCGGATCGGGCGCGTGCCCTGGGCTGGCTGTCGGCAACAACAAACCTGGGAGTGGCGCTTGGTCCTGTGCTGGGTTCTTTCGCAATCACCCTGGGAAAGCGAGATTTGATGCCTGGTCCAGGAACCTTTCAGATCGGGCATTCTGCTCCCGGATTGATGGCGGCAGCGCTTTGTTTAATCAATATCGCTTTTGCCGCCAGGTACCTGACTGAGTCGCGGGAAGTTCCGGACCAATCGAACGTTGGAGCTCCGCCCCGGAAGTCTAGAGAAGCTGTTTGGCGAATCATCACTCATTCTGGCGAGCCTTCATCGCGTTTAATCTGGATTTACGCGATCGCGATCGGTGCGTTCCAGGGAAGCTTTTCCGTGTTGGCCCTTTTTCTGAACGTTCGCTTTCAGGTGACTGAACAAACCATCGGCTACTTTTTCATGTACGTGGGTTCAATTTCGGTCTTTGCAAGAGTATTGCTGTTGGGACGTATGGTCGACTGGCTTGGTGAGGCAAAGCTGTCGCGTCTTGGACTTTTGTTACTTGCGAGTGGCGTGGTTGGAATGCCACTCGCGCGGAATCTGCCGACCCTCGCTGTAGCGGTAGCTTTGATTCCGCTTGGTACTGCTTTTACCTTTCCGTGTGTAACGGCGCTGTTGTCTCGGGTTACAGCTCCTCGAGAGCGCGGCTTGTACATGGGCATGCAGCAAACCTACGGTGGGGTGGCAAGGATCATCGCGCCTTTATTTTTTGGCTGGTCGTTCGACCATCTTGGCGCATCTTCACCGTATTACTTTTCCTCTGTGTTTATTCTTGCCACCATCTTCCTTGGATTTGGGTTGGACCAATTTGCAGGCAAAGAGAAGGCTCCTGCTATTAGTCCTCCGCCGGTAAGTGAACAGCAAGCCTGAGTAAGGTTTAGTTATCCCAAGGCTAGGAAGAGTTGACGTCGCTCGCGGCTAAAGAGACTGGTTTTCACATAGTCTCTCAAGCTGGTGGTGTCGCGAAATCCGTCGTGTTTCGACCGCAGGTGTTGGGTTCGGAATTTAGTAATTCTCAATTATCAAATCATAATTGATCAATAAAGAGGCCCGGACTGGAAACCAATCCGGGCCTCTTTAGCTATGGAGCTACTCTGCTACTCAGCGTTTCGGCGTTTTCACCGAAATTGTGTTTGAGTAAGCCGAGTTACCTGACCCGTTGAAGGCTCTCACCCGGTATCGATACCACGTATTACCTGTGAGCCCAGTGTTCGGGAAACTGGTAACGTTTGATCCAGTCTGTGTAATCTGGACAAAGTTGCTACAGTTGTTACCAGTGCAACGCTCAACCTGGAAGCCCGTTTCGTTATTCGAATTGTCACTCCAGCTCAAGTTAATTTGAGTTCGCGATATAGCATTGCCGCTCAAATTGCTGGGAGCATTCGGTATTGGATTGGGCGTCGGAGTTGGCGTTGGTGTCGGAGTTGGAGTTGGAGTTGGTGTTGGAGTCGGCGTCGGTGTTGCAGTGGGTGTTGGAGTCGGCGTTGGCGTCGGAGTAGGCGAAGAGCCACAAGTTGGGAATCGGAATGATCCGATTCGAGTACGCCAATTGAAACTAGTGGTTGTTGCATAGTACTCACTGGTAAACCAGAACGTACAATCATCAACCGGATCCACTGTCAACGAGCTGTAATCACCCCAGCGATTACTTGTCCCTGTTTGACTCCCCGTACCGGAAAATAAGGTAGCTTCACCCTGCGCCAAAAAATTTAACGGGTCTGACGCGAGTCTGCCGGCATACCGTAGCTGCGGATGAGTCGTGGAGTTTGCTGCACTGTATCCAACAGCAATATTGCCGTCGCGATCCATTGCCGCACTGCCCATCCAACGCCACGTTGCATCGGGTTGATAGGTGCTTTCCTGGAAGACTGTTACTGGTCCAGTAGTGACATTGCGGAGCTCGAACCAACGAATTCCAGAAACACTGTTCACGCTAACGCTGTGGTTGCCGACGACTGATTCGTGATCGCCAAAGTTGCGATAAGTCACTCTAAACATCAATCGATCGCCAAGTCCATCCAGTGCAGAGCCCGGCGTTGGCACGCAGGCTCGCGTCGTGGGACATAACAAACTGAAGCCGGCAGCTGGTGGCGACGCAAACAAAGTAAAAGTCGAATTTGACGGTGTAACAAAGTCGGCGTGGAAATGCCGAACCTTGTAAGTACCGCCACTAGGGAACTCCACAAATGTAGCCGGGGCGCCAGCTGGTGGCAGCGCAGCCCCATCCAGATCGGCCGGCAAATATGTTTCTGCCAGTGGCGAACCAGGTCCGGGGGTTACAAATGTCGCCGGCAAGCCGGCCATCATCTTCGCTTTGTCAAAGGCAAATGCCTGCGGGCCGACAAACGCCGTACCAGTTGAGTTGAACACGTTCATGCTCATGTAGTAAGCGTCAGGCCAGACAGACAAATGCGGGTAGTCAAAAAAGTTCGAACCGAGGTGAAAGTCATACCGGTGATATGAACCAGTGGCGTCACCAGTGGTCGACACCGCAATACATTCGTCGGTGGGTACGCTCACGCCGGCAAATTGGGTGATGATCCAACGATCTTCAATCTGATCGTACATGACCACGGGATCGCCGCTGCCGTTATTCTGGCAAACGCCGCCGAAGCCCTGCCAAAGAGTTGAAATCCCCGATGGACCAAGCAGGGAAGCATTGGTCGTTTTGTCGAAGACCTGAAATCCCTCGTTTACGATTTGCACGTATTGAGTAGTTCCAACTTCGCCGTTCGTATCAGGCGGTGCGCAGTTACAAGCGACTCCTGGATATTGAATTCCGTTAAAGTTAGCAAGAGGACTGGGCATATTGGGAGTCGGGGCATCTGGCAAACCGATCGAGTTTTGAACGACTGGGTCTGGAGTATCCTTATGTGTATGTTTAACTTTAGGATTTTCGTTGGCTTCTCGTTCGGGTCGGAAATCCATCGGTCTCTGCTTCATCTCACGAACAGGAATTGAGGTGTCGTTGCGAACAGAGCGACCGACCGTGATAGGTTGTCTTTGAAGTGCAGTCTCAGATTGGGCTGCGACGGCTGGTTCAGCTTTGGACCAGTTAAAGAATTTAGCTTCGATGATCTGGGGTAGCACGATCAAGGATGCGAGAAATAGAGTTCCTGCGATGACTACTATTAGTTTCGCCCTCATGCTCATTTTAGAGTTCCTCCGGATTTGTTGAACGACGCTTGCTAGTACTTAAAGATACGAAAGGGCGTTCGTACCCGAATTTCCAGAAATTTGTTCAGTCAGCGCCTAGAGCCAGTGGCGCAAAGGTTGAGGTTTTGAACGCTAACATAAGCCCGTTAACCGGGGCAAGGGTTAGAGCATCCATTTTTGTGTATGCAGCAAGATTCGCCATTGGAAAGCCAATCCGAGCCTGAATTAAAGGGTATTTAGATGCAAAAGACCCATACATACCCATGTTCATCCTGTGGGGCCGATCTGCTATACGAACCGACTGACGGATATTTAACCTGTCCTTACTGTGGTCACAAAGAACAGATAATTGAGAGTTCGGATTCGATAATTGAGCGCCCATTTTCGGAGTATTTGCAGGTCCAACCCGAGCAAATGGGTAAGTTGGCCGCAAATGCCCTCGAGGTAAAGTGCCAGAGTTGCGGGGCGACGATTACTTTTACCCCACCCGAGGTCGCTGGCCGATGCGAATTTTGCGGTGTCCAGATTGTTGCACAGCCTAAAGAGGCAGATCCGATTGTAGCTCCCGAAGGTGTGCTGCCGTTTTCACACACAGCGAGCGAGGCAAACGTCGGACTGCGACAGTGGTTGTCGTCCAGATGGTTTGCTCCAAATGCACTTAAGCACTTTGCGCAACCTGACGCTATTCACGGAATTTACTTGCCCTTTTGGACTTACGATGCGAACACCTCGAGCCGCTACACTGGCCAGCGCGGAGACTACTACTACGTAACTGAAACCTATTACGAAACCGACTCGAATGGAAATCAGGTAGCCCGGACTCGCGAGGTGCGGCAGATCAGGTGGTCTAATTCTTCAGGCATAGTCGAGCTGTCTTTCGACGACATTCTGGTCAATGGGACGAGGTCGTTGCCGGAACACAGGTTGGCAGATCTTGAACCGTGGGATTTACAGAATCTGAAGGCATATGAGCCGGCCTATCTTGCAGGTTTTCGAGCACAACGCTATCAGGTCGATTTGGCCGAAGGATTTGAGCGGGCTAAGGAACTTGCGCTTCCTAGAATTGAATCGGCCATTCGTACTGACATTGGTGGTAACGAGCAACGAATCACCGGAGTCGACACCCACTACTCCAACATAACGTTCAAGCACATTCTCTTGCCGGTGTATGCAGGCGCTTACAGATTCAATGGCAAGATTTACCAGATTGTTGTTAATGGACGGACTGGCGAGATTCAGGGAGATAGGCCATACAGCATCTGGAAGATCGCTGCGCTGGTTCTATTTTTAGGTTTTCTTCTAATGATCGTCTTGCTGATCGCGTCTGCTGGAAGATAACTCCAATTTGAATTCCCACTCGAGTGAAAGATCGACTTCTCACACAGTTTCGTAGCCCTGGTGATCGGGCAACAGCTGATAATACAGTACCGCGAGCGAACCGACCGGATGCCACACTCGACAAAGCGACCGTGAGAATCACAGCGTCGAGTCGAGTGTGGCCTCCGGTCGCTGCGCTCGCGGTACTGTACTGGGTGGCCTCCGGTCGCTGCGCTCGCGGTACTGTACTGGGTGGCCTCCGGTCGCTGCGCTCGCGGCACTGTACTGGGTGGCCTCCGGTCGCTGCGCTCGCGGTACTGTACTGGGTGGCCTCCGGTCGCTGCGCTCGCGGTACTGTACTGGGTGGCCTCCGGTCGCTGCGCTCGCGGTACTGTACTG
>Ga0070664_100003116_pt1 | contig 13410 bp, 10 predicted proteins | sample KBSC73metaG_FD_65863 | JGI IMG/M metagenome (GOLD analysis project Ga0070664, IMG submission 65863) | Corn rhizosphere microbial communities from Kellogg Biological Station, Michigan, USA - KBS C7-3 metaG | ecosystem: Host-associated > Plants > Roots > Rhizosphere > Soil ... | reverse complement strand
GCGCGTAGCCATCGTGCGCCATCTGTGCGAGCCGTGTCGCCTGCACTTTGGTGAGCGTCGCGTTCGTCGCCACCACGCCAATCGTTGTGTTCTGGACTGCCGCTCCGAGATCTGATGTGGGGTCGGCTGACCTCGGTTCCACAAACCCTGGCCGGCGCGACAGGTTTCCACGCAACATCGCGCGGAGGTCCGCGATGCTGCGGCCATCCTCAGTGCGTCCGCCGGCAATGAATCGGCCGGTTGAAGGGTCCACCACGTTTCCAGCCGCGTTGACGGCAACAAGCGCCGCGACCACGAGACCGTCCGGCAGGATGATCGCGGAGCTGCCGATGCCGCCCTTCATGGCGCGATCCGATCGCAACAGCTTGCCAACCGTCGCGCCCGCTCCAGCGCCCACATTGCCTTCCGTCACCGGATCCGTCGTCGCTGCGCGCGCGGCCGCATAGCCGCAATCCGGACCCGGTCGGATGCTGCTGTCGCCAATCTGCAGATCGAACAGGATCGCCGCGGGCACGATGGGCACGGCACCCGAGCCGGTCGGAAAGCCCACGTGCTTCTCGTCGAGGTATTTCACGACACCATCCGCGACGGAAAGTCCAAATGCGCTGCCACCGGAGAGGACGATCGCGTGCACCTGCTGCACGAGATTGACGGGGTTGAGCAGATCGGTTTCGCGTGTGCCTGGCGCGGTGCCACGGACGTCCACGCCGCCGACGGCGCCGGACTCGGCGAGCACGACGGTACAGCCAGTTGGTCGGGCGGTGAGCGTATGGTGGCCGACCTTCAGCCCAGACACGGCGGTCAACGTTTGATTTGGTTGAGCAGATGACTGGAGTGCCATGAGTCCCGCAAGTGCCAAGGGCGCGACGAATGCCCAGGCTGCCCGAGTCATGAGTGGTTTCCGACGAGCGTCAGCGGGCGTCCGGCCGCGTAGCGGTTGACCGTATCGACGACCACGTCCGCCATCGTGTCACCGAACCGCGGATGATCGTTGACGGCTTTGGCGCGAACCATTGGAAGCCCTATCTCCCGACACACGGCTGCCGCTTCGACGTCGAGATCGAACAGCACTTCGATGTGATCGCAGAGAAACCCAATCGGGGCGAGCACCGCAGACGACAATCCACGCGCGCGTTCGTCTCTCAGGTAATCGCAAACGTCCGGTCCGAGCCAGGGGTCCTCCGGTCGGCCGCTCCGACTCTGGAACACGAGCGCCCAGTCGCGAGGGGCGCCGAGCCGTTCACCAACCGTCCGCGCGACAGCTGTCGCGGTTTCTTCGAGCTGGTTTTGATACGGGTAGCGCTCCGCCATCGATACCGGGATGCTGTGCGCGGTAAAGACAATCCGCGCGTCATCACGCGCGGCTGCGGGCAGTTCGCGGAGCGCATCGCAGACATGCTCGGCATTTGCCTCTACGAACCCGGAGTGCGCGTGCCAATCGCCGACGTACACGACCTCGAGGTCAGCAAGCCCCGCCTGTTTCAGCGACGCGCGGGCAGCGTCGACGTTCTCCCGGTACTGCGTGCAGCTCGAATAGCTGCGCTGCGCGGCGGCGAGGAACCCGACCGCGCGACGGACACCATCGCGCGACATTTGCGCAAGCGTATCGGCAAGAAAAGGATGCCAATTCCGCATCCCGACGTACACCGGCAGCGGCGTTCCGCGCTGCTCGAGTCGCCCGCGCAGCATCTGCGCCTGCCTCTGCGTCAACTCCGTGAGCGGCGACACGCCGTCGAAGAGCTCGTAGTGGTGCGCGACCTCTTCAACCCGGCTTGGCGGCACGCGTCGTCCCCGCAGCACGTTGGCGAGAAACGGCCGCACGTCGTCACGACCCTGCGGTCCGCCAAAGGCGACGATGAGGACGGCGTCAAAACTAGACATATGTCAGCTTCCAGCTCCCAGCTCGTGTGCCAATTCCAAGCGCAGCCAACCTTCGCCGCGCATTTCCTGGGCGAAGGTTGTCCCGCCGTAGCCGCGAAGCGGCGAAGGCGGACGCGTCCACGCAGATTATAGTTATTTGAGGTGCCGTCCCGCCTCTCAGCCATGAGCTCACCACACCCCGACCGCTCGAACCGCTTTGGCCTTTCGCGGCCGGTCTGGCTTCTCGGGTGGGTGAGCTTCTTCACCGACATGGCCAGCGAAATGGTGTATCCGCTGCTGCCGCTGTTCCTGACCCAGGTGCTTGGCGCGGGAGCCATGTCGCTCGGCATCATCGAAGGGGCCGCGGAGGCGGCCAACAGCGCCCTCAAGATCGTCTCGGGATGGCTGGCCGATCGCTGGCACTCACCGAAGAAGCTCGTCCTTCTCGGCTACGGTATCGCGTCCAGCGTCCGGCCACTGATCGGGTTCGCGACCGCCTGGCCGCAAGTGCTCGCGATCCGCTTCTCGGATCGACTAGGCAAGGGCATTCGCGGCGCGCCGCGCGACGCGATGCTGGCAGACTTTGCCGCTGCCGACGCGCGCGGCCGTGTGTACGGCTTTCATCGCGCCATGGATCACGCCGGCGCCGTCACCGGCCCTCTGCTCGCCACTGCGTTTCTCTATTTCTATCCCGGCAACTATCGGACGCTGTTTTTTCTGACGGTGATTCCCGGGATCATCGTCATTCTCGTCCTCCTCAAAGTCCCCGAGCGGGGTCAGACGGGGGTCAAACCGGGGTCAGACCAGGGTCAGACCCCTACGACGAATCTGCAATCATCGCGGAGCGGCCTGTGGAATCTCGGCGGGCGCTTCTACTGGGCGATGACGGTGATCTTGATCTTTTCACTGGGCAACGCCAGCGACGCCTTCCTGCTGCTGCGTCTGAGTGATCTCGGCGTGACGTCGATCTGGATTCCAGTGCTCTGGTCCGCGCTGCACGTCGTCAAGGTCATTTCGTCTCTGGTCGGCGGAGCCATGTCGGACAGGTTCGGACGGCGCGGTCTGATCGCGCTCGGCTGGCTGTGGTATGCGCTGATCTACGCCGGCTTCGGCTACTTCGACACGAAACGCGCAGTCATCGCAATCTTCCTCGCCTACGGTCTGTATTTTGGATTGACCGAAGGGAACGAGAAGGCGTGGGTCGCCGACATGGCGCCGTCGCACGCGCGCGGAACGGCCTTCGGCATCTACAACGCGGCGCTCGGCGTCGGCACGCTCGCGGCGAGCTTGATCTTCGGCGCCCTCTGGACGCGCGTATCACCGCACGCGGCGTTCATGGCAGGGGCCGGACTCGCCGTCGTCGCCTCCGTCCTGCTGTTCGTGACGTTCAGGGCGACACCGGCCGCCTGACAATCCCAATCAACAATCATCAATCTACAATCAGCAATTATTTCGTCTCTTTCGCTGCGGGACGCGCGGCGAGGAACCTGGCCACTTCGGGGTTTTCCGGAAACTGTCGCGCCAGCTTCTGGGCGATTTCGGCTGCGACGTCGAGATTCTTTTCCCGCACGTTCATGTCCCACAGCGCGAATTCCGCTTCCGCCCGCGTGTACTGATCGGCCTCCATCGTCGTCGCGTCACGTACGGCAGCGATGCCTCGCTTCTTGTTGCCGCCGCCGAGCAGCCACCGCGTACCCCACGGCATTCGGGTATTGACGATGTAGTCGATCCAGCCGCGGGCGACACGGGCGCGTACGTGCTTCGGATTCTGCTTGAGAAGGGCGTCGAGGCTCTTGCGCGCTTCCCAGTACTCGTCCCAACCCGTCTTGTTGCCAAGCAGCCCAAGTTCGAGCCACACGAAGTTCAAATCCAGCTTGCCAAGAAAGAACAGCGCTTCTTCGTCGGTCGGTGTCGTCTTCAGCCTGGTGCGGGCGAGCGCCTGGCCATGGTGGAGATCCGACATGAACGACGCCCGCAGCTCCGGACACTTCGCGCAGCGCTTCAGCGCCTCGCCCTTGTCGGTCTTGCTGTCGTCGTCCCGCGCGTCCTGTCCGTTGAGCAGGCCACGCAATTGAAACAGGAGGGCTGACGTCCTGACCTCGTCATTCTCGAGATCCTGCGTGCCGCCGGCGCGGAGCGACATCGCCAACGCGGCGGCTTCCTCGTACCGCGCGTTGTAGAACAGACGATACGCGTCACGGAGAGTGTGTTCAGGCGCTTGCGTGCTCTGAACACGCGCGCTCGAGAACACGGCGGCGACGAGCGCGGCCGCAACGATCGGCAGCGCAAACGTGTGCATGGGTTGATTATGAAGCAAGGTCGGCGATTTGCTGATCGTCAGTGGTGATTGCCGGAACCCGGCTGCTCACTATTGCAACGATTCATTGATATAATCGAGACGCTTCCCGCCGGCTGTCCCACGATGACCCGAATCCTGGTTACCAACGACGATGGCGTCCACTCGGACGGCATCCATGCGCTCGCTGCGGCACTGCATCACCTTGGAGAGGTCACCATCGTCGCGCCACACATCGAGGCGAGCGCGATCGGGCACGCGTTGACGCTGCGTCGTCCGCTGCGGATGGAAAGATTGCGCGATCGCGTGTACGAAGTGGATGGCACGCCAACCGACTGTGTGAATATCGCGGTGACGCAGGTGTACACACCGTCGTCGGCTCCCGATCTCGTCGTCTCCGGAATCAACAAGGGATACAACCTGGGCGACGACGTCACCTACTCCGGGACGGTCGCCGGCGCGCTGGAAGGGTCGCTGCTCGGGATTCCGAGCATCGCCGTATCGCTGGCGCGGACGCGCGGCCCCTACGACTTTTCAGGCGCCGCGGCGGCGGCAGCCACGGTCGCGTCGATGGCGCTCCGCGGCGGCATCATCACACCGCGAACGTTCCTCAATATCAACGTGCCGCCGGGCACGCCGAAAGGCTTTCGTCTCACTGTGCAGGCGAAGCGCAATCACATCACGATCGTCGATCCGCGGACCGATCCACGGGGCCAGCCCTACTACTGGATTGAAGAGGGGGAGAACGACTGGGAACCGCACGATCGCTCGGACTATCAGGCGGTGCGGAACGGGTATGTCTCGGTCACCCCGCTTCGAGCGGACATGACTGACCACGAGGCGTTCGAACGGCTCGAATCCCTCGAGCTCGACATTGAGGCGAAGAAGTAGCCACGGAGCTTCCGCGTGACCTATCTCAGAATTGTTGGCGCAATCACTCTCATCGTTCTCAGCACCGCGGCGCCCGCCTGGGCACAAGCCCCAACAAACGCAATCAAGCCCAGCGAGGTCATCAAACTCTTCGACGGCAAGTCGCTCGCGAACTTCGAGACGTGGCTCGTCGACAACCATTCTGAGGATCCGCAGCGCGTGTTCAGCGTCGTCGATCAAATCGACGGCGCGCCGGCAATCAGGGTGAGCGGCCAGGTGTGGGGTGGACTTCTCACCAAAGAGGCCTATCGCGATTACCGGCTCATCGTCGAATTCCGGTGGGGCGGCCTGACGTGGGGCGATCGGAAGGCCCGGGCGCGTGACAGCGGCGTCCTGCTGCACGCCCAGGGGCGGCTCGGCAACACCGGGAAAGACTTCAACGGGCCGTGGCTCCGGTCGATTGAATTCCAGATTATCGAAGGGGGAGTGGGGGACATTCTGCCGGTCGCAGGATACGGCGACGATGGTGCGCAGATACGGCCAGCCGTGACGACAACGACGCGGAAGGATCGAGACGGCGAGACGGTTTACGACGAGAAGGGAACGCCGAATACTCTGTCGAGCGGCCGCATCAACTGGTGGGGCCGCAGCGAGGATTGGGCCGATCGCCTCGGCTTCCGCGGATCGCAGGACGTCGAGAGCCCGGGTTTTGAATGGACCCGCATCGAGGCCGTCGTCGAAGGCGGGAAACTGACGTATTACGTGAATGGCAAGCTCGTGAACGCCGCGTCAGATTCGACGTTCAAGGACGGCCGGATCATGATCCAGTCGGAGGGCGCCGAGATCTACTTTCGGCGGATCGAACTGCAGCCCTTGAAATAGCGGTTCGCGACTCGCAGGCCCTACCTCAGCATTCAGCATTCAGCATTCAGCATTCGGCATTCCTAAGGCACCTCCAACCTTCAGGGTCTCCGATCCGTCATACCCGAGATGATGGATTCCATTCACCAGGACGTGACGTCCGCGCTTCGCGCGCTGCGCAAGACTCCGGGCTTCACGATCGTCGCGATTCTGTCGCTCGCGATCGGCATCGGCGCCAATACGACGATCTTCACGCTGGTCAATGCCGTCCTGCTTCGGCCGTTGCCGTATTCCGGCGCTGATCGCCTCGTCGTCTTCCACGAACACCAGCTCGAGTCCACCGAACCATTGAACGTCCACCCGGCGAACTTCATCGCGTGGCGTGAGCGAGCGCGCTCCTTCCAATCGCTGGCGCTCGTTCAAACGCCGCCGTTGAACGTCCTCGGTGCGAACGGCCCAGAGCAGGTGGTGAGGGCGCTGACAACCTCGGAGCTGTTTCGCGTCTTTGGCGTCAGTCCCGTTCTGGGTCGTACGTTCACGGAGGAAGAGACGCGGCCCGGGTCACGGGGACTGATCGTCCTGGGATACGGCTTCTGGCAGCGCTGGTTCGGTGGGGATCCCGGCGTGGTGGGCCGAACCCTGCCTGCGCAGGACGGCCCACTCACGATCATCGGCGTTGCGCCGCCCGGGTTCCGGATCGGAACGACGGAGCCCGATGTTTTCACTCCGATGACGATCGACCCGGCCAATCCGTCAGCAACAGGGTCACGGTCGTTCCAATGCTATGGCCGGCTTGCCAGCGGCATCAGCCTGGACGCGGCGCGAACCGAAATGACCGCAATCGCGTCTGCGCTGCGCGGAGAGTATCCGGTCGACAAGGGAATGGGCGTGTTCGTGTCAGCGCTGCACGACTACCTGGTTCGCGACGCCCGACCGGGATTGCGACTGCTGATCGCTGTCGTGTCAATCGTGCTGCTCATCGCCTGCGTGAATCTTGCCGCCCTCCAATTGGCTCGCGGCATCAATCGCCGCGGCGAGTTCGCATTGCGCGCCGCGCTTGGCGCCCGGCGTTCGCGTCTCGTACAACAGCTCCTCCTCGAGAGCCTGGTGTTGTCGATCTGTGGAGGTGCCGCTGGACTCGTGGTTGCCATCTGGGCGACGCATGCCCTGACGTCGCTGACCATCGTGCCGCTGGCGGCCGTGACACCCGCCCCCGTCGCTGTCGACATCAGGTGTTTGCTCTTTACGTTTGCGACTGCCTGCGCGACGGCGCTGGCGTTCGGACTGATGCCGGCGCTGCGCGCCAGCGACGTCGATCCTCAGATTGCCATGAGCCAACACGCCGGACGCACGACTGCGGATCGTCGTCATCATCGGATCAGGGGGACACTCGTGATCGCTGAAGTCGCTCTGGCGGTCGTACTCCTCGTTGGCGCCGGCCTGCTCTTGCGTACCCTCTCGAGTCTCGTTCATGTCAACCTCGGATTTCAGCCGCGCGAGACGGTGACGATGGGATTGTTCCTGGGTCCGCGACCGCCGGCGGCTCGAATCGCGGCGCTCGACGAGATCCTCGACCACGTCGAGGCCCTGCGCGGGGTCAAGGCTGCGGGCACGATTCAGTTTCTACCGCTTCGAGGGATGACGTGCGGCACCGGCTTCTGGCTTGAAGAACAGGCCGGCACTCGCAACCCCGCAGAGGCGTTGTCGACCGAGTGCTCGCTCGTCAGCCGCGGATACTTCGCCGCCATGGGAATCCCGGTTCTGGATGGGCGGGCATTCGATCGCCGCGATCGCATCGACAGCCCGCGCGTCGTGATTGTGAATCAGGCGTTCGCGCGACGATACCTCCGCGACGGGCGTGCTCTTGGACGACGCGTGTTGGTGCAGTCGTCGAATCAGGCGCTTGCGGAAATCGTCGGAATCGCCGGCGACGTGCGCCACAACGGGCTGACGTCCGAGCCAGCCCCGACCGTGTTCTTGCTGCACGCACAGGCGCCTGGGTACATCACCAACCTGGTTGTCCGCACGGCGGGGGAGCCGCTGGGGTACGTCTCGGCCATCCGCCGCGCCGTTTACGACGCAGATCCCACGCAAGCCGTCTCGTCAGCGCGAACGCTCGATGAGGATGTCGCCAGCGTTCTCGCACGGCCGCGTCTGTACGCGCTTCTCGTTACCTGTTTTGCGAGCATCGCCGTTCTGCTGGCGTCGATCGGCGTTTACGGTCTCGTCGCCTACGTTGTGACGCAGCGAACGCACGAGATCGGGATCCGCGTGGCGCTCGGTGCGACTCGCACGCGCGTGTTTCTCGATGTCGTCACGCAGGGTGGCCGGTTGATCGCGTGTGGGGTGGTGGTCGGCCTGATCGCGGCCGCCGCCGTACGCAAGGTCGCCGCTGACCTCGTCTTCGGCGTGACGCCGGGCGACCCGTTGACGTATCTGCTCGCCGCGTCAGCGTTCGCCGCGGTCGCGCTCGCCGCCGTGGTCATTCCCGCCCGCCGGGCAACGCGCGTAGAGCCGATTCTCGCGCTGCGGTGCCATTGAATCACTCATCACTGATCACTGATCCTGAATCCCTGATCCTTGAATCCCTGATCCGTTGAATCGTTGAATCCTTGAAACGCGCCAAGGATTCGAAGATTCAGGGATGCCAGGATGAGCGATTCGAGGATTAGTGATCAGTGATTAGCGATTCAGATCCCATTCAACGGTGTCTCCGACGTGAATCTCGCCTCCATCGAGCACTTCAGCAAATGCGCCGCCTCCCCAGCGACCGCTCATCAGCTGCTGCAAGCCGGCATGCGCGGCCTCCATCTGCTCGCACGGCCGTGTCTCGCCGTTGATCTTCAGCCGCGTGTCGCCAACGCGGAGCACCCGTCCGCGCGATTGCTCCAGATCGAGGCCTGACACCATCAGGTTGGCGCGCCGGGCGCTCGGCGGCAGGTCGGCGCCGAGGTTGTCCATCAACTCGGCCCAACGCTGTGCGCTGATGATCGTCACCTGGCGCTTGCCACCCCGGTTCGCGTTGCCACGAAGTCCGCCTTCGGCCTCGAGTTCCGCCGTCGCCACGGAATCCATCGGGCCGCCCTTGGCGCGCTTCAGCCAGATGCGTTCAAGTGTTGCCATGCTGTCGTCCTTTGAGGCTTGCGCGATCGTCTAAAGCCCGGCTGAGGTTGCAGCTGGATAGGATGCCAGTCGAAGCCGACGTCAAAGGTCGCCGGGCATTCCCGTTGCACACGAGAACTCGTGTCGATTGTCTAGCCCGACTGTGTCTTCTATCCCCTTGCATCAGATCTCAGCATTTCCGCCGTTTCTGTCGAGCCCCGAGTCCGGGGCACCTGTCCGATCGAGCACTTTGATTCGGAGCCGGACAATACAGTCCTTTGTAACTATTGTCATCCCGTGCTTCAACTACTCGGAGTACTTGGGAAAAGCTATTCGCAGCGTCCAAGCACAACAATACGGTGCATTCGAGATCATCGTTGTGGACGACGGTTCCACGGATGACTCAGCGGCAGTCGCCGAGCGTGCAGGAGTCAAACTCATCCGGCAGCCAAATTCAGGCCTCGGCGCCGCTCGAAATACCGGGCTCGCGGCCGCGACCGGAGAGTTTGTCGTCTTTCTCGATGCCGATGACGAGCTCTTGCCCGACGCGCTTGCGAGCGGCGTGGCCGTACTGCGTGCCCGACCTGCGAAATCGTGCGTCGTCCGACGTTGCCAGATGATCGATGCTCAGGATCGCGAGCTGCCTGTGCACTACAGAGAGATCGACACAGAAGACCTCTATCGAGAATGGCTCGATGCCAATTTCGTCTGGACACCGGGTGCGGCCATGTTTCGGACGGATCGCATCGCCGCACTTGGAGGCTTTCCCCCAGACCTGGGGCCGGCGTCCGACTATGCCATCTACCTCGCGCTGGCGCGACGTGGCGAAGTCGCGTTTGAGGCTCGCGAGGTGGTTCGATATCGGCAACACGACCACAACATGTCGCTCGACCCGGTGTTGATGCTGCAAGCCGTGCTCGGCGTGCTGCGGCTGGAGCGTCAGCATGTACCGGTCGCGTACCGCGGCCGTCTTCGCACGTCGCGGCGTCTGTGGCGCGAATATTACGGCGAGCAGATTGTCGAGCGCCTACGACGCGACTGGCGCAGCGGTCGACTTGGCTGGTGGCACACCGTCGCCATCTGGACGTTGGCTCGGCACACGTCCGGGCTCATGTTCCGGCAGCTCGGGATCAAGCTCTCGCGCGTCCTTCGGGGGATCGCGCCGGGGCACTTGGAGAGCGGCCGCTTCAACTCCGACGTGTCGGAACCTTCCGCGAAGTCGATGCGCGGCTGACCTTATGGCGACGGCCATTCGCGAAGTCGAGTTATCCTCCCCGCTCAGCTCTATCGAACATCTCAAGGGGTACTCCCGGTGTCTCCTCGTATTCAGGTGGCGCCGACGCGTGGTCGGCCGCCAGTTCGTCCCCGTCGTGAGCGATCGGATAGACACCGCCGCGATGGAGATTGCAGCGAATCAATGCGGCGCTGACGCGCTGTATCGCTGGCTCGCCGATACGATTGGCTATGACGAGCGCCAGGTCGTCGGCACGCGCGCGCTCACGGCAACGATCGCGATTTGCACGCGTGAGCGCCCCGAGCATCTGGTGCGCACGCTCGGTGCCGTCGCCAGGTTCGCCGAGGCCGGCCACCGCATTCTCGTCATCGACAACGCGCCGACCACTAACCGCACGTACGAAGTGGCGACGCAATTTCGCGACGTTTGCTACGTCTGCGAGCCGATTCCGGGCCTGAATGTCGCGCGCAATCGGGCAATGCGCGAGGCGACGACCGACGTGGTCGCGTTCACCGATGATGACGCCATGCCCGAGCCCGAGTGGCTCGACGCGCTCATCGCCAATTTCGGCGACCCACGTGTCCAGTGTGCGACGGGTTTGACGCTGCCGATCGAACTCGAAACCGAAGCGCAAGAGCTCTTCGAAGAAGTCACGCCGTTCGCGCGCGGATTTCGTCGTGTCGTCTTCGACGGACAACACGACAACCCCGTCGAAGTGGGGCGTGTCGGCGCTGGCGCCAACATGGCGCTGCGGCGCGAGATCATTGACCTCGTCGGTCCCTTCGATGAACGTCTTGATGGCGGCACCCCGACCTGCTCTGGAGGAGACCACGAGATGTTCGTGCGGATTCTCGCGGCTGGTTACCAGATCGCCTATGACCCGGCGGCGGTGAGCTGGCATCATCATCGTCGGACGTATCGGGAAGTGCGGGACACGTTGCGCGGCTACGGTGTCGGTGTCTACGCGATGTTCACCGGGCTTCTTCTCGAACGGCACGAATTCGGTGTTCTGCGTCTGGCCTGGGCGTGGTTTCGTTCGGCACATCTCCCCGAGCTGCGCCGCCGTGTGTTCCACGGCCCGCCGACCCGCACTTCGTCTCTGATCCTCGCAGAGCTTCAAGGTTGCGCGCATGGTCCGGCCGCGTGGTTCGCGTCCCGCCGTCTGCGGGCGCGGCGCTGAACCCAATGGGCGAGCCGCGATTCTCTATCGTCGTTCCCACACACAACCGCCGCGATGCCGTAACGCGTCTCCTCGTTGCCCTTGGGCAACAGGATCCTGTGCCCGGCGGTTTCGAGGCCATCGTCGTCGCCGACGGATGCACGGATGGAACCGCGGAGAGGCTTCGCGCATGGGATCCCGGGTTTGCCTGCGTAGTGCTCGAGCAGCCGGCATCCGGGCCAGCCGCGGCACGCAACCGGGGCGCCGCCCATGCGACCGGCGACATCCTGCTGTTTCTGGATGACGACATTGAGCCACGCGCCGACGTGTTGCGTGCGCACGCGGCGTTTCACACCGAGGTGGCGGACGGAATCGGCATCGGCTATCTGCAGCCTGCGGTCACGGCGGACGGATTCTTCGGCGTGATTCTGCGCGGATGGTGGGAGTCGATGTTCGAGGAGTCGCGCCGCCCCGGACACCGATATCAGTACACAGACCTCCTGACCGGTCATTGCTCACTCGAGCGGCGCGCGTTCGAGCGGCTGGGCGGATTCGATGCGACGCTTCGCAGCCACGAAGACTACGAGCTCGGATATCGTGCGATTGCGGCGGGGATGAATCTGCGGTTTATCCCGGACGCAGCGGCGGTTCACCACGAGGCGAGCCAGCTCTCGAAGACTCTCAGGCGCAAGTTCGATGATGGCGTCGCGGACGTTCGACTGGTTCAGCGATATCCGGCGCTGGGAGCGTCGCTGCCAATGGCACGAATGAGTGAAGCCGGCCGGGTCGGCAAGCTGGCGGCGCGACTCGCGGCGATCAACCCGCGCTACGGCGACTTATTTGTAGCAGGTGCGCGGTACCTGCTGCCGATGTACGAGTGGATCGGGCTGCGCTTCCGCTGGCGCGCGGTGCTGGAAGATCTGCTCAACTACTGGTACTGGCGCGGCATCGCTCACGCGAGCGGCGGCAAGCATCAGCTGGCCGCCCTGCTGTCCAACGCGCCGCCTCCGCGGGAGATCGAACTGGAGCTGGACCTGGCGGACGGTATTGCGGCGGCGGAGAAGCAGCTCGACGAGCATCGACCACGTAGCGTCCGGTTCGTCTACGGCGAACACGTGGTCATCACCTTGCCCGAGCGAGACGGGGCCGAGCGACTCCGAGGCGTTCACCTTCGCGAAATGATTGCGCGTCAATTCGCACATCAGTATTTGTTCGCCGCCGCTAGTGCCGGGGACATCCCGCCAGGCCTCCCGGCCCTCCCGGACAAGATCCTGAAGGATTGCGAGCCTCGCGAGATCACTCCACAGCGTGCTCGACCTGCGCTGGTGAGGTGATGAACCCGCGCGCGCGATCCGCGGCATACTGCGCAATCTGGGTGATGTGGGTCGTGGTCGTCGTTGCCTACTACTTCACCCTCCCTTCGAACCGATTTCACATCTTCGACGGTCCCATCGGTTTTCCATCGTTCTGGCGAGCGGCAGCAGAACGAGGCGTGCTCGCAATTGGTGCGGCGGCGGCCGTCACCCTCGCGGCGTGGACCCTGGGCCATCGACTGGCGCACTGGTTCCTGCGGGGCCTATTCGGGGACCCGCTCGAAGCTTTCGTGTTTCAGCTGGGGCTCGGGTTCGCATGCCTCTCATATGCACTGTTGGGGTTGGCGTATGCCGGGTTCTATCGTCGCGGAGTTGTCGGCACAGCGGTCATGCTGCTGGCGGCATCAGGAGTTGTCCCTGCAACTCGCTCACTCCGACGCCACGTTTGGTCGTTCCCGCATCCGCGGCGTGCTGATGCGGCGCTCGTGCTGATCGCGGCCACAGCCATCGCCTTTGCATTCGTCGCGGCGCTCGCCCCGGAAACCGAATTCGACGCGCTTTGGTACCACCTGTATCTGCCCGAACGATGGCTGGCCGCCGGCAGACCGGTGGATCTCGTCGAGGAGTACATCTCGCTGTATCCCCTCTCATGGGAAATGCTGTACGGCGCCGCGATGGCACTCGGCGGACCCGTCGCGGCGAAACTGGTTCACTT
>Ga0070664_100003115_pt1 | contig 13412 bp, 5 predicted proteins | sample KBSC73metaG_FD_65863 | JGI IMG/M metagenome (GOLD analysis project Ga0070664, IMG submission 65863) | Corn rhizosphere microbial communities from Kellogg Biological Station, Michigan, USA - KBS C7-3 metaG | ecosystem: Host-associated > Plants > Roots > Rhizosphere > Soil ... | reverse complement strand
TACGCCCGCGCCTGCGATGGATGTGATTTCGCCCACGCCGCAGCACGGTCCTTCCATCAGAGGCGTCGCATTTCCCACACCGCGATACGCTTCGCCCGGCGTGATCTTGAACCGCCAGGACCTTGAGATTCTCAAGGCGAATCTCAAACGAGAACCATGGAAAAGCGGCTTCGAGATGCTGTCCAACGAAGGCCGCTCCAAGCTCGATTACAAGATGGCGGGCCCGTTCGCGGAGATCAAACGTGCCCCCAACGAGAACCTCTGGCCCTGGCGCGGCGACATGATCGCGGTCTGGAATCTCTCGCGGATGTGGTATTTCACCGGCGATCAAGCTTACGCAAAGAAGGCGCACGACATTCTGCTCGCGTGGGCCACGACCCACACCAAGTTCGGGGGGCGGGAATCGATGCTCGATCTGGGTGACTATGCCATCTGTTTCGTCGGTGGCGCGGACATCCTGCGCGGCACCTGGCCGGGTTGGACGAGAGCCGACACGGCGGCGGTGAAGAAATATTTCAACGATGTCCTGATCCCCGCCAGCAATCCGTATGGCGAAAGCCAGTTCGGAGCCGCGAATAAAGGCGCGCTGGCCCTTTGTGCCAAAGGGTTGATGGCGATCTTCAATGAGGACACCCCCATGCTCAAGACGATCGTGGCCCAGATCCGCTCGCTCCCGCATATCGGCCTGCGCAGCTCCAACGAACTCGGCATGATCGGCGACTCCCTCCGCGACCAAGGGCATGCCCACGGGCAGCTGGTTTCGCTGGCCACCCTCGCCGAGGCTCTCTGGAAGCAGGGCATCGACATTTACTCCGACTATGACAACCGCCTCCTAGCGGCCGGCGAATATTTCGCACGGGTAAACGAACGTATCCCCACGCCCTTTCTCCCCTTCGGCACCACCGATGCCTATTACCCCGCCGACAACACCGGTCACGGCTGGGGAGGTGGAAACGTGGCGCTCAATTTGATCCACGGCGCCTATGTCGTCCGCAAGGGACTCCCAGCTCCCTATATCGTCCAACGACGCCCCGGGCTGCCGGTGGATGGTGGCAGTTTCATGTTCATCAAGCAGGTCGATCGCTCCGTGGCGACCCCATTGCTGCCACCGCCGATCCCCGCTACCACCTCGATCACTTCGGGGTTCAACAACGCGGAAATCGGGGACGCCGCGCCCGCCGGCCGGGCCTCCTATTCCAACGGCACCTGGACGGTGCAGGGCGGTGGCAGTGAAATTTGGAAGGCGAGCGACAGCTGCCACTTCACCTACAAGGCGATCACGGGAAACTGCGCCATCATCGCGAAAGTCGAGGCGGTCCAGAATACCAGCCCTTCCGCGAAAGCGGGCGTGATGATGCGCACAAGTCTCAGCGGGGGCACTCCACGAGCCTGGATGGCCCTCAGCGCCGAAGGCCACCTGCAGCAAAACATGCAGAATCTCGCCGTGTATGGCGGCAACAACTACGGCAACAAGGTTCTCGCGAGATCCGTGGCCCCGTACTGGGTGAAGCTCGAACGCATGGGTAACATCATTTCCGGCTACGTTTCCCCGGATGGCACCAACTGGGCCGCCACCGATGTCGGCCGCATCGACGCTCCCGTCCCGAACACGATCTACGTGGGGCTGATGGTCTGTTCGACCGCCAATGGCACGTCGATCAGCTCCACCTTCAGCAACGTCCAGATCACCGGCGGCGACGGCCGCGCGCCGGTTGTCACCCCCACCGCGCCTGCCGCCCTCCTGGCCTCTCCGGGCGATGGCGCGGTCCCGCTGCGCTGGCAGTCGTCCTTTGGCGCCACCAGCTACACGGTCAAGCGCGCCACTTCCAGCGGCGGTCCCTACTCGGCCGTCGCCTCGGGCATCACCACCGCCAGCTACACGGATAAAACGGTAACCAATGGCACGACCTATTATTACGTCGTCTCAGCGACCAATTCCGCCGGTACCAGCGGAGATTCACCCGAAGACGGCACGACCCCGGGTCGCCCGCCGGCGAATATCGCGTTCGGCGGCACGGCCACGGCCAGCGAGGAGGGAACGGGCCCGCAGGCAGCGTTCGACACGAACGTCAGGACGAGATGGTTCAACAACGACAAGGGGGCGACAGGCTGGCTCCAATACGACTTCGGCTCCGGAACGTCGCGGACGATCACGCGTTACTCCGTTGCCAGCGCTGTGGATGATCCCGGACGCGATCCGAAGGACTGGGAGTTCCAAGGTTCGAAGGACGGCTCCATTTGGACCACGCTCGACAGCCAGAGCAACCAGACCTTTGTCAACCGATTCGAGATGAAGCGCTTCCCGATCTCCAAGCCGGCGGCGTATCGCTACTACCGGCTCAACATCACCGCGAACAACGGAGCCAAGGGCACCCACGTCGCCGAACTCGGACTCTACGCCGACCCAATCCGCTAGACAGCGGCCGGTGCGGCCACCTCATCCGATGCGGGCCGGTAAACCATCGAAGCAAAAAAATGACACATCCGTCCGCGCTCGTCCGTTATAGCTGACGAGCGCCGTGACGAGCCCGCGCGGCGGAATTCCGGATTGATCAGAAAAAATCGAATGAAGAAACCTTTCCGTGTGCTTTGGCTGCTCGCCGGGGCTTCGTTTATTCCTTTCTCCGCGATGGCGGAGCCGGTCCAAACCATTCTGACGGGCCATCCGGTGGAGCTACGGGAAACGATTTCGCCTCAGGGCTTCGTGCATCCGGGCATCAGCTGCAACGCCGCGACGCTCGCCGTCATGCGCGAGAAGGTGATCGCGGGCGTTTCACCCTGGGTGGATTACTTCGAGGGCATGCGCCGCACGCGCTTCGCCGATCCGCAGAGCAAGCCCGCGCGCGTCGAGCAAATCGTCAACGACGGCGGGATCAGCCGGTTCGCTTACGACGCGCACCTGGCCTGGGCGCAGACCATCCTCTACCTCGTCACCGGCAACGAGGAATACCGGAAGCTCCCGGTGGAAATCATCCGCTGGTATGGCTCGCGCACGGAGGAGAGTTTTTTCCCGAAATACTTTACCGACAGCCACATCAAGATCGGAAAGTACGTCTACACCCTGTCCAGTGCCGCGGACATTCTGCGGGCGACCACGCCGAAGGACCAGCGGCTCGCCGTGACGCCGGCGATGATCGACGCGCTTCAGAAAAACTGTCTCCTGCCGATCCGGAAGAACTGCATCAAGCGCAACGACTACTTCATGAACCAGCATTCCTATGCGGTCATGGGTTATCTGGCGTCCACGATCCTCGGGGACGAAGTCGAAGATTATAAGCGCGCCGTGGAGTGGACCACGGTCAACGCGGCCACTCCAAACCAAGGCCGCAACGGTTCCATCAAGGAACAGATCCGCCTGGTGACGCGAAACGACCGCACCGGCGAGGCCGTCGAGCCCAATCTACAACTCGTCGAGATGGGGCGCGATATGCCCCACGCCGAGGGCAACCTCACCAACCTGTTGATGATGTCGAAGACCATCGACTTTCAGAAGACCAAGGTTGATCCGACCGCCGGCACCGTCACCGCCAAGGCGGATGGTGTTTCGCCCGTGCATTTTCTGGACGACCGCCTGGCAAAGGGGCTGGCGCTGTACACGAAGTACAACATGGGATTCGGGCTGCCCTGGGTGCCGACCTATTCCGAGACCGATCCCAACCATAAGGATTATCTGGCCCGATACGACACGCTCAGTCCCCGTGGCCGGGGTTCGTTTGGCGGCGCCGCCAGTTACTATTATTTCAAAGGGATCGGTCTCAATATGAAGAAAGGGGCCAACCGCTACATCCAGGCGGGGTTCGACGCCACGGCCGCCGGCCGGGAACAGGCGCGCTCCGGCCGCTACCTGGATAGCATCCACAACTACGGTTTCGATTTCTGGATCGGGCTTCCCGCGGCCGCATCCGACGCCAAGCCGGACCCGAAGAAAGCGCAACGCGCGCTGGCGAAGGTGCTCCCGCCGTTGGAAGTGGCCCACGAAGGCAGACCGCTGGAGGGCTGGCAATTCGAGTATCAATTCGTGGATTTGTCGGCCATCGCCCAGCCTGGCGACATCTATCCCGGCTCGCCGGACGATGTCCCCCTGAAGGTCCAACGCGACGCCGACGGCACGGGCTACGTCCGCATGACGATCCACCGGAATCCCCGCACCATGGTGGTCACCGGCCACTTTCCCCGCGGCGCCGGCTTGCGCGTGCGCAGCGACGCTTTTGTGAAACTTGGCTTCTACCGCGACGAGGATTTCTCCCGGCGCGGCGGCTGCCTGCAGGAACTTTACGTGCCGAATACCCACGGCGAATGGATCAACGTGGTCTCCGACGTGGAGGGCGAAGGCCTGCTCTACATCCAAGGCACATCGCAGTCCGGGCCCGCGACCATCGACTTTGATCGCATCGAGACGGATGCCTCCGCGCTCCGCCCGCTCGCGTTCGACGTTCCGGGCGAAGCCCTGAGCATCCCCGCGTATGCCGGAGCGCCTGTCGAAAGGACCATCACGGCGACAGGGGCTTCTTCCGCAACGAACTATCGGGCGCTGAATCTCCCCGCCGGCGCAAAATTCGACGCCGCCACCGGCGTGCTTTCGTGGACCCCGTCCTCGAAGCAGGCGGGGGATCACGCGCTCTACGTGGTCGCCCGCGACGGCGACACGGCACGGACCGTGCGCGTGGCCATCCACGTGGCCCGCGACCTGCAGTCGGCACTGGACTTCGTGGCCCGCCCATACGATCCGGCGCAGCGTTACATCGCATCGACCGAGCAGGCGTTCAAGGCGGCGCTGGCGGCGCGCGATCTCGTTGCCTTGCAGCGCTCCGTGGCCGGGTTGCGACTGGTGAGCCCGCGCCTGCCGGACGGCACGCTCGATTACCGCGTGGCCTCGAGCCCGAAGGAGCGCGGCGTCAGGTCGATGGCCGACGGTGATCCTTTCACTGCGGGCGGAATCTGGGGCTTCGATAAAAACATCACCTTGGATTTCGGAAACGACTTCAAGGTGAAGTGCGAGGCATTCCGCGTGCTTGCCCGCGACGGCCTTCCGGCCCGCATGGTGGAAGCCGTGTTCTATGGGTCCAATGACCGTAAACACTGGACCCTGTTGACCGAGAACAAGACCGTCCGCTCTCCGGATTGGCAGACCCTGACGGTCAAGGCGGAGGAACGAGGCAAAGCCTACCGCTATCTGCGCTTTTTCATGCCGGCCAAGCCGCTCGCCATCTTCGAGGTCGCCGAGCTACGCATCGTCGGTGAACGCGTCGAAGATCACAGTCCCGATGACCAAGTGGCCTACATCTCGGGTTTCGCCGACGGCACCTTCCGTCCCGACCAAAAACTCACCAAGGCCGAGGCCGTCTCGTTGCTCGCCGGACTGGTCGACGACTACACCGACCGCGGCGCCTATGACTGCGCCTTCGTCGACGTGCCGAAGAACGCGCCCTACTTCAACGACGTTGCCTACATGTCGAGCAAGGGCATGGGCAGCGGCTGGACCCAGCCGGTGAAATACGTCGTCGGCGACGCTGAAAACCGCTTCCATCCCGATGCGCTGATCACGCGCGGTGAGCTGGCCGCCATCATGGCGCGCATGCAGGGCCTGAAGGGCGACGACTCCCCCGCATTGACGAGTGCGTCCTCCGGAGCGCCCGTGACCCGCGCGGAGTTCGTCGCCGCCGCCAACCGCATGACCGGCCGCTCTGACATCGAGCCTCCGCGCGATGGCCTGCCGAAATTTTCCGACGTGCCAGCCTCACGCGCGGATTACGCCGAAATAATGAAGGCTTCCGCCACGTATCCGGTGCGGGCGACACCCTCGCCATCGGAAAAGAAACCCGAGAGCCGCGTCGCTCCATGATCCCCTATTTTGAGTCTGAACTCGTCCGCTCCTACTCATAAAATTCCCGCAATGAAATAAATCCCTGTCATTCACCATCACTGCCTTGTTGGGCGGTTCGGCCGCGTTCGCCGAAACCGTCCAGCTCGATTCGCCCGACGGCAAACTCAAGCTGACCTTCGAGGTCGCCGCCGACGGCGGGGTGACGCACATCTTCGCGGTTGACGGAAAACCCATGATCTCGCCTTCGCCGGCCTAAAGCGTGGCGCCGAAAACTCCACCCTCTACGAGGACGACAACGAAACCTACGCCTACAAAAAAGCGCCCCCGTCAATAATCTCGTGCCCAGGAAACTAAAATCCTTACCTCTCGCCAAGCGGCTGCTGTATCTTTCCGCGGCATGCCTGGCGCTGCCCGGAGCGGCACGCGCTGCCGATCTATTCCTGAAGCCGGAAAGTTTTCGGCCCTACGTCGAGGCGTTCAACAAGAACGACAACGAGCAGAAGAAGAATTTCGTCGATAATGCGGCGGCCTGGGGCTGGCTGGAGAAGAACATCCCGCTCTTCGCGTGCTCGGACAAGGAACTCGAGGAACTCTATTACTTCCGCTGGTGGACGTTTCGGAAACACATCCGGGAGACGCCCGACGGATTTGTCGTCACCGAGTTTCTCCCCGACGTGCCTTGGGCCGGCAAGAAACACAACACGATCAGCGATTCCGCGCCGCACCATTTCTACGAGGGCCGCTGGCTGCGCGACCGCCGATATTTGAAGGACTACGCGTATTTCTGGTTTCGCAAGGGCGGCGAGCCCAGGCGCTACAGCTTCGCGGCGGCCGACGCGATCCTCGCGTGGTGCAAGGTTACCGGCGACCGGCAAACCGGCATCGATCTGTTGCCCGACCTCATCAAAAATTATCAGGCGTGGGAGGGCGACCACCAGGACGCCAACGGTCTTTTCTGGCAGATCGACGACCGCGACGGCATGGAAATGTCGATCGGAGGCAGCGGCTACCGGCCGACCATCAACAGCTACATGTATGGCGACGCCGTTGCCATCGGCGAGATCGCGAAGTGGGCCGGGAATCCCGCCGTCTCGCAGGAGTTCGCGTTAAAAGCCGCGAAGCTGCGCGAGCTGGTGGAAACCAATCTGTGGGATGAATCCGCCTCTTTCTACAAGGTGCTGCCGCGCGGCGAAAAACAGACGCCGGTCGATGTCCGCGAACAGATCGGCTACGTGCCGTGGTTTTACAACCTGCCGAAGCCCGGCCGCGAGGTCGCGTGGAAGCAGTTGATCGATCCGAAAGGCTTTCAGGCGCCCTTTGGTCCGACCACGGCGGAGCAGCGGCATCCGCGCTTCATGAAATTGAAGACCAAGCACGAGTGCCTGTGGGACGGTCCGTCATGGCCCTTCGCCACCTCGCAGACGCTCGTCGCGCTCGGCAACCTGTTGAACGACTACCGGCAAGATCATGTCGGCAAGAAAGACTACTTCGACGTGCTGAAAACCTACGCCCGCTCGCAGCATTTAAAGCTGCCGGACGGAAAGGAGATACCTTGGATCGACGAAGATCTCGATCCTTTCACCGGCGAATGGATCGCGCGCCGCGAACTCTACAAGCGCAACGACCGGCTCAAGGACCGCGGCCGCGATTACAACCACTCCACCTTCAACGACCTCGTCGTCACCGGCGTCGTCGGCCTGCGCCCGAAGCTGGACCAGTGGATCGAGATCAACCCACTCGTGCCCGTTGGCGCGCTGGATTACTTCTGCCTCGATAACGTCCGCTACCACGACTCGGACCTGACGATCATCTACGACCGCACCGGCAAGCGCTACGGCAAGGGCACGGGCCTGCGAGTATTCGCCGATGGTCGGGAAATCGGCTCGTCGCCGAAGCTGGAGCGGTTCCGTGTGAAGCTGCCCCCGACCACCGGCGACTGAAAAAAGTGCGGCCATCCCGTGACCTAATCGCTCCTGTTTTTTCACCACTCACCAGCCAATTTCATGAAACTAAAGCACCTGTCCCCCGTCCTCATCGCCGTTCTATTCGGCGGTTCGGCCGCTTTCGCCGAAACCGTCCAGCTCGATTCGCCCGACGGCCATCTCAAGCTGACCTTCGAGGTCGCGGCCGACGGCGGGGTGACGCACGCCTTGGCCGTTGACGGGAAGTCCGTGATCTCGCCTTCGCCGGTGGGCTTCGCTGGCGGGCGTTTCGCGGGCGTGAAACGCCGCGCGGAAAACTCCGTGTGGAAACCCGTCTGGGGCAAGCGCTCGGTGGTGCCCGACCGCTATCGCGAGGCCACCCTCGACCTCGGCGGCTATCAGCTCAAGGCCCGCGCCTACGACGAAGGCGTGGCCTTCCGCTATGTGTTCCCGGGCGCCAAGCCGACCGGAGCCGAAGCCACCGCCTTCAACTTCGCGGGCGACTACACCGCGTGGTATTACAACGGCGAAAACCACAACATCGGCCCGGAAAAACTCAGCGCCGCCCACGGGCAGCGCAAGCCCGTCGCCACTCTCAAGACCGACACCGACTTTTATCTCGCCTTGCACGAGGCCGATCTCGGCGACGGCGATCCGTTGACCTTCGATGCCAAATCCGAAGCGACCGCGCTCCGCATCTCGTCCAAACCGAGTGCCTCGTGGCGCGTGGTCATGTTCGGACGCACGCCCGGCGCGCTGGTGGATTCCCACTTGATCGAACTCCTCAATCCCCCGCCAGCCACCGGCATGGATTTTTCCTGGGTGAAGCCAGGCGTGGCCGTGTGGGACTGGCGCATCAACGGTGCCAAGGTGGACGGCTTCAAATACGAGATGTCGCTGCCCTCATGGCAACGCATGGTCGATTTTGCCGCGGAGAACCGCATCGCTTACCTCGTGTTGGATGCGAATTGGTATGGCGCGGAGTTTGGACACAACTCGGACCCCGTGAAAGGCGGCAAGGTCGATCAGGTCCGTCAAATCATCGCCTACGGAAAACAAAAGAACGTCGGCGTCTGGCTTTATCTGAACGACATTGGCGGACGTAAGTTCCCCCTCGAGGAAACGCTGAAGCAATATGGCGAGTGGGGCGCGGCGGGCGTGAAATACGGCTTCATGACCGGTTCGCCCGAGGAGAAGAACCAGCGCACGCGCATGATCACCGAACTGTGTGCGAAGAACAAATTGCTCTGCGACTACCACGACATGCCGGTCCATCCCTACGGCCAGATGCGCACCTTCCCGAACGCCGTGACCCGCGAGTATTGCCAGTCCCAGCTCGACGGCCACAAGGTTTTCCAACCCAAGACCTTTGTCACGACCGTGTTCGTCGACATGCTCGCCGGTCCGCTCGACATGAACAACGGCCTCGCCGATCTCACCCAGGCCGGCCGCGTGGACCACGGCGTGCCCGTGCCCTCCACGCTCACCGCCGAGGTCGCCCGCACGCTGATCGTGTTCTCCGGCGCCACCATCATCCCGGACATCCCTGAATACTACCGGAAACACCCCGAGCTGCTGCGTTTCATCGCCGCCCAGCAAATGCCATGGCGCGAGAGCAAGACGCTCGCGGGCGAGATCGGCGAATACATCGTCATGGCCCGACAAGCCGCCGACGGCGCCTGGCTGGTCGGTGCCGCCACCAACGAGTCGGCTCGCGAACTAGACGTGCCGCTGTCCTTCCTGTCCGCCGGAAAACACGAGGCGCTCGTCATCCAGGACGGCCCGAACTCCGACTACCGCACCCACGCCGAGGACTATCGGGCGGAGACGCGCAAGGTTACCCAAGCCGACACCTTGCACCTCAAACTAGCGCCGGGCGGCGGCGCGTGCGTGTTGATCAATCCGAAACGCTAAACCGCCCCCGATGCTCGCCCCCAAATCGCTTCCCATCAAAAAACATCTCGTCGGCACCCTGATGGCCTTGCTCTCGGCCGCCCTGGTTTCGTCAGCCACCGCGCTCGAAATCCACGTCTCGCCGAACGGCTCCGATCAGCAACCGGGCACGCAGGCCGCTCCCGTCAAATCGCTCGAAGCCGCCCGCAAGCTGGCTCGGGCCAAGGCCGGCCGGGAACGTGTCACGATCATCGTGCAGGACGGGGTTTACTACTTCGACCAGCCGCTGGTGCTGCATGGCGAGGATTCCGGCGCACCCGGCTTCCCCGTCATTTACCGCGCCGCGCACGAAGGCAAAGCGATCCTCAGTGGCGGCATGCCGCTCGCGTTGCGGTGGACGCCCTATCAGAATGGCATCTTTCAGGCCAAAACTCCGCCCGGTCTCGAACTCGACCAGCTCTTCGTCGATGGCGTGCGGCAGTTGATGGCGCGTTATCCGAATTATGATCCGGCCCAAAAAGCCGTGCCTTATCGCGGTGCGGCGGCCGACGCCATTTCCCTTGAACGGGCCGCGCGATGGGCGGATCCGACCGGAGGCTTCATCCACGCCATGCACTCGGATCTCTGGGGCGGATTCGATTATCGGATCACCGGAAAGAATGCCGCGGGAGACGTCACGTATGAAGGCGGCTGGCAGAACAACCGCCCCTCCCGCATGCACCCCAAGTTCCGCATGGTGGAAAACATTTTTGAGGAACTGGACGCTCCCGGCGAGTGGTTCCACAACCGCAAGACGGACACCCTCTATTTCTATCCGCCGGCCGGCCTCGACCTGGCGAAGGCGACGGTGGAAGGCGTGCGTCTGCCCACCTTGATCGAGTTCCAGGGTTCGCGGGAAAAACCGGTGCGCCTTGTCGCGTTCAACGGCTTCACCCTGCGTCACACTGCACGCACGTTCATGGAGAACAAGGAGCCGTTGCTGCGCTCGGACTGGACGATCAATCGAAGCGGAACCGTTCTCTTCAACGGCGCGGAAGATTGCGCCCTGATGAATTCCTTCATCGATCAGCCCGGCGCCAACGCCGTCTTCGTCAACAACTACAACCGCCGTGTCCGCCTGTCGGGCCTCCACATTTTCGACTGCGGAGCCAGCGGCGTCGCCTTCGTCGGCGATCCCAAGGCGGTGCGGAATGCCGTTTTCCGTTACGACTTCCCGCACGATGTTGCCAAGGTGGACCGGACTCCCGGCCCCATCACCGACAACTACCCGATGGAGTGCGTTCTGGAGGACTCGCTGATCCACGAGGTCGGCACCGTGGAGAAACAGGGTGCCGGCGTGCAGATTTCCATGTCGCGCCGCATCACCGTGAAAAACTGCTCCATCTACGAGACCTCCCGCTCGGGCATCAACATCAACGAAGGCACCTGGGGCGGACACGTGATCGATGGCTGCGATGTCTTCAGGACCGTGCAGGAGACGGGCGACCACGGCTCGTTCAATTCGTGGGGCCGCGACCGGTTCTGGATGCCCGACACCAGCATCACCGCCCGCGAAGTCGCCAAGGACCCGAACCTGCCGTTCCTCGACGTCATCGAGCCCATCACCATCCGCAACAGCCGCTGGCGCTGCGATCACGGCTGGGACATCGACCTCGACGACGCCTCCACCAACTACGTCATCACCAACAACCTCATGCTCAACGGCGGTCTCAAGCTCCGCGAGGGCTACCGGCGCATCGTCACCAACAACATTCTGGTGAACAACACGCTTCACGCGCACGTCTGGTATCCGGATAGCGGCGACGTCTTCACCGGCAACATCGTGATGAAGGCTTACAGTCCCGCCCGCATGCCCCAGGACAAGTGGGGGCAGGAAATCGACCGTAATCTATTCGCCAGCAATGATGGTGACCGCACGCGCTTCGCGAGGAATGGAGCCGATGCCCACTCGGTGGTCGGAAACCCGCAGTTTGCCAATCCCGCCTCGGGTGATTTTACCGTGACCAACACGGCTCTCGCCGAGCAGATCGGCTTCAAAAACTTCCCCATGGACCGCTTCGGCGTCCAGAAGCCCGCGCTCAAAGCCCTCGCCGAAACGCCCGAAATGCCACCAGTGAAAATCAATGGGCAGCTCCCGGCCGGCGGAACGGCCATGCGGGACATCGTCTGGATGGGGGCGCGACTCCACGTGGCGACCGGCAGCGAGATGTCCGCCTACGGTGTGTCCTTCGACACCAAGGGCCTCGCCGTTGACGACATCCAAAACAACTCCCGACTCGGCGGCGCGCAAGGCCTGCAAAAAGGCGATCTGATTCTGGAGCTGAACCGCAAACCGATGAGCAGCATCGAGGAACTCCGCAAGACGCTCCAGACCGTGAACGACGGCAAGCTGCAGATCCGTGTGCTCCGCGACCAGAAAACAACGCTGGTGAATCTGGAGGTGAAGGACCTCGTGAAGCCATAGTCATGCTAACCTGTTTCAAGCCCCTTGGAAATCGCTACGGGCCCCAACTTGATTGCAGCCAATTCATGCAACCGCTGAAAATCCTCGCCCTTGCCGCCGTCGCCTTCTGCTCGACGGCCTTGGGCGCGTCATTGAAGGAATTCGTTCCCGGCGACATCTGGCCCGACGATCAGGGCGCGCACATCAACGCCCACGGCGGCGGCATTCTTCTCCACCAGGGCGTCTATTACTGGTTCGGCGAACACAAGATCGCCGGTGGGGCGGGCAACCGCGCCCATGTCGGCGTGGGCGTTTACTCCTCGAGGGATCTTTATAACTGGAAAAACGAGGGTATCGCCCTCGCGGTTTCCCAGGATCCCAAAAGCGAGATCGCCGAAGGCTGCATCATCGAGCGCCCGAAGGTCATCTACAACGCCGCGACCCGGAAGTTCGTGATGTGGTTCCATCTCGAATTCAAAGGCGCCGAATACCGCGCCGCGCGCTCCGCCGTGGCGGTGGCGGACAAACCCGAAGGACCTTACACCTTCCTCCATTCCATCCGCCCCAACGCCGGCAAATGGCCGCTTATCGCGCCGGCGGAGGGCGGGGCCCCGCGCGAGGCGAAATCCGAGGATTTCAGCGCCGAAAGAGCGCCAGACCGTTTTTTTCTCCGCGACTTCGTAGGCGGGCAGATGGCCCGCGACATGACGCTCTTCGTCGATGACGACGGCCGCGCCTACCACGTTTATTCGTCCGAAAATAACGCCACGCTGCACATCTCGCTGCTCACGCCCGATTACCTGAAGCCGTCCGGACGCTACGTCCGCGTCTTTCCCGGCGCCTCCAACGAGGCCCCCGCGATTTTCAAAAAAGGCGGCAGATACTTCCTCATCACCTCGGGCTGCACCGGCTGGGACCCCAATGCCGCCCGCCTCGCCGTGGCGGACTCTATCAGCGGTCCTTGGACCGCTCTGCCCAATCCGGTGCGCGGCACCAAGGATCAGGCGAGCAAGACCTTCGATTCGCAAGGTACCTACGTGCTGCCCGCGCCCGGCCACCCGGGAGAATTCATCTTCATGGCCGACCGCTGGCACCCGGACAACGCGATCGACGGCCGCTACGTCTGGCTGCCGATTCGCTGGGAAGACGGTAGACCGGTTCTCAAGTGGCTGGATCGCTGGGATCTTTCCGTTTTTGATCGAAAGTGATTCATGAATCGACCGCGTGCGGATGAATCGAAACCCCTCCCCTTCCCCCCTCGCCCAACTCCGCGGCCACGAGGGCCCCGAGTGTTACATCGTCGAGCCCCCATCTCCCGGAAAACCGGCCA
>Ga0070664_100003106_pt1 | contig 13428 bp, 8 predicted proteins | sample KBSC73metaG_FD_65863 | JGI IMG/M metagenome (GOLD analysis project Ga0070664, IMG submission 65863) | Corn rhizosphere microbial communities from Kellogg Biological Station, Michigan, USA - KBS C7-3 metaG | ecosystem: Host-associated > Plants > Roots > Rhizosphere > Soil ... | reverse complement strand
GCCTCCGATTGCTTCGACTTCGCCTGATAGGCGATGAAGTTCGGAATGGCGATCGCCGCCAAGATGCCGATGATCGCGACGACGATCATCAACTCGATGAGCGTAAAGCCCTTTTGCCCCTGCACTCGTGTAAACATGCTCTCCCTCCTTGTTAAAAATGACTGCGCTGACGTCCGTATTCCAGGCTCGGTAATCCTTGCCTTGAGCACCGTCTGTGCTCGCTGCTGGCTGAGGGTAAAGCACCTTCCATGCCGGTTACCGTTCTGAACAGCGCTTCAATGTTTTCCACAACTTAGACTCCAATTGACGAAACTGGCCTCCGGATCGGATACAGCCACGTACCGCTTCCTGATGCTATGAGTCAAAAATTGGCACCGGTGTCGGTTGCTGTCCCGTTCGTCTTGGGCGCTCTGAATGTCATCAGAATGCACAGAAGCGCTCCAAGAAACGAGAGACAGGCGCCTTCGAATAGAAAAGGGGTATGAAAGACGAAATGAAGTGTTTGGTCTCCGGACGGGACACGTACAGCCCTGACCAGACCGTTGGCACGAAGGATGGTCAATGGGCGTCCGTCATCCAACGTCGCGTGCCACCCCGGAGCATACGCATCCAGCAGAATGAGAACGGAAGGCTTACGTGTCTTTACTTTCAACACCACCTCTTCCTCCTGGTATCGCTCCAGGCTGACTTCTGGATCGTACGGTGCAGGATTGCTGTTCTCTTCGCTCGCCAGGCTTTCGTCGCTCTCAATGATGTCGATGTGGCCATCGACAAAATCCTGGCGACCGACCAATTGGCTCATCTTCACTCGGGACCCAACCAGTTCGGGATGCGGCGAAAGGTACGCACGGGGCTTGTGTTTGACCGGATTTCGCGCCAGCGAGAGGTCGTAGTCCGGAAGCTGAGCAATCACCGAACCCGCAAATCGTGCATGTTGGAATCGATGGCTCCGCCCGATGAAATAGCCCACGTTGTACCTGGCGCTCAGCAATGGATTGGGATGATCTTCCAGATACGTGGCCTCCGGCGGGAAACCCGGTAAATAGACCTGGGCGGATTCGATGCGATAAGAGGCGTTATGCTCGGCGCTCAGCACCTGCTTCATAACGATCGACGTCAACGCCCGATCGTCGAGACGACCGGCGAGTTCTCCGGGAGCCACCAACGCCGCATCGTGGAGAGAAAGCACTCTGACTCGATCATCAGTGTCGGGGCTTCTCTCTTTGTGGATGGCCTCGGCAAAGAGCGGTGAGAACGTTGCTGCTTCGGACGGCCCCACGAGAATTGCACGAGCATTGACGCGCCAGAGATCCAGCGAGGAGAAAAGGACCAACGCAATCAACGCCGTATTCATGGCAATCACGTCCCGCCTCAGGACGTAGAGGAGCGCGGCCATGCCCAGCATTACCAGCGCTCCATAGAGGAGGGGAAGCGCAAATGCCGACCCGAATACACGCACAGTCTCTTCTGTGAGCCCAGACACCGCCGCCCACTGGGCTTGTGCCCCAATGCTCGAGACCCAAAGGAGTGTGGCAATCAGGCCTGCCAGCAACCAAGGGAACGCCGACCGTTCGCGGGATTTCATGACATCGATCCCCGCCCCCGTAAACAGCGCCAGCACAAACGTCACGATCGACATGAGCCGTTCGGGATACCGAAATGCCGACCAGAGCGGGAAATACGTGTAGAACAGGTCGTACAGCCTTCCGTACTTCCCCAGGGCAAGCAGCAGCGTGATTGCTCCCAGGATGGCTACCGGCCGAAGGTCACGCCGTCCTCTGATGCCTTGCCAAGCAAGACCAGCAGCGATGGTGCCTAGATAGAGCGATTCCGCCCAGAGACCCGAGCCGGCAGTTCCAGCATTGTCACTGCCATACAACACCGACGCGACCTTGGCCTCGCTCCAGTCGCCTCCGACCGGCCCGACCAGCATCGCCAGTAACCGGAGTGGATGCAGCGACCAGTAGGAGGCGTCACGGTAAAACGAGCCTGAATCCATCCGATGACTTTCATTGAAGACGACCCACGCCGGACCGAGCTGGATCGATGCCAGGAGGCCCGCAAGGGCTGCCATGGCCATGACGGTCGCACAATGGCTCCAGGTCGATTTCGTGCTCCGCACCACGGCCCACGCGAGCGCCACAAATCCGTAGTAATAGCCGGTCTGGATATCTCCGTGCAGCAGCACGCTCGCCCAGACAATCGCTCCGATGACCAGCCATCTTCCTCCCTCATGAAAGGCCCGATGGAGGCTGCCGCAAAACAGAGGAAGCAGGCAGAACGAATAGAAGTACACGATGTTCTCTGTGAGCGAACAGGCATATCCGGAAAGAATGAACGTCAACGCGGAGCCGACCGCCGCAATTCGTGAATAGCCGAGGGTCCGCCCCAGCCAAAACATGCCGCTCACGCCAATCAAGCATGACAAGAGCACAGACGTGCGATAAGCATCGTGAGGAGAAAGCACCGCGTACAACGCGGTGAACGGATGGAACATGCCCGTCACGGGTATGCTGAGGAAGGGACGGCCCAACCCCTCATAGGGAAACCACTCGGGCAGATGCCCGCTCGCCAAGCGATCGACGATGTACTGCTTAATGGGAGGGAAGAAGAGAAATGCGTCCCGCTTGATGAGAATGCGGCCGGGCATCCACAATTCCCAGTAGGCCAACAGCACCACTCCCCATAGCGCTGCCAGACAGTAATAGTCTGGGCGACCCAGTTTGGTATCGGTGGACGTCACCATTTGCCCTATGCCCGAGAGTCGTCCAAATGTCGCAAAGCGCTCGGAGATGTTCGTCTTCAGACGTGATGCATGAGTCGCTGCGCGGGGGAGCAGTAGCGAGAGTCAGTGTAGCAGGAAAGAAAGTGATAGCAAGGAAATGACCGGTTCGCCGCGGGTTATTGCGCGACCGGGAGAGGAGTTTTCTGGCCGGCCACTCTGCGCTTGGCCTGCTGGATCCGCTCTTCCTGGGCGGGATCGCCCATGCCTTGTTCGCGGAAGCGATCCATCAGCTTCAGGTTGGTCGGATCAAGTTCCAGCGCATGCAGCCAGGCTTCCCGGGCATCGGAGAGCCGTTGTTGCTTGGCGTAGATGTCCCCAAGATGCTCGTAGATGACCGGATCGTCGCCCACGAGGGCGGCGGCCCGCTTCAATTCGACGAGTGCCTCCGACAGTTGTCCGGATTTGAAGAAGGCCCAGCCGAGGCTGTCGATGTAGTAGCCGTTCTCCGGCTTGAGCGCGACGGCCTGCTTGGTGAGTGAGATGGCCTGGTCGATCCGGATGCCCCGGTCCGCATAGCTGTAGCCGAGATAATTGAGGGCGTCCGCGTGATGAGGATCAAGCGTGATGGCGGTCTCCATCGCCTTCACCACGTCATCGAAGCGGTTGAGCTTGTCGTAGGCCGTCCCGAGATTGAAATAGAGGTCCGCATTCTTTGGATTGTGGCGGAGTCCCTCCAGAAACACTTCCGCCGACTTGTCGTACTGTTCCTGCTGCAGATAGGCAAGCCCCTGGACGATGTGGGACTCCGGCTGCTTCGGGTTGAGGGCGATGGCCCGGCCCAGATGTTCGTTGGCTTCGGGAAATTTCTTCAGACGATAGTACAACACCCCCAAATGCAGGTGTCCCTCGTAGAAGCTCGGATCAAGCTGGACGTTGAAGGTATAGGTCTCTAGCGCCTTCTGCGTGTCTTTCGATTCCTCATAAATGTAGCCGAGGTAGTCTCTGACTTTTAACTCCGCCGGACGGGCCTTGAGAATTCCGTTCAGACGATCGATGGCCTGCGCATATTCCTTTTGTTCGCCATGGATGAGCGCCATCCGCAACTGTGCATCCAAATCTGACGGATCCTCGGCGATCAGCTCTTCAAGCTCTTTTCTCGCCCCCTGATAATCCTTGGCATCGACGTAGATCCGCACGAGCTGATGACGGATCTCACGGTTCCGTGGATTCACTTGCTGAAGATACTTCTTCAGCACCGCGATCGCCTGATCTTTGTCGTGCCGGGCCTCGTGCATGGAGGCCAGGGCCAGATACGCCGGCTCAAACGCCGAGTTGACCGTGATGGCCCGCTCAAAGCTTGCGATGGCATCATCCACTTTTCCTGTTTCGAGCAGGATGCGCCCCAGGTGGTAATGCCCCACCGCATTGTCCGGTGAGCGGGCGATGCCACCCCGCATGGCCTGCTCCGCCTCCGCCGGACGCTTGAGATTCAGCAGCAACAGTCCTTTGGAAAAGTAGGCTTCGCTGGCTTCCGGCTCCAGCTCGATCGCGCGATCCAACACGCTCAGCGCCTTCTCGCCCTTGCCCGCGCCGGCGAGAATCACCGCCATATGGGTCAGCATGCGTGCATCGTCGGCCTGCCCGTCCGCAACTTCCTCCGCATACCGGAGCGCGTTGGGCATGTCCCCGAGTGAAAAATGCAGGCTCGCCAGCCGGGCCTTCACCGACAAGGCCGTGGGATCGGCTTTCAACGCCGCCTGATATTCCTTGAGCGCCAGTTCGGAGTTCTGCGCGAGTTCCGCTTGGTACCCCAGCATGAAATGGTAAGCGGCAGTCGCATCTGCAGGGCGGGTCGCGGACGCCGGCTTGGACGCCTCCCCGACTTCTGCCGATCGCGCCAGCTTTGCGGGCTGAGTCGACGCACAGGCCACGAGCATGCTGACGGACAACAGCCCGCACACGCCTGGCAGGGATCGTCCACCGACCGCGGCGCTACGACGTCCTTTCACTGTCATCGGGCGATTCATGAGGTGAGCCGAGAACACTCAACGATTATACGAAGCGGTCATAGCAGGGTCAAACGACTTCACTTTTATCGAGACTTTCGAACTTGGCGTATCGATCATGGAAGAACAGTTCCTTTTTTCCAATGGGACCGTTGCGATGCTTACTGACGAGAATGTCTGCAATTCCCTTGCGTTCCGAGTTTTGATCGTAGACGTCTTCGCGATAGATGAACATCACGACATCGGCATCTTGCTCGATCGCACCGCTCTCGCGGAGATCGGCCAGCATCGGAATCGGCGGTTTTCTGGCCTCGACGGCGCGACTGAGCTGCGAGAGCGCAACCACCGGGACATTCAACTCTTTCGCCAGCGCCTTGAGTGACCGGGAAATGTCGGAAATTTCCTGTTGGCGGGATTCGGCGTCGCTCCGTCCCTGCATCAGCTGCAGATAGTCCACGATCAGCAAGTCGAGTCCCCGCTCTGCCTTCAACCGTCGGGCCTTGCCCCTCATTTGCTGGACGGTGATGCCGCCCGTATCGTCGATATAGATGGGGGCCTGCTCGAGGCGGCCGGCGGCTTCCGCAAGACGCCACCAATCCTCCTTCTGGAGTTTGCCGGTACGGAGAGCGTGGGAATCGACGCGCGCTTCCGAGCTCAGCATGCGCAACACGATCTGTGGTTTCGACATTTCGAGGCTGAAGATGCCCACCGAAGTGCCGGCATGAAGCGCCGCATGGGTGGCCATGCCCAACACCAAACTCGTCTTCCCCATACTCGGCCGCCCGGCGATCACCACGAGGTCGGACGGTTGAAGCCCTGCCGTGATGTCGTCGAGGTCGTAATATCCGGTCGGAACACCCGTCACGTGCTCTTTTCGCTTCGAGAGCTTGTCGACCAGATCGAGACTCTCCTTGATAATGGCATTGATCGGGCTGAACGAACGATCCAGCTTGCCTTGGGCGATGCTGAAGACCGAGCGTTCGGCAAAGTCGAGCAACTCATCGATCGGCGCCGTCCCTTCATAACCCCGTGTCAGCACTTCGGTCGAGGTGTGTAACAACTCACGTAACAAGGCTTTGTCGCGGACGATTTTGCTGTGGTATCGGATATTGGCCGAGCTCGGCACGATTTGCACCAGCTCGGCCAGATAAGCGGCGCCGCCAACGGCTTCCAGCTCGCCTTGGGCCTTGAGACGTTCGGTCAGCGTGATGTGATCGATGACCTCACCGGTCTCGGACAGCTCGAGCATGGCTCGATAGATTTTGCGGTGGGCGGTCCTGTAGAAATTTTCTTCGACGACCAGCTCCATGGCTTTCGCCATCGCCTGGTTGTCCAGAAGCACAGCGCCCAGTATGGACTGTTCCGCTTCCACATTTTGCGGAGGCAGGCGCGGTTGCGACAGATCAATACCCGGCATGGATTTCACCTCGAGGCTCCCCGGCGCTGACGCAATCGTCCTGAAGACAGGAGCGCTGCGCGTGACAGCTTTTTCATCACCGGCCTATGCGGACGTCCGTTCTGCGGTGTGTCCTGGGCCACGCGTTCGAACAAGGCGACATGGTCCTGATCCATTCCCGGCGCTCCCACCACGACCAACGCTTCGGCGCCTTGGGCCTGCGCGGCCGCGAGCGCGTTCGACACGAGCGTCTGCTCGCCCCCCTTGACCAGCAGTTGAGCCACCCGGCGATGACCCTGCCGTAAGGTCTTGGCCAGCTCGATCACCGCACGCGTCGATCGTCGCGGACCCGCCACCACGTAGTCGATCCGTGGACCATCGGTGCCGGCTTGTGGAAGCTCCACCGCCCGGAACAGATGATCCACATCCAACGCAAAACCGGTGGACGGAAGATCCCGGCCGAAGCGGCCGATCAGATGGTCGTAGCGTCCCCCGCCGCCCAACTCGGCGCCGACGCCGGATGCGAAGACATCGAAGACGACACCATCATAGTAATCAAATCCGCGGAATTCACCAAGATCGAGCAGCAGCCTGTCACGGTGACCGGCGGCACACAAGAGCTGATACAGCTGGGAGAGCCGATCGAGCGGCGCCAACAGTGCCGGATCGCCGGCGGCCAGCACGCGGCCTCGCGCCAGCACGGCTTCCTGCCCGGTCAGTTCCGGCGCCTCCCGAATGGCCTTGGCCGCGGATTTGGCGATGCGCTCGCCGGCCAGCAGTTCTTCGAGCCGCGGCAGATCTTTCTTTGCCGCCGCCTGCTCGGCACGCTTCTGCCCCTGGGGCGAAAGCCCGGAGCGCGTCAGCAATCCTTTGATGAATCCGACGTGTCCCAGCGCGATCGTAAACGAACGCAGACCGATCGCTTGGAGACATTCGATGAGCAAACTGATGATTTCATAGTCGCCGGTCACATCGTCCACGCCGACCAGTTCGGCGCCGACTTGGAAGATTTCCCGTCCCCGCCCCGCGTGTTCGGGCTCGTACCGGAAGACCGACGTGCGATAGGAGAGGCGCTGCGGGATCGCCTCGCCGGTCAGGCCCATTCCAATGGTCCTTGCCACCTGGGCTGTCGCGTCCGGGCGCAGCAGCAGCGTCCGTCCTGTCGTGCGATCAATGAACTGGTAACAGGTTTCCAGCAGCTCGGCTTCCAGGCCTGGGGCCAGCACGTCAAGGTATTCAAAGGTGGGGAGGATGATCTCGTCGTATCCCCAGCTCGACACTTGCTCGAGCAGTCGTGCCTCGAGGTGGCGGACCTGTTTGGCGGCATGAGGCAAAATCGTCGCCATCCCCACAGGGACGAGCGAGCGCTCGCGCGACGAGAGAGCGTGCCCCGGGAGGGGGCGCGGCTTCGGAGGAGCAGTCGTCATGATGAACCGCTGGAGCGTGCGAATGTTTCGGCGTGAACAGTCCAGACTTGGAACATTCAGGCTTGGATCTTATGAAAGCGCAGCAACTTTGACCGACAGAATGTCTTTGCTCGATTTAATGGTGCTCAGGACGTCACCGGGAAACGCCTGATCGGAGCCGATAATCAACAACGCATTGCCTCCGCGCTTCTCGAGCGCGCACTGCATACGGACGATGTTGATACTGTTGTCTCCCAGCACCTTTCCCACCATCCCGATCACCCCCGGCCGGTCGATATTGTGGATGAACAGCATGTGGCCTTCCGGCACCACCTCCACCTTGAACTGGTCGATCTCGACGACACGCGGCTCCTTCTTATGGTAGAGCGTGCCGGCGACGAGATGCGATTGCTTGCCGGCCTCGACCCGCACCCGGATCAGGCTCGTGAAATCTCCGGCGTCGGTGCTCTTGACCTCTTTGACTTCGATGCCGCGCTCCTTGGCGACGATGGGGGCGTTGACGTAGTTGACCGGCGCTTCCATGATCGGCGTCAGCAGACCCTTCAATACCGCAATCGTCAGTGGCGCGATGGAGAGATTGGTCACATCGCCGCTGTATTCGACCGTCACCCGCTCGAGGCCGCCTTCGCAGAGCTGCGTTTCCAGCTTGCCCAACTGCTCCGCCAGAGAGAGATAGGGCTGCAGCCGCGGCAGCAGTTCGGGCGAGACGGAAGGAATGTTGACCGCCCCGCGCGCGATGCCCTTGGTGAAATAGTCGACGATCTGCTCGGCGATGCCGACCGCCACGTTTTCCTGCGCTTCCGCCGTTTGCGCCCCGATGTGCGGCGTGCAGATGAAATTATCGAGCGTCAACAGCGGATGGTCGGCTTTGACCGGTTCTTCCTCGAAGACGTCGAAGGCGGCCGCGGCGACGCGCTTGGTCTTGAGCGCTTCGAAGAGATCGCCCTCGTGAATGATGCCTCCGCGGGCGCAGTTCACGATCATGACACCCGGCTTCATCGTCGAGATGGACTGGGCGTTGATGAGATTTTTCGTTTCAGGCGTCAGCGGCGTATGCACGGAAATGATATCCGCCCGCCGGAACAATTCGGGGAGTCCGGCCATTTCCACGCCCATCTTCTCCGCCCGATCGGCTGCCAGGTAGGGATCGTACGCAATGACGCGCATCCCGATGCCTTGGGCCAGCTTGGTCAGGTGGCTGCCAATCTGTCCGACCCCGACGATGCCCAGCACCTTATTGAAGAGCTCGACGCCCATGAATTTGTCTTTTTCCCACTTGCCCGCCCTGACGGACGTCGTCGCCTGCGGGATGCGGCGGCTCATGGCGCAGATCATGGACATCGTGTGTTCGGCGGTCGTCACCGTGTTGCCGCCCGGCGTATTCATGACGACGATTCCGCGGCGCGTCGCCGCAGGCGTATCCACATTGTCGAGACCTGAGCCGGCCCGGCCGATGACTTTCAGCTTGTCAGCAGCGGCAATGAGCTCTTCCGTCACCTTCGTCCCCGAGCGCACGATGAGACCATCGGCATCCTTGATCTCCTTGAACAGCTCGTCCTTCGGCATCTTGGATTTCACCACGACGGCGAAGCCGGCCTGCTCGAGAAGCTCTACGCCCTGTTTCGAGAGACTGTCGCTGACCAGAATCTTCATGAGGACTTGCCTACCTTGCCTACTTGGCCATCAAAAGTTCTTGTGCTTTCGCCACGCCGCTGCCGAGCTTGACCGGATGGCCGAGCCCTTTCAGCACCATCTCCGTTGCCGCGACCGCCGTAATGACATCGAACCGGTCCGCGTAGCCCATGTGGGACAACCGGAAAATTTTGCCCTTGAGGTGATCCTGCCCACCGGCTGCGGTGATGCCGTACTGCACCCGCAGATTCTTATACACGGCCTGGCCGTCGACCCCATCGGGCGCCGACACCGCCGTGAGCGCGTCGCTGGGCGATTCCTTGGGGAAGAGCGCGAGGCCTGCAGCCTGCATCCCTTCGCGCATGGCCCGGGCCAATTGCCCCTGGCGCGCGAACACTTTTTCCAGACCTTCCGCCTTCAGCATCTTGATCACTTCCTGCAGGCCGATGATGAGCGACACAGTCGGCGTAAAGGCTGTCTGATTCTTGACCTGATTCTCACGTTCCTTTTTGAAATTGAAATAGAAGGCCGCGTTCTTGGCTTTCTCTGCATGCGCCCACGCCTTCTCGCTGACGCTCACAAATGCCAGCCCCGGCGGCAGCATCAGGGCCTTTTGCGAGCCCGTGATCACCACATCGAGACCCCAGGCATCCGTCTTGATATCGAACACTCCGAGGGCGGTGATCGCATCGACGACCAGGATCGTCTGGTCATGCCCCTTGACGATCTCTCCCAGGGCTTTTACGTCGTGCGAAACGCCTGTCGAGGTTTCGCTGGCCTGGACGTAGACGGCCTTGATGGCGGGGTCCTTCTTCAGCGCGTCGGCGACCAGCTGCGGATTGATGGCATGGCCCCATTCGACCTTGAGTTCGGTCACTTGCACACCGAACGTCTTGCAGATTTTCCCCCATCGCTCGCCGAACTTTCCGCCGTTGATGCACAGGGCCTTGTCGCCCGGGGACAGGAAATTGGATACCGAGCCTTCCATCCCACCCGTGCCGGACGAGGCCAGCATCAACACGTCGTTTCTGGTTTGGAACAGCCACTTCAACCCTTCGCGGGCTTCAGCAAAGATAGGGTCGAATTCGGGGGCCCGGTGATGGATCATCGGCCTGGCCATCGCGAGCAAAACCTCGGGAGGGACAGGCGTCGGACCGGGGGCTAGCAGGTACCGCTTGAGCATTGACGGATCCTCCTGAAATGGAAACGTGCGAGTGGGTTAGGAAGGGGCGACGATACCACCGCCTTCCGAAGAGTGTCAAGGCAACGGTCCGCGCATTTTCGCTCGGTTTTTCGCCCTCGATACCATCGACAGCCGGCGGCTCCGAACCGATTCGCACAGGCCGTCTGCTACCAAAGCAGGACCTCATCCCCCCTGCAATTTCTTGACAACTTTCCTAACCATAGATAGTCTAACGACACAGATGATGCTTAGGCGATTCCATAGGACATCGAGTGAGAGAAGCTTTTCATCGCAGCGAATGCTCCTGGTCGTCCTTTTGTGTCTTGGACCTTCTACAGGAATTTCCGTGGCGCTGGCCGAGACCCAGACCCCGAGACAAGTGGCCGAGGCGCCTGTCAGTAACCCGTCCGACGAACCGTCGGTGGATCCGGCAGATGAACCGGACGCCAATCTCGTCCCGGTCGAAACCGAGCTTCCTGCAGACGCGCAATCAAGCGCACAACCTGAAAGCCGAGTGCCCCGAGCCGAAGACCTCCTGACGGTGACCCCGCCCCAGCAGTCGCCGGCGTCCCGCTTTACGGATGCCTTCGACGCTCCCGCTGAGACGGCGCAAACCGCGCAGCCTGCCGGAGGCCAATTGGATGCCAGCGAACTCTATAACGTACCTATCGTCATGGACTCCTCGGTGCAGGGCCACATCCGCTACTTCAACACCTCCATTCACAACCGGTTCGAGCAGTGGCTGCTGCGGTTGAGCCGATACCGGCCGCTGGTCGAAAACATTTTCGCCGAGTTCCATTTGCCGAGCGATTTGGTGTTTCTCTCACTCGTCGAGAGCGGATTCAATCCCTATGCCTACTCGCGGGCCAAAGCGACGGGTCCGTGGCAATTCATGAAAGGCACGGCCAGGATGTACGGGTTGCGTGTCGATACCTATGTCGACGAGCGGCGGGACCCGATCAAGTCTACGGTCGCTGCAGCGCGGTATCTGCGCGACCTGTATGACCTGTTCGGCGCTTGGCCGCTGGCGATGGCGGCGTACAATGCCGGCGAAGGCAAGGTCATGCGGGCACTGCAGAAGGCCCAGGCGGAAAGCTTCACCGATATTTCGAAGACCCGTTTGATCAGGCGTGAGACCAAGGAATATGTGCCGCGGTTCATGGCGGCGACCATCATTGCCAAAAATCCCGATCGCTACGGCTTCCCTCTAGAGGCCAGTGCGCCGCATCAGTTCGAAGAAGTGATCGTCACCCGCCCGCTGCATTTCCACGCCATCGCGAATGCGACCGGCGTGCCCTTTGCAGAACTCAGACTGCTGAATCCCGAGCTGCGCCGTGACGCCACTCCGCCGGGCGATGAGGCCTATCTCCTGAAGGTTCCTGTCGGCACGAAAGCCAAGGTCGAACAGTTGCTCGACCGCGTTCCGACTTACAGGTTCCCGCCCCTCCCGAAGTCGCAACTCGCCACGGCCGACTCTGCCCGCTGGTATAAGGTCCGTGTGGGAGATACCCTGGAAAAGGTGTCTCGCCGTTTTCGCGTCCCCCTGAAAACCCTCAAGACCAGAAACAACCTCACCGGCCCCACCATCAGGCCGGGCGACTTCCTCGTCATCCGTTAGTCTTCGAGACAAGGCGAGTGAAATCGATCCCGACCGCCCTGACGCTGGCGGCGAACGGAGCGTTACGGCTTTTTGCTGGGCTTTTTGGCAGGGGTGGACGGAGCCGGCGGCGGAGGCGAGGGAGACGCCTCTTTCGATTTCACGTCGAGCACCTTCGTTCTGATGGTCGCTTCGCTCGTGAACGGCGAAGTCGGATAGGTCTTGATCAGTTCCTGATAGTGCGCGATAGCCCCTTCCGGGCGCGATTGGGACTCCTCGAGACGCGCGAGCTCGAACAACGCCTGATCCTTGAGCAGCGCCCCAGGACTGTTCACGATTGCGGTGAACGCCTTGGCTGCCTGTTCGCGGTCGCCTTTCAAGAGGTAACTATAGGCCAGCCGCTGCTGCACGAGTCCTCCGAGCGCGGGATTCCCCCCGTACAACACCATGAAGCGTTGATACGTATCGATCGCCCCCGGCAGATCGTTGGCCTGGGCTTGCAAGTTGCCGAGATGAAACATCGCCAATGGCGCAGCGGCCGTCCGGGGATATTGCTCCACGACTTCGCGATATTTGGCCGTCGCCTGCTTCAGGAGATCGTCGGCGTTTTTCGGATCGCCCGTCGACCGGACCATGAGCAGGCGGGCCGCTTCGCGCTCGAGTTCCTGCGCCTTCTCAGACGCTTGCCGGTCCATCCAGAACACTCCACCGACCGCGGCGATCGCAAGCAGCAGCACGGCAAGCCCGACGAGCACCGGACGCCGGTATTCCTGGAGCCGGTGAAGTTGGTGTTCCAATCCACTCAGCAGATGGGCTTCATCGACCTGAAGGGTCTTTGCGGGAACTTTGATGCGGTACGTCATCGATATTCAGGTGACCGGGGCGAACCCATTTCCTCAAGCTGTCCTCGCGCCTTATACTAAGATCGTTGCGAGCTTGTCAATGCAAACGCTCCACATGAAGGCTATCGATGACGCTGCTGCTCTCAATACCTTGTGCCGTCCATGTTTGAAGACTACCTTGCTGAATTGGCTGCGAAGCATCTGACCCGACGGTTGCTGCCGCTCGATTCAGGCACCGGCCCCGTCGTCCGTCTGGGCGGACGCGACGTGCTGCTCTTCGCTTCGAATGATTACCTGGGCCTGGCCCATCACCCTGAAGTGGTAGAGGCTGCCGTACACGCCACGCAGACCTATGGAGCCGGAGCGGGGGCGGCGCGACTGATCTCGGGTTCCCTGCCTCCGCATCAACAGCTTGAACACGCTCTCGCTCAGTTCAAAGGCAGCGAAGCCGCGCTGACGTTTGGCTCCGGCTATCTCGCGAATATCGGAGCGATTCCCGCACTCATCGGCGGCGGCGGGTTGATCCTCGCGGACCGACTCTGCCATGCGAGCTTGATCGACGGGTGCCGGTTGAGCGGCGCCGATGTACGGATCTATCGCCACAACGACATGGCGCATCT
>Ga0070664_100003103_pt1 | contig 13439 bp, 11 predicted proteins | sample KBSC73metaG_FD_65863 | JGI IMG/M metagenome (GOLD analysis project Ga0070664, IMG submission 65863) | Corn rhizosphere microbial communities from Kellogg Biological Station, Michigan, USA - KBS C7-3 metaG | ecosystem: Host-associated > Plants > Roots > Rhizosphere > Soil ... | reverse complement strand
CTCGAGGTGCTGTCGCAGCGAATCATCGATAGCAAGTCGGAGCTCACGAACATCACGCAGCAGCTGATGCACCTGGGCGATGACGCGACCGGCAAGCTGAGCGGCATCACGCGCGAGTTCGACACGAGCACCGAGCGGCTGGTGCGTCACGGCCAGGCGATTGATCGCGCAGCCGAGTCGGCTCGCAACGACATCGCCGTTCTGCTCGAAGATCTCCCGCGCGCCGAGGAAAGCGCCCGCTCCGCCGCCGAGCGGCTGCGCGCCGTGGGCAGCGAGTCGGCGGCAAGGACGATCGAATTTACCGACCGGCTCAACGCGATCGCCGACCGCACGGCCGAGGCCGACCGGATTATCGGCGAAACTACGAGCAGGCTCGCTGAGCGGCTTGCGGAGATCGACACCGCCGGCACCGCCGCGGCGACGAAGGTGGGGCAAGCGGAGATGAGTTTCTCGGGCGTGCTCGAAGCGCTGCTCGAACGCACGTCGACGACCCTCGAAGGGATTCGCTCTGGCATCGATGCCCAGGCCGCAGCCGTTGCCGCGCTGGTGGAGCAATCTTCAGCCGGGATCGGTAAGACTGGCGCGCAAGCTTCAGAGGCTCTCGCGCTCAACGTCGATCACGCCAACGCTGCCCTCGCTACGCTGTCCGGCAGCGTCGCCGAACAGGAACGCGCCTCGCAACGGATGATCGCGGAGATCGACCGCGGGCTCACCATGATCGACGAGCGCTTCACCGAGCTCGCCTCACATGGAGACGAGCGCGCCAACCATTTCCTGCGTTCCCTTACCCGGGCGCGGGCCGAATTGGACCTGATCGCCGAACGCGCGGAGACTCAGCACGGTGCATTGGGGTCACTTGGGGAGCGGACGGCATCGCTGCGCGAAAGCATCGACCGGCTGGCGGACGAAGTGCGCGATCAGGTCGGCACGGCGCTCGGCGAAGCACAGGGTCGGGCCGATCGCCTGATCGAAGCGACGGCGATTGTGAAGCCCGAAATCGATTGGGTCCGCGAAGCCGCTGTCGAAGCGGGTGACCGCATCGCGGCGACGGGCGAATCGATTGCGACTCACCAAGACAAGCTCACCGCCCTTCTAGCGAGCGTCGACGAAGGCGTGGTGAATTCGCGGGCCCAGCTTCAGGCGCTGACCGCGGCAATCGCCGAGGCGCAGGCGGAAGCGACCAACCTCAGTGCCGAAACGGCGCCGGCACTGGTCAACGCGCTGGTTCAGGTCAAGGAAGCCGCGGCCCATGCCGCCGAGCGGGCACGCGAAGCGATCGAGGCGACGATCCCGTCCAGCGCGGCCAAGCTTTCAGAAGCCTCCCGCGATGCGCTCGAGAAAGTCATCCGCGAGAGCATCGAAGACCGCTTGCGGGAAGTCGAAACCGTGGCCGCCCGCGCGGTGGACACGGCACGCAACGCCTCAGATCGCCTGTCCCAGCAAATGCTCAACATCGGCCAGAGCGCAGCGGCGTTGGAGCAGCACATCAACCGCACCGGCCAGGAGCAGCGCGAACGGGACAGCGAAGCCTTCGCGAGACGCGTGTCGCTGCTCATCGATTCGATGCACTCAGCGGCAATCGACGTCGGCAAGATCCTCTCCGACGAAGTCGATGAGAAGGCTTGGGGCGCATATCTCAAGGGCAATCGCGGTGTCTTCACCCGGCGCGCCGTGCGGCTGATCGGCGGGAGCGAGACGCGCTCCATCGCCGCCCATTACGAAACGGACGCGGAATTCCAGCATTCGGTCAATCGCTACGTCCACGACTTCGAGGCGATGCTTCGCCGGGTCCTCGCCGAGCGTGACGGCGGAATGATCGCGGTCACGCTCATGTCTTCGGACATGGGCAAGCTTTACGCGGCGCTCGCCCAGGCGGTCGACAAGCGGCGCTAGTTGTAGAAATCGAGGTCCTCCGGCGTCACCCAGCCGAACGACCAATTGACGTAATAGATCGCGAACAGGATCGCGCCGGCGAGCGCGGCCTTCAGCAAATGGCGCTTGAGGTCGAAGCGGTGCGGGGCGCTGTCCGCCTGGCCGGGCACCTTCTCGCCACCGACTTCATCGGTCGTCTTCACCCCGAACGGTAGCAAGGCGAACGTCGCAAAAGCGAAGAACAGGAAATAGATCGCGACGATCGATGTGAATTTCATGCGGCGACTTGCAGCAGCATCACCTCGACCAGCGGCTTCTTCCCCGTCCACAATGTCGCGCAGCGGCGAACCGCCAGACGCACGGCTTCGCGCGTTCGCTCCTCGTCGGTCCCCGGGCTGAAGGCGCGCGTCGCGGCATCGGTCGCGTCGGTGATGAAATCGTCGCGGTCTTCTTCCACCGGAACGCCAAACGGACGGATCAGCGGCTTGCCCGCGAGCTCACCGTCGTCACCGACGGGCACCGCAACCGTGATCAGTCCGCCGAAACCCATTCGGCGTCGCTCGGTGATCGTGGCGCCATCGGCCGGAAGGATCACGTCGCCATCCAGGACGAGGCGGCCGACGCGGACCTCATCGATCTTCTTCGGATCGCCCGGCGCGAGGCGGATCACGTCTCCGTTCTTCTGCACGACCGCATGGTTGACGCCGTGGCTCAGCGCGAGGCGCGCATGCTCGGCGAGATGGCGAGCCTCGCCGTGAACCGGAACGACGATCTCGGGCCGGACCCATTTGTACATCTCGACCAGCTCGGGCCGGCCCGGATGGCCCGACACGTGGACATGAGCCTGTTTCTCGGTGACGATCTGGACGCTGAGGTCGGAGAGCTGGTTCATGATCCGCCCGATCGCAGTCTCGTTCCCCGGGATGATCCGCGACGAGAAGATGACCGTGTCGCTTTCCGTCAACTTCAGCTCGTGATTTCCGGCGGCGATCCGGCCGAGGGCCGCGCGAGGCTCGCCCTGCCCGCCGGTAGCGATGATCAGCAACTCGCTCTTCGGCAGGCGCATTGCCTCTTCGAAGCTCACAGGAGCCGGGAAATCGCGAAGATAGCCGGTCGCCTGCGCGACCCGCAGGATCCGCTCCAGCGACCGGCCCGCGATGCACACCTTGCGGTTGGTCTCGGCCGCCACGCGCCCGATCGTCTGCAGCCGCGCGGCGTTGGACGCGAAGGTGGTGACAAGCACGCGGCCCTTTGCCTTCGTCGTCTGGGCGAGGAGACCTTCGTGAACGCTCTCTTCCGATCCCGACGGCAGCTCCTGGAAGACATTAGTGGAATCGCAGACCAGCGCGAGCACGCCCCTGTCGCCGATCTCGGTCAGGACATCCGTGTCGGGCGCGGAGCCGAGCACCGGCGTCTCGTCGATCTTCCAGTCGCCCGTATGGAAAATGTTGCCGAACGGAGTTTCGATGAGCAACCCATTCCCCTCGGGGATCGAGTGCGACAGCGCGACGAAGCTGATGCGGAACGGCCCAAGCTCAACACTGCCACCGCGCTCGACGATGTTGAGCTTGACCTGGCCGGTCAGGCCTTCTTCCTCCAGCTTCCCGGCGATCAGACCGGCGGTGAAAGGCGTCGCGAACAAGGGTGCTTTGAGCTCTTCGGCGAGATAGGGCAGCGCACCGATATGGTCCTCGTGACCGTGGGTCAGGATGATGCCGGCAAGCCGCTCCTGCTGGTTCTCGATGAACTCGAGGTCAGGGAGGATCAGGTCGATCCCGGGATAGGTGAGATCGGCGAACGTCAAGCCGAGGTCGACCATGATCCACTGGCCGCGGCAGCCGTACAGATTGACGTTCATGCCGATCTCGCCCGAGCCGCCGAGCGCGCAGAAGATCAGTTCCTCGCCTGGGATCATTGCTTCGCTTCGGCCGCCATCGCGTACAACAGGCTCAACCCCTGGATGGTGAGGTCGGGCTCAATCGCGTCGAACACCTGCGTATGCTCATCGAACAGGTCAGCGAGGCCGCCGGTTGCGACCACGGTGACCGGGCGATCGAGTTCCCCCTTCATTCGATCGACAAGGCCTTCGATCATGGCGACATAACCCCAGTAGATGCCGATACCCATCTGGCCGCTGGTCGTGCGGCCGATGACGCTGAGATTGTCGGTTGGGGCCTCGATGGCGATACGCGGCAGCTTGGCCGCGGCACTCACCAGCGCGTCGAGCGACAAGTTGATCCCCGGGGCGATGATCCCTCCCTTGTACGCGCCCGACGCATCGACGACGTCGAAGGTCGTCGCGGTTCCGAAATCGATGACGATCAAATCGCCCTTATGCTTGGCGTGCGCGGCAATGGCGTTGAGGGCGCGGTCTGCCCCTACGTTGTGGGGTTCATCGACGTCGAGGGGGATCGGCCAGGCTGCCTTGCCCTGCCCCGCGACCAGCGCTTCGACGCCGAAATATTTCAGGCTGAGCACCTCAAGGTTATGCAGAGCGCGCGGCACGACCGTGCCGATTATCACCGCCTCGACATCGCGCTTCGAGAGGTTCTCAAGCTCGAGCAGTTGATACAGTGAAACCGCATATTCGTCCGCCGTGCGGCGCGGGTCGGTCGCGATGCGCCAGCGGGCCCTGATCTCGCCATTATCGACGAGGGCGAAGACGAGGTTCGTATTGCCGGCGTCGATGGCGAGCAGCATGCGCGGCCCCTACCGGTACGAGGGAAGGTTCACAACTCGACGTCGCCGGCGCGGACGATTTCCTCCCTGCCGTCATCCAGAGTTAGACGTAGCGCCCCGTCAGGCTCGAGGCCGGCAAAGGCGCCGGTTATAGTCTCCTCCGTCGTCGCATGAACCGAGAGCCGAGTGCCGACCGGATGAGCGCGCTCCTGCCAGGCGCGAGCGAGCGACTGGGGCGGCGTGCTTCGCCACAAGCCCAACATCCGCGCAAAGCTGCCGGCGAGCAGCGGCGCGAAGGCCTCCGGCGCAACTTCGCCGTCGAGCGAAGCCGCTTCACGATTCTTAAGCTCGGGCGCCGAAACGAGATTGACGCCGAAGCCCACGGCGACGCGGCGATCGTTCCGCTCAAGGAGGATGCCGGCAAGCTTCCTGCCGCGGAGCATGACGTCATTGGGCCATTTCAGCATCATCGGCTGCGCGGGAACCGCGACGTCGAGCGCCTCGACCAGCGCGAGGCCCGCCGCGAGCGAAAGGGTTTGCGCCGACGGGTCGGCAGTATCGAGCAACACAAGAGTGCTGCCGAAAAAATTGCCTCGCCGTGAGACCCACGTCCGCCCCTGCCGGCCCCTGCCCGCATCCTGTTCGAGGGCAACGAGCCAATCCCCCTCCTTGACGGTGGTATCGGCAAGGATGTCCGCGTTGGTCGAGCCGGTTCGCTCGACGATCCGGATGCGGCTCAGAAGATCGACCCCGCAGCGCGGTCGGTCAGCCATCCGAGCGGCCCGATCAGCAGGTACCCGAGAGGCGACACCGCAAGTGCAGCCAGAAGCACGAGGATGCCCTGCACCGGCTCCCGCACCTTCGCGTAGGGCTCACCCGGCTCATCGAGGTACATGACCTTGATGATCTTGAGGTAATAATAGGCGCCCACGACTGTCCCGAGAATGCCGGCCACGGCTAGCGTTACATAGCCGCTGGCAATCGCGGCGCGAAAGACCACCAGCTTCGGCCAGAAACCGAACATCGGCGGAATGCCGGCAAGGCTGAACATGAAGACGAATAGCGCAAAGGCGAAGGCGGGCCGCGTCTGCGACAGGCCGGACAGGCTCGCGATACTTTCGATCGGCCGTCCTTCCGTATCGCGCATCCAGAGCACGCACAGGAATGCGCCAAGGGTCATCACGACATAAACAGCCATGTAGAAGAGCACCGCCGAAGCGCCCGCGGCCCCGCCGGCCGCGAGACCGATCAGCGCGAAGCCGACATTGTTGATCGACGAATAAGCGAGCAGCCGCTTGATGTTGGTCTGACCGTAGGCGGCAACGGCGCCGAGGAAGATCGACGCCAGAGCGGCGACGATCACGATCTGACGCCAGGCCTCCGTCGCAGGGCCCAGTGCATCGAGGCAGACGCGCGTGGAGAGAAGTACCGCGGCGACCTTGGGCGCGGACGCGAAGAAGGCCGTAACCGGGGTCGGCGCGCCTTCGTAGACGTCCGGCGTCCACATGTGGAACGGCACTGCGCTGATCTTGAACGCGAGGCCCGCGAGCAGGAAGACGAGGCCGAAGAGCAAGCCTAGTGACGGAGCGCCTCGGCCGAATGCCGCCGCGACGCCGGTGAATCCGGTGGTACCGGTGAAGCCGTAGAGCAGCGAAATCCCGTAGAGCAGGATGCCGCTCGCAAGAGCGCCGAGCACGAAATATTTGAGGCCGGCTTCGGCCGAGCGCTCGTCGGTGCGACGGTAAGACGCGAGAACGTAAGCGGCGAGGCTCTGCAGCTCGAGGCCGACGTAGAGCGAGATCAGGTTGGTCGCCGAGACCATCACACTCATGCCGACCGCGCTGAACAGGATCAGGACGGCGTACTCGGACGCATGCTCGGTGCCGCGCTCGAACCAGCCGTGGGCTGCGATGATCGCGACCGCAGCCGCCGGGAAGATGATCGCCTTGCCGAAGCTTGCGAAAAGGTCGGCGGACACGAGGCCGTCGAACACCGGCCCGGCGTGCGAGGGCGCGCCGATCAAGGCAAACGTCGCGCCGATCAGCAGCGCAACCGACAGCCACCCAATCGCACCTGAAGCCCGGCGTCCGGAGAATGCGGCGGCCATCATCAGCACGGTCGCGCCGACGCTGAGGATCAGCTCAGGCAGAAGCGGGGCAAAGCGCGCGCTCAATGCGTGGCTCCATGATCCGAATGTGTCATCTGCATGGGCGCCAGATGGATGCGCGAATCTCCCGCGGGTGCGACGCGCTCGAGCCGCACGAGCAGCCGGCCCACGTCATTGCGTATCGGGCGCAGGAAACTCTCCGGATAAATGCCCATCCAAAACACGGCCACGGCGATCGGGCCGAGCAGCCACCATTCGCGCAAGCTGAGGTCGGGCATCGCCGCCGCGTCCTTGTGACGCAGTGTGCCGAAGCAGATCCGCCAATAGAGCCACAGCATATAGGCCGCGCCGAGAATGATGCCGGTCGTCGCGACGATCGCCGCCCAGGTCGACGCGTGATAGGTGCCGACTAGGCTCAGGAACTCGCCGGGGAAGTTGCTCGTCCCCGGAAGTGCCACGCTGGCCATGGTGAAGACCATGAACAGCAAGGCGTAGCCGGGCATGTTGTCCGACAGGCCGCCATAGCGCTCGATCTCGCGGGTATGCAGCCGGTCGTAGACCACGCCGACGCAGAGGAAGAGCGCGCCCGAGACGAGCCCGTGGCCGAGCATGACCAGCATCGCGCCTTCGATCCCCTGCCGGTTCATGGCGAAGAGACCAAAGGTCACGAACGCCATGTGCGCGACGGACGAGTACGCGATCAGCTTCTTCATATCGCGCTGCACAAGGGCGACGAGGCTGGTGTAGACGACCGCCACGCCCGACAGCGCGAAGAGCAGCGGGATGAAGATGTACGACCCCTCCGGGAACATCGGCAGTGAGAAGCGGATGAACCCGTAGCCGCCCAGCTTTAGGAGCACGCCGGCCAGGATGACGGAGCCGGCCGTCGGCGCCTGGACGTGGGCGTCGGGAAGCCAGGTGTGCACCGGCCACATCGGCAGCTTCACCGCGAAGCTCGCTAGGAAAGCAAGGAAGAGCCATTTCTGCGCCTCGACCGGGAAGTCGTACGCCATCAGCTCGGGGATGGACGTCGTGTGCGCGCTCGTCGCCATGTAGAGCATGGCGATCAGCATCAGGACCGAGCCGAACAGTGTGTAGAGGAAGAACTTGTAGCTTGCCTTGATCCGCTCGGCGCCGCCCCAGACGCCGATGATGAAATACATCGGGATGAGGCCGCCTTCGAAGAAGACGTAGAACAGGAACAGATCCTGCGCGGCGAAGGAGCCCATGATGAGCGCCTCCATCAGCAGGAAGTAGGCCATGTACTCGGGGACGCGCTTCTCGATCGCGCGCCAGCTCGCGCCGATACAGATCGGCATGAGGAAGGCGGTCAGCGCGATCAGCACGAGCGCGATACCGTCGATTCCGAGCGCCCAATTGATTCCGCCGCCGAGCGGCAGCTTCTCGACGAACTGCCATTGCGGGCCATTCGGATCGTAATTCGCCCATAGGTCCACGCTGAGCGCGAATACGATCAGCGTCGTGACGAGCGCGATCCAGCGCGCGCCCTGCTCCTTGACGGACAGGCACAGCACCGCCCCGACGAGCGGAACGACGATCAGAAGGCTGAGCAGCGGCAGTCCGCTCATTGAGCCCACCAGATCGCCCAGCTCGCCGCGCCGATCAGGCCCAGCAGCATCACGAGCGCGTAGGAATAGAGGTAACCCGACTGGAAGCGCGCCGTAACGCGGTTGCCGATCCCGACCGCATAGGCTGCCCCGTGTGGGCCGAAGCGGTCGATGGTCCCTTCATCCCCGCCCTTCCAGAACAAGCGGCCGAGCCACAGTGACGGACGGACGAAGATGAGGTCGTACAGCTCGTCGAAATACCATTTGTTCGACACGAACCGGTACACTGCGGGGAATTGCGCGACGAAGTTCGCTGCCGCCTCGGGCTTACGGATGTAGTTCCGCCAGGCGACGTAAAGGCCGATCAGCATGACGATGGTCGGCGTCAGCTTCACCCACAGCGCGGATTCGTGGGCAGCATGGGCGAGATGCTCACTGAACGCGATGCTCTGGCGCCAGAATTCGGGTGCCCGCTCGGCATCGACGAAGATGTTGTGGAAGGCCTGACCCGCCAGCACCGCGCCCACCGCCAATAGCCCGATCGGGACCAACATCGTCAGGGGGCTTTCGTGCGGGTGGTATCCGGCTGTCCCCGTCGGCGGCAGGCCCGGCTCATGCGAACTGTCGCCATGCTCCTCGTCCGGCGATTCATGGACGTGATGCACCGCATGCTGGACATGCTCGGACGCGGCCCAGCGCGGTTCACCGAAGAAGGTCAGGAAGATCAGCCGCCACGAATAGAAGCTGGTCAGCAGGGCGGCGAGCGCGCCGAGCCAGAAGGCGATCGTGCCGGCGACCGAACCGCTCGCCCATGCGCTCTCGAGGATCGCATCCTTCGACCAGAAACCGGCGAAGCCGACGCCTTCGATGCCAACCCCGGTGATCGCTAGCGTGCCGGCGACCATCACCCAAAAGGTGATCGGGATCTCCTTCCGGAGCGCGCCATAGTAACGCATGTCCTGTTCGTGGTGCATGGCGTGGATGACGCTGCCCGCGCCAAGGAACAGCAGCGCCTTGAAGAATGCGTGCGTGAAAAGGTGGAACATCGCCGCGCCGTAAGCGCCCACGCCCGCGGCGAAGAACATGTAGCCAAGCTGCGAGCAGGTCGAATAAGCGATCACCCGCTTGATGTCGTTCTGGGCGCAGCCAACGGTCGCCGCGAAGATGCAGGTCGCGGCGCCGACATAGGTGACAATGTGCATCGCCGTCGCTGACGTCTCGAACATCGGCGACAGACGACAGACCATGAAAACTCCCGCCGTGACCATGGTCGCAGCATGGATCAAGGCACTGACCGGCGTCGGGCCTTCCATCGCGTCGGGGAGCCAGGTGTGCAAACCGAGCTGCGCCGACTTGCCCATCGCGCCGATAAACAGGAGGACGCAGAGCAGCGTCATCGTGTCGACGCGCATGCCCGCGAAACCGATCGTCGATCCGGCGACGGCCGGGGCCGCGTGCAGGATCGCCGGGATCGAGACCGTGCCGAACACCAGGAACGTGCCGAAGATGCCGAGCGAGAAGCCGAAATCACCGACGCGGTTTACGACGAACGCCTTGAGCGCCGCCGCATTGGCGCTGGGCTTGTGATACCAGAAGCCGATCAGCAGGTACGAAGCGAGACCGACGCCCTCCCAGCCGAAGAACATCTGCACCAGGCTGTCGGCGGTCACCAGCATCAACATCGCGAAGCTGAACAGCGACAGATAGGCGAAGAACCGAGGCTGGCCGGGATCCTCCTCCATGTAGCCCCAGCTGTAGAGGTGGACGAGGCTGGAGACGGTAGTCACCACGACCAACATCACCGCGGTCAGAGCATCGACGCGAAGCGCCCAATCGACCGTGAGCGTGCCCGACTGGATGAAGGTCATCACCGGCACGACCAAGGGCTGCGCCTCGCCGGAAATGTACTGGAAGAAGATCGGCCAGCTCAGCAGCGCGCCGATGAACAAAGATGCGGTCGTCACGACCTTTGCCGGCACCTTGCCGATCCAATGGCCGCCAAGGCCGGCCACGATGGCGGCAATGAGCGGCAGGAAGACGATGAACAGGACCGGATGCATCAGCCGCGCATCCGGTTGACGTCGTCGACGGCGATCGAGCCGCGGCGGCGGAAGAAGATGACTAGGATGGCGAGGCCGATCGCGGCCTCCGCGGCGGCGACGGTAAGCACGAACATCGCCAGCACCTGGCCCGTCAGATCGCCGAGATAGGCGGAGAAGGCGACCAGGTTGATGTTCACTGCGAGAAGGATCAGCTCGATCGCCATCAGCATCAGGATGACGTTACGGCGATTGAGGAAGATGCCTAGCACACCGACCGTGAAGAGGATCGCGGCGACGGTCAGGTAATGGGTGAGGCCGATCACAGCTTCATCCCCTCGCCTACGCCCGGATCCATGTTGCGGATCGCCTCATCGGGCCGCCGCGCGATCTGACGCGAGACCTTGGGCGTGCGGAGGTCGCCACGGCTGCGATGCGTCAGCACGATCGCGCCGACCATCGCTACGAGCAGGATCAGACCGGCGATCTCGAATGCGAACAAATAGCGGCTGTAGAGTAGCTGTCCGAGCGCGACGATGTTCGGCTGGTTCGTGGCCGGAATCGCGCGGCCGCTCAGCGCTGGCCCCGCCTTCCAGCCCATCGCCGCGACGACGATCTCCGCGAGCAGGATCATCGCGATGATGATCCCAAACGGCAGGTTCCTCGTGAAGCCGGAGCGAAGTTGCGCGAAGTCGATGTCGAGCATCATGACGACGAACAGGAACAGGACCGCGACCGCGCCGACGTAAACGATCACCACCAGCATCGCGATGAACTCGGCGCCCATCAGCAGCATCAGGCCCGCGGCGTTGAAGAAGGACAGGATCAGCCACAACACGCTGTGCACCGGATTGCGCGCGAAGATGACCGCCACCGCGGAGGCGATGGTGAGCGTCGCGAACAGGTAAAAGGCGATGGCTGCGATCAAGAAGAGGACCCTGTTGGCGGCGCGTTATCTGTAGGGGGCATCGGCGGCAAGGTTGGCGGCAATCGCCTGTTCCCACTTGTCACCGTTGGCGAGCAATTTGGTCTTGTCGTAGAGCAATTCCTCGCGCGTTTCGGTCGCGAATTCGAGGTTCGGCCCCTCGACGATCGCATCCACCGGGCACGCCTCGGCGCAGAGGCCGCAATAGATGCACTTGACCATATCAATGTCGTAGCGGGTCGTGCGCCGGCTGCCGTCCTCTCGCGGCTCGGCTTCGATGGTGATCGCGAGCGCGGGGCAGATCGCCTCGCACAGCTTGCACGCGATGCAGCGCTCCTCGCCGTTCGGATAGCGTCGCAACGCATGCTCGCCACGGAAGCGAGGGCTCTGCGGCGCCTTCTCGTAGGGGTAATTGATCGTCGCCTTGGGCTTGAAGAAATATTTCAGCGTCAGCCAGTGGGCTTTCAGGAATTCCCACAGCGTGAAGGCTTTAATGGTGCGGGAAATCATGCGGCCGCCCCTCCGTAACGCGTCAGCATCAGCCACCCGGATATGAGCACGACGAAGAGCAGCGAGAGCGGCAGGAATATCTTCCAGCCGAGGCGCATCAGCTGGTCATAGCGATAGCGCGGCACGGTCGCCTTCACCCAGCCGAACATGAAGAAGAACAGGCCCATCTTCAGGAACAGCCAGAACATGCCGGTGATCTGAGGCGTGAAGAGAAAGCTGTAGAGCGGTTTCCAGTTCACCGGTGGAAGCCATCCGCCCCAGAACAGGATGGCGTTCAGCGCGCACATCAGGATGACGTTGGCATATTCGCCAAGCCAGAAGAGCGCGAAGCTCATCGACGAATATTCGGTCTGGTGCCCGGCGACGAGCTCGCTCTCCGCCTCGACGAGGTCGAACGGCGTGCGAAACGTCTCGGCCATGGAGCTGATGAAGAACACCACCCACATCGGGAACAGCAGCAGGTTGAAGGCATAGGCGTTTACAATGCCCAGGCCGTGCCCGACCTGGCCGAGCACGATGCCGCTGACGTTGAAAGTGCCCGAGTAAAGCACGACGCAGATCAGAACGAAGCCGATGGACACTTCGTAGCTCACCATCTGCGCGGCGGCGCGGAGCGCCGAGAAGAACGGATATTTGGAGTTGGACGCCCAGCCGGCGACGATCACTCCGTAAACGCCCAGGGAGCTGGCCGCGAGGATGTAGAGCAGGCCGACATTGACGTCGGCAAGCACCACGCCAGGCGCGAAGGGCACGACCGCCCAGACGATCAGAGCGACGGTGAAGGTGACGATCGGCGCGATCAAGAACAGGCCCTTATTCGCGCTGGTCGGGATGATGGTTTCCTTCAGGAAAACCTTGAGCCCGTCGGCGAAGCTTTGGAGGAGCCCCCAGGGGCCCACCACGTTCGGCCCACGGCGGAGCGCGATCGCGGCCCAGATCTTGCGCTCGGCATAAATGACCATCGCCACCGCGAGCATCAGCGGCAGCGCGATGACGAGGATGCCGATGATCGTGGCGACGAACCACGACCATTCGTAGGTCATGCCCCAATGTTGGAAGGTCGCGGTCACTCCGCGGCCTCCCGGACATCCACCCCATGCACCAGCTCCTCGGAGCAGCGCTGCATGGTCGGGCTCGCGCGGCAGATGGCGTTGGTCAGGAAAAAGTCGGCGATCGGGTAGCGGATCGCGCCTTCGGGCTTCGCGCTCAGCTTGGGCGGACCCCACGGCAGATCGATCAAGCCCTCGCGGCCGAGCTGCGGATATTCCGCTACCATCTGGCCGCGCAGCTCAGCGAAGCGGTCGAACGGCAGCTTCTTGCCTGCAACCTCGCTGACGGCCCGCAGGATTGCCCAATCCTCGCGCGCCTCGCCCGGCGGGAAGGCTGCCTTCTCGCCGCGCTGCACGCGCCCTTCCGTGTTTACGTAGGTACCGTGCTTTTCGGCATAGGTCGCGCCCGGCAGCACGAGGTGCGCCTGGCGCGCGCCGGCATCGCCGTGATGCCCGATATAGACTTTGAATGCGCCTTCAAACCGCGTTGCCGGCATTTCGTCGGCGCCGAGCAGCAGAACGACTTCGGGGCTCGCGGCCTCGAGTTCGGCGATCCCGCCCTCCTGCGCGTAGCCGAGGATCAGCCCAGCCATGCGCGAGGCAGAGGTGTGCAGAACATTGAAGCCGTTCCAGCCCTGTCCCTTGATCAGGCCGAGCGGACCGACCAGGGCCAGCGCCGCGCCGAGGGCT
>Ga0070664_100003101_pt1 | contig 13444 bp, 10 predicted proteins | sample KBSC73metaG_FD_65863 | JGI IMG/M metagenome (GOLD analysis project Ga0070664, IMG submission 65863) | Corn rhizosphere microbial communities from Kellogg Biological Station, Michigan, USA - KBS C7-3 metaG | ecosystem: Host-associated > Plants > Roots > Rhizosphere > Soil ... | reverse complement strand
GCCTTCATCGCGCTCCTCATCACGTCGTTCGCCGTCGCGGTGCTGAACGGCATGAGCCTGCTCGATGCGCTGCAGTCGGTCCTGAAAGGGATCGGCAATACGATGGCCGGGGTCGCGCTGATGCTGGTGTTCGGGGCGATGCTCGGGAAGCTGCTCGACGAGAGCGGCGCGGCGCAGGCGATCGCGACGCGGTTCATCGACATCACGGGGCGGAGGCACATCCAGTACGCCATGGCGGGGACGGGCTTTCTCGTCGGCATCGCGATGCACTACAACGCGGGCTTCCTCGTGCTGATCCCCCTCGTATACACCGTGGCGCTGACGACGGGGCTCCCGCTCATCTACGTCGGGCTGCCGCTCGCGTCGGCGTTGAGCGTGACGCACGGCTTCACTCCGCCGCATCCGGCGCCGACCTTCCTCGCGCTGCTCTACAAGGCCAACATCAACGTGACGCTGCTCGTCGGCATCCTCGCGGCCATTCCCGGCGCGCTGCTCGGCGGGGTGCTGTTCAGCCGCACGCTGAAGATCCGCGACCTGACGCCGCCGGTGGGGCTCGCGCGCACGACGCCCTTCGAGCGGCACGAGCTGCCCGGCTTCACGGTCAGCGTGGTGACGGCGCTCGTGCCGGTGATCCTCATGCTCACCAACGCGCTGGTCGACATCAGCCTCGGCACGGCGACGCTCGATCCAGCGAAGCCGGACTACGCGCAGCAGCTCGCCGCCGCGGTGCCGCAACCGGCGCTCCGGCTGCTGGTGACGGCGCTCAAGTTCTTCGGCAACCCGAACGTCGCGCTCATGCTCGCCGTGCTGTTCGCGCTGTACGCGCTCGGCGTGCGCCGCGGCCGCTCGATGGATTCGCTGATGCGGAGCGTGCAGGGAGGCGTGGCGACGATGGCGGGGATCCTCCTGATCATCGCCGCGGGAGGCGCGTTCTCGCAGGTGCTGCGCGACGGCGGCGTCGCCGACTACATCACGCGCAAGGCGGCGGGGTTCCACATCAACCCGCTCGTGCTCGCGTTCTGTGTCGCGGCGATGCTGCGCGCGGCGATCGGCTCGGCGACGGTCGCGGGGATGACGGCCGCCGGCGTGCTCGCGCCGACGGTGGCGGGGAGTGGGGTCCACCCCGAGCTGATGGTGCTCGCCACGGGGGCGGGGAGCCTGATGTTCTCCCACTTCAACGACAGCGGCTTCTGGATGTTCAAGGAGTACTTCAACGCGACGATCCGGGAGACGTTTCTCACGTGGAGCATGATGGAGCTGATCGTCGGGCTGACGGGGCTGGGGGCGGCGCTGTTGATGAACATGGTCTGGTGATTTCCGGGGATGAGGGGATGAGGGGATGCGGACCGACGCCTGTCATCCCGAGCGAGCGTCAGCGAGTCGAGGGATCTGCACTTGCTGGTCGCGCTGTGCTCTGGGTTCCGTGTACGGGCGGTCGCGAGCATCCACTTCGGCGGGGAGACCCGGCTGGCGCGGCTGACGCCGCGCAGCAGCCGAAGGACCCCGCCTTCGTGGACGCGCGCTCCCGCCGCGCCGCTCCGTGAGGGCGCACGCACGCTGTCGTTTGCCGCGGTCGATGCACCAGGGAAAGTGGCGCCCCGTCCCCCTTTCAAATCCAAAAACGTTGACCGTTACCGGTTCTCGGACGGGATGATTCCGTAGACGCGTCGAGAAGGCGTTGCAGACAGGTCGCGTTGATGATTGCCCGTGTGTGCCATGAGAACGGCCTCGGGAAGCAATTGCCTCCCGAGGCCGTGCTGTTCCGCATCCCCGTACCCCCGTACCCCCGTATCCCCGCTCAAAACTTCAGCTGCGAGATGTACGCGTAATCCCGCTTCACGCTCTCCAGCGGCGTGCCTGGATACGTCTCCTGCTCGACGTAGAAGTACTTGTCGTCGAGGTTCTTCACGAGCGCGAGGATGCCGGCGAGGTTGACGATCCCCTTGCCGAGCTCCACGTCGTGCTCGGCGGGGATCGACGGGGCGTCCTTGATGTGGAACGAGTAGTAGCGATCGCCGTAGCGCTTCATCAGGTCGAGGGGATCGCGGCCGCCGACGGCGGCGTTGCCGGTGTCGAGCTGGAGGCGGACGAGGCTCGGGTCGAGGCGCGCGACGAGCGCGTCGTAACCCTGCTGCCCGTTGAACGACTTGAAGTCGTCGGCCTCGTCGTGCCAGGCGATCCAGAGGTCGTGCTTGCGCGCCTGCTCGCCGGCGCGGTTGAGGCGGTCGGCGAAGGCGGCGAAGGTCGCGAGCGACTGGCGCCCCGAGGCCGGCACGTCGGCGAGGATGAGATACTTGTGGCCGAGGATCTTCGCTTCGTCGACGAACGCGTCGACGTTGTCGAGCGTCTCCGTGCCGACGTGGGTGGAGGGCGCCTTGAGGCCATGCTTGTCGAGCATGGCGCGCACCTCGGTCGGCGAATGATTGAAGTTCTTCAGCGACATCAGCATCTCGACTTCGGTGAAGCCGATCGCGGCGATGTCGGCGAGCGTCCTGTCCAGGTCGATCTTCGCCGCGTCGCGCAGCGTGTAGAGCTGCACGCCGACGCGATCGAGCTTGCGGGCGGGCACCTGGGCGCCGCGCGGCATCGCGCACGCGACGGCGGCGGGCCCTGCCACGGCGGCGCCGAGTGTATAGACGAAAGTGCGACGGTCCATGCGTCGATGCTCCAGTGAGAGTCTGAACGCCGAAGCTACGGGGCGGATCGGCCGCGCGGGAGGCTGCCACATGCGGAGATGCGGGATGCGGGGATGAGGGGATGAGGAACCGCAGCGCTCGACCTGCCGCCGTCCGACCTTGCCGCCGCTGGATCCATCCCCGATCTTGCCGACCAGACCACACACACATCGGATGACTCGCATGGAACCCACCAGTCGCCGCGACTTTCTGCGGATGACGGCGATCGCCGCGGCCGGCGTACCGCTCGCTCGCCCGCTCATCCCGTCGATCGCGCATCGTGCCACCCCGACCACGAGCCGGCAGGAACGGAAGCTCGGCTTCGCCCTCGTCGGGCTCGGGAGCCTGAGCACGAACCAGATCGCGCCTGCGCTTCAGAAGACGAAGCACTGCCGCCTCGCCGGCATCGTCACCGGGACCCCTGCCAAGGCGGTGAAGTGGAAGGCGCAGTACGGCATCCCCGACAAGAGCATCTATAACTACGACACGATGCAGCGGATGGCGGACAATCCGGACATCGACGTCGTGTACGTCGTCACGCCGAACGCGCTCCACGCTCGCGACACGATCAAGGCTGCGCGCGCAGGAAAGCACGTGCTCTGCGAGAAGCCGATGGAGGTGTCGACGGAGAAGTGCCAGCAGATGATCGACGAGGTGAAGAAGGCGGGGCGCCAGCTCGCGATCGGCTATCGCTGCCGGTTCGAGCCGCATCATCTCGAGATGCTGCGCATCGCGCAGCAGAAGGAGCTCGGCGACGTCCGGCTCATCGAGTCGGCGTTCGGCTTCTCGATCGGCGATCCGACGCAGTGGCGGCTCAACAAGGCGCTGGCCGGCGGCGGGCCGCTGATGGACGTCGGCATCTACTCGATCCAGTCGGCGGAGATGATCGCTGGCGCGTACCCGATCGCCGTGTCGGCGATGACGAACAAGACCGACCCGGTGAAGTTCAAGGACGTCGAGGAGTCGATGACCTATGAGCTCAAGTTCCCGAACGGGATCTCGGCGTCGTGCACGACGTCGTACAAGGTGAATGGCATCAACCGCACGACGGCGTACGCCGACAACGGCTCCTTCGGACTCACGCCCGCGTTCAACTACGACGGCAACAAGGGCTGGCGCAGCGACAACAAGCCACTCGAGGCGCCCGAGGTCGACCAGTTCGCGACGGAGATGGACAATTTCGCCGACTGCATCATCAACAACCGCCCGACGAGCGTCCCGGGCGAGATGGGGCTGCGCGACGTACGCACGATGATGGCGCTGTACGAGGCGGCGCGGACGGGACGGACGGTGACCCTCGAGGGTGTGCGGGGATGAGGGGATGAGGAACGGCGGTTGATCCGTTACGTGCGGGAATGATGGATGCGCTAAGGCCTCGGGATGACAACGCGTCCCGAGGCCTTTCCGCATCCCCCCATTCCTCCATTCCCCCATTCCCGCGCCTTTATCGGCATCTCCGGCTACGACTACAAGGGCTGGCGCGGTGACTTCTATCCCGCGGACCTCCCCGCGCGCCGCTGGCTCGAGTATGCGAGCCGGCGGTTCAACAGCATCGAGCTCAACGGCACCTTCTATAGCCTCAAGTCGCCGCGCGTGTTCGAGCGGTGGCTGGCCGAGACGCCGGAGCACGACTTCATCTTCGCGGTGAAGGGGAGCCGGTTCATCACGCACAACCTCAAGCTGCGCCGTGCCGAGTCGTCGCTCGGCAACTTCTACGCGAGCGGCGTGCTCGCGCTCGGGCGACGCACGGGCCCCTTTCTCTGGCAGCTGCCGGGCACGTACAAATTCGACGCCGAGCGGCTCGACACGTTCATCCGACTCCTGCCGAAGAGTGCCCGCGAAGGGGAAGGGGTGGCGCTCATGCACGACGACCGGCTGCGGCACGGCGCGCTCGTCGACGCGGCGGAGGACGTCCCGTACCGCCATGCGTTCGAGGTGCGACATCCGACGTACTTCCACGACGAGTTCTACGCGATCCTGCGCGAGCATCGCTGCGCGTGGGTCGTCGCCGACACGGCGGGGAAGTTCCCCTACGCCGAGGAGCTCACGACGGACTTCGTGTACGTCCGGCTGCACGGCTCGCGCGAGCTGTACGCCAGCGGCTACACCGACGAGGAGCTGGATGCGTGGGCGACGAAGCTCGCCGCGTGGCGTGCGTCGGGGCACGACGTGTACGTCTACTTCGACAACGACGCCCGCGTGCACGCGCCGTACGATGCGATGCGTTTGGCGGGTCGGGTCGGATTGTGAAGCGGCCTTTCAACGTCCGCAACCGGCATCCGCGGGTGTAGCGCGGGTGTGGGGTCAGATTCCTTGCGGGTGTGGGGTCAGATTCCTTGAAAACGCTTCGAGGGCGTATCGTTTTTCAAGGAATCTGACCCCCTTGGCCCTCTCGAGCGACGTCGAGCTCTTCGAACGGTTGCGACCCGGATTTCCCTGCTCGTCCTCGACAAGGCCGATCTGCTCCGTGTGGGCGGAGGATCTATCCTCCACACCAACACAGACTTTGAAGTCGTGGATGGATATGACATGTAGGCGTGTGCGGAGTTGACGGGAGCACCCGATCCGGCTTCTACCGGTAAATCCGGCCGTTGATCCGGGTCCCTGCCGTTCACGAGCCAACAGGGTCAGACACGTGTGAAAACGCTCCGCGGCCGTGGCGTTTTTCAAGGAATCTGACCCCAATATCGGACCTCAACATCGCTCTTGAACGATGACCGGTGACCTAAATTGCAGCCCATGCCTCGACGCGCCGATCGACCGCTTTCTCTTCGTGCACTGAACCGCGCCGCACTCGCGCGGCAGATGCTGCTGCGGCGGGAGAAGGTGTCCGTCCTCGCCGGGATCGAACGGCTGGTCGCGCTCCAGGCGCAGCTCCCCAACCCACCGTACGTCGGCCTGTGGACCCGGCTCGTCGACTTCGAGCGCGACGAGCTGACGGCACTGATCGAGAAGCGGCGCGTCGTCCGCTCGACGATGATGCGCGCCACGCAGCACCTCGTCACCGCGCGCGACTACCTCTGGCTGCGCGCCGTGCTGCAGCCGATGCTCGACCAGCGCTGCCGACACAATTGGGGACGGGCCATGGCGGGCGTCGAGACGACGGCGCTGCTCGACGCGGGCCGCGCGATGCTCGAGGAGCGGCCGCACACGATCACGGAGCTCAAGGCGCGGCTCGCCGAGCGATGGCCGAAGCACGAGCCGAACGCACTGGGTTACTCCGTTCAGATGCTGCTGCCGCTCATCCACGTCCCGCCGCGCGGCACGTGGGGGATGGGCGGCGCCGTGCCGGCGGTGCTCGCCGAGCCGTATCTCGGACGCCGCATGTCGGACGACCGGTCGCCGGCGAAGATGGTGCTGCGCTATCTCGCCGCGTTCGGGCCGGCGACCGTCGCCGACGTGCAGGAGTGGTCGGGTCTCAAGGGATTGCGCGCCGCGGCCGACGCGCTGCGCCCGAAGCTGCGCGTCCTCCGCGACGAGCAGGGACGCGAGCTGCTCGACCTCCCCGACGCGCCGCTCCCCGATCCGGACACGCCCGCGCCGGTGCGCTTCCTCCCCGAGTACGACAACCTGGTCCTCGCCTACGCGGACCGCACGCGCATGCTGACGCGCGAGGCGCAGGAGGCGATCTGGACGAAGAATGGTCTCCTCGCCACCGCGCTCGTCGACGGCACCGTCGCGGCGTCGTGGAAGATCCAACGCGAGCGGAAGCGCGCGACGCTGCTGGTCGATCCGGTGCGGCGCATCACGAAGTCGGATCGCGTCGCGCTCGTCGAGGAAGGGCAGCGCCTGCTCGCGTTCACCGACCCGGAGATCGCCGAGCGCGACGTCCGGTTCACGGCTCTCGCGCGAGGGTGAGCACCGTCTGCCCCTCACCGTGCTTGATGCTCAGCCCGAGATCCGCGCCGGTCGCGTCGGCGAGAATCGATAGGAAGTCGACGCCCGTGATCCGACGCGTCAGGTGCGGCGCGGCGGCGCGCGGGACCCCCAGCATGAGCTGGATGCTGCCCTCGCGCCGGTCGTAGGTGGCATCCATGAGCGCGAAGCCGGTCTCCTGCGTCTGGATGCCGGTGGCGGGATCGTCGACCTCGAGCTTGGTGCGCCGTCCCGCGTTCCGCTTCACGAACCCGGCGAGCACGCGTGCCCACTCCTCCGGCGTCTGACGGGACGCGGTGCCGGTGAGCGCGCGCTGCAGCCGGTCGAGCTCCACGCCGGTCGGCTCCGGCGTGACGAGGACGCTGCACGTCGCGCCCCGCACCAGGGCCGTCGTGACGCTGCCGACGAACAGGCGCGCGAACGGATTGAGCCCGTGGCGTCCGGCGAGCAGGAGGTCGGCGTGGTGTGCTTCGGCATAGGCGAGGATCTGCGGCACGACCTTCCCCTCGCGAATCTCGGTTCGCACTTCGACGCCTGGCGGCACGTGCAGCGCCGACACGAAGCGGGCGAAGCGCGTGGGGAGCCCGCGCTCGTACTTCGCCTCGATGTCGACCATCATCGCTTCGGTGCTCCCGCTCGGCTCCCACACGTGCACCAGATGCAGGGTGGCGCGATCGCCGAGCAGGGGAAAGACCGCCTCGAGGGCCTGCGCGCACGGCGGGCTGAAGTCCGTGGCGACGACGACCTCGACGGGCCGCTGCGAGAGCTCTCCGACGACGGCGAGGACCGGGCAGCTCGCGTTGCGGATCACGCGCAGCGTCAGCTCGGCGCCGACGATGCGGTCGATCGGATGATGTCGCCCGATCCCCATCACGATGAGCGGCGCATCGAGCTCGCGCGCTCGGCGCGTGATGCTGCTGGCCGGATCGCCGTGCTCCACGTCGATCTCCCACCCACGACCATGCTCGACGACTTCCTCGACGCACGCGCGGACGCGCTGCTGCCGGCTCGCCCGCAGCTCCTCCTGGAACGAGGGTGAGATCAGCGGCGGCTCGTTCGACAGGATCTCGATGGGCAGGAGCTCGACGGCGGAGTAGACGTGCACATGATCGCCGAGCGCGGGTGCGAGCGTGGCGGCGGCGCGGATGACGTGCGGCCCGTGCTCCCCGACGGCGACGAGGATCGGGCCGGTGTGCGCGTGTGCGCGCGCCTGCGAGGAATGCTGGAGCTCGGAAGTCGTCGATGACATGGCGGTGCTCTCGCGAGAGGGTGGCCGCGGCGCGGACGTCAGGGCGTGATGGCGACCTTGAGCACGCCGTCGCGGCGACTGGCGAACAGGTCGTACGCCTCCAGGATGCGGTCGAGGGAGAAGTGGTGTGTGAGCAACGGCGTGAGGTCGAGCCGGCCACTGCGCACCAGCGCGATGAGCCGGCGCATGCGCTCCTTGCCCCCCGGGCAGAGCGTGCTGACGATCTCGTAGTCGCCGAGGCCGGCGCCGAACGCTTCGTACGCGAGCGCGAGCTTGCCGGAGTACACACCGAGGCTGGACAGCACGCCGGCCGGCCGCAGGCAGCGGAGGCAGCTCTCGAAGGTCTGCTGCGTGCCGAGCGCCTCGATCGCGACGTCGGCCCCGCCGTCGGTGAGCCGGCGCACCTCGGCGACGACGTCCGTCGTGCGGTAGTCGAGCACGACGTCGGCGCCCATGCGTCTGGACATCGCGATGCGCGCCTCGTCGCCTTCCACGCCGATGACGAGCGCCGCACCCATGAGCCGCGCGCCGGCGGTGGCGCACAATCCGATCGGCCCCTGGGCGAACACGACCACGGAATCGCCCGGGCGGACGCGTCCGGATTCGGCGCCGCTGATCCCGGTCGAGGCGATGTCGGCGAGGAGGACGACCTGATCGTCGCGCAGCTCGTCGGGAATGCGCGCGAGGTTGGCCTGCGCACTCGGCACGCGAATGTACTCGGCCTGCGCGCCGTCGATCGTGTTGCCGAACCGCCAGCCGCCGAGTGCCTCGTACGTGCCGCCATGGCCGCATTGCGAGAGATGCCCCGAGAGGCAGGCGAGGCACTGGCCGCAGGGGGTGATCGCGCCGACGAGCACGCGGTCGCCGATGGAATAGCCGGTGACGCCCGCGCCGAGCTCGACGATCACGCCGACCGGCTCGTGCCCGATCACGAGGCCGCTCCTGACCGGGTATTCGCCCCTGAGGATGTGGACGTCGGTGCCGCAGATCGTCGTGAGCGTGACGCGCACGATCGCTTCACCAGGGCCGGCGGTGGGGCGCGGCACCTCGCGGAGCTCGATCCGCCCGGGCGCGACGAACACGGCCGCCCGCATCGTGGCGGGGAGCGACTCGTCGGAGCGCGCGGTGCGCGTCGAGCTGGTGGACGCAGCAGCGAGGGTGGACATGGCATGCCTCTGGATGGCAGTGTTCGCGCATCGATCGCGTGTGGACCGCAGCATGCGGCATACGCGTCGGTGCGGGCATCAGGCGAACACCGACAACCCGCGGCAGAAAAGAATCGGCGCCGCGATGCGCGGCGCCCGGGTGCGGACGAGCTCAGCCGCGCCCGTCGTGGCGAGGATCGCGCACGTCCCGCGCATCGACGGCGCGGAGGAAGGCGACCATCGGTACTGCGCCGACGACGGCGAGTCCGACGAACATCGTGACCGGCATCACGCTCTGGAGAGGATCCGCCTGATGACCGAACCACTGATCGACCGCCACGCTGACCGACTCGAGCGTGAAGAAGACGAGCAGCATGCCGGACAGCAGGATCCCCCACGGACGGCGGCGCATCACCCAGACGCCCGCGGCGATGCAGAGTGGCAGCGTGAAGCCGAAATCGAGGACCTGGACGGCGTTCGTTGGCAGCGAGGTGCCGCGCAGCGAGCGCGGGACGTCGCCACTCGCCAGCGCCGGCAGCACATCCCGTAGCCACAGCAGCGCGAAGGCGACGCCGATCACGACGAGGTAGCCGCCGACCGCGCGCGTCGAGAGCCGCGTCGAGAGCCGCGCGGGGAGCTCGTCGGCGGGGAGGCAGCGCAGGAGCGCGACGAGCGACGCGACGCCGAGCGACAGCGACGCGACGGAGAAGAGGAACAGCTCGTTGAAGCGGACCGAGAAGCTGGCCAGGACGGCGGCGTAGAGCAGGTAGCACACGCTGCCGAGCCAGACGAAGTGCGCCCGCAGCGAGCCGCGCGCCGCGGCGTGCATCGCGAGCGCCATCGTCGGCAGCGCGACGACCAGGATCACCACGTAGGTCCCTAGCGCATTTCCTGCATGCGCGGGCGGGTCGCGGAAGATCGTCGGTGCCAGCACGCCGACGAGACCAGCGATGCCACTCACGACGAGCAACGCACGTGACAGCCGTAACGCGAGCGCGATCGGCGCGAGGCGGCTGCTTACGCGGAGAACGGAAGGGCGCGCCGACCCGGCGAGGAGTCGGTGTGCACCGGCGGGATGAAGGGAGCTGGCCATGATCGCCACCTGGATCGGTCGTGGAGCGGAGCCGCGTCGTGACCGATACGATGCCACCGCGTGGGCCGCCGGGCAGTCAGGCGGACGACCCGACCGGATGGGGAATCACCCCACACGCCGCGGTGCGAACTCCCGATGCACTCCCGCGTCGGGCGCGCCTATCATCGAGGTGAGGGATCCTCTCCGGTCGCTGTCACGGAGGGAGGCGCCATGAGTATCAACACGATCGAGCAACATTCGTTGCCGGATGCTCCGCACGGGACGCTGGCCGAGGTGGGGCGTGATCTGGCCGCGCGGCCGTATGCACGCCGCGGTGTGCCGGCGCGGCTGGATCCCATTCGTGTCGTCCTCGTCGACGATCACCAGCTGGTCCGCGCGGGGTTCCGCTCGGTGCTGCACGCCAGCACCGACATCACCGTCGTCGGCGAGGCGGCGGGTGGGGAGGAAGCGGTCGCGCTCGCGACGCGCATGCACCCCGAGGTCGTGGTGATGGACGTGGAGATGCCGCAGGGAGACGGCCTGACGGCGACGCGCCGACTGGCCGAGCTCGCGCCGGACGTGCGCGTGCTGGTCGTCACGATGTACGAGGAGCGCGAGAAGCTGCTCGACGCACTCAACGCGGGCGCGCGCGGCTATCTGTCGAAGTCGGCCGCCGAGCGCGAGCTCGCCGAAGCGATCCGGGTCGTGGCGTCGGGCGACGTGTACGTGCGACCCGCCGTCGCCCGCGCCCTGGCCGACTCCATCGAGGCCGCGCCGCTGGCGCGCACCGATGCGCGCGCCCGCCTCGCTCGGCTGAGCGAGCGCGAGCAGACGGTGGTGCTGCTGACGGCACGCGGCTTCAACGGCCCCGAGATCGGACGGCAGCTCGGCATCACGGCCAAGACGGTGGACACCTACAAGCAGCGGATCGAGGAGAAGCTCGGGCTGGCGCACCGGTCGCAGTACGTGCACTTCGCGCTCGAGGCGGAGCTGCTCGAATGAGGGAATGAGGAACGCCTGTCATCCCGAGCGAGCGCAGTGCGTTGTCCCGAGCGAGCGGAGCGAGTCGAGGGATCTGCACCTGCCGAGCGGCGAGCCGCGAGCCGTTGAGAGGTCCAGCGGCGAGCGGACAGCGGCGAGCACTCAGCGGCGAGCACTCAGCGGCGAGCACTCAGCGGCGAGCGCTCAGCGGTCAGCCCACACCGTCAGCGGTTTCAAGAGGGTCTGACCCTCTTGATCGTTCAAGGGGTCTGACCCTCTTGAACTGCCGTTGAAAAGGCCAAGCGGAAGATCCGACCTTTTCTGCGGCATCGCCGTTCCAGATCCGCGCTCCGTCGTTGAAAGGCCTCGGCAAGTGCAGATCCCTCGACTTCGCTCGGGATGACGGAACGGCCTCGGGAGGCAGAAGCTTCCCGAGGCCGTTCCTCATTCCCTCATTCCCTCATGTCACACCACGACTGCCAACCGATCATCCACCGCCATGACGCCCGAGGCGCTCCAGGCGGCGCGTTCGACGTCGGCGCGCTCCGGCCATGAGCGGACCGAGCCGGTGAGCACGACCTTGCCGTCCTTGGCCGTGACCTCGACGCGCTTCGCCTCGACCTCGGCCGTGCGGTGCAACGCCGCCTTGATCCGTTGCGCGACGTCGTACGCCGACGCGGACATCGACGGCGCGATGGCGATCTGGTTCGCCACGCCCTTGATCCCTCCGAGGTAGCGCACGGCGCGCTCGGCGGCGTTGCGCTGGTACTGCCAGTCGACGGTGCCCTCGAGGGTGACCCAGCCGTCCTCGACCTTCGCCTGGATCTTCTCGTTCGGGACCTCGACGTCCCACGCCAGCGCGTTCACGACGCGATGGGCGAGCTCGGTGTCGGAATAGCGGAACATCTCGGGCACCTTGACGACGAGCTCCTGCGCCACGGCGCGCACGCCGACGACCCGCTCGGCGGCCTTCGCCGCGGTACGACGCTGCGCGTAGTCGGGCACGAACCCGGTGAGGGTGACGACGCCGTTCTTCACGGCGACGCCGATCTCGTCTTCCTGCAGTCGCGGCTCCCACTTCAACTCCTCTGCGACGTCCTTCTGCAGCTCCATGTCGGTTCTCATAGTGGCCTCCGGACGGATCCGGCGAGAGCATGGTCGCGGTCGAGCGCTGCGCATGCACCGGCGACCCGCGGTGTCATGCCGTCGCCAGGAAGCTGCACGGCGACGGGACGGCGCGCCGTCAGGCGTTCGCGGACGCGAGCTGCTGGTGCGCCTCGTCGAGGAAGGTGAGCAGCGTGCCACCGCCATTGCTCTCGATGTAGAGCGCGCGGTCCACGTCGCGCGCATCGCTCGACACGGAGATGGCGCGGACGTCGCCGAGCGTGCGCGTGAAGTGGACGTCGCGGCGTGCACGGCCGGCGAACATCAGCGCGATCCGGTGGTCGTGCGAGTCGTACGTCGCGCCGACGAGGGCGAGTCCCGTCTCCTGCACCTGGGCACCGATGGCGGGATCGTCGATCTCGAGCATGGTGGGGCGGTCGCGGTTGCGTCGCACGAACGCAGTGAGCTCCGCTTCCCACGCGTGCGGCACGCGGAGCGACGACGTTCCGTCCATGTGGCGCACGAGCGCGAGCCGCTCGGTGACACCGGGCGCCGGCGCGAGCAGCACGGAGCACCCGGCGGCACGCAGCAGCGCCGACGACGTGCTGCCGAGCAGCCACCGCTGCATCATGCCGCGTCCGTGCGTGCCGGCGACGATGAGGTCGGCCTGCTTCACCTGTGCCACCCCGAGCACCACCTCCGCCGGCGCGCCCTCGACCGTGTGCGTCTCCACGACGATCCCCTCACGCTCTCCGAGCGCCGTACGGAAGCGATGGAACTGCTCGGGGAGCGACAGGGCGTATCGCTCGTTGAGCTGCGTCAGCTCGGCGCTCGGGAACGCGGTGGCGATCCGGCGCCAGGCGTGCACGAGGTGGAGGGTCGCGCCGTCGGCGAGCAGGGGAAGCGCGGCACGCGCCGCCGTGATGCTCTCCGGGCTGAAGTCCGTCGCCACGACGGCGGTGTGCGCCTGGCCGCGCGCCTGTTCCGCCACGGCGAGCACGGGCTGCTTCGCGCGATGACAGGTCTCCCACACTGTGCCCGTCGAGAGCACCCGATGTCGCACGGCGTACGGTCCAATGCCCATCACGATCAGTCGTGCGTCGAGCTCGCCCGCGATCTCCGCGATGGCTGCACCGGTCTCGCCATATCGCACCTCCACGCGAGGCGCCGGTGTCTGATCGAGACCGAGCCGATGGAGCCGGTCGTGCACGCTCGCGCGCCGCTCGTCGACCTGCTGGTCGACGAGCAATGGAAGGAGGACCGGACTGTTCATGTGGGCGGAATAGACCGGCGGCGGCTCGACGATCGACGTGACGACGAGCGGGCTCGCGTCGCGCACGGC
>Ga0070664_100003094_pt1 | contig 13455 bp, 7 predicted proteins | sample KBSC73metaG_FD_65863 | JGI IMG/M metagenome (GOLD analysis project Ga0070664, IMG submission 65863) | Corn rhizosphere microbial communities from Kellogg Biological Station, Michigan, USA - KBS C7-3 metaG | ecosystem: Host-associated > Plants > Roots > Rhizosphere > Soil ... | reverse complement strand
TTGCCGTCCTTGGAGGTCTTGACCCGGCTTTCGCTGCCATAGGCGATGGCGAGGTTGTTCCCGAAGAAGCGGATCTTCACCTCTCCGAGCTTGCAGTCGCGCGCCGACGGCTTCTCCGGGGTGGTCGGCTTGGAATAGCGCTTGCCGGAGGGGCTGGTGCCCTGGAAATCCTCAGCGAGGAGCGTCTGCACGACGTCATTGCCGTCACAGGCGCTTTCCGCCCAGCGGCGCTCTTGCGAAATCATCCAGACGGCTGTTTTGTCGTCGGCGGATGCCCAACGGGAGGTTTGGGCGGAAGCGGCGGCGGTGGACAACAGCACGACGACGGAGAGCATGCGCATGCCGGAGAGAGTACCAACTTGGGTGCGAGGTGCTGGCTCGGCTTGCGCAGGCCAACTCAGATCGAGGGCTTACTATCTGGCGCGGCGAACCTTTGTCGGTTCGCGAACTTGGCTTCAGAGAAGTAAGGCTCCGTTCTGTGGCTCCGGGGTTAGCGGTTCAATCCCGCTTGGTCGTCCAACGAATCCCGCGCCGCTCAGCTCCGCAGGTATGTCTCCACGACGCTCCGGACCTTCACCCGGGCCCGGTGAAGCAGCACCCGCTGATTCGCTTCCGACAGGCGAAGGGTCGCACAGGCTTCCTGGCCGTCGCATCCAGCCACATCACGCAGAGTGATCACCGCCCGCTGCCGCGGAGGCAGGGCCTCGATGGCGGTCCGGATGGTATCGAGGATCTCCCGACGCTCCAGGGAGTCGCGGCTCCGCGCATCGACTGAGGCAGCATCGGTGGCCCATTGACGAGTTCATCGACTACACCGCCGTCCCCTTCGAGCGGCAGGTGCGCGAGGTCGATGTCGTCCTGGATACGGCCGGCGGCGAGACCCGCGAGCGGTCCTGGGGGGTAGTCCGCCGACATAAAGTCCTGGTAACCATCGTGGGTGCGGCGTCTCCGCAGGACGCCGCGCGCCATCACGTCCGGGGCGTGGACTTCATCGTGAAGCCCATCCGTTCGCAGCTGCTGGAGATCGCGAATCTCGTCGAGGCTGGAAAGGTACGGCCCATCGTCGGAGCAGTCTACCCGCTGGAGAAGGCTCGGGAGGCGTTCGAGGACGGATTGCGCGGGCACGGCCGCGGAAAGCGGGTCCTGCAAGTGCGCCCCGGGTAACCGCCGACCTTGCCTCGGGCTTCGCCTTGGCGCGCCTCAGCTCGAATCAGGTGCCGGAGGCGAGGCGAACGCCGTCGAGCGGGGAAGCGCTCACCGCGACGGCCGGACGCTCTCATCGAACAGCTCAATCTCGTCCAGCGCCACCGGCCGCCGCTCGAACACCAGGACCGCCATGGTAGAGTACGGATCACCGGTCAGACCGACTTCCCCTGGTGCTCCAGCGAAGTGAGCCCATCCGGATGTGGTTGCGCTGGTGGATCGATTGCCGCGCCTTCTGCCCGGCGAGGCCTTGGAGCCACCCCAGCGCGTAGAGCGGCAGAGCAACTGGATGGGTGGTCGATTCCTGCTCTGCGCAATGAGGATGCGCCCGGCCGCGCGGCTAAGCTTGACTGCGCGTATGCGTCATGGGCACCACTTCGGCCGTACCCCCGCGGAGGATGACGTCATGCCCACATTTCAGGGAATGTCTGAACAGGACAAACTCAGTGATATCGAAGTTCTAAACAGAGCACTCTTTTTCGAGAACCGGGGCGTGTGGGCTTATCGCTTCGCGGCAGACAAACTCAGTGCTTCAGAGGTCGGCCGGGCCGTACTGGCACTTGCCGCTCAAAACCGAGCCGATCACGAGGCTCATCAAGATCTCGTCGGCAACGCCATTATTAGTTTGGGTGGGACTCCGGTCAAAATGGAGAAGGAATATGACCTTTCTAGCTTCATCGCCAAGGGAGTAGGAAATCTCGAGAGCGACGTCAACATCGCCAAGCTCGCGCTGGCTCTGGAGGTTGGCGCAGCGGCAGGATACGTATCCGACACCATGCAGTTGAAGTCCCCCGCGCTGAGAGAGCTGGAAGCCGGGATTGCGTGTGTTGAAGCCATCCACGCAGCCCGCATCCGCATTGCATTCAATGACCTGGGGGTCAGGGTGCCAGTGGTTCCCAGCGTATTGGTGACCGCGAGCAGTCGGAACGACTGGATCCTCAAGGTCTGAGGCCACCGCGGCTGCCATCTGAGCGCATGCCATTCCGGTCTCGCACTCTCGCTGTTCCGAGGCCGGTTCTCATGCTCTAGGCGGGACTGGCGTGCCCGGACCCGGATGGGGTTGCTGTCATCGCAGCACATCATGCCTAAAGACCAGAGGCGGTGCGTGACATGAAGAAGCTCGGTCCTCCCTGCGCTCATCTTTACCTTCAGCCTTGCCGCGGCAGCGCATGGCCAGCAAGTGAATAGACTCCTTACGAAAAATCTGCCGGAAGCACCGGGCAAAGAGATTGAAGTCATTACTGTCAATTACGCCCCGGCAGCCGTCGATGCGATCCACCGGCATGATGCGCATGCGGTTGTGGATTCACGTTGGACAAACTTCTGCGGCTCGACACATTGAGGTGACCAGTGAAAGCGATCGTGGTGACGGATCAGGCTGCGGGAACGGCCGGGATGAAGCTGGTGGAGCGGCCCGAGCCGCAGGGTGCGGCGCTCGGCAGCCTCTCGGGCGCGAACTACGGCGATGTCGTTGTTCAGGTTCATGCCTCGGGATTCACCGGGGATGAGCTGTCGTGGCCTTCGACGTGGGTCGACCGCCTCGGCCGTGACCGGACGCCTTCGATCCCCGGCCACGAGGTGGCCGGAGTGATCACCGCCCTCAGCTATGGAACGACGGGGCTGTCGGTGGGCCAGCGGGTGTTCGGCCTCACGGACTGGGTTCGCGACGGCACGCTGGCGGAGTATGTCGCCGTCGAGGCACGCAACCTCGCGCCGCTGCCGGGCGACGTTGACTTCACGGTGGGCGCGGCCGTCGTGATGCCGGGCCTGACCGCGTGGCAGGGGCTGTTCGAGCACGGCCGCCTCCGTGTGGGGCAGACCGTCCTCGTGCACGGTGCGGCGGGTGTAGTCGGTTCGATGGCGACCCAGCTTGCACGTGAGGCCGGCGCGTACGTCATCGGCACCGGGCGTGCTGCCGGCCGCCAGACGGCTCTCGACTTCGGCGCGCAGGAGTTCGTCGACCTCGATAACGACGCCCTAGAAGATGTCGGCCCGGTCGATCTGGTTTTCGATGTTCTAGGCGGCGACATCGCGAAGCGGTCTGCGCGCGTGATTCGCGCCGGAGGAACGCTGGTGACCATCACCGGACCAACCGACGCACGGCCTGCTCACGGCCTCACGATTGACTTCGTCGTCGTACCCGATCGCGCCCAGCTGTGTGAGGTCGTCCGGCGGGTCCGGGATGATCGGCTCCGGACAAACATCGGCAACGTGGCTGTCCTCGACGATGCCGTCGCCGCCCTCAATTCGACGGGGCGACGCAAGGGGAAGACGATCATCCGCGTTCGTTCGTGAGAAAGCCGACAGCCCATGTCGCCACCTGCTTTCCAAGGACGGCCCCGCGACCAGGCAGCAGCGGATCGTGTTGGAGGGACGATTCCCTTCGAAGACGCGGAGTGGGACGAGGCAGTCGGGCGTCCCCTCGGCCTTCACCTGGCAGCCATCCGGTCTAGGACGGAATGCCCCCCGGGGACGACGTCCTTTCCGTCGACCAGGATCTTCGTTCCCACGGTCGCGCGAAGCCCGCTTGGTCGCCTTTCTCCTTCTCGCACTTGCGCGAGCTTTCGGACCGGTGGGGGAAGGATGAGGGAAGAAGCTCGGCGCCTCGCGCGGCTACTCCGTCCGGTGTCGTCTCGCCGAGTCGACGCGGAGCAACCGCGAGCCGACCGGTCCGCATCGCGATCATCCAGTCGAAGAGCCGTCACCGCCGAGACCAGCCAGCGCAGCATGGACGCAACATGAAACCGTCCATCCGTCCGAGCGCCCGAAGTCAAATGGGGAAACGAGCTGGGGAACTAGGATTCGAAAATGGAAACAAGTCCAAGAGACGGAAGTGAGTCCCAGTCGTTGCTGGACAAGTTCTCAGAATGCTTGGACTCGAGTTGCTTGTAGTTGGGACAGATCGAGCTGGGTTTCGCCCTGTTGAACGGCCGAGCGCAACACTGGCGCAACATGACTCGCCCAGCAGCTCAACGGTCACCACTGCGGTGCTGAGCCGGCCTACCGTGGTACCCGCAGTCGCGCCACTCTTCTCGCGCGATCGACCTTGGATCCTCCGGCCGAGCTGAGGGGTCAGGAGGTGTTCGGAGCCGGGGGCGTCGACCCGTCGGGGAGCAGTTCGTCGTTCCTCGCGGCCTGGTGGCTCTGCACGCAGAGCAGGACACCTTGCCGAACAGCACGTCGCTCAGGTCGACGCCGTCGATTGGCCGGTCGGTCGGCATCGACTGGCAGTGACGTCTTGAGCCGGCCGTCTGGGAGTTTGCAGGCGGCCGGCCATCGACCGAGCAGGTTGGGTCGGTCAGATCTTTCGGAGGTAGGCGAGCAGCGCCGGAACCTCGGCGTCGGTGAACGGACGGTCTTGCACCGGTGGTACCACGCCCGGCTGGGTAGTCAGGAGCGGCGCTGCCGGAGCCTGGATCGCCACGCGCTGGAAGAACGCCTTGTAATGGTCGAGCACCTCTTCGAGCGTGGCGGCGGTATTGTTCACGAAGTAGGGCGCGCTCCGGCTGATTCCGCGCAGGCCTGGGATGTCGAAGTGCTCGATGTCGCCGGGGCCAGCGGGCACCGGGTAGCCCGTGAGGAGCATCCGGCCCGGATCGGAGCTCGTGACTCTCGTGACGCACGGAGGCTGGGGAGCAGCGCCTCCACACGCAGTTCCGCTCGGCGGGACGCCGCTGTTGGTGATCTCGTAGGTCCGCACGTTCGCCATCTGGCTGGGACTGCACGCCTTGAACAGGAAGCGGGGCGGAGACACCGTGTCGACCGGACGCGGGCACGTGGAAAAGATGGTGTGGTAGCGGATGAGGGCAGTGGGCGTTCCTTCCGTCCCTTGAAGGATCGGAGTGCTGCCGCTCGGGTGGCCACCCTGGTTGCCGTGGCATTGCCCGCAGGATCGGTTGAAGACTGCCTTGCCCGCCGTTTCGAGCGCGTCCAGCTCGGGATCGGGATCCGGCAGGGGAACGGTGCCCGCCGCCATCGCGTCGGAAAGGATCTCCACGCCAGGCGAGGAGAACTGGGTGCTCTGGAAGCCTGCCACGTCGTCCAGGAAGCTCACCGGTGGGTCCACGCTGATCGCCGCGTGGGAGCGGAGCGCAGCCAGCGCCTGGTTCTGCAAGGTGTCGATCCGGCCGTCGAGCTGGTAGCCCCCGCTCCGATTCGGCCCGCGGAGCGATACCGGAGCGAAACCGTCGGGACCGGTGATGTTCACGTCGAGGATCGACGGGACGGAGCGCCAGACGTCGGCAACGGTCTCGGAGGTCGGACGGGCCGTCGCGGGACAAGGAACTGCAGACCCGCAGTCGAGCAGCTTCACGTTTGCCGGCAGCGGAATGGTCACGCGAATGAGACCGTTCACCGTCAGGTTCGTGTAGTCGTGCGCGGCCGCGCCGTTGATGCGGAAGTCGTTGGCATCGATCGGGCGGAAGAGCGGATCGTCCTCACCCGAGCTGATCATCGCGTTGAACCGTGTCATCGCGGCGGCGGGCGTCAGCTGGAAGCGCTCGGAAGGCATGTGGCAGTCGGCGCAGGCGCGCCCGTTGCCGCCCAGTCCGGCGAGGGTGCGATCGTGGAAGTTCGCCTTGCCGCGGCAGGACGTGCTGTCGACCGGCACGTGGGCCGGACCGGTAACCACGTCGCAGGAGTCGGTCGTGCACTCGTCGCCGTCGTCGAGCGCGATCGCGGCGTGGGTGACGGCGCCGGTGACGGGATCGCAGCGGTCCGTCGTGCAGGCGTTGTCGTCACCGAGCTGGGGCCCGGGGAGCGCCAGGTGAACGACTGTCGCCGGAAAGTGGTTGTCGCCCCGCTCGACCCGAAGGTGAAACCTGTCCGCGGTCGCGGTTCTCACCGAGTACGGCGGCGGTTCCGATGGACCGTCGCGGAGCCGATCTTCATCCTCGTCATCGTCCCCGGGGTCGGAGACCTGCCGGCATCGCTCGAGCACGTACCGTTTCCCCCCGAAGGCGCGATAGCCCGTGCCGCGGTAGACGCAGATCGTGGCGTCGCCGGCGAGGAGACTGAAGCTAAGCGTGACTCGCCCTCTCGCCGAGGCTCCCGCGCTCACCGGGATCTCGGAGGGGATGGGGAAGGTGAGGGAACCCCCGACAAAGGTGACATCGCCGTCAGTCCAGCTCTTGGGGTGGTAGGTGCGCCGCGCGTCCAGCGAGACGCCGGCGCAGGGGGAGAGGGCATCGGCAACCAGGCCGTCGTGCCCGGTGCGGGCTGGTGAGGTCGGCGCGGAGGCGGGCTCCTGCATAGCTGTCGCTCCGGGCACTGCCGCAGGATCGATGACCCCACACCCGGCGGCGCTGAGCAAGAGGAGCGCCGCCGCCGTTGGACAGCCAAAGTGAGTCCGGACGAGAGGTCGGCCAGGGATTCCCATTTGAACGCTCGCAGTGTGGAGGGAGTGGTCTCTGATCCCCGTACGGATTCAGTCCGGAAAAGCGGCCAGTCCTAGGTTCTCGCCGGGCGTCGCGTCGGGTACGCTCCGGACCGCCCTGGCGCCGACGCTGGGACGCTGACTGCTGGATCGCCGTCGCGGATCTGAACCGGGACGGCCACAACGAGGTGATCGCCGCCGCGGGCGAAGCGTTCGTCATCTTCCCGGCGGGTCGGACGGCACGTTCGGCAGCGCCATCCGGTACCCCCCTCATGACGGCTCCCCTCGACGTCGGTATTCCCAAAGGGCACGTACGGAAGGTGGCGGCAGAACCGGCCCGGCGGGCAGACGGAGCGTCGAAATCCCGCCATACTTCGGTCGGACGCTGCACCCTGGAGCCTGCCCGACCGGCCGTGGACAACGCCGACGCACCACTGACCGATCTCCTGCAGCTGGCCGCCCGCGGTGAACCGGGTGCACTGGACGAGGTCTTTGCCGCTCTCTATCCGGAGCTTCGGCAGATCGCGCACGCCCGGCTCCGCTCACAGGGCGGTGTCGCGCACCTCGAGACGACCGCTCTCGTCCACGAGAGTTTCCTGCGGCTCGTGGAGGCGCGGCGGCTCGAGGTCAGCGGCCGCAAGCACTTCTTCACCTATGCGGCGAAGACGATGCGGAACATCATCGTCGACTTCGCGCGCGAGCAGCTCTCCGAGCGCCGTGGCGGTGGCGAGCCCACGCTGCAGCTCACCCCGACGCTCGCGGGCACGGTCCCCTCGGGCGACGGGGACGTCACGCTCATCCGCATCAACGACGCGCTCCTCGAGCTGGAGAAGGTGGACCCCCTGCTCACCCAGGTGGTGGAGATGAGGTACTTTGCCGGATACACCGAGGTCGAGATCGCCGAGCTGCTGGGCTCGTCCGAGCGCACGGTGCGACGGCAGTGGGAGAAGGCCCGGGCGTTCCTGCTGGTCAGTCTTCAGCCCTAGACATCTGGCCGGTTTCGGGGCCGCGTTCCGTACGACGGAGGACGAGGCGGGAGTCCGATGAACCTATCGCCCGAGACCTGGCACAGCCTCTCGAGCCTGCTCGACCAGGCCCTGGACCTCGCTCCGGACGGACGAGCGGCGTGGCTCGAGGGAGTGGCCCGGACGCAGCCCACGCTCGTGCCGACGCTCGCCCGCCTGCTCGAGGCCCATGCCTCGGGTGAGGACACGGACGCCCTCGGGAGATCGCCGGCTGCGCCCTTCGCGGCGAGCATGCCCGGCGAGGCGAACGGCCTCGAGGCCGGCGACCGAGTGGGGCCGTACCGTCTCCTGAGGCCCATCGGCTCCGGCGGCATGGCAGACGTGTGGCTCGCCGAGCGGGACGACGGTGCGTTCGCCCGCGAGGTCGCGCTCAAGCTGCCGCTGGTGAGCAGGCTCCGGCGGGACCTCGCCGTCCGCTTCGCCCGTGAGCGGGACATCCTCGCCCGACTCGAGCACCCGCACATCGCGCGCCTTTACGACGCCGGCGTCAGTGCGGACGGCCTGCCATACCTCGCGATGGAGTACGTGGACGGACGCCCCATCACGATCTGGTGCGACGAGCACCGCGTGGACCTGGCGGGCCGGATCCAGCTCTTCGCCCAGGTCCTGTCCGCGGTTCAGTTCGCGCACGCCAACCTCGTCATCCACCGGGACCTCAAGCCGTCGAACATCCTGGTCACCGACGATGGGCAGGTCCGTCTCCTCGACTTCGGAATCGCCAAGCTGCTCGCCGCGGACGACGAGCGCGCTCCGGAGACCAAGCTGACTCGGTCGAGTGGTCGGGCGTTGACCCCGGAGTACGCGAGTCCCGAGCAGATGCGGGGAGAGGCGCTCACGATCGCCAGCGACGTCTACTCGCTGGGGGTCGTCCTCTTCGAGGTCCTGGTCGGGTCGCGCCCGTACCGGCTGAAGATCGAGTCGGCCGCCCAGCTGGAAGAGGCCATTCTCGCCGCGGAGCCGCTCCGGCCGAGCGTGAACGTGACCGACGAGGCCGCGGCATCGCGTGGAGTGTCGCCGGGCCGGATGGCGAAGCAGCTCGCGGGAGACCTCGACACGGTCGTCCTCAAGGCGCTGGCCAAGTCACCGGGGAGCCGGTACACGACGGCGCTGGCGCTGGCCGAGGACCTGGAGCGGCACCTCGACGGGCTCCCGGTCCTTGCGCGGAGGCCTTCGGCCTGGTACCGGCTGCGCAAGTTCGTCGGCCGGAACCGCTGGCCGGTGGTCATTGGCGCCGGCGCCGCGTCGGCGCTGATCGCCGCGACGGCCATCGCCTTGACGCAGGCGCACCGGGCGACCGAGCAGCAGCGCGTGGCCCAGGGGGAGGCCCGCAAGGCGACGGCCGTGAAGGACTTCCTCGTGGAGTTCCTCGGGGTCGCGGACCCTGCAGGGACGAGTGGGAAGCCTCCGGGACAGATCACGCTGCAGGAGGCGATCGACGGCGCCACCGGCCGGATCGGATCGGCGCTCGCGGACCAGCCGGAGGCGAAGATGGCGGTCCTCGACGCGTTGTCATCCGTCTACGAATCACTGGATCAAAACGAACGGAGCGCGGCTTTGCTCCGTGATGCGCTCGCCCTGTCGGAGCTTCACGACGGCGTCCCTCATCCGAACCAGGCGCGCTTCCTGACGGAGATCGCGAACATCGAGATGTTCGCCGGCCGGTCCGAGGAGGCGCGGCGATGGCTCGACCGGGCCGAGTCAGTCTTTCGCGTGCTGGGCGACACGACGTCGGCCGCCTTCGCCCATGCACTGAAGATCCACGGGAACCTCGTGCGCCGCGGTCCGGCGCCCGATTTCCAGCGTGCGACGCTGCTGCTCGAGCGAGCGACGGCCCTCTTCCGGGAGCGCTACCCGCACGATGAGGGAAGGCTTGGCGCCCTCTTCTATCTTGCCCAGACTCTTCGGTCGGTCGAGGCGGCGGACCGCGCGGAAGCGATTGCCGACGAGGCGGTCGCCCTGGCGGGGGAGTCCCGGAGGCCGGGCTTCGACATCCCGAACGCGTACTCGCTCAGGGCGGCGATCCGGGAGAGCAACGGCGAACTCGGCGGAGCGGACAGCGACTATGCGGCGGCGACCACATTCTACGAGAGGTTCGTCGGCGGCGCGCACTTTCTCACGCTGCAGAACGCCGGGCTGCACGGGATGACGCTTGTGGAGATGGGTCAACGCGAGCGCGGATTGCGAATGATCGAGGAATCGACTGCGGCGCTGGCGAAGACGCGCACGGGGAGCAACACGCACGCGGCGGCGGTCGAGCGGCTCGGAATGGCCTACGTTCTCGTCGGCAGCTTCGAGAGGGCGGATCCGCTGCTCGAGGAGTCGCGCACGCTCCTTGGAAACCGCCACGACGACCTCGTTCGAACCGGCCCCACCGTGTACCTGGCCGTCGCGCGTGCGGAGCGCGGCCGGTACCAGGAGGCGCGAGCGCTGCTGGACGAGGCGCTCGCCGTGCGTCGCGAACGGGCACACGTCTCGTGGCTTCCCGTCGCGGAGGTCCACCTCACCCGAGGTCTCATCGCGCTCGACGAGACGGATGCAACCATGGCCCGCACCGAGCTGGAGCAGGCCATCGCGCTGTCGTCCACGCGGACGCGCGGAGACCTGTCCCGTCGCGCGCTGGCATACGCCGGCCTGGCCGCCGCTGCACAGCTCGTCGGGGACGCGGACGCGGCGCGGGTCGCTGCCGATCGTGCAGGAGCCTTTGCCGCCGAGCCCTCGTTGAGGCAGATCCCGCTGCTGCAGGCGACGGTGCTCGAGGCGAAGGGGACGAGCCTCTGTCGATCCGGGCAGGCGCAAGAGGGGGAGCGGCTGCTGGCGCGCGTCGCGGCGAGCGAGGCGGAGCTGTTCTCGCCCGGAAGCCCGCTGCTGGCGCGCGCGTGGCTGCTGCATGGCGAGTGCCTGGCGGCGCTCGGGCGCATCGGAGAGGCGCGCGCGCAGGTGGACGCAGCCGCGAAGCTCCTCGGACCCGAGGGGACCGCGCCGCACCTCCGGTCGCTCCTGGCGAATGTCCGGGCGCGCCTGGCGAGGACCGGCGCGAGTCCGTAGGCGGTCGGCCCCCGGTCCTGCGAGGCGTCTGGCCGGTTGGCGCCCGAGGATCCGTATGGGTCTTGCGGGCCTTTCCAGCGCCCGCGCACGGGGGAGGCCCACGTGGTGATTCGATGGCTGGGGGCGGCATGCGCCGCCTGGATGTGTCTGGGGTGCGGAGGCTCGAGCACCTCGCGCGATGGCGGTGCGGCGAGGCCGGTCGTGGTCTCCGAGGCCGCGCGGGTATCCGACGCGGACACGCGAGCCGCTCTCAGTGCCTACGATCCTGGGGCGGGAAGGCTGCGGTTTTCCAGGAGCACGGCCCTCCTCGCGGCGCTGAAGCTCGACGACGTCCTGGTCTCCGAACCCTCGGCGGCGGCGCCCAGCGGATTCCTCCGAAAGGTGAAGGCGATCCGTTCGGAGGGAAGCGAGGTCGTCCTGGAGACGACACAGGCGAGCCTCACCGACGTGATCACCCAGGGTGACCTGTCGGCGGAGACGCAGCTCGGCCTGGATGATCTCCCCGACGTGAAGACACTCGCTCCCGGCATCACCGTCCACCGTGCGGCGCTCGGCACCATCGGCGCCGGCGACGGGTATCAGTTCGGCCTCAACTTCGACCAGACGATCCTCGACATCGACGAGGTGTCCGACGACGGCGACGAGCGCATCAGGGCCAAGATCCGGGTCGACGGCGACATCGACTTCAACGCGGGCTACGGGGTCGAGATCCACATCGACCCGCCGAACCTGAACCCGCTCGACGACGACTTCGACCTGCTTCCGAGCCTCGAGCGCTTCGAGGCCTCGATCGGGTTCGCCCAGCGTGCACGGCTCCACGTCACCGGCGATGCCGACGCGCAGCTGAGGAACAAGGAGAAGAAGGTCGCCGAGGTCCCCTTCACGCCGAAGTGCTTCCTGATCGGTCCGATCCCGGTCTGCATCGTCCCGACCATCTATGTCTTCGTCGGGACGAGCGGCGAGGTCCGGCTGAGCTTCGAGTACGGAGCGACCGAGACGGTTCAGGCGAAGATCGGGGCGAAGTGGACGAAGTCGGACGGCTGGCAGAAGTTCGATCCAACGCCGGGGTACGATTCCTCGCTCGACCAGACGTTCGACGTGAACGGCGGGATGAGCGTTCAGGCGTGGACCAAGGTCGAGGGCTCGCTCAAGCTCTACGGCGTCACCGGGCCGACGCTCGGCGCAAAGCTCGGCCTGAGCGTGGACGCGCAGTTGAAGCGGAACCCGTTCTGGACCGCCCGCGCCACGCTCGAGGCGTACTACGGGTTCATCGTCGACCTGCCCATCGTTGGACGGCTATCGGAGGGCCACGACACGCTCTTCAGCATCTCGAAGGAGGTGGGTCGCTCCGGCAACCGGCCGCCAAGGATCATCGTCCAGCGCCCGAACTGGCTCGTCGATCTCGGTCAGCCATTGAGCCTCGGATTCTTCCTGTCCGACAACACCTGCGTCGGAACGGTCTACTGCGTCGTCGACCTGGAGGACGGGGTTGCTTCCTACACCCTCACCTCCGACAGGGACGGTCCGCTCCCGAGCACGAGCTACACGTTCGCGAACGAGGGGCTACGCCGGGTGACCGTCGCCGCACGAGACAGCGAGGGTGCCACGAGCACCGCCTCGTTCACGGTCGACGTCGTCAACACGCCGCCGGTCGTCTACGGGACGGCGGGGACGACGACGACGCCCCAGACCGTCCCGGTCTACATCTCCGCGAGCGCAAGCGACCCGAACTCGCGGGTCGACTGCTCCGCGCTTACCTGGTCCGTAGAGGCTCCGGACACCGTCGAGATTCGCAACCTCTCGGCTGATGCCTGCCAGGTAAGGGCCATCTTCTACGTGAAGGGGACACGACACGTGACGCTGCTCGGTCGTGACGCTCAGGGTGCCGCGAGTCCTCCCCGCGTCTTCACCATCGAGGTCACCGACCCACCCGCGAATCCACCGCCGACCATCGTCAACGACCTCTCGGTGAAGGGGGCTAACCCGGTCGGCTACGAAGTCCGGGAGATCCCGGATAACGGCCAGGCGTATGGCCCGATCTCCTTCTCGCTGCTGGCGATCGATCCGGACGGTGTGACCTACATCTTCACGGCTGTGTGCAGCGACTGCCAGAACCCCGCGCTGAGAATCCTGCAGACGTTCGATCGGAACACGACTGGCGTCAGCACTTTCCTCCCACCCCAGACAGGCAAGTGGGTCTTCACAACAGTGGCGACGGACGGTCTCTCCGCAGCGAACCCCATCTCCCGCACGGTCGTGAGCGTGCCGGCCCCGCTGCGCTGAAAGGTCTCCAGACGATGACGCGCTCCCGGCTCACGCTCCTGCTCTTCCTCGCCTCCTGCGGAGGTCCGAGCTCGAGCTCCACCCCCGCCCCCGCGCCCGTCCGCAACGACGGTGACTTCGCGGTCGAGATCGATCCCCCCACCCTCGACGTCCACAGGCTGGAGACGGGCTCGATCCGCGTATCCGTCAGCCGGCGCACGGGCATCTCGGGTCCGGTCATGCTCTCGTTCGTCACGGACGCGGCCGGGCTCGAGACGACGCCGGCCACCATCTCGGGCGATGAGGGCACGCTCACCTTCCGGGTCACCGAGTCCGCCGCACTGGGCCTGCGCTTCCCGGTCCTCGAGGCGAAGCTTGGCGGAAGCACCCACCGCGAGACCCTGACGCTGCACGTGGGCGGCATCGTCGGGAAGGCCGCAGCCGTCACGATCCGGGATGTGACTGGGACGCAGATCCGCCAGGGCACCGGAGACGTCGTGCTCGACGTCGACGGCACCAACCTCGACCGGGTGACCGCTTCGACCT
>Ga0070664_100003093_pt1 | contig 13456 bp, 11 predicted proteins | sample KBSC73metaG_FD_65863 | JGI IMG/M metagenome (GOLD analysis project Ga0070664, IMG submission 65863) | Corn rhizosphere microbial communities from Kellogg Biological Station, Michigan, USA - KBS C7-3 metaG | ecosystem: Host-associated > Plants > Roots > Rhizosphere > Soil ... | reverse complement strand
ACGCCGAAGATCACCGAGCGGTGGCGGAGTCAGCGAGGACGGAGGCGGAGGCATTCCGCGTGCTTGCCGAGAAGACCAGAGTGCTTCATGAGGACCTGCGGGCGCAGTTGGAGTCCGTCCGACAGGAACGGGAGGCGTTACGTCACGCCGCCGAGGAAGCGCGCCAGGCGACGATTGCGGCCGTGGCTGCCACCGCCGATGCGCTGGCCTCGAACCTGGCGCAGATGCAGTTCCTCGAGGACGCCCGGAAGACCGTCAGACGGATCAAGACTACCGACCCGGGCGACGTTCATTAGCCTGAGTTCTTCAGCTGCCACGCACTTGATCGGCTCGATGCGATACTGGACCCTCAGTCGCGGAGCAACACGCTGAGGAGGGAGTTGTTGATCTTCAAGGCGCCGTTGTACTCGATGAACCCGAGCTTTCGAAACTTGTTCATGAAGCCGTTGACCCGGGATCGCGTTGTTCCCACCATCTCCGCCAGGATCTCTTGCGACACCTTGGGAAGCGCGCGGTGCGACACGTCGGGTTCCCCGTAGCGAGCCAGCAGCAACAGTGTGCGCGCCAGCCGCTTCTCGGTGGAGTTGAAGAGCTGGTCGATCAAGTCTTCCTCGATGCGAATATTGCGCGTCAGCATGTGCGTCAAGAATCGCTCCGCGAAACCGGGTCGGGCACGCAACTGCCGAACCATCTCCGGCTTCTCCACAGCCACGACGGTGCAGGGCTCCATCGCGGTCGCGGTGGCCATCCGGACCGACTGTCCTGCGAGGCACCCCTCGCCAAAGAAGTGGCCAGGGTCGAGGACTGCGACCACGGCTTCCTTTCCAGCGTGGGAAAGGACCGACAGCCGCACCGTGCCCATCTCGACGTACATGATGCTTGGCGCCGGGTCGCCCTGGCCAAAGATGACCGCTGCTGAATCGTAGTCGACCCTGTTCGTGTGAACGCCGGCCCAGTCAATGAGAGGCGTGAGTTCGCCGGGCTTGGTGCGGTTGGACTTGCTCATCAGACGTCACCACACTCTCGGGAACGGCCCCGCCGTGCGCTTGGCGGGGTTGTGCGAATGACCTTCGGACCGGCTGATAGCCGAGTCCCCATCATGACACGGCGGCGCGCTCGCCCAGCGAGGCGCGGCCTCGCTCGGTGAGGAAGCCGAGAGGCCTAGAGACCAACCAGAGCCGGCAGGCGAGGAAGCGTGACGGTAAACACACACCCGTGATCCGGCAGGTTCCGCGCTGAGATGTGACCGTCATTGACTTCGGCGCCCCACCGGCACATCGCCAGACCAAGCCCCAGCCCTGTGCGGTCTGCGCTTCGCTGTACGAACGGCTGGAACAGAACGTCCGCCGTACCCTCGGGAAGGCCGCCACATTCGTCCTCGACTTCGATCAGCACGCGGTCAGCGGTGGCAGCGCCGCGCAGGGTGACCGTCGTACCGGGCCGCGTGAACTTGAACGCATTCTGAAGCAGGTTCGTCACGACAGCGGCCAGGATCGGCCGGTCAGCGTCCACCCGCGCCGCCGCATCACCGGCCTCCACCTTGAGTGAAAGCCCGTGCGCGTGTGCTTCGAGCGCCGCCCCTGGCGCCACCTCCGCGATGACCTCGCCGATGCCGAACTGACTCCGCTCCCGAACGTCGTGCCGCAAGCGCACCTCGGCGAGCGATCGGTTGGTCAGGTCGCGGAGCCCGGAGAGGCTTCGTTGAAGGACGCTGCCGGTACTGCCGCCAACGCCAACGTCCCCAGTTCTGAGCACCTCGAACGCGAGGGTGGCCGTGCCCACCAGGTTCCGGATTTCGTGCGCGAGGAACCCGAGGCGCTCGTTCTCGCGAGCGGACTCCGCGCTCTCTGCAGCTTCATTGCCGCGGCCGAACTCGGTCACGGCACCCGCGATGGCGTCGTCCAGGCAACGGTTCAGGGTACGGAAGTCCTCGACGCTGATGGGCGCATTCAGCTGCAAAGCGAGGTCGGTGATGGATTGGCAGACGTCCCCATAGTCGTGCACGACCCGAGACACGGTGAATCCCTGTAGATGAAGGTCACGGCCATGGAGCGCAGCACTCCTGCCGATCTCCGCGTTCGATGACAAGCAATGCTGTAACGCGTGGACCAGCTGATCAAGGAATCGGGGAACGCCGTACTCGAGTTCCGCCGGCGTGGGCGTAGGAATCGACCGCATCGCCACCTTCGCACGGCAGCGGTGTACAAGCTCGTCCCGGTTCTCCGAAACAAACGCGTCAAGCATGGCGACCCCACCCTTCAGGGTTTACCGCGGGAGAGATTCCAATCACAAATGGGGCATCGGCGCGGGAGCCGCGCACTTGGCGACTCTACGGCCACTGGGCTGAGTCCGCTGTCTCTTTGAGGACACCGAGGGGAACGCGCAGAAACAACGTCGGCCGTCTCAGCCATATGGATCACACGTCGGTGATCCGCTGCGAGTAGGTTTACGTCGAGCCCCGTTGGCCGTGGCCTGGGTTCGACGGGAGATCGGGAAGGGATTCGCTCTGGACCTCCCGCCGGCTGTACTTGTTTTGTACTTGGACCAAGGCTTTCTGGCCGATCTTGCTGATCGGGCGCTTCGATTCGTTCAGATCGTTAGAGAATTCGGCGATTCTCGTGGACAAACTCCCGCCGCCTCCACCACTAAGTGGCTCTATCCAAGTCACTTAATAGCGCTGATACGCCTTCGCGTTGAACAAACACCTCCACGAGGCTCGAATTGGCGGCGCGCCTCTCGGGGGGGGCGCGCGACACCCTCGCGCATGCGGCATGTCGGCCAGAAATCGCCTCGAAAAAAGCGAGTTAGAGCGCGGCATAGACCCTCGATAGGGCCAGTCCGCGCCAGCCGGCGAGCCGATACGCGCAATCGGCACGGCATCGCGCAAGCAAGAACGTTCCGTCTGACAACTGGGCAACCTCAAGAAAGACTGGCTGCTCTGAACCGAAACGCTACTCAGAACCGGGGGAAGTCGGTCTGGCTTTGGGTCTTCCCGAGCGCTTCAACGGCTGCGACCTGGTCCGCAAGCGTCACCGTCTTGGGCCCATCCTCGACGACGAGAGTCCTCATGTGCTGGGCAGCAGCGAATGGGCGGAAGACCAAGACTCAAGGCTCGACGAGCGAGGCGAGCTCAGCCTGGTTCGACATAAAGGTGTACTTTATGCAACGGTCTTCCCGCTGGAGGTGGCGCACATGACGCAAGAATCAAAGATTCAAGAAGCACTGGACAGAAACCCCGACCGCACCACGATGCTCGCGGTCGCCCTCGCAATGGCGATCTGCGGAGCTACTGTCGGTCTCCAAGCAGGGTCGAACTCAGTGAAGGTCAACCTCAAAAATTCGCAAGGAGCGTCGGTCGGTAGCGCGACCATATCGGCGGCAACACCCAGTGGCGTGAGCATCGTCCTCGACGTGAAAGATCTACCGCCAGGTGAGCATGCCTTCCATATTCATCAAAATGCCAAATGTGAAGGTCCGACGTTCGCGTCGGCAGGACCGCACTTCAACCCCGACGCAAAGAAGCATGGCGTCAACAATCCTGAAGGGTCACATGCCGGCGACATGAACAATTTCACCGTCGCATCCAACGGTAGGGCAAAAACCACCGTTGCGAATTCACATGTTACTTTGGGATCCGACAATCACTCGGTGTTCGCGAGTGGCGGAACGGCGTTTGTGATCCACGCTAAGGCCGATGACATGGTTAGCGACCCGGCTGGAAACGCGGGCGACCGCATCGCGTGCGGTGTCATCGGCAAGTAGTTGGAGGACGCACTCGCGACCACCGTGCCCCTTCGCGCATATCACAGCAACCAGTGATGTAGCTGTTCGCCGCCGCGGCCCAGGTGGTAGTCATCGCCCCTGATCGAGGGCCGGCGCCGAAGCCGTCAGCCGACGCGGTGAAAGCGTTTACGCGAAGCTTGGACATGGCGGTGAGCGCTCGACCGAAATAGTCGCCTTCACCAAAATCGAAAACATTGGGACCAGCGCCGATCGAAGACGAACTTCAAAGTGCTAGGCGAAGCAAAGCATGTCTAGCACCGGCTACGCGCTCAGAAATCGTCAATGACGATGCTTGGAATCTCGCTGCAGATGTGGCGGTCGTCCCGAGTGGCGGAAGGGCAGGTTTCGGAATGACACGACGCGCGAACCCTAGCTGTGAGTCTGTGACACCTGGGTCCGCGCCGCAGGCCAAGGCCTCTGGGGACCGCTCGCCTCCCCGAATCCTCACGGACGAACCCGGATAATCGTCTTCCCCTTCGCACGCGTGGCGGGGTTGAAGGCGGCGACGGCATCGTCGAGGGTCGAGACGTTGCCGATGTTCGTCCGCAGTCGTCCGTCCCGGACGCGCCGGACGATCTCGCTCATTTGGGCGCGATCGGACTCGACAACGAAATCGACTGCTAGTCCGTCGGCTGGCCGCGCCTCTGGCGGGCCGACGATGGAGACCAGGGTGCCTCCAGCTCGAATCAGCCCTGCGGACCGCCTTCCGATACCGCCGCCGATGACATCGAACACCAGATCGACTTCGCCAACATCTTCGAGGACGTCGTTATCGAGGTCGACGAACTCCCGCGCGCCGAAGTCGAGCGCTGTCTGACGGTCGGCGGCGCGTCCGGTGCCGATGACGTAGGCGCCGGCCTCTCGTGCGAGTTGCGTCCCCATCGATCCGACCGCGCCGGCCGCGCCGTGCACGAGAACGCTCTGCCCCGCCTGAAGGCGGCCATGCTCGAACAGTCCCTGCCACGCGGTCAGGCCCGAGATCGGCAGGCTCGCGCCCACCGTGAAGTCGACGTCGCCCGGCAGCGGCGCAAGGTTGCGTGCTTCGACGGTCGCGTACTCCGCCAGAGTGCCGTCGCGATACCAGTCCGTGAGGCCCAAGACCCGCTGTCCCACCGACAGCCCCGTCGTGCCGTAGCCGAGGGCAGTGACCACTCCCGCCAACTCGTGCCCGGGGATCGAAGGCGTCCGGCTACGATCCAGGCGATCGGTCCAAGTTCGACGGCCACGTCAGCTCAGTCGGAACGAATCCCGACGCATGAACCTGAACGACGACGTCGTTGATCGCTGCCTGTGGCTCAGCCCGTTCCACGAGCCTCATGCCGGCCGTTCCCGCAGCCTGGTCCGTCACTACGATCGCCTTCATCGTTCACCTCCCTGTCCTGTTTCTGCTATCTCACGGACCTTTTACACCTCTCAAAGCAATCGTGGACGAGGCACGGCAGATTGGGGCTCGGCTTGACGAATTGAGCGAGCCTCACACCACAGATCGACGCGCTGGATCGCCTACGAGAATTGTCTCACCTGCCAAACGAGGACAGACTCGGTCAGCCAGTAGCCCCGGTACGCAGCGGGGTTGTCGCCATCAGAATGTGGGGCGTTTGATACCCAGGCCCCGCATTCGTGACTGAAGCGTTGTTCGTTTCAGCCCCAACCGGCTGGCGGCGCCATCTGGACCGCCCACCACACCTCCGGTGTCATGTAGGGCCTTTTTGATCGCGGCTCGTTCAATGTCGATCAACCGCTCACTGGGGGCCGCGGCAGTACGGGGTCCCCATCGCCTCCCGAGATCCTCGATCGGCACGTTCAGGTTCCTGCCTGGCGACAGGATCACGGCCCGCTCGATGACGTTTTGCAGCTCTCGAATGTTGCCCGGCCAGTCCCAGCGTTGGAGTGCTCTCATCGCCAGATCCGGAACATGTTCGACGTGCCGACCGAGACGAGCGGCATACTGCCTTACAAAGTGCCTTACGAGGAGCGGGATGTCTTCGCGGCGTTCACGTAGCGGCGGTACGCGAATCGGAAAGACGTTGAGACGATAGTACAGGTCGGTTCGAAACTGTCGCCGTGCCACCATCTCGGCGAGGTCGTGATTGGTCGCACCGATCACCCGAACATCGACTCGGATGACGCGTGTGGATCCGAGTCGTTCGAACTCCTGCTCCTGCAGCACTCGCAGCAGTTTGGGCTGCACGTCTGGCGCAAGGTCGCCGACTTCGTCGAGAAACAGGGTGCCTTTATTGGCGGCTTCAACACGTCCCGTTTGACAGTTCACCGCGCCGGTGAAGGCTCCTCGCTCGTGCCCGAAGAGCTCGTTTTCGACAATTGACGATGGAATCGCCGCGCAGTTGATCCGGACAAAGCCGTCGTTACGCCGTGCGCTCAAGCGATGAAGCGCGCGGGCCAGCATCTCCTTCCCGGTCCCCGTTTCCCCGAGCAGCAGCACCGTGGCATCCGTGGGACCAACCGTCCCCACTTGTCGCAGCACACGCTTCACCGCACGACTTTGACCGATCAGTCCGTCCAATTCCATGGTTGTCGTGCGATGCGCCTGTTGGCCGATACGTCGTCGCTTGTCGTGTCGCGAGACAGGCGATCCGGGTTGCCATTTGACTATCGGGCGAGCGCACGGCCAATCGGGTATTCCACCGAGCCCTGGTGGAATCACTACTTAGGGACGCTTAGGGGTTTTCAAAATCGTCACCAGTTGGTTTCGGGCCACAGGGTGAGCGCACCGAGCCGCGCCATCGGCATCTGCCGAACCACCGGCGCAGTCGGCACCGATCTCGGCCGGTTATGAGTGCGGAAGTCACTGAATGTATGGGACTTCGGTTGGCTGACGGAACCGGCACGCCCTGTGCCTCTGCCGATGACGATGAGTGATTTGCTACGGACGTTGTGCATCGGCGATTCAGAAGACGACGTGAACGCAATCTTGCAGGAACTTTCGCGCGCCGGCTTCGTTCCTCTCAGCTATCGCGTCGAGCGTCCCGAAGAACTGCAATTGGCCCTCGAGGCGCACGCGTGGGAACTCGTGATCGCCGCCCGGGCGTGCTGCCGAATCGACCTCAAGTCGGCCGTCGATCAAATCCGAGGCGTCGGATCACAACTGCCAGTTGTCGTGATCGGAGAAGCCGGGACCGAGGATTTGGCCGGGGCCGCCTTCGGCGTGGGCGCTCGTGATTATCTCTGTCACGGGCAGTTAAGCCGCCTCGCAGGCGTGGTCCGGCGCGAGCTCGGGGCGGCATCCATCAGCCGGCAGCACGCCCTGGCGCAGCAACGACTGCGGGCCTCGGAATCCCGATACTGCCGCCTGCTCGACTCGACATCGGAAGGCATCGCGGAACTCGATCTTCACGGCTACGTCATCTGGTGCAATGCCGCGTGTGTTCGGTTGCTCGGCTACGCGAATGCCGCCGAGTTGATTTGGCGGAAGGTGCCTTTCATCTCACAAGCGGCGCTCAGTGCGACGAGCATGCACGCCGTGTTCGACGTCTTCCAACGAAAGGACGGCACGCATTTCCCGGTGGAGTACCGGGCACGCCCGTTGCGTGAGCGCGGCACCGTGCTTGGAACGGTCATCACGTTTCTGGACATCAGCGATCGTCAGCATGGCGACAGAAGGGCGCCCCTCCAGCGGGCTGACCGGGACAGCCGTCCGGACGACTCTGACCGGACCCATCAATGCACCACCGAACATCTGCGCGCGGTGGTGTCGAGCCTTCCGATTGCCGTCTGGGCGATCGATCAGAATGGCCGAATCACGCTTTCCGAAGGGCACCTCGTCGAGCGACTGGGCTATTCCAGCTCTCAACTCGTCGGCCAGTCTGTCTTCGAGCTGTATCGCGACTCGCCGGACATCCTCGACGTGATCAGCCAGGCGCTGGCTGGCGAGGTCCAGACCTGGACGGTCGAACTGCACGGCGTCACGATGGAGAGTCGATACGTACCCATCCGCGGCACGGACGGAACGATTGCCGGCGCGATGTGCGTGACATTGGACGTGTCGGAGCGTCGACACCTCGAGGAACAGCTCAGGCAGGCGCACAAAATGGAAGCAGTCGGGCGCCTCGCTGCCGGCGTGGCGCACGACTTCAACAACCTGCTGACAGCCATCATCGGGTTCGGCGAGCTGGCATTGCATCGTTTGGCAGCCGATGACCCGTCCAGGCCGGACGTGCAGCAGATCGTGTCGGCTGGGCACAGTGCCGCGTGTCTCACCCGGCAGCTACTGGCATTCGGACGCAAACAGATACTGCAGCCGCAGATCATCGACATCAACGATGTCGTAGGTCGCATGGAAATGCTGCTGCGGCGCACACTTGGCGAAGACGTGCGGCTGATGACCCGTCTTGCGCCCGCCTGCCTTCACATTCATGCCGATCCGAACCAGATCGAGCAGGTCCTGATGAACCTGGCGGTCAATGCACGAGACGCAATGCCTCAAGGCGGCACCGTCACGATTGAGACGGGTCGCGCAACTCTCGATGACGACTCTGAGACCGTTCGGACTCAGGCTCCAAGTCGTCCACAGGTGGTACTCACCGTGACTGACACCGGCGTCGGCATGAGCGACGCCGTTCGCACGCGTCTGTTCGAGCCGTTCTTCACCACCAAGGAGGCTGGTAAAGGCACCGGACTTGGTCTTGCCAGCGTGCAAGGCATTGTCGAACAGAGCGGCGGCACCATTCACGTCACCTCGCGGGTAGGAGTCGGCACAACGTTTCGCATCTTTCTGCCCGAGGCAGCGCCCGAGATGCGCAATGAACACGAGCACACGGACGGCGACACAATCCGCGGCGGCGCCGAGGCGATTTTGCTCGTTGAGGATCAGGCCGAGGTCCGCGCGATTCTCAGCCAGACGCTCGCGCTCTACGGATACACCATTCTCGAGGCATCGGGAGGCGACGACGCGCTCAGGATTGCCAGTGATCCGGATCTGCGGATAGACATGCTCCTCACGGATATCGTGATGCCAGGCATGAACGGCCACGAGCTCGCCCAGCGTTTAACTGTCGCGCGACCGTCGCTTCGCGTGCTCTATGCGTCTGGCTACACCGACGATGCCATCGTGCGGAAAGGGGTGCTGACCTCGGGAATCGATTTCATCCAAAAGCCGTTCTCGCCGGGTGAACTCATGCCAAAAGTTCGATCGGTGCTAGATGCATAGCGAGTCTCGCGAGACGACGCCTCTCGTGCTTCTCGTGGATGACGACGGCGCCACTCGCTCGTTACTGTCGACGTGCCTCCGTCGCGAGGGCGTCGCGGTTCACATGGCAGCGGACGGCGCTGCCGCGCTGGATATTGTTGCCAGAGAACACCCCGATCTTGTCTTACTGGACGTGTTGCTGCCGAAGCTCAGTGGATTGGAAGCGTGCCGCCTGCTGAAGAGTGACCCGGCGACACGGTTGCTGCCGGTGGTCGTGATTACAGGCCTCACAGACTCGGGCACCATCATTCGCGCGATCGAGGCCGGCGCCGATGATTTCTTCATCAAGCCGTTCAGAGTGCATGAGATATGCGCGAGAGTGCGGTCACTTGTGGCGCCCAGACGCTACGGCACGGGGTTGGACAAGGCCGAAGCGGCATTGGTCAGTCTCGCCGTCGGCATCGAAGCGAAGCGGAACGAGGGCCATTGCGAACGTGTGGCCACGGGTGGGGTTGCCCTGGGCGATCTTCTCGGGCTGAGTGATGGCTGCATCTCCGCGCTGTGGCGTGGCGGCCTCTTGCACGATGTGGGAAAGGTGGCTGTACCGAGCTCGACTCTCGATACCCCGGGCCCGCTCGCTCCCGACGAACTGGCGCAAATGCGCCTCCACACGGTTGTTGGAGACGCGCTGTGTCGGGGGCTAAGCTCGCAGGTGCTGGCGCCGATCGCGCGCAGTCACCACGAACGGATCGACGGGAGCGGCTATCCCGACGGACTCGTCGCCGACGATATCCCCTTGCTGGCGCAGATTGTAGCGGTGGTGGACTGCTTTGATGCGCTGACCAGCCACAGACCGTTTCGTCCGGCGATGACACAGGCCCAGGCGCTCGAAGAACTCACGTCCGAGGTGAGGCGAGGGCGGCGTCGGCGCGATCTCGTCGATGCGTGGACCCACCTCGTGGTCAACAGTCTTGTCCAGAGTATCCAGAAGTCGTGAGGATAGCCATGCAGCGAGAGGAACGCGTGCTGACATCGCGATCAGTGACCGCCTTGCAGAGTGAAGAGCAGGCGGCGTTCACCCAGTTGGACGTGTGCCTCGGCATCGTCATCAGAGAATGCGAACTGATTCTCCAACAAGATCCGCTTCATCCCGTCACTCGTGCGGACCTGAAGGATTTACAACACGTGGCGGCACTGGCGCTGGATCTGGCTCGAAAGCTCCGGCCTCGCTAGGGCTGCACCAGCTTATTCCGGATGGCATAGCGCACCAGATCACTGACCGAGCGAAAGTGCAGCTTGTGCATGATGCTGGCGCGGTGCGCTTCAATCGTCTTGACACTGATGTTCAGCACAGCCGCTGCCTCCTTGCTCGAGTGTCCTTCGGCAATCAGCTGAATGATCTCGCGTTCGCGCGCGGTGGTCGGATCGTGCAGCCCTCCTCCGACAGCTCCGTCGGCAGCGCGAATGTAGCCATCGAGGACGAACTCCGTCACCGTCGAACTGAGGAACGGCTTGTGCTGCCGAAGGCTTTCCACCGCAGCGATAAGGGATTGGTCAGCATCCGACTTGAGCACGAAGCCACGGGCTCCTGCCTGCAGCACGTCGCGGGCGAGCTGCTCGGAGTGGTGCATGGTCAGGACCAGCACTTCGGTGTGTGGCGACTCCTTGACGATCTGGCGCGTGGCTTCGAGTCCGCTCAGCTCTGGCAGGCTGAGGTCCATCACGACGACGTCAGGCCGCAGTCGTTGCACCACCGCCACCGCCTCGCGTCCCGTCGTCGCCTCAGCCACGACGTCCCATCCCGACTGTGACTCGAGCAGGGCGCGTACTCCACGCCGCACCACTGCATGATCGTCGACGATCACGATGCGCAGCGGCGAGACCGTCATCACTCGCTCACCGCTATAGGAACGCGAGCCCGAACCAGCGTGCCGCGGCCACCCGACTCGATCTCCAGTGTTCCGCCCAGCTGCTGGAGCCGCTCCCGCATGCCGGGCACGCCCACCCCGGCCGCATCGGCGCCAACCGGGGTTGACGCGGCCACCCGAGGCGGCATTCCCCGCCCTTGGTCCTGTACTTCCAGCGTCAGGTGGTGCTGATCGGCGCGCAGACGGATCACCGCGCTTGGACTGGCAGCATGACGATGGATGTTCAGCAAGGCTTCTTGCACGACGCGAAACAGCGTGGTTTCCGTGTCCTGAGGCAGACGCTCGAGCGACGGCGGCAGATCGAGCTCCACGTTGATTCCGCTGCGACGGGTGAAGCCGGTGGCGTACCAGCGGATCGCGGACAGGAGTCCGGATTCGTCCAGGAAGGGCGGATGGAGTAGGTACGAGAGCGTGCGGATGCCAGTCATCGACCGGTCGGCCAGCTCGATCGTCTCGGCGAGTGACGCGTGTTCGTCCGAGGATAGATCAGCAGCCGTCCGCGTCAATCGCGCCAGGTGCATTTTCAACGCTGCCAGATCCTGAGCGGTGTGCTCGTGCAGCATCTGGGCAATCCGCCGGCGCTCGTCGTCTTGTGCGTTCAGGAGCCGCCCGGTCAGGGTCTGCATCTGTTTCAGCGACGCTCGCAGCTGCGATTCCGCGTCGACGCGCGCAGAGATATCTTCGTTGACGATGACCGCCCCTGTGATCCGCATGTTCGGGTCGCGCAGCGGCACGGCCGAGTTCTGGATGGTCTTCCGAAGCCCGTCGAATGCCTCGATGTCGATGACTTCGTTAAGCGCGGTCACGCCGGCGGCCAACGCCCGAGCTGAACCCCAGTCGTTCGGCGTCAGCGGTCGACCGGTATCGTGCCACCACCCTTTACTGTTGGCGTACCGTTGGACACCCTCCGATAACAACCCGCCCCAGATGCGCCGCGACGCTGGGTTACTCAGAATGATATCGCCACCAGCGTCGACGACGACCACTCCAACTGGCAGCGTGTCGAGGACGACGCTGAGCAGCCGTTCGCTCTCCGCGACGGTCGCCTCGGCGCGCTTGCGGTCCGTCACGTCGAAGGTTATTGCCAGTGTACAGTCTTCACCAAGCAGCTGGATGCGCTCGAGCCACACCTGCACGTCGATGATGTCGCCGCTGCGTGTCCGCGCTTTTGCCTCGATGTCGCGGGCCCACCCTTCGGCGCTCAGCAGGCGTGCCAGGCGCGCGTCGGTCTCGCGGTCGGACCACAACCCCAGGGTGAGGCTGGTCTGGCCGATCGCCTCGGCGCGTGAATAGCCGAACATGGTCACGAACCGGTCGTTGACGTTGATGAATCGACCGTCAGCGAAGCGCGTGATCGTCATACACGCTGGACCGCTGTAGAACACTGTGGAAAACCGCTGCTCGCTTTCGCGCAGACCGTCCTGTGTCTGTTGCCGCTCCACGGCGATGCTAGCCAGATACGTGGCGCGATTCACCAGACCCAAGTGCTCTTCGCGTGGCAGTCCCACCGCGTCGTTATAGACGGCGAACGTGCCGAGCGGCTTCTGCGTCGTCGAGAAGAACGGCGTTGACCACGCCGCGCACAAACCGGCCGCCTTTGCCTCCTGCTGATAGCCAATGAATAGGGGTTCCGTGGCGATGTCGGACACGATGATCGGCTGGCGCCGCGTGACCGCCGCCCCGCAGGAGGTCTCGGCCGTCGGGATGGACGCGACACGTGCCCGGAATGCGTCGGGTAAGTGCGGAGCGGCCGCCAGAAGGAGCCGGTCCCCAGTGGCGTCTACCAGAAAAATGGAGCTTCGCAGCCCCGACTGCTCATCGATCCAGCGGCAGATTGCATCGAGCACGTCGGGCAGTGCGGCGCCGGTCGCCATCAGCTCGAGCACCCGGCGCTCGCCGTCGAGCATCGGACCATGCCCAGGGGACACAACCGTTGGCCGTGTGTTCATCGCCCCTCTGTCTACGCGTTTAGCGGCGCCGCCTTCTTACATCCGTCTAGATGGTTTCCGTGCGGAAACTGGTGATCGCCCCACTGCGCTCGTGACGACGCGCCGCTTCAATCGTTGGTGACGCGCCCGGCCAGGCGGCACACAGCTGTACTGACATCGGCACCATCGGGTGACATGCTGCTGCCATGGCTCTGTCCGCGCCGGACCCTGCCCCTGAAAAACTACATCCTAAGCCGATTGGCCCGCTAGCGAGCTGGATGAGTTAATAGCCGCCGCCGAACACATTCTTCTCGAAGCGAGAACCACCCTGGCGAGCAGGTCAACGAAACCGTTGGGCCCTGAGATCAAGCGCGCGTGCCCCCCAGGATTCCCACGACCTGAATGCCGTCTTGCGAGCCATGGGAAGGGGGCCAGTTCGATCGCCGAAGAGCCCGCCGGGCCGAGAACCGCGAGCCAGCGTACACTACCGCGCATGCGAACCAGAGTTACCGCCGCCGCGTGTTTCGCCGTGCTCGCCGCCGTGGCGATCGCGCAGCAGTTTCCGCTGAGACAGAATGTCGAGGTGCTCACGGAAGCGCCGATGCGCCCCGTCAAAGTGAAGGACGGCCTCTACATCATTCGCGGGCCAGCCATGCCCTGCATGACGGGCT